>Ga0111539_10013748_pt1 | contig 10111 bp, 7 predicted proteins | sample RhiMethybrSRZTD1_FD_79667 | JGI IMG/M metagenome (GOLD analysis project Ga0111539, IMG submission 79667) | Populus rhizosphere microbial communities from Tennessee, USA - Rhizosphere MetaG P. TD hybrid SRZTD1 (version 2) (version 2) | ecosystem: Host-associated > Plants > Roots > Rhizosphere >... | reverse complement strand
CTGGTTAATGGATCGTTGCCTCCTGGTTTGGGACTGAGCGCAGGCGGCACCATCAGCGGCAGCCCCACGGCGGCTGGTCTTTTCAATTTCACGTACAGCCTCAACAACGGGACCAACACGATCTATCGCGGCGCGAATATTCGCGTGACGACGGTCAAGATCACATCGACCATACTCGCCAACGCCACTCAGAACCTCCCCTATGGTCCTGTGGCGATCGAAGCGAGCGGCGGAACCGGCGCATACACGTTTACACAAGACGGCGGCATTCTCTTTACCTCGGCGCCGATCGATTCCATCGCGCCGCTCGTCACCGCGACCGCCCCGGGAATGCTGTGGCCGCCAAGCGGAAGGACGGTTCCCGTCCAGGTGCGCGGAACGATCAGGGATGCAGGGTCAGGGGTGAATCTGTCGTCGGCGCGATTCGCGGTCACCGACGAGTACGCAACCGTTCACCCGTCTGGCGAGGTCACCGTCAGCGCCGATGGCAATTTCACGGTCAATGTCCCGCTGGTCGCCGCTCGGGACGAAGCAGACGCCGACGGCCGCAAGTACACCATCGTCATTTCGGCGAAGGACACTGCCGGGAATGAGGGAAGCACCACGGTGATCGTTGTGGTGCCGCACGATCAGGGCAAATGAATCGCTAATCACTGATCACTAATCGTGAATCCTTGAATCACCAATCGTCGAATCCTTGAATCCTCGAATCGAGTCCTTGACTACGAGATTCGTGGATTCAGCGATTCGCGATCAGAGCTCCAAGGATCAAGGATGAGTGATCAGTGATCAGTGATTCGCGCGCTCACGAGGCGGGAACCGCCGATTTCACAGCGCGCACCATCAAGACGGGAATGTGCACGTTGTGCCGCACGCGGTCGGCGGTGGCGCCGCGGAAGAGGTCGCTCAGGAAACGGTGACCGTGCGTCGACATGGCAATGAGGTCGACGCTTTCTTCCACCGCCACCTTTGACAGCTCGGTCGCCGGATCTCCCATCGCCAGGCGCGCGCGGACGTCGAATCCGCGGCCGGCGAGCTCCTCGCAGATACGTCCGAGATAATCGCGGTCTTCGCGGATCTCCTCCGATTCACGCAGCTTCAACTCGTCGAAGTGCCGCGCCGCCCATCCATCGGCGACGTGCACCAGCAGCAGTCGCGCACCGGTCATCCGCGCGAGCGGTTCGATGTGATCCAGCACGGCGCGATCCGACTGGGAATTCTCAATCGCGATCAGTATGTGCTTGTACATGGTCAATCTCGCAGTTCGACGACCGTTTCACGGAGGACCATTTTTACGACGTAAACGTCTGCCACAGCAGCCAGGCGTTCAGGCCCGCAATCAGTACGGCGACTGGCCACGCGAGCGCCAGCATCCATCTCGGCGCAACGAGTGAACCCATCTTGCCTCTGTCTCCGGTGAACATCACCAGCGGAAACACCGCGAACGGAAGCTGCAGACTGAGGATCACCTGGCTGAGAATCAACAACGCCCCGATGCCGCGCTCCCCGTAGAAGTACACCGTCAACAGCGCGGGAATGATCGCGATCAGCCGGGTGATCAGACGACGAAGCCAGGGACGCAGCCGGATATTGAGGAAGCCTTCCATGACGATCTGACCGGCGAGCGTGCCGGTGAGCGTCGCGTTCTGACCCGAGAAAAGCAGCGCCACCGCGAACAGTGTGCTCGCCAGCTGCGTGCCGAGAAGAGGCGCCAGCAACAGATACGCGTCCGAGATGTCGGCAACACCCTCGTGGCCGCTGGTGTGAAATGTCGCCGCCGCCACGACCAGGATCGCGCCGTTGAGAAACAGCGCGAACATCAACGCCACCGTCGAATCGATCGTCGCAAACCGGACGGCTTCCCGCTTGCTGTCGGCCGTATCGCCATACTTACGCGTCTGAATGATCGATGAGTGAAGGTAGAGGTTGTGCGGCATCACCGTCGCCCCGAGGATGCCGATCGCGATATAGAGCATCGACGGGTCGCGCACGATCTGAGGCGCCGGCACGAAGCCCGCCGCGACGCCGACGAGATCAGGCTTCGCGAGCCAGAGCTGGACGGCAAAGCATCCCGCGATCCCCAGGATCAGCGCGACGACCAGCGCTTCGACGTAGCGGAACTGATACTGCTGCAGATACAGCACGAGCAGCACGTCCAGCGATGTCAGACAGACGCCCCACATCAGCGGAAGGCCGAAGAGCAGATTCAGCGCGATCGCCGATCCAATCACTTCCGCGAGGTCGCATGCCGCGATCGCAACCTCGCACAACACCCACAGGATTATCGTCGTCGGCCGCGAAAAGTGATCGCGGCAGGCCTGCGCCAGATCCCGGCCGCTGGCGATCCCGAGCCGTGCCGCAAGCGCCTGCAGCAGGATCGCCATCAGGTTCGACAGCATGATCACGCTCAGGAGCGTGTAGCCGTACTTGGAACCACCCGCGAGGTCAGTCGCCCAATTGCCCGGGTCCATGTACCCGACGGCAACCAGGTATCCAGGGCCGGCAAACGCCAGCATTTTTTTCCAGAATCCGCCGCTCGGCGGGACCGGCACTGATCCGTGCACCTCGGGCAGGCTGACGGTCACCGAGGGGTGTCGCCAGCCGTCGGCTCGAACCCTCCCCGCTCCGCCCGGATCCAGCTTGGACATATCCTCCCTACGTTACACGACCCGTAACCCCTTACTGAAACGGAAAGCTCTTGCTTGCAACGAGCCTAAATGTGGCCTTCTTTCATCGACTTACGGCGTGGCGACGGGCACAGGGATTGCCTCTATCCCACACCAATCTATGACCTCGTCGTCTATCCGCTCGGCGCTGCGGCTGGCCGCAGCAATAGTCTTCCTAATTTCAGCACCGGTTTTCGCGCAAGATCCCGCCGCCACTGGTTCGACGCCGGCTCCCGCTCCTGCCTCTGACCAGGACGTTCCGGTTGCCGCACCTCGACCGGCGCAAATCGAGCTCAATCTCATCAACCTGCCTACGACAATGTCGATCGCGCGCCACCACAGCTATTTTCGGCTGACACATCGCTTCACTTCGGACCTGCGCGCAGGGGACCTCGGAGATCAGGCTGCCGATCTGTTCGGAACCGATCGAGGTGCCATCATTGGCCTCGAATACCGGTTCGGGATCACGAGCAACATCCAGGCGGGGATCCATCGGTCCATGTTGAGCAAGACGATTCAGATGTTCGGCCGATGGGATGCACTGCGGCAGACTGAGTCGATGCCGGTTGCGCTGTCGTTGACACTGTCGACCGAGGGGCTCAACAACTACCGTGAAAGGTACCAGCAAGGAATCGCACTTACAGCTTCAAGGACGTTCGGTGATCGACTCGCCCTCTACGCCACGCCGGCGTTTGTCTCCGGTACGCATGCGGTGGATTTCATCGCCGGCCATGAGGACCATGAACACGATTTAGGACTTGAAGACGACGAGCACGCGAATCACGACGATACGTGGTTCATGGGGTTGGGCGCTCGTCTCAGATTCTCTAACAGCGGCTACATCACCGGCGAGTACACGCCTCGCCTGCATGGCTACGACCCGAACGCCTCCGAGTGGGCGGTAGGAATCGAAAAGCGAACCGGCGGTCACACGCTACAACTCACTTTTACGAACTCCTTCGGCACGACGTTCGGTCAACTCGCGCGCGGCGGCAATACGCACGACGTGTATCTCGGCTTCAACATCACGCGCAAATTCTGATTCTCAAAATGGAGACGAACAACATGAAACGATACGTACTGGTGGGATTTGCGGTACTTGCCGCCGGCTGCGGCAGCAGCAGTCCGTCATCACCGTCGGGGCAGCCGAATACGGTGGTTTTTACGGCGGCGTTGAGTGCGGCGAATGAAACCCCAGCGCCGATCACGAACGCGGACAAGGATGCGAAAGGAAACTCGACCATCACGTTCCATCTTACGAGAGACAGTTCCGGAGCGATTACCGCGGCGACAGTCGACTTCGTCTGGAGCCTGAGTGGGTTCCCTGCGGGTACGCCGATCATTCTGACTCACATCCACGAGGGTGGGCCGAATATCGGCGGCGGTGTGGTCATCAATTCGACCCTGTCGGCGGCCAACCCCGTCATGCTTGCCGATGGAACCGCGACGAATATCTCATTCACCAATCTGGCCCCCAACCCGGGAGGACTTACCGTCATTCAAAGAATCATCGACAACCCGAACGGTTTCTACTTCAACGTCCACTCGCAGTTGAATCCAGGCGGCGCCGTGCGCGGGCAGTTGGTGAGACAGTAATTTTCGCCGTTAGAGTTTGCACGACGAGCAAAAGGCCGCCGCAGCAGGCGCTGCAGGCGGCCTTTTTTTACTGAAGCTTCCCCGTCGCCCCCTTGCCCTTCCGCGGCCCCTTGTTATCCCTCGCCGGCTCATGATCGAGGTTCGCGACCTTGAGGCCGGTCGCGTAAACCAGCTGCGTGATGTGCGCCATCTTCGGGAAATCGATCTTCGAGACTTCGTCGGTGACGTAGTGGTAATCCTTGTGCAGTCCGGTCGTGTAGAAAATGATCGGGATACCTTTGGCGGCGTAGCTGTAGTGATCGCTGCGCGTGTAGAGCGATTCCGGATCCGTTGGATCGTTGAACTCGTAATCGAGCGCCATCGGCTTGGACATTGACGCGTTCGCATCCTCGTTCAGATTGTGCAGCTCGGTGCTGATGCGATCCGATCCGACGACGTAGACCTTGTTCTCTTCGTTCGGATCGTCACAGCGGTTGCGGCCGACCATGTCGATGTTGAGTTGGGCGGCGATCTTGTCGATGGGAACGATCGGGAAGTCGGCGTTATAGCGTGAACCGTAGAGTCCCGATTCCTCGCCGGTGTGCCACACGAAGAGCAGCGATCGCTTCGGCTTCGGTCCGAGCGCGAACGCCTTAGCCAGTCCCATCAACGCCACGGTCCCCGAACCATCATCGTCTGCGCCATTGTTGATGTTGTCGCCTTGTCGCGGCGTGTCGCGTGTCTGACCCGTGCATCCGCCCGCTCCGGCCGCTCCGCCGCCGAACCCGCGACCGCCGCCCGGCGTCTGCGAGTAGCCGGTGTGATCGTAGTGCGCACCGAACGCGACGTAGGTGTCCTTCAACTTCGGATCGGTTCCGGGAATGATGCCGACCACGTTGTGCGTCAACTGCGTGCGGACCACGGTGTAGTCGGCGTCGACGTTGATCGTCATCTTCACGCCCTTGAGCGCGAAGGGGACGATCGGCTCCTGCTTTGTCGAGAGTTCCTTCAGCTCTGAGTACTTGACGTCGGAGCCGCTGAAGAGGAATTCGAGAAATTCATCTTGCGCACTCAGCGACGGCGCCACCGGGGCGTCGTAGCGCTGCACAGTCGTAAAGTCGCCATTATCGGGTTGACCACCACGACCCGTCGGCTGCGCACCGCGCGCGGGCTGGGTACCCGCGGCACCCTGAGCACCCGTGGCACCCTGAGCACCCGTGGCACCCTGGGCACCCGTGGCACGCTGGGCACTCGTGGCACCCTGGGCACCCGTGGCACCCTGGGCACTCGTGGCACCCTGGGCACCCGTGGCACCCTGGGCACCCGTGGCACCCTGGGCACTCGTGGCACCCTGGGCACCCCTTCCGCCTCGTCCAAACCCAAATCCTCCCGGCGGCCCGATCACCGCAATTGCGCCTTTCTCGAGCGCACTACGCGAACGTGCAACAAGGAGCCGTGCCGAGCCGGTCGGCAGGCTCTTCGGACCCGAGCCAATGAAGACGATGACCTTACCTTTGGGATCGAGATTGGCGTAGTCGTCGATATGGGCGTCAGGGACTTGCAGACCGTATCCGACGAACTGGATCTGATCGCCGGTGATCGTCTGCTTGCCGCCCATGTTTCGCGAGAAGGTGATCCCCTCGCCGTCCTTGAACGTGCGCTTCTGGCCGTTGACGTCGAGGGTCACCGACGCGTTGCTGTTCGTGCGAACGCCGACAACCTTCACAGTCTGGAAGTAGGAACCGTTGTCACCGGCGGGTTTTACTCCCCACTCGGCAAGGTGTTGCGTGATGTACCCGGCGGCAAGACCCAGCCCCTCGGTGTAGATCTGGCGCCCCTGGAGTTCATCGGAGGCAATGTAGCTCAACCACTCTTTGAGCTCGGTCGGTTCGATGGATTTTGGGCCCCCGGTGGCGGGCTTTTGCGCCCCCAACCCGGCGGCCATGAAACAAAGGAGAAGGAATAAGGACAGAAATCGACGGAGACGCATCTACAACCAACCTCCATGCAGACGTGCAAAAAAAGACAAAAAGGCCCGTATTTGGAATACGTTCCTACCGGCGCTGATGCTTACCGACCGGGATCAGTGAAAAAATCCCCTTCGGCATCTTTACGTGCACGCCGACCTTCTGATCGACCAGTTGTGTAATCACGACGTTCCCCGCGATGCTGGTGAGCTGATACGCCGCGAGTTTGTCGAGTCCTTTCGTGGCGACAAGGAAATCCACCATCTCCTGGACGGCGATCCGTGTCGCCTTCGTGAGGTCCTCGTCGGTGCCCATGCTGATGTAATCGGTGGAGGTTTCGGCACGCGGCCACGCGAGCGTCATCTTTTTGCGGACGGTGAGCTGCAACTGTCCACGCAGAGATGTTTCGATGGCGGTCTGATCGACTTCTCCATCACCTTGCGCGGCATGTCCGTCGCCAACCTCGAACAACGCGCCGGGAACGTGCACCGGAATGAATAAGGTCGTTCCCGCGACCAGTTCACGATTGTCGAGATTCCCCGCATGAATTCCCGGCGGAGTGCTGCTGACGCGTCCCGCTGACGGCGGCGGCGCCACGCCCATGCTGCCGAAGAACGGATGCAGCGGAATGATGATACCCGGCGCAAATTCGGCGGTCATCGTCTGGCGATCGATGGGAATGACCTTCGTGCTGTTCGGTTGGCAGTTCTCGCGCAGAAAACCCTGGCACCCGTTGTAGCCGTACGGAATGGCGATGTCGATCGACAGAATGCGCACTTCAAGCGCATCACCCGGTTCCGCCCCTTCGACATAAACGGGACCAGTGAGGATGTGCCCGCCCGGTCCCTTGTCGGTCACCGTGTCGACGACATTCCTCAGGGTTTGCTGCACATCAACCGGCTTCACGCCGGCGCGCTCGAGCCCTCGCGGCGTGTTGGTCAGCAGTGTGTCGACGTCGATGATGTCGCCGGACGCGACCCGCAGCACCGGCTTTGCCTCGGACCAGTAGTAGCCGTAGGCAACAGTTTGAGGCGTGGCTTCGAGACGATGAGTCCTGGGTTTTGCGTTCTGCGCCGACACCGCTGTGGCCGACAGAATGAGTATTGCGGCGACCGTGCGCCTGACTGTCATCGGCGCATTCTATACGCGAAGTCTTGTCGCTTCCGGCTTTAGCCGGACGTCCGATCGTGCGCCTACAGGCGGAAGCCACAGCACTACGCTCTTGGCACGTTGCGATCCAGTCCGCGGGCGCGGAACCAACGATAGCCATACGGCTCGAGCTCGATTTCGTGATGACCGTGCTCGCCGGCACGGCTGTCGTTGGTTGCCAGGAGATCAACCAGCACCTGCGTGCCCGCCGTACTGACCGGGATGCGAACGGCGCGCGGCTTGTCGACGAAGTTGTGCAGCACGATCAGCGAATGTTCGCGCCACGTGTACTCCATCACCAGCACATCGTCGGCATTCGTCTTGAGGATCTTCCAGTCGCCCCAGCTGATCTCCGGGCACTCCTTCCGCATCCGAATCTTGCGCTCCACCCAGTTGAGCAGCGAATGCGGATCGCGGCGCTGACCCTCGACGTTGACGCGCTTGTAGCCGTAAATGGGGTCGGAAATGACGGGACGGATCGTGCGGCGCGCGGTCGAGAAGCCGCCGTTCTGGTCGGCCGACCACTGCATCGGCGTGCGCGCGCACTCGCGCTCCGGCAGCGACAGATCGTCGCCCATCCCGATCTCATCGCCGTACTGGATCATCGGTGTGCCCGGCAAGGTGAAGAGGAGGCTATACGCAAGCTCGATTCGACGACGGTCGTTGTCGACCATCGGTACGAACCGGCGACGAATGCCGCGATCGTACAGCTGCATGTCCTTGGTCGGCCCAAATGCGGCAAAGACTTTCTCGCGCTGCGTCTTTGTGAGACGGCCGAGATCGAGCTCGTCGTGGCTGCGGAGAAAGTGCACCCACTGGGCAGCCTGTGGCCGCTCTTTGGTCGCTTCGAGGGCCGTGATCAGCGGCTTGAGGTCGCCGGTCGCCAGCGCGTAGTAGATGCGCTGATTCACCGGAAAGTTCAGCATCATCTGCAGCCGGTCGCCGAGATCGCCGAAGTATTCGAGGCTCTCATCGGGCGGCACGTTCGCCTCTGCGAGCAGGACCGCATCGCGGCGCCGCCACTGCAGAAAGTCGCGCATCTCGTGCAGGAACTCGTAGTCCTTGCGCGGCCGGACCCGTGCGCCTTTGCGGCTGATCAGAAACGGCACCGCATCCATGCGGAAGCCGCAGACACCGAGCTGCAGCCAGAAACCCATGATGCGAAGGATCTCGGTCCGTACCGCCTCGTTCATCGTGTCGAGGTCCGGCTGAAAGTCGTAGAACCGGTGGAAGTAGTATTCCCCCGCGACTTCGTCGCGCGTCCAGGTGGCTTTCTGCACACCAGGGAACACCATCCCCTTGTTGTAGTCGGGCGGCCGCGTCTTCGACCACAGATACCAGTTGCGATACGACGAGTTGGGATCTTTTCGCGCGGCTTGAAACCACGGATGCCGCTCGGATGTGTGATTCACCACGAGATCGGCGATCACCCGGATGCCGATCTGTTCGGCGTGATTCATGAAGTCGACGAACTCGCCAAACGTGCCGAGCTTTGGATGAACGGCGTAGTAATTCGAGACGTCGTAGCCGTTGTCGCGATTGGGTGACTCGTAGAACGGCTGTAGCCAGATGCAGGTGACTCCGAGTCCCGCAAGGTAATCGAGCCGCCGCGTCAAACCGGCGAAATCACCAATGCCGTCGTTGTTGCCGTCGACATACTTCTCGACGTCGAGGCAGTAGATAACGGCGTTCTTGTACCAAAGATCGTCGATCAATATGAATCCCTCATCACTACTCACTAATCGTGAATCCTCGAATCGCGGATCCTCGAATTGTGAATCGACCTAGGGGTGCCTCAGCAAAACACATTCCTCACGCCTCTAAGCCCGACAGTCGTACACTGATCACGCGTCGACCAACAGTCGAGCTGCGAACGACTTCGGTTGAGGATTCGGGATGCGGGATTTGTGGATTCGGGATTCGTGGATTCGGGATTCGTGGATTCAACGATTAGCGATTGAGCGATTAGTGATCAGTGATTAGTGATTACCGATGAGCGATTCAGATGCCCGAACTCCCTGACATCACTGTGTACCTTGAAGCGCTCTCGTCCCGCGTCCTTCAACAGCCGCTGGAGCGGCTCCGCATCGGCAATCCCTTCATCGTCCGCACCATTGAACCGCCGGTGAGCGCGATCGAAGGCAAACGCGTGATCGAGCTGCGACGGCTGGGCAAGCGCATCGTCTTTGCGATGGAGGGCGATCTCTTTGTCGTGCTGCACCTGATGATCGCCGGCAGACTTCGGTGGCGCGAGCGTGGGGCGGCGATTCCCGGCAAGGTCGGGCTTGCAGCTTTCGACTTTCCAACCGGCACGGCGATCCTGACCGAGCAGGGAGCGAAGCGACAGGCATCGATCCTTTTGATCCAAGGGCCGGCGCAACTAGCGGCTCTCGACCCCGGCGGTCTCGAAGTGCTTGGTTCGACGCTGGCGGAATTCGGCGACCGCCTGACGCGAGAGAACCACACGCTGAAGCGGGCCCTCACCGATCCCCATATCTTCAGCGGCATCGGCAACGCGTATTCAGACGAGATTCTTCATGCCGCGAAGATGTCGCCGATGACGTTGACGTCAACATTGAGCGACATCGAGATCGCCCGCCTGCACGAGGCGACCATCCAAACGCTCGAGCACTGGATTGCGCAGCTTCGCGACGAAACGGGCCACGGCTTTCCTGAAAAGGTGACCGCCTTTCGCGACGGCATGGCAGCTCATGGCCGCTACGGCCGGCCATGCCCGGTGTGCGGCGCACCGAT
>Ga0111539_10013746_pt1 | contig 10113 bp, 9 predicted proteins | sample RhiMethybrSRZTD1_FD_79667 | JGI IMG/M metagenome (GOLD analysis project Ga0111539, IMG submission 79667) | Populus rhizosphere microbial communities from Tennessee, USA - Rhizosphere MetaG P. TD hybrid SRZTD1 (version 2) (version 2) | ecosystem: Host-associated > Plants > Roots > Rhizosphere >... | reverse complement strand
CGTCGCCGCTGCCTTCGGCGGCGCAGGCGATCAATCGGTTGACGCCGCAGGAAAAGGCCGATGGATGGCAATTGCTGTTCGACGGCGCGTCGCTGAAGGGATGGCACGCGTCGGTGCCGCCGCAGGGGAGTGGCCGCGCCGCCGCCCCGCAGCCACCGCCGCCGGCGGCGCCGCCTGCGCAGGCGGGCGCACTCCCGCAGATCGGATCGTCGCCGACGCCGTGCGTGACGCGCGCGGCGCAAGCCGCCGCGGCGGCCGGCGCGTCGCACTGGGAGGTGGTCGATGGCCTGCTGGTCGCGTGCGGCGAGCCGACCGGCTACCTCACCTCGGACGCGAGCTACAAGGATTTCCGCCTCTCGCTCGAATTCCGCTGCGGCGGCGACACCAACAGCGGCGTGTTCGTGCGCTCGCCGCTGGAGAACGGCGGCTACGAGGTGCAGATCTGGAGGCAGCAGCCGGCCGGCTACAACACCGGCGCGATCGTCGGCACCGCGAAGACGGCGCGCGATTTCCGCTTCAAGCCGGACGAGTGGAACCGCTACGAGATCAGCGCCGACGGCGATCACATCGTCGTCGCGCTGAACGGCGAGACGACGCTCGACGTCCACGACGCGAAGTTCGCGGAGGGCAACCTGCGGCTGCAGTATCAGCAGTTCCCGATCGCGTTCCGGAACATCAAGATCCGTCCGCTGCGGTGAGAAGGCGCGCCGCGCGCGCGATCAGCGCTTCGCCGGCTTGCCGCCAAAGGCGGCGACGATGCCGGCGTGATCCGACGGCGCGTCCTGGGCCATCGGCGTGATCATCGCGAACAGCGAGACGGCGGTCGGCGAGAGGCCGCGCGAGTAGATGTAGTCGATCCGCTTGAACAGCCCGCCCTCGGGCTTGCCGCAGCCCGGACGATTCCACATGCCGGTCGCGCCGTCGACGCCCGGTTTCAGCGCGAGCCAGGCGTCGACGTAGCCGGCCGCGGCAAACACTTCGGCCGGTGGCGAGGTCGTTCGGTCGGTGCCGCATGGCACCTGCGTGCGATTGGCCATGTAGTAATTGAGATCGCCGACGATGACGTTGCGCTCGAAGGCGGGCTGCGCCTTCGCGTAGGCGATGGTGTTGCGCGCCTGCGCCGTGAAGCCGACATCGTCGGGCGCGGTGAAATGCGCGGAGTAGATCCGCAGCGTCGAGCCGCAGCCGGCGTCGAGGCAGACGTCGCCGCCGAACAGCCACTGATCTTCGCTCGCCCCCTCGACACCCTTGAACGCAATCTGCTCGACGACATGTTTCCCGCGCATGCCGTAGCGGGTCACCAGGCCGGTGCCGTTCTGCTCCGGGGTGGCATGATGCCATCCGAGATGCTTGCGAATCGCTTCCGGCGTCGCGCACGCCCATGCTTCCTGGACGCCGAGCGCGACGACGCCGGCGTCGTTCTTGATCGCGTCCATCGCCGGCCAGAACGGGCCGCCGGGTTTGCTCGCGTTCACGCTGCAGTCGGTGCTGTTGTCGTCGATCCGGGGTTTCTTGCCGCCGATGCCCATGCCGCTGCGGACGTTCCAGTTCGCCACCTTGAACGCCGGCAGCGCGTCGGTTTCCTGAGACGAGACCGGTGGAACGAGCGCGACGAGCATCAGCGTGAACGAGAGAGCGGCTACCGCCGGCACGTGACGCCACCCGTGAGGAGCAGGCATCCTCGAGACCTCTTCGACTAGTTTACGTCGCCGATGACGGATGAGGTGGAAGACGCCGCGCCATTCTAGAGGCCGTGCGGGAATGGACTCACGTGCGGACCATTCGATCGAGCGCGTCGCCCAGCCGATCGAGATCGCGCGTCGTCGAGTACACGTACGCCGAAGCGCGCACCGCTTCCGCTACGCCGAACCGCTGCAGTAATGGCAGCGCCGCCATGTCGCCGGCGCGCACTGCAATGCCCTGGCGATCGAGCTCGGCCGCGACGGCGCCGGCGGCGAGGCCGACGATCGTAAAGGCGAACACCGGCACGCGCCGATCCGGCACAGTGGGGCCGATGAGGCGCAGCTTCGGGATGGCGGTCAGGCGCGCCAGCCCGTAGCGCACGATCGTCTGGTCGTGCTCCTCGAGCGCATCGTGACCCGCGCGCTCGAAGAATTCGATCGCCGCCGCGAGGCCGACCGGCCCCGCGACGTCGGGCGTGCCGGCCTGGTACTTCGCGGCGCCGTGCTCGAGCTCGGCGTGCCTGAAGGTGACGTTGTGCGCCATGTTGCTGCCAACGTGGTACGGCGGCATTCGATCCAGCAGCTCGCGCCGCGCCCACACCGCGCCGGTGCCCATCGGTCCGAGCATCTTGTGGCCGGAGAACACGTAGAAGTCGCAGCCGATGCTTTGAACGTCGACCCTGACGTGCGGCGCACCCTGGGCGCCGTCGATCGCCACCGCGGCGCCGGCGGCCTTTGCCGCGGTCGCGATCGCGCGGGCGTCGTTGACGAAGCCGAGCACGTTGGAGACGTGGCTGAACGCCACCAGCCTCGTCCGCCTCGACAACACCGCGCTGACGGCATCCGCGGTTAGACGACCTTGCTCGTCGACCGCCGGTACGCGAACGACGGCGCCGGCGCGCTCGGCGACACGCGTCCACGGCATCAGGTTGGAATTGTGCTCGCAGATCGGGAGCACGACCTCGTCGCCCCGGCGGAGATTGGCGACTCCCCAGGTCGACGCCAGGAGGTTGACCCCTTCCGTCGTCCCGCGCGTGAAGATGATTTCGGCCGCCTCGGAGGCGTTCACGAATCGGGCGGCAGCCTGCCTCGCGCGGTCGAGCCGCTCCCCGGCTCTCGCGGCCAGGGCGTGCATCTTCGATGGGTTGGCGTTGTCGGTCGAATAGTACTGAACGAGCGCATCGATCACCGACTGCGGGCGAAGGGTCGTCGCCGCGCTGTCGAGGTAGACGAGCTCGTGGCCGTTGACGATTTGTCCAAGCGCCGGGAACGTCGACGGCCAGCGGGATAGCGCCTGCCCGTTCCGGGCCCTCGACGCAGCTGCCGGCACGCTCAACGCGGCCAACGTGGATACGAAGTCTCGGCGAGTGATGCGATTCATGGTCTCCTCTCCCCGCGCCCGGCGATTTTAAGTACGTTATGAACGTTACGTCAATATGTTATTATCGTGCCCTGTTCATTTCCCAGGCCGGAGTCGGGTATCGTGCTGCCCCATGGACACCGTCGCCGACACCGGGTGGCTGCTGCTGCTGTACTTCCTCCCCGCCAGACGCGCCCACGCGCGGGTCCAGGCGTGGCGGCGGCTGCAGCGCGTCGGCGCCGTCATGGTCCGGAACTCGGCGTACGTGCTGCCGCATTCGCCGGAATCGCGCGAGGACTTCGAATGGATCAAGAACGAAGTCGCCGCCAACGGCGGCGAGGCGATGGTCCTGGCCGCCCGGGCCCTGGATGCGGCCGCGCACGAAGAACTGGTCGATGCCTTTCGCGCCGCCCGGGCGAACGACTTCGAGCAACTGGCCGGCGAGGCGTCGAAGCTGGTGAAGAGAGCGGCCCGCCGCGACGCGGGCGGACGGCGCGAGGTGACGCAGCGGGTGCGGCGGCTCCGCGAACGATTCGAGGACGCCGTGCGGCTCGACTTCTTCGGCGCACCGGGGCGCGACCAGACCGCCGCGCTACTGGCTCAACTCGATCGGAGCACAGGAAGGACGAGAACCATGGCACCGGTGGCGACCACACGCGCGAACAGGACCGACTATCGTGGCCGTCGCTGGCTGACGCGGCCGCGTCCGGGCGTCGACCGCATGTCGTCGGCCTGGCTGATCCGCCGCTTCATCGACCCCGAAGCGGCATTCATCTTCGGCGACGTCGGCAAGACATCGGACGCCATCCCCTTCGACACCTTCGAGGCGGAGTTCGGGCATCACGGCACCAACTGCACCTTCGAGACGCTCTGCCAACGTTTCGCGATTGACGATGCGGCGATTCAGCACATCGGCCGGATCGTGCACGACCTGGATCTCAAGGAGAGCAAGTACAAGGAGGCCGACGCTGAAACGGTCGGCCGCCTGGTCGAAGGCCTTCGACGGGCGCATCACGACGACGAGGCGCTGCTCCGGGCGGGGATGGACTTGTTCGAGGCGCTGTATCAATCACTCGCCGCGCGGCCAGGGGCACGCGAGACGAGCGCACGCCGCGCGGCGCCGACCCGGGGGCGACGAAAGAAACCCAGGGTCTCGTAGACGTTCGCGTAACGAAATGGAGGGAGGTCCGGGCGCAGGTTACGCCGGCGCGCGCTCGAACACGGCGGTCTGTGAATCGAAATTCGCCTTGACCGTTCGGCGCGCCTGGCGCCAGCAACGCGACGGCGCGCTTGGCGCCACGCCATCGTCGGTCCACCACTCGGGCTGGAGGCGCGCCAGGGCCGGCAGCGAGAAGCCGAGCAGGGCTTCGATTTCAGAAAAGGTCAGCACGACGGTATCCGCATAGCGGTCGCGCAGGTACTTGTGCAGCGGCAGATATTCCGCCGGCCCGAAAAACGGTTTCGCATCGACGATCGGGCCGAGTACCCGCCAGTCGTGATGCTGCCGCTGGCGCCGCAGCTTCCTGAACCAGGCCATCATCCGCGGAACCCCGTCGATCCGCGCAGGTCGAGACGATGCGCGGGAGCGAACTTCAACCGCCGCGCCTCGTCGACCGTCAGGCCGACGAAAAGCTCCGCCGAAAAGGACCGCTCGTGAGCGTAGAAGGAAAAGAGCTCGACGTCCTCGCCGTTGTCGAGCGTCGCGATCACCCGGGGCGCCTGGTCGTAGAGACCTTCGGGCAGAGACCTGGGGCCGGGCGTGATGACCGCCGACACGATTTTGCGTCCCGACTGTTGCCAGAGCCAATCGTAGGCCGGACCGTTCATCGTTCCACCCATTCGACGAATGCCGGTGGAATCTCGTTGCGGACGATCATCACGCGCAGGACGCGATCGTCGCGCAGCAGCGTCGCAACGCCCAGACGAGCTGCCGCGACGCTCGGATACCGCGCCCAGGCCGCGGCGACGCCGGTGGCCGAGCCGCGGCGCATGGTCGTGATCAGTTTGAACATGGGAGGAAGTGCACACATGAGAGTATGCGCGGCGCGGCCGGACCGCGCTGTCTCGGATTGCACACCAGCGTCGACTGGTCGACTCGACGCGTGTGCAAAAGGGGGCCAGGCCGCATGAGCCGGCCGCAGCGCAGCAGACGAGAACCGCTGTCGGATCGAGAGGGAGTGCGGTTTTTTCCGCGCCAATCTCCTAAGCGGTATATACTTGTCGTCCGACCCGCTTTATTGAGCCCTGCGGCCCTTCCGGCCACCAGCCCTCACCAAAGCACGTTCCCGGAGGCCGGTGGCACATCCGAACCCGATTCCCGCTTCACCAGTCGACGCCAGCACGCGACCCGTGATCTGCCCGGCCTGCCAGTCGCCGTCGATCGTCACGACGGCAAAAGTCCCCGACGCCGACACGTACTGGCGCTGCACGAAGTGCGGCGAGGTCTGGAACGTCTCTCGATCGCGGAACCATTACCCCGGCGGCCGCCGGTGGCGCTGAAGGCCACCTGTCCAGCCACCGGGCTTTCATAGCATCACTCGTCTAGCCTGCTCGACACACTCGTTCATCTCTCTCGAAGGACAACACCATGGCGCCTCTCAACGGTACGATCAAAAGACTGGTCAGCGACAAAGGCTTCGGCTTCATCCTGGCCACCGACGGCAACGAGTACTTCTTCCACAACTCGGCCTGCAACCAGACCCGGTTCGACGACCTTCGCGAAGGACAGGCCGTGACCTTCGATCGCGGTCAGGGTCCAAAGGGTCCACGCGGCGAGAACGTCCGGGTTACCGAGTAAGCATGTCGGCACGCAATGGCGATCGGGCCCGTTTCCACAAGGATCGACGCCGCAAGCTGCTCCACCGCCAGCGGCTTCACGCGCTGCTCGCAGGACAGCGCAAACCGGGGGCGGATGCGGCGCCTTCCGTCGAACGGGCTGCGAGTGGCGTCCAGGGTCGTGACGACAAGGGGTGAGCGAGTGAGTTGCTCTTCGAGTTGCGGTCGATGAAGTACACCATTTACGAGCACCCGACCACGCGCAAGTTCGCCCACCTGCCGTTGCCGCCGCGTTTTCTCGAGGGCGACCCGCTTCCCGAGGCCGTTATCGATCGCTGGTTCGAAAGCCGCGACGCCGCGATCGCCGCGCTTGCCGAGCTCCTGGATCGCGACGAAACCGGGCCGGCGTCCGCCGCGGCGCAGACGACGACCGAGGTGGCGCCGGAGATGATCGGTCACCGGGCGGCCCCCGTCCGGTCCCAGCACTAGAACGCCCCGAGGGGGCGTAAAATGAGCGCGGATCTATCGCAGGAAAGGCGAGGATATGATTCGCGCTCGACCTCCCGCCACACCGTTCATCGCCGGTGTTGCCGTGGCACTGTGCCTCGCCGCGCTTGCCGGCGCGCAGGAGACGGCGGTGCCGTCGGTGCCGGCTGCGCCGCGCACCGCCTGGGGGACGCCGGATCTTCAGGGCACGTGGACCGGATCCACCATCACGCCGCTCGAACGTCCGAAAGAGTACGCGGACAAGCCGGTCCTCACGCCGCAGGAAGCTGACGCGCTCGAGGCGCGAGCGCGCGCCCGCAACGCCGCCGAGCCTCCAGTCGTGGCGGGCGATCCCGGCACCTACAACCAGATCTGGTTCGACCCTTCGGCCGCAGTCGTTCCCGACCGGCGAACGTCGCTGATCGTCGATCCGCCGGACGGCAGGATCCCGTTCACCCCCAGGGGGCGAGAACTGGCGACGCGCGCCTCGGATCATTACGGCGCCGGCGCGCGCGACAGCCACTTCGATTTCGACACCGGCGAACGCTGTCTCACCGACGGCATACCCATTCCGTACTGGACCGGCTACAACAACAACTATCAAATCGTGCAGACGCGGGATCACCTCGTGATTTTCGGTGAGCTGTACCACAACCTCCGCGTGATTCCGCTGGACGGCCGTCCGCGAACGGGTGTCCCGCGCTGGCTGGGCGAATCTCGCGGCCGCTGGGACAACGGGACGCTCGTCGTCGAGACGGACGGTTTCGCGGACAAGTCCGGGTACTGGTGGGCGACGAGCTGGCGGGCGGCGCGGCCGACTCTTCGGATGGTGGAGCGTTTCACGCGGATCGACGCGGAGACGATCGACTACGAGTTCACGATGGAAGATCCGGAGATGTTCACGCGTCCGTGGACCGCGAGGCTTCCGCTCACCACCAACCAGGCGGCGCGCGGCGTGACCGAGGGCCGCCTCTACGAGTATGCGTGTCACGAAGGGAATTACAGCCTGGTGAACGTCCTCCGCGGCGCCCGCATGAAGGAATCAGGTAGATAAGTCATCCGTTCCCCCGGCGGTCTCTGCCCACGCATGGAGGACGCTCATGAACGCATCCCGCAGTTGGAAGGCCGTCAAGCGGATCGGCATCTTCGCCGTCGCCCTCTCGCTTTTGGGATTCGCGCTCGAAAGAACTCTCCTGGCGTTCAACTACGTCATCGACGCCAACGGCACCTACTGGGGCATTCAGGATGACAACTCGCCGCGCGTGGATACGGGCAGCATCCGCGCCACCCAGATCGCGCCGGGGGGACAAAACGGAGCATTCAGCACGAATATCAATGGCTTCGGTGGCATCAGGGTTCTCGTCCCCGTGCGCCCGGGCCACGGAGCGCGCGGCGAGGGGACGAGCACCGCGCCGCGCTTCAATGGCGAAATGATGCGCGGCTTCGGCCTGACCTTCGACGGCGTCGACCGCTTCAATACGACGCAGTCGGTCGACTTGAGCGGCGTCAGGATTTCGCGTTCCGTGTTCATCAACCGCAGCGCCAACTACGGGCGCTGGATCGACAGCTTCACGAACACCACCGACGAAACGCTAACGGTCAAGGTCGCCTTCGGCTGGCAGTCGGGCATCGGCGTGTCTCCGGCCGCACCCACCGCCATCAATACGTCGACCATGGTCGTCAACACCTCCAGCGGCGACGCCGTCGTCACGGCGGAAGATTCGTGGGTGGAGGTCGCTACGCCGCTGGTCGGCTTGTCGCCGTACGGAGGACCCCAGGCCACTGTGCTGGGGACCCCGAGCTCGCCCGCCGAGCCATTCAGCGGCGCGATGACTTTTGCCGGGAACTGGCTCCTTGATACGTTCAACAACCCGCTGGTCTACACCGGCCATGAAGCGAACTTCCAGGGGTATGTGAACAGCATCAGAATTCCGCCGGGCCAGAGCCGGTCGCTGCTGCACTTCGTGGTGCTCGGCCCGCGCGTCACGGCGGCGACCTCCGGGGCTGCGCGCGCGGCGGTTGAGGCCACGGCGGGGAGCCTCGCTGGCGCGCCGGATCTCAGCGGCCTGACGACCGCAGAAGTCTGCACGATCCGCAACTTCAACGTCGACGCGCTGACAGCCGCCGGGTTCGACTACGACCGGTGCAGGAGAAGCCGGGGTGGCGGGAGACCGGACGTGGTTGCGCAGCCGCCGGTGCCGAAGGCCCCGAGAGCGGTGACCTCCTCTGATTACGACGTGTTCGAGAAGACGATCGGCGAGCTCCGCCGCGACATGGAACAGGGGCGTACGACCTCGCAGGAAATCACGCGGGCATACCTCGACCGGATCGCCGCGTACGACCGGGGTCAGTTCGGGTTCCACGCGTTCGAAATCGTCGCCGACGATGCCATGAGGCGGGCGAGAAACGCCGACCGGGCGCGCCGCGGAGGCCGGACCGGGCCGCTGCTGGGCATCCCGATCGCAGTCAAGAACAACTACGACACCTTCGACATGGCGACGACGAACGGCAGCTTCACGTTCGAGCGGTTCCTCCCGGCCCGCGACGCGTTTCAGGTAGCCAGGCTGCGCGAGGCGGGCGCCGTCATCATCGGCAAAACGGCGCTGGAGGAGTACGCCACCTTCGGCCACTGGTCGAATGACGCGTGGGGACAGGTGTGGAACGTGCACCTGCCGTCCAAGTCGCCGCTCGCGTCCAGTGGCGGCTCGGGCGCTGCGGTGGCGGCCAGTTTCGCCGCGGCCGCGATGGGCTCGCAGACCGGCGATTCGCTGTACGCGCCGGCGAGCGGAGCGAGCCTGGTGACTCTGCGCGGCACGGACGGCCTCGAAAGCGGCACGGGCATCCAGCCCCTGACATGGATGACCGATTTCGGCGGCGCGATGACGCGCTCGGTTTCGGATCTTGCCGACATGCTCAACGTCGTGGCCGGGACCGATCCCGAGGATCCGGCAACGGCGCTGGCCGATTCGAAGATCCCGGCGGACTGGCGCTCCATGCTCGACAGAAACGCGCTGCAGGGCAAAAGAATCGGCTTCGTGGACTCCGCGTGGGCCGAAGTCTTCGCGCCGGCGCCCACACTTTCTCCATTCCTGACAAACGGCACGATCGACGCGATGAAGAACGCGCTTCAGTACTTCGTCAACGCAGGCGCGACGATCGTCCGGATGGGACAGCTCGCAACCCCACCGACGCCCGACGCGCCGCCGGCGCCCGTGCAACCGATTCCGGGCGCCAGAATCGTCGCCGAAGGGTGGCGGCAGTACATCGACAGACATCCCGAGCTGATCACTCAGGGATTCTCGATCTTCACTGAAGTCGACGTGAGCTGCTCGCAGCGGAAGGTGCTGTACGTCAGGATTCTCGAGCCGGGCGGCTGTGCGGCGGTGCAGCCACGGCTGACCGCCGCCGAGATCCAGCAGCATCGGGACTACCGGCAGATCCTTCGCCCGGCCGGCGTGAAGCAGTGGATGGACGATGCGAACGTCGACGCGGTGGTCTATCCAGGACTGCTCAGCGACATCAGCCTCAATGACGGAGGTGGCGGCGGCGCAGGCAAGGTGTCGTTCGGCCGCCGCGATACGCCGAGCGCCGCCAATGGCGTGCCGACGCTCGCCTTTCCCGTGGGGAGCAATGGTCACGGTCAGCCGATCAACATTCAGCTGATGGGACGCGCGTGGGATGATGCCAGGCTGGTTGGCTTTGCCTATGCGTTCGAGGGTGCCGCCAGGGCGGCGGGCGTCGGCCATGTCGCCCCGACGACGGTGCCGCCGCTCCGCGTCCTCGGGGGCCGCGATGATGATGGCGATCGCG
>Ga0111539_10013745_pt1 | contig 10115 bp, 7 predicted proteins | sample RhiMethybrSRZTD1_FD_79667 | JGI IMG/M metagenome (GOLD analysis project Ga0111539, IMG submission 79667) | Populus rhizosphere microbial communities from Tennessee, USA - Rhizosphere MetaG P. TD hybrid SRZTD1 (version 2) (version 2) | ecosystem: Host-associated > Plants > Roots > Rhizosphere >... | reverse complement strand
TCGATTTCGTTGTCGAAGGTGAGCAGCGATCCGGAAGCGAGTTTTGTCTGTTGCGCGCGATCAAAGGCGTCAACCGTCAAACGATTACCGCGACGCAACTGTTGCCGTATTTGCGGCAAGTAATCTTCGGCGACGCTGAACAGCACCGTGATCGGTTGCAGTTGCGTGATCACGAGCATGCCGTTCGTATCAGCCGCGTGAACGATGTTGCCGGGATCGACGAGACGCAGACCAACGCGCCCGGAAATCGGTGAAGTGATCTGGCAGTAAGCAAGCTGGACCTTGGCTTTGTCGATCTGTCCCTGGTCGAGCTTTACGACGCCTTCGAACTGATGGACGGTTGCGACTTGCGTGTCGAGCTGTTGTTTCGGAATGGCGTTCTTACTGTAAGCAATCTGATACCGGTTGAGATCAATGTTCGCGTTTTCGAGCAACGCTTTGTCGCGATCGTATTGGCCCTGGGCCTGGACCAACTGCGCTTGAAACGGACGCGGATCGATTTCCGCGAGTACGTCGCCCTGGTGGACCATCTGGCCCTCGCGGTAGTTGACGCTCATCAGTTGTCCGTCGACACGGCTTTTGACGGTCACCGTGTAAACAGGCGTGACAGAACCAAGCGCGTTGATGTAAACGCCGATACTTCCCTGCTCGGCGACCGCGGTGGTGATTGAGATCGCCGGCGGCGGAGGCGCGGCTTTCGCCGAAACGGTAGCGGTTTGCCGGCGTTGGAGAATCAGGAAGCCGGCGAGCGCGGCGAGCAACAGCAGCACGAGCATCAGCCACGGTGCGCGTCTTCGCCGGCGCGGTTGATCCACGGGAACGACCGGCGATTCATCCGGCGACTCAACCACCTCGGGTGGTGCAACGTCTTCTTCAAGCGGCTCGTCTTTAAGAGGGTCGTCATGCATCGACGAGATCTTAAGAAAGAAGACGCTTTTCTTCTTCTAGATGTTTGCGCAGGTTGTCAGCTTGTTGCTAAAGGCTGGGACTGATGAAAAGAAAAACAGAATGTGGGTGAAACCGCCCTCTGTGAGCCCGAACTCTGGTAACACCCACATTCTAAAACACAGGGTTGTAACCCCCCTCTTGCTCGATTAGACCCTGTGCCTACCTGAAGAACATCCCTCGTAAAGTGCGCACATACTACCGCGCCGCGATACTTCTATCTTTCAGTTTGTTGTCAGTTTTATCAGCTATTTGCTGCGTGAAGACGCTCTGGTCCAAAAGACTCTGGTCCAGGTCGTGATAGAACTCGTTTTCGCCGCCTTCGAAATGATGGCCACGTGCCTTCACAGCATACAAATGTTTGGATCCGGTGGTCGCTGCGTACAGCGACTGTGCTTCGCTGAACGGCGCGTTATCGTCGTCAGTTGCGTTGAGAAACACGATCGGCGTTTGGCCAAGCTTTCGCAGATATTGATGTGCATCGAACAGTTTCTCGTGCGGCGTTCCGTGCGTGACGTAGATAACGGCGTCAGTCGATTTCCACGCGAGCTCACCTTCAGCCGGAAGACTGATCGCGACTACGCGTCGAACCGAAAGACTGAACTGCGGTTGAGAAGCGACGATCACGCTGTAACCGGCGCCGAGCGACCATCCCGCCAGTACGACGGGCGCATTCTGATCGATGCCTGGTTGCGCGAGCGCTAGCCGTGCGATTGCGTCGTAGTCTCGGGTTAATTGTTCGATCGAAGCAGGTTTTTGAGGACTCGCAAAGTTGACGAGATATTGCTTTGCGTCAAGGCCGACGACCGTGTTGCCGGTGGCGGCAATGTGCGCAGCAATGTCGGCACAAAACGGGCTCCAACCGCCGTCGCCACTCGTGAAAAGAACGAGTGGTTGCCGTGCTGCATTCTGCTGCTGATAAAGCTGTAACGTCAGTGGTGGACCACCGCGAATCATCACTTGAAAAGTAGAATGTTTGACTTCGTGCGACAGCTCTTCATGCGTGACGTGATGATAGAAATGGTGATACCAACGCACCGCATAAGCAGAAGCCGCGCATGCAATGAGCAGTAACGCCGCCACCAGGAAAACCCAACGAAAACTGGCTCCACGCTGTTTCATCGCGCCGCCCTCGCATTCGTCGCCGCGGTCCGCATCCAGCTAACCGCGTCGCCAAGCGCCGTGTAAAACTCCTCGCGCGCGCCGCTGAATCGGTGATTGCTGGCCTTGATCAGCACATACTTCTTCGGATCTTTCGCAACCGCAAACAACATATCGCCAACCTTCTGCGGACTCGCCGTGTCAGACGTGCTTTGGATCATGACCAGCGGCACGGGCGTGATTTGCGCGAGCACGTCCTGACTGCGAAACCCGTAAAGCGCGTTCGCTTCAACGTTCAGGTTCGCATGATTTCCGCCGACACCGCTCACGAGCTGATTCTGTTTCGGCAAGCCGATCGAAATAACTCCGGCCCAGTTGGCTCGGGTCTGGGCATCCGAGCCAACCGCGATCGCAAAGCCGGCGCCGAGCGACCAACCATAAACATAAACCGGCGTGGACGAATCAACCTCTGCATAACCCCGCAGCGCCTGCGCAACGTCGACGTAATCCAGCGCGAGTTGCTTGACCGAAACCGGACTCTGAAGGGACGAAAACTCACGCAAGTAGACCTTTGAATCAATTCCCGCGACGGCAAAACCCATGTGCGCCAACTGTTCCGCTGTTCGCGGCGCCAATCCGCGCCAACCACCATCGCCGCACGCATAAATCGCCGGTATCGCTGGTCCATTTTTGAGAGGACGATAAAAATGCACTTTGAACTGTTGCGCTCTGACAGCGACGTCCCGGTCTTCTCTTTCCACGTCAGACCACGTTTTCAGGTCGTCAGGGTCGTAGTGGTCTGCCGGCGCAGGCTGTTGCGCGCCGGCGCGGATTGACGCCGCTACGACGACGACGAAAGCCAGGCCCAAAAGAAGCCGACGATGAATGAGGCAGCGTGTTTCCATGTCTTGATCTTTTCCTGAACACTCCTGCGTCCGAGTAGCGTCTCGAGACTGATCGCGTTACGTACCTGAATGACTGCGTAAAGCATGCCCAACGACATTCGTCGTTGATTGAAACAGAAATAGCGCGGCTCCCATGTGTGCGGGTGATACTTCGCTTTGTAGCGGTACAGCAGCTTGAAATCGTAGTTGACGTTTACGCGCTCGTAGACGAAGCGCATGAGTCGCGCCAGCACCGGATGATTTTCGAGATCCGGATCGTCCAGCAACGCCAGCGGCGCAAGCCCCATCGACGCCATGTGATACCCCCCATCATGCAGCAAGCGAAGGATCTCTGTCGTCAACAGCTCCATCGTGCCACGCACGGCATCGGGCCTGCGCCGCGTTACATCGAGGTAGTAACCGCTGCGTCCGTAGATTGGTTCACAGACGATGAATCCCTCGATTCGTCCATTTCCGTTTTCGGTCCCATTTTTCAACCGCCCAATGAAGTAGCGCTTCGCGCTCGGATGATCCAGACCGAGTGAACCCAGCACGAATCCGAGTTCGTGATTACCCTTGCCTTTCAACCATTCACCGGAGATCTCGCGCAGCTCGTCGTTGATTACTTCCGCACCTTCGGCAAATGGGTGATGCTCACTGACCACCACACCGGCGCGTTTCGCCTTGTTGCACGCCGCACGGACCACTTCCATCTTCCCTCCGGCAAGAGTAAACCGATCCAGATCGAATATCGCTTCCTTCCCGATCTGTACATCCGCAAATCCCTCCTGCCTGAACGCCTCCAACGTCGACGGCGAGACCTGATACGCGCCGACCGGCCTCATCATCGCTCTCGTGAAATCGTGTATGAGCCGGCGGGCCTGGTGCGGCGCGCAAACAGGATCGCCCGCTATCAGCGCTACTCCGCCGCTAACCTGATAAGCAAGAAATCCATCCACGGCGGGCGTCGTGAAATAGGATTTTGGTCCTTCGAGCAACACATACGAGTTTGAGTTCGTGCCATAGCACTGCACCCACGAATCGAGTTTTGTCTGGGATACTTGCATCGCTGAAATCAACCATCACTCCGCCATCAGTAACTCAGCCTGTTGTGCCTGTAGTGGTGATGATGGTGATGGTGATGATGATGCGCGTACCAGTTGCGATCGTGGTGCGAGCGCGCGCTGGCCGAACCTGAATGCAATCCGAGTGCAGCGCCGCCGAACAGCATCACAGCTCCCAGCGCGAGTGAAACAAGTGTTTTCATGAATCCAGCCTTCCTTTCCAAAATATCGAAGCCGCCATCGCAATTCGCAACGATCATGCCAGCGACAAGTTGCCTCAATTACGCGTGAGTGAGGCCGTTATGGGCCATTGCAACCGTGACACCCTTGCGCGAACAACAAAAACGCCACACCGCGGATGGCCGTAAATCAGCACAAAAAGCTGAAAGATTCAGTGGAGCCGTTTGTGCATTGTGTATTCGGCATGGAAATTTTGCTGATCAAATACGGGCTGGTGGCGGTGTTTGTGGCGGCAATGCTCGAGGCTGACGTGATCCCCGTGCTGGCTGGTGTCGCGGCGCACCGCGGTTACTTCATTCCGTTTCTCGCGCTTGCCGCCGCGAGTTTCGGAGCACTCACGGGCGACTGCGTTTGGTTTTACCTCGGACGCAGCCCCGCGATCAGAAACCGCGCGCTCATTCAACGACTAAGATCGAAAGGCGAGATTCTTTTTCGTCGATTGGGCAACTGGCAGATACCAGCATCGCACGTTGTTTACGGAACGCGCATTGCCACGATGACTTTCTTAGGAGCGCGAGGCTCAGAGGCCGGCAGGTTTGTGTTGGTTGATGGAGTGTCATGTTGGGCATTAACTACGCTTCTGTTTTGCCTGGGCTTCGCGCTCAGTGCGAGCGTCTCGATCATTCTCGTCAACGTGAAGCGTGTCGAGATCGTGCTGTTCGTGGCGGTTGCTGTTTATGGTTTGGTCCTTCTCTTGCTCCAACGGTGTGGGCGAAGACTGGCACGCGATGCGAACATTTAAGCTCCACACAACAACGCTACTGAGTTCAGTGATCATCGTCGCGATGCTGATCGCTGCGCTCGTGATCACCAGCGCGGCCATCGCGAACATCGAGCGCAACGACGACCAGACGTTGGCGAAGATCCAGGCGCGAGATCTGGCCCAACACATCACCGACATGCGATCGCACGATCCGGACACCCTCGTGCGATCCGCCACCTTGATCAAAGGGACCCGGCCAAATATCACTGCCGTGCGTATCTGGTCATTTTCCGGAGGACAATTCAACGAAGAGGCGACCGCGTCCGGTAGCGCGCCCGCGACGCTGATACCCGATAACACTAAGAAGACGCTTCGCGCGGGCTCCGACGCAATCATCGGTAGCGCTGGCGCATCCAGCGCCAAAAATTGCTTGTATCGCGTGTTCGCCGTTACCTGGGAAAACGGCCACCCAATCGGCGCGGTCGAGATCGATCAGCGCTTCGACAGCATCTGGTCGGTGGCGCTCCGTTACATGAAGGGTGTCATCTGGATGTCGCTGACCGCGATTGCGCTCGTGATGCTCGGCACCTATTTCCTGTTTCGACAACTCCAACTGACTACTAAACTCGAGACAGAGCAGGGCATCCTGCGCGAGCGCGTGCGCGAAGCGACGCTCGAACTCCGCAAACGAAATCAACAGCTTCAGGAGACTAATCTCGAACTCTGGCATACCAACCGTCGCATGAACGAGTTGGGGCGTCTCGCGGCTGCCGGACAAACGGCCGCTCACTTTGCCCACGAAGTAGGAACGCCGCTCAATTTGATCAGTGGTCACGTGCAGTTACTCAAATCCGATCTTGGTCGCGATCCGCGCGACGCCGAGACGCGGATCAAAACCATCAGCGCGCAGATCGAACGCATCGAACGAATCGTTCGTCGCATGCTCGACAAGACCCGTTTCGAAACGGAGCTCTCGCCACTCGATCTGAATGTCGTGTTGCGCAAACTGTGCGATGCAATGGCGCCGACGTTCGACAAGCACAACATCCGCGTCGCGAAGGCGTTTGCCGACAGACTTCCGTTGATGGCGGGCTCGTCAGACCGTTTGCAACAGCTCTTTCTGAATCTCATCAACAACAGTTTGGACGCGATGTCGGAAGGCGGCGAGATTCAGATGCGCACCACGCTGACAGGCCAGCCCGGCAAAGCACAACGCATCGTCGTCGATTTCATCGACAGTGGATCCGGAATGACGCCGGAAGTGATGAGTCACATTTTCGATCCGCTCTACACGACGAAAGATCGAGGACATGGAACTGGTCTCGGACTCGTTATCGTGAAACAAGTGGTCTCAGAACTCGGCGGTACGGTGGCAGTTGAAAGCGAGTTAGGCGAAGGCACGCGCTTTCGAATCAGTTTTCCGGCAATCCCGAACGACGCGCCGGTAGCTGTCGAGGAGCAGGAGCATGCAGTGGAAGTAGGTACTTAGCAATGAAACACATTCTTGTTGTCGACGACGATCAGGATTCATGCGAGTTGTTACGCGAGATCTTCTCCGCGGAAGGTTGGCACGTCGACACAGCGCTTAGTCCTTCACAGGCATTCAGTGTCGCTGAAGAGGAAAAGATCGATCTGGTTGTCAGCGACGTCAACCTCGAAGCAAACCAATCGGGTCTCGACTTGTTGAAAGATCTGCGAACACAGTGTCCGGTGATCCTGGTTACGGGTTTCGGCACGCTCGACTCGGCGGTTGAAGCAGCACGGGAAGGAGCGTGGGATTTCATTTCGAAACCCTTCAAGGTCCAGGAAGTCGTGGCGATTGCGCGTCGCGCTCTCGAGCACGATCGAAACAGCGGGGGTGGCAATCGCGGTCCGGAGCAACTCTCCGCGCGTTACGAAGAAGGAGGATTGCTGGGACGTTCTCCGGTGATGATCGGTCTCTACAAAGAGATCGCGCGAGTGGCGCCGACGCGGTCGACGATCCTGATCGCCGGCGAGTCAGGCGCGGGCAAAGAGTTGGTGGCGCGATCGATTCATCAACACAGCACTCGGTCGGGTGGTCCATTCGTGGCGATAAATTGCGGCGCGCTCACTGAAACGCTCCTGGAGGCGGAACTCTTTGGTCACGTGCGCGGCGCGTTTACCGGTGCGGTCGGCGATCGCAAAGGTTTGTGGGAGGAAGCGACGGGAGGAACACTCTTCCTCGACGAGGTCGGCGAGACGAGCACTGCGTTCCAGGTGAAACTGTTGCGTGCTTTGCAGGAAGGAGAGATCCGGCGCGTGGGCGCGTCGAAGGCGCTACAAGTCGACGCGCGTATTCTTGCGGCTACAAATAGAAACCTCGATCAGGACGTCAAGGCGGGAAAGTTTCGCGAGGATCTATTTTATCGACTCAGCGTCGTGACACTGCGTGTCCCGGCATTGAAAGAGCGGCGAACGGACATTCCAATGCTGGCGGAGCATTTCCTCGCAACGGTGATCGAGCGAGAAACACACGGGCCGTTAACTTTGTCGGAAGAGACGGTGCGAACGCTGGTGGCTTATGGCTGGCCGGGAAATGTGCGCGAGTTGGAATCGGCGATCGAATACGCAGTGCTGCACGCGCGCGGACACGAGATTGTTCCCGAAGACCTGCCGGAAAAACTTCAGTCGGCACAGGTCCGCGCTGCGGCGCGGTCGCCGTTGTCGGCGCTCTTCGAAGACCTGCCGTCGCTTGACGAGCTCGAACGCCGCTACCTGCTTTACATACTCGAGGTCGCCGGTGGTAATCGCACGCGCGCCGCCGAGATCCTGCGGGTCGACCGCCGCACGCTTTACCGCATGATCGAACGCTATGGCATCGACAACAACGGAAAGTGATCCGTGTGTTCAAATCGAACTCAAGACACGGATAACCACAAATAAACGCCTGATGTGATAGCCTTATCGCCGCTGATGGTATGGAGCGATGCGATGAATAACCTGGAACATCTGTTTCTAGTGGGTGAGTTCCCCGAGCGAGCCCGCCTACTGTCCGGCCTAACGCTCGAGCAAGTCACGCTACGTCCTGACGGCGCGTCCCACTCGATCTACGAGGAACTGTGGCACGCTACCGGTTACCAGGAGAGTATCATCAAGCCGGGCGGCGATCCGGTCGACGATCTGTACCCGAGCACGGTGCCGGAGCACCAGCACCAATGGCACGACCTGGTGCAAGTGTTCCTGGACGGCGCTCGCACTGCGGCAGCGTTGGGGCAGACGCCTGAGAGGTTGGCGCTCGAGGTAGAGCCGGGCGTGACACTTGAGGACGAGCTAAACAGTGTAGCGGTACATAACGCATATCACCTTGGCAAGATCGTTGCGTTGCGGCAGCGGATCGGCGCGTGGCCGCCCGCGGAAGCGTCGGACGCGTCAAATCACTGAACATACGACAGAATTGCTGAACGGGCAGCACTCAACGTCGAAGCCCGCGAGTTGAGGATTGCGCTCCACGCAACCTCCGGTGCACTGTTTCTCTTTGCCAAGCATCCTTCCAGTAAGATATCGTGCTTTCGCAAAGGGAACGGATCAAAGTGAACGTCCGCTCTAACTTGTTGAATTCCGTACGGCGCAGGGGAAATCACTCTGCGCTCGCGTATCTGTTGCTTCTTACGATCGGTTATGGTGCCGTCGTTGAGGCCGCACATAGCCACGGAGTTTCTTCGTCAAACTCGTCGCAGTTGGCGGCGGTCTCCGGTGATGACAACTCGCAATCCTCCTATCAGGCCCACTCCGGTCATAGCGAGTGCTCGCTCTGCCAGTTTCAACGGCAGATGTTCGGCGGTTTAGTTCAAGTAATCCTCGTTGCCCATACTGAACAGCGATTCTCGTTTCGTTCGGGACAAAAAATCTCCTACCTCTCAACTTCAGCATTACCTGCACTGGGTCGTGGCCCTCCTTCTCTCTGAGCTCAATTCAGTGGATCGCAGATCATCAGCTTGACTGGTCTGTCGTAATACCGATTTCAAAGACTCAGATTCGCGGTGAGCCTGCCTTGCCAGGCATTGGTCTAAGCAGCGAGGCGGCTTATCACCACGCAGTTTTGAAAACCTAAAATGAGAGGTGTGGGAATGCATCAGTGGCGCACGTTTCTGTCCCTAATGACTTGTTTTGCAGTGATCGTTTCCGGAATACAGGCGCAGCAGGAACCACAAACACAAACACCCGTCACGTCAAAACGCTCAGTCACGCTGGCGGCCGCCGTCGAGATCTTCATGCGACAAAATCTCCAGTTGGTGGCGGCTCGTTACGATATTGAAACGGCGGATGCAGAGAAACTAACCGCACGACTGCGTCCTAATCCGACAGTCAGCCTTGGCCTTTCGGATCTCCCGGTAAACCTCAGCGGGCCATTGATCAAGGAACAGACTTACGACTACACCATCTCGCGCACGTTTGAGCTCGGCGGAAAGCGCAGCAAAAGAATCGAAACCGCGGACGCAAACTCCGAGTTAGCTCGGGGACAATTCCAAATGGTCATCTGGCAATTGACCAACGATCTGAAACGCAAGTTCTACACGGTGGTTCTGAACCAGTCGTTGCTCAATCTCGCCCGAGAGAATGAAACAACCTTCGCTGAAATCGTTAAGCACACCACTGAACTGATGAATGCCGGCGAGATTTCGGGACTGGATCTCGACCGCGTCGAAGTCGAGAAACTCAAGTTCGACACTGACCTGGCCACCGCTGAACGAGATTATGAAGTCGCCTTACGTGACCTGCGGTTCGCGCTGGGCGGCGACTATCGAGCGATGGACGTAGAGGTCGCTGGATCGATTGACTATGAACCTCATCAGTTCTCACATGACGAACTGCTCGATTTAGCGTTAGCGGCGCGGCCCGACTTAAAAGCAGCAAAGCTAAGCGAGCGTGCCGCCGATGCGAATATCCGCTTACAGAACGCTCAGCGCATTCCCGATCTCACGCTGGGCGGCGGCATCGAGCAAGTTCCATCCGGCACCAGCAGCTACATCTTTGGTGTTGGCATTGATCTACCCATATCAAATCGCAATCAGGGTGAGCGGGCCAAAGCTCTCATCGAGAAGAAGAGGGCCCAAACCCAGCAACAGTTCCTTACGAATCAAGTGATGAGTGATGTAGACAAGGCTTTGGTTGCATTCGAGAAGCAAAAGCACCGCGTCGACCTTTACCGATCCGGGG
>Ga0111539_10013743_pt1 | contig 10115 bp, 9 predicted proteins | sample RhiMethybrSRZTD1_FD_79667 | JGI IMG/M metagenome (GOLD analysis project Ga0111539, IMG submission 79667) | Populus rhizosphere microbial communities from Tennessee, USA - Rhizosphere MetaG P. TD hybrid SRZTD1 (version 2) (version 2) | ecosystem: Host-associated > Plants > Roots > Rhizosphere >... | reverse complement strand
GTCGCCGCCGCGGTGATCTGGGCGGCGACGCAGCCGCGCACGACGAGCATCGACGTCATCCAGGTGAACCCCGAGGGGTGAAGGCATGCGGTTTCGGGACAAGGTCGCGATCGTCACGGGCGCCGGGCAGGGCATCGGCGAGGCATATGCCAAGGCCCTCGCGGCCGAGGGGGCGTGCGTCGTCGTCGCCGAGGTGAACGAGGCGCAGGGGCGGCGCGTCGCCGAGGAGATCGGGACGGCCGCGCGCTTCGTTCGCGTCGACGTCGCGTCGCCGGAGTCGACGCAGGCGATGGCGGGCGCTGCCGTCGAGGCCTTCGGCGGCATCGACCTCCTCGTGAACAACGCGGCGATCTACCACGGCATGCAGCTGGCGCCGCTGATCGCCGTCGAGTGGGAGTACTACAAGCGCTTCATGGACGTGAACATGCACGGGGCGCTCCTCTGCGTGCGCGCCTGCTGGGAGGCGATGTCGAAGCGCGGCGGCGGCGCGATCGTGAACCAGTCGTCGACGGCCGCGTGGATGGGGATCGGGTACTACGGGATCGCGAAGCTGGCGCTGAACGGCATCACGCAGTCGCTGGCGCGCGAGCTCGGGCCGTGGAACATCCGCGTGAACGCGATCGCGCCCGGGCCGACCGACACGGAGGCGACGCGGACGATCGTCCCGCCGCCGATCCTGAAACAGCTCCTGGCGCAGATGCCGCTCTCGCGGCTGGGGCAGCCGGAGGACCTCGTGGGCATACTCCTCTTCCTTCTCTCCGATGCGTCGGCGTGGATGACCGGCCAGGTGGTCAACGTCGACGGCGGGCAGGTGATGCGGCCATGAACGCCGAGACGCGGAACCTCATCGACGGCCGGCTCGTCGAGTCCGAGAGCCGGGCGACGTTCCCCAACCTGAACCCCGCCACGGAGGAGATGCTCGGCGTGACCGCCGACGCGACGGCCGGCGACATGGACCGGGCCATCGGCGCCGCGCGCCGCGCCTTCGACGAGACGGCGTGGTCGAGCGATCCCGACCTCCGCGCGCGCTGCCTCCGCCAGCTTTATTCGGCTCTCGTCACGGCGAAGGACGAGCTGCGCGCAGTCGTCGTCGCCGAGGCGGGCTCCCCGGTGATGCTCGCCTACACCGCGCAGTGCGACGGGACGATCGACTGGTTCCCGTTCTGGGCCGACGTCGCGGAGCGCTTCGCGTACGAGACGCCGATGCCGGACATGGAGTTCATGGGCATGGCGAGCCGCCGCCTCCTCCGCCGCGAGGCGGCCGGCGTCGTCGGCGCGATCACGCCGTGGAACTTCCCGCTCTACCTGAACCTCGCGAAGCTCGGCCCCGCGCTCGCCGCCGGGTGTTCCGTCGTGCTGAAGCCCGCGCCCGACACGCCCTGGTGCGCCACCACCCTCGGCCGACTGGTCGCGGAGCAGACCGACATCCCGCCGGGCGTGGTGAACGTCGTCGCGGGCGCCGACCACGCGCTCGGCGAGATGCTCGCGACCGATCCGCGCGTCGACGTGGTCACCTTCACAGGCTCGACAGCCACCGGTCGGCGTGTCATTGCGAACGCCGCCGCCACCGTGAAGAAGGTCCTGCTCGAGCTCGGCGGGAAGTCCGCGACGATCATGCTCGATGACGCCGACCTGCCGGCGACGCTCGCGACCATCGGGCAGGTGTGTACCCACGGCGGGCAGGGATGCGCGCTGACGACTCGGCTGCTTCTTCCGCGGTCGCGCTACGAGGAGGGCGTCGCGCTCGCGCGCCAGGCGTTCGAGACCTTCCCCTACGGCGACCCGAACGACCCCTCGCATCTCCAGGGGCCACAGATCAGCGCGCGGCAGCGCGAGCGCGTCCTCGGCTACATCGCGAAGGCGAAGCAGGAGGGCGCGCGCCTCGTGACCGGCGGCGGCACGCCGAAGCACCTCCCGAAAGGGTACTACGTCGAGCCGACGCTCTTCGCCGACGTGTGGCCGGAATCGACGCTGGCGCGCGAAGAGGTCTTCGGCCCGGTCCTCGCCGTCATCCCGTTCGAGGACGACGACGATGCGGTCCGGATCGCGAACGACTCGATCTACGGGCTCTCGGGGGCGGTCGCGAGCGCGAGCGAGGAGCGGGCGCTGGCCGTCGCGCGGCGCATCCGCACCGGGACGCTCGCCGTGAACGGGGCGATGTGGTTCGCGATCGACACGCCCTTCGGGGGCTACCGCCAGAGCGGCCTCGGGCGGGAGAACGGGGTGCAGGGCTTCGAGGAGTACCTGGAGACGAAGGTGATCGGGCTCCCCGCCCGGCGCTGAGCGATGGCGGAGCCCGCGACTCCCACCCGGCTCGCCGGCACGCTCCCGCTCGTAGGCCACATGGTCGCCTTCGCGCGGAACCCGGTGGCGCTCATGCGCCGCGTGCGCGCCGAGTGCGGCGACGCCGGCGAGTTCCGGATGCTCAACAAGGACGTCGTGCTCCTGAGCGGCAGCGCGGCGCAGGAGGCCTTCTGCCGTGCCCCCGACGAGCAGCTGAGCCAGAAGATCGCCTATCGCCTGATGACGCCGATCTTCGGGGAGGGCGTCGTCTTCGACGCGCCGCCGGAGCGGCTGAACGAGCAGCTCCGCATCCTCATGCCGGCGCTCCGCGACCGCAACATGCGGACGTACGCGGACGTCTTCGTCGCCGAGGTGGAGCACATGGTCGCCGGCTGGGGGGACACCGGCGAGATCGACCTCCTCGACTTCACGGCCGAGCTGACGACCTACACGTCGAGCCACTGCCTCCTCGGCGCCGAGTTCCGCTGGGGGATGAACGAGGAGTTCGCCCGCGTCTACGGCGCGCTCGAGCGCGGCGTGAACGCCATCGCCTACGTGAACCCGTACCTACCGCTCCCGGTCTTCCGCCGCCGCGACCGCGCCCGGGCGCGGCTCGTCGAGCTGATCACGCAGAGCATCGCCGCGCGCCGCGCCGCGGGCGCGTCCAAGGACGACGCGCTGCAGGTGCTCATGGACTCCCGCTACTCCGACGGCGCGGCCCTCACGCCGAACGAGATCACCGGCATCCTCACCGCGGCGATGTTCGCGGGCCACCACACCAGCTCCGGGACGGCGGCGTGGACGCTGATCGAGCTGCTCCGACACCCGGAGTGGCTCGGGAGGGTGGTCGACGAGATCGACGCGCTCCACGCGGGCGACGCGCCGCTGTCGTATCAGTCGCTCCGCGAGGTGCCGCTCCTCGAGCGCGTCATCAAGGAGGTGCTCCGGCTGCATCCGCCGCTCGTCATCCTCATGCGCGGCGTGCTCGAGGACTTCCGCGTGGCCGGCGTGACGATCCCGGCCGGCAAGCTGGTCGCCATCTCGCCGGCCGTCTCCCATCACATCGCGGAGCTGTTCCCGGAGCCCGAGCGCTTCGATCCCGACCGCTATGCCCCGGGACGCGAGGAGGACGCGGCGCCGTTCGCCTGGATCCCGTTCGGCGGCGGACATCATCGCTGCTCGGGCTCGGCCTTCGCCCTCATGCAGCTGAAGGCGATCACGGTGAGCCTGCTCCGCCGCTGGACGTTCGAGCTCGTGCAGGCGCCCGAGCGCTACGACCACGACTACACGAAGATGGTCGTGCAGCCGAAGCAGCCGTGCGGCGTCCGCTATCGCCGCCGCGCGGCGCGCCGGCCGGTCGCGGCCGCGGCGGATGGCGCCCCGACGAGCGCGGCGTCCGGTGCCGACACGGTACGCATCCGGCTGGATGTGGGGCTCTGCCAGGGCCACGCCGTCTGCATGTCGGAGGCGCCCGAGGTATTCCGGGTGGAGGAGGGGGCGAAGACCGTCACCGTCCTCCAGGCGGACATCCCCGCGGCGCTCCGCGAGCGCGTCGAGCGTGCGGTCCGCCACTGCCCGACGCGTGCCCTCTCGTTCGAGACCCCCTGAGGAGGAGAAACCATGCCCGCGTTCCCGCGCGCCGAGATGGAAGAGATGATGCGCCGCTGGCTCGCCGCCAACGAGCGCGCCGAGGCGGCCCGTGACTGGAAGCCGATGGCCGACTTCTACACCGAGGACGCCGAGTACTCCTGGAACCTCGGCCCCGCCGAGGAGTTCGTGGCCCGCGGCCGCCAGCAGATCCGCGACTGGGTCCTCGGCACGGAGATGGCCGGCCTCGAGGGGTGGACGTATCCCTACGAGCGCGTCCTCATCGACGACCGCCAGGGCGAGATCGTCGCCTTCTGGCGGCAGGTGGCGCCGGTGAAGCGCGAGGACGGGACGCCGTACGAGGTCCGCGGCCTCGGCGGCTCGTGGTTCCGCTACGCCGGCGGGTACCTCTGGGGCTGGCAGCGGGACTTCTTCGACGTCGGCAACGCGACGGCGCTGTTCATCGAGCTGATCCAGGCGGGGAAGCTGAGCCCAACCATGCAGCAACGGATCGAGCGCGTGATGGCCGGCGAGCTGATGCCCGGGCACGTGAAGGTCGCGGTCTGACGCGCGTGGCGGCCGGCGGAGGGCACTGGCTCTCACGCAATCCGAGCAAGGCCTGGGGCGAGCGCTTCTTCCTCCTCTACTCGCCGGTCTGGATGCTCGGCATGGGCGTCCTCATGCAGACCGGCTCCGGCGCGCGCTGGGGCGACGCGGCGCTGAACCTGGCGATGCTCGCGCTGCTGTTGCCGCTCGTCGTCGTGCCGGCGCTCGTGCGCGACGAATCGGCGCTCGGCCGGCGCTGGTGGCAGACGTACTGGTTCAAGCTGAACGTGTGGATCGGGATCTACGCGGCGATCGGCAGCTACTTCGGGACCGAGTACTTCTTCGACGTCCTCGGCATGGTCTACAAATACCCGCAGCTCTCGTGGCGGCTCGACTCCGTGCTCCTCGGCACGGGCGCGCAGACCGTGCCGCTCATCATGTATCCGTCGGCGCACTTCTACTTCGTGACGTACCACACGCTCGGCGTCATCGCGCTCCGGCGCGCGCGGACGTCAGGGCTCATGGGGCATGCATGGCTGTGGCCCGTCGTGGTGCTCGCGTCGGCCTACGGCTTCGCATGGGCGGAGACGTTCTTCATGACCGGCGGCGCGATCGCAGAGCAGTTCGCGTACCGCGACCTCGACCGCATGCTCCGCTGGGGCTCGCTCTTCTATGCCTGCTACTTCGTCGTGAGCTTCCCGATGATCTACCGCTTGGACGAGGAGCCCGGCGAGTGCTGGCCGCTCAGGCGGGTGGCGGTGGAGGCGCTGGCCGCGGGGATGCTGCTGCTCGCGCTACTCGATACGGTGACGCGGTTCGTGGGACGGCTGTACTGACGGGGGTACTCGCGGCGGAGCCCGAGACGCGGCTCAGCGAAAGTAGATCGCCGCGAGCCGCTCGTCGTAGCGGCGGATGACCTCGTGGAACAGCTTCTTCGTGCGCCGGAGCTCGGGCGGCATGGCCATCCCGATCTCGGCCAGCACGCGGCTGTTGAAGCCGAACATGCAATCGACGGCCGAGTGCATCGCGTTGATGCTGCACACGGACCACGTGCCGGCGCGATGCTCCCAGAGGTACACCTCCTCGGCGTCGTAGCCCATGGCGATCGGCGTCGCGAAGTCGATCCGGCCGCACATCGCCTCGGTCTCGCGCAGGACGAATGCGCGCTCTTCGGGGCCGGCCGGCGGGATGCCCTCGCGGGAGCGGAGGTAGTCGTTCAGCATGGTCTCCGGCCGCAGATCCGGGAGCGGGATGCGTGGCGGCGGCCAGCCACGGATCACCACGGCTCCCTGCCCGGGCAGCCAGAAGGCGCCGGGAATCGCGCCGAACAGCCTCGCCATCCCCGCCACCGCGCGCGACGGGCTCCGATAGTTGCCGCTGTTGCGGACTCCGAGCAGCGCCTCGTCGTTGATGCGGTCGTTGGTCTCGTCGACCCAGGCGTGTTCGCCGGCGAGATGGGCGACGATCTCCTCGACCGGTGCGGCCTCCCATTGCTCGAAGTAGAAGCCTCTCCAGGTCACCGTTCGGAGCGGCACGCCGTAGTGCCTGAGCGCGGCGATCAGCGTCCGCGAGTCGATCCCGCCCGTGATCGAGACGATCACCTCCCGCCCGGCGAGGAATCGCACCATCCCCCGGAAGTACGTGTCTATGGCGGCGAAGAACTCGTCGAACGTGGCGGCCGTGCGCCGCCGCTCGTGACGCGGCCAGTAGCGGAAGGGCCGTTGCTCCTCGACGGCGTAGCCGTGGTTCGGCAGCAGGGCGAGGATCCCCTCGTACAACGTCGCATCGGTCGGCAGCATGGCCGGCGTCTTTCGGCGGAACCACTGCGACCCGACGAAACGCATCATCTCGGGCCAGAGCCGGTCGCCGAAGGCGTGCGCGAAGAGCTCGGGATGCGACGCCAGGCCGAGGGGGCCGGACTTTCGGTAGAACGTGGATCGCGCGCCGAACGCGTCGTGGTAGAAGCGCGTCCGGCCGCCTCGCCGGGTGATGACGGCGAAGCGACCGCTCAGCTGATCGAGCAGTGCCGGAATCCCGTCGTCGTCGGCGGCTGCGAGGGCCGCCAGCGGCGCTCGCTCGAGCGGCTCGACCGTGAAGAACGCGTCGCCCAGCAGCACCGTGACCCGCTCGCCCTCGTCGGCGCGCGCCATGCGCGTTTCGGGATGCGTCACGAGGACGAACGGTCCCACCGCCGTCGCGATCCAGGAGCCGCCGAGCCTCGACCACAGCGCGCCGCCCTCGGGGGGCGTCGCGGCGGCATGGAGGAGATAGCCGAACCGGAAGAGGAGACGGTTCTCCGTTTCAGGCGGGACGACGCGCGGCGGGCGGATGGCACGCGTGATGCCGTCGAGGAGACGCCGGAGCCGGGTGCGCATCGGTCAGCCTTTCGACGTCACCATCCCGCCAGCGCCGCCGCCCGCTCGCGATGCCAGGCGGCCTCGCCGAGAAACGCGCGGTCGAACACCGCGCGCCGCCACCAGAGGTGGAGGTCGAACTCCCAGGTGAAGCCGATGCCGCCGTGGAGCTCGATCGCGTAGCGCGCGACGCGATCGTAGACGTCCGTCATGTGCGCCTTCGCGAGGGCCGCGTGTCGCTCGCTCTTCTCCGGCAGGTGGTCGAAGGCGTGTGCCGCGTACCACCAGAGGGATCGTGAGGGCTCGAGGTCGCAGGCGAGGTCGGCGAGCTGGTGCTTCACGCCCTGGAAGGCGGCGATCGGCTGCCCGAACTGCTCGCGGGTGAGGGAGTACTTCGCGGTCATGTCGAGGCAGCGGGCGGCGCCGCCGAACGCGTCCGCGGCCACCAGGATCAGCCCCGCGTCGCGCGCGCGATCGATCGCGCCGCGGCCGCTCGCGACCTTGACGGCAGGCGCCCCGTCGAACGTGGCCATGCTCACGCGGCGGGTCATGTCGAAGACCCGGAGCGTCGTATGGCTCACGCCGGCGGCGCCGCGCGTGACGATCCACAGCCCGGGGCCGGTCTCGTCCTGCGCCGCGACGACGATCGCGTCCGCCACGTCGCCGTAGGGCACGAGCGGCTTCTCCCCCGAGAGCCTCCCGCCCACTACTCTGGATGCGAGCTGCGCCGCGTCCCACTGGCCGAGCCCCTCGCCGAGCGCGAACGTGACGAGCGCATCGCCGGACGCGATGCGCGGCAGCCACTCGGCCTGAGCCGCCGCGTCGCCGCCCTCCAGCAGCGCGACGGCCGCCATCGTCGCGCCGAGGAAGGGCCCCGGCGTGCAGCACCATCCGAGCACCTCGGCCGCGAGCGCGGCGTCGAGCAGCTCGAGCCCGGTGCCGCCGTGCGCGGCCGGAACGACGAGCCCCGCCACGCCGAGCTCGGCCAGGCCGCGCCAGAGCTCCGGGTCGTGCCCGGTCGCGCTCTCCATGATCGCGCGCACGCGCGTCGTGGGGCACTCGCCCTCGAGCCAGCGCCGGATCGTGTCCTGGAGGAGCGTCTGCTCCTCGGAGAGGCCGAAGTCCACGTGGCGCTACCGGCGCGCGTCGCGCGGGAGGCCGAGGCCGCGCTCGGCGATCACGTTGCGCTGGATGTTGGGCGCCCCGCCGCCGAGTGCCATGCCGAAGTACCACATGTAGGCGCGGCCGAAGAGGCCCATCGCGGGCGCGTTCGGCTCCCCGGGATAGAGGCAGCCGCGATCGCTCATGAGATCCATGGCGAGGCGCGAGACGTCGTAGCCGAGCGTCGACGAGTGGAGCTTCGGGACGAGCGCCGCCAGGCCGGGATCGCTCCCGCGCGCGCTCGTGGTGAGGAGCCGGAGGCCGTTGTACTCGGCGGCGAGGAGACGGGCCTCGAGCTCGACCAGGCGGTTGCGGAAGACCGGGTCGTCGATCGCACGCCGCCCCCGGATCTCGATGCCCTGCGCCATCATGACGACGCCGTCGAAGATGCGGCGGGCGAACGTGGGGCTGCCTATGAGCGCGCGCTCGTGCTTCAGCGTCGAGCGGGACACCTGCCAGCCCTTGCCGCGCTCGCCGACGATCGAGTCCCTCGGCACGCGGACGTTCTCCAGGAACACCTCGTTGAAGTCGGCCTCGCCCGTCATCTGGCGGAGCGGGCGCACGTCGATGCCCGGGGACCGCATGTCGATCAGCATGTAGGTGATGCCGTCGTGCTTCGGCGCGTCGGGCTCGGTGCGCACGAGGGCGAACATCCAGTCCGCCTCCTGTGCGTTCGACGTCCAGATCTTCTGCCCGTTGACGACCCAGTGATCGCCGTCGAGCTCGGCCTTCGTGCGCAGCGAGGCGAGGTCGCTGCCCGCGCCGGGCTCGCTGTAGCCCTGGCACCACGTGATCTTCCCGAGGAGCGTGTCGCGCACGAAGCGCTGCCGCTGGGTCTCGGTGCCCTTCTCGATCAGCGTCGGCGCCAACATCGCGGGGCCCTGGCTCATGATCTCGAAGGGGGCGTCGTGGCGGCGGAACTCCTCGGCGATGATGCTCGCCTTCAGCGCGTCGGGCGGCTGCTCGCTGCCGCCGTAGCGCGCCGGGATGTGGCGATAGAGGTAGCCGCGCGCGATGGCCTTCAGCCGAAACGCCGTCGCGCGCTCGTCGGTGCGGTTGTTGGCGCCGAGCGAGGCGGCGACGCTGCCCTCGTCGGGCGCGGGGACGGCCGCCTTGTCCTCGGCGGTCCAGTGCTCCGCGAGGAACGCGCGCAGCTCGGCCCGAAACGCCTCGTACTCGGCGCTGTAGCGGAGATCCACGACGCGTCTCCCTACAGGCGCGGAGACACCGACTCAAGCCCGAATTCTAGCGGCGCTTCGGCTTGCTGCCTCTTGCGGCCGCGGCCCTGATGGCCTTCGTCGCCGTGGCCGCCAGCTGCTCGTCGTCGAAGCCGAAGACGGCGGTGAAGCGCCGCCCCACCACCTGCGAGACGAGGAAGACGATGTTCACGCCGGCATCCGAGAGCGCGCGTCCCATCGCGGCGCCGAGGCCGGGGCGGTTGTCGCCCTCGACGAACAGGCAGGCGAGCCCGAACTCGCTCAGCCCGGCCTGCTGCGCCGCGGCCGTCGCCTTCCGGCCCGTCACCGGGTAGACCTCGATCGCCGCCCGCGTCGTCGCCTCGGGAAAGCGGTAGCCCATAACCAGCCGGAGGTCCGCGCCGGCGGCGGCCAGGGGCTCGAGCGTCCGCGCCAGCACCCCGGGCTGATTCTCGACTTCGCGGCGCCACAGCGTGATGCGCTTCACCGTGAGTGCCATGTCCGCCTCCTTGGTGCGTCTGATTCCCAGCTAGCGCAGGCCGGCCTGGAGCGGAAGCCCGTTGCCGCAGCACCGGCACGCTGCTAGCCCCGCCTCATGATCTCTCCCGACGAGCGCCATCCCAAGAAAAGCGTCGGCGTCCGCGGCAGGCGCATGGCCTACGTCGAGGTCGGCGAGGGCGACCCGATCGTCTTCCTGCACGGCAACCCGACGTCGTCTTACCTCTGGCGGAACGTGATCCCGCACCTCGCGAGCCGCGGCCGGTGCATCGCACCCGACCTGATCGGCATGGGCGACTCCGAGAAGCTCGACGGCAGCGGGCCGGGACGCTACCGATTCGTCGAGCACCGGGAGTATCTCGATGGGCTGCTCGCGGCGCTCGGTGTCGGCGACCGCGTCGTGCTCGTGGTGCACGAATGGGGCTCCGCCCTCGGCTTCGACTGGGCCAACCGGCATCGGAGCGCGGTGCGCGGCATCGCCTACATGGAG
>Ga0111539_10013739_pt1 | contig 10116 bp, 9 predicted proteins | sample RhiMethybrSRZTD1_FD_79667 | JGI IMG/M metagenome (GOLD analysis project Ga0111539, IMG submission 79667) | Populus rhizosphere microbial communities from Tennessee, USA - Rhizosphere MetaG P. TD hybrid SRZTD1 (version 2) (version 2) | ecosystem: Host-associated > Plants > Roots > Rhizosphere >... | reverse complement strand
TCGATCACGAGCTCGATGCGCCGGTTGTCCTGGCGGCCGGCGGGGGTGCCGTTGGTCGCGATCGGGTCGAACTGGCCGAATCCCGCGGCGACCAGATTGGTCGGCCGGAGCCCGGCGCTGATCAGAAACTCGGTGACCATCACCGCGCGTTCGGCCGACAGCTCCCAGTTGCTGCGGTAGTTGGCGTCCTGAATCGGCTGGCTGTCGGTGTGTCCCGCGACCATCAGCCGGCGCTTCGGGTCGCCCTTCAGAACGGCGGCCACCTGGCTCAGCGTGGTTTTGCCCTCCGGCGAGAGCTCCGCGCTGCCCGAGGCGAACAGCACCGCCGCCGGCATTTGCACGATCATTCGCCCGCGGCGCTCGATCAGCTTGAGCTTGCCGTTGTCGATCATCGCCTTGAACTTCTCGGTCAACTCCTTGACGAGCGCGAGCCGCCGTTCGGCTTCCGCGCGCTGCTGCCGGAGCTGCTCGATTTCACTCTGGGTGGCCTGGAGCGATTGCTTGGTTGCCGTCACGCTCTGCTGCGAGGCTTCGCGTTCCCGCTTGATGCGCTCGATCTCGTTTTCGAGCTCGGGCACGCGCGCCGCCAGGGTTCCTCGTTCGGCGACCAGGCTCTCGTAGTGATGTTTGGCCCAGAACACGCCCAAGGTGAGCGCGATGCCGAGCAGCACGAGAAAGACCCATCCTACGACTTTCATTCTTCCCAGCTTAGCGCGAAGACCGGGACGGATTTGCGACAATCCGACCCGGTCTGGGTACGTGGGCGCGCGCGAGGAAAGTTATCAGCGCAGGGTTTGGCTCACGCGTTGCATGATGGCCCGTACCGCGGGCCGATAGCCGTAGTCGGCGCGCGAATCGTCCGTGTTGTTGCGCGGGCAAATCGAAGCCACTGCGGCGCGGTCGCCGAGCTGTTTCATGAGCTCGAGCTGGCGCAGCGAGGGGTACGCCTTGCCGTGCGTTTGCGTCGTGCCCTGGCAGAGCGGCGAATTGGTGAAGCCGTTCACCGGAGCGCACACGCAACCCGCATCGTTGCCGCACTCCCTGGTTTGCTCGAGCGGATAGATGCAGGCGTACTGGAGGTCGTTCCCCAGGTTGCCGTACTCGTGGCCGTTGATCGGGTTCAGCGCCGTGGTAGTCGCGGGGGCGATCGAATCGCCGGTGAGCGGGTTTTTGCCGCTGCGCTCGGATGGGCTCGCGATCATGAACGGATCGGTCGGAGCCACGAAGCCGGCGGGATCACCGACGATCGTCGGCCAGCGGCCGTTACTGCGGAGCTCCGCGGCGGACATGAACTCGAGGTTCTGAGGATCGCCCGGATTTTTCGCGATGTCCTGCCACGGCAAGCCGACGATCGACGCCACCGAGATCTGCGACGGATCGCGGCCGTCGCGGAAGAGCGGATTTTGCACGACCGTGCCGGCGTGAGTGTGAATCGTGCGCTGCGTGAAGCCTTCGACATAGCGCTCGATGCCGTACAGGAAATTGGTTCCGAAGCGCCGCTTCTGATCCCAGCAGCGCAGATTCAGCGGATCGGTCTGCTCGTCGTGATACGGATTCTGGCACCCGGGATCCGCCGTCGTCGCGACGCACCCGGCGGGCGGCCCATCGTTCTCGACGGAGTTGCACGAGCGGCAGCACACGTCGTTGGGATTGGAGGCACAGGCGCTCGTGGCTTTGGGTAGCACGAACTGGCTGCCGCTCTGGCTCGCTCCCTGCATCGAGATCCAGCTACCCCCTCCGTCCACGGTGCTGCAGTCGTCTTCGTCGCTGAGGATCACGACCAGCACGGAGGAGTCAGGACGCAAGAACGCTGCGCGTTGTGCGAGCAGCTCGTTGTCGGTGCCCTCCGGCACTGCGTTTTCACCTTGCGTGACGACGTCGGCCGGCGGCGCGGGATCGACGAGAAAACGGTATGCGGCCTCGAGCGGCGCCTCGAAACCGCATCCCACCTCGCCCGCGGCGAGCACGTGGTCGTGGAGGGCTCGAGCCAGCGCCTGCGCGTTGCTCTCGCCGGGCGGGCTCGCGGTCGCATTGGGGTCCCACTTGAGGAACCCGGAGTTGTCGTACGAAGCGACGCCGCTCCGTACCGCCGGGATCAGGTGGGCGCGGTCGTTCTGAGACGGGTCGAACGCGACGCCGCTTGAGGGATTGCACGTGTCGGCCCCGTGCCCGCCGATGCTCGAGCTGATCACGCCGAAGTGGATGTCGTGGGCGACGGGCGTGAGCTGATTCACGAGGTCCGTCATCGCGCGGGCAAATACCCGCTGTTGCGCCGCCATCGAGCGCGAGTTGTCGACGAGCAGCACCACGTCGAGCTTCTCGCTAGTGACTTGCGCCCCGCCCCCCGGCTCGCCGCCGGTGCCCGAGGTGCCCCCCTCCCCGAGTTTCCCGTTGCTTTGACCCATTCGGGCCTCGCCCCCGCAGCCACCGATCAAGGAAGCCAGCATGAAGAACCCCCCGAACCTCGTAAGAACACCGCGCATGGAAACCCCTTTTGAACTGGATCGTGGCTCGAGAACGAGCCCTTGAACCGTAGATGCCGGCACTCGAGAGCCTTGATCAAAAATCCTGGGCACAAAAAAGCGTAGGCCGGGACGGTTTCGAAAATCCGTCCCGGCCTCGCTTCGCGCCGCCAGAGCGACGCGCTTCTCAGCGCAAGGTCTGACGCACTCGCTGCATGATCGCTCGCACAGCGGGGCGATAGCCGTAGTCGGCGCGCGTGTCGTCCGTGTTGTTGCGCGGGCAGATCGAAGCCACCGTGGCTTGGTCGCCGAGGTGCTTCATGAGCTCGAGCTGGCGCAGCGAGGGGTACGCTTTGCCGTGCGTCTGCGTCGTGCCCGCGCAGACCGGCGAGTTGACCACGCCGCTCGTAGGCTCACATACGCAGCCCGCTACACCGGTCGAGCAATCCCTCGTTTCATCCAGCTGGTAGATGCAGGCGTACTGCAGGTCGTGGTTCCTCGGGGTTCCGAACTCGTGTCCGTTGATCGGACTCGCGAGCGTGGTCGCCGTCTCCGGGACGATCGGGTCGCCGGTGATCGGATTGCTTCCGCTGCGGGGCGTCGGGCGCGCGATCATGAACGGATCGGTCGGAGCCACGAAAAGGGCCGGATCGCCGACGATCACCGGCCAGCGACCGTTGCTGCGGAGCTCGGCGGCGGACATGAAGTCGAGATTCTGGGTGTCCGCCGGATTTTTCGCGATGTCCTGCCACGGCAAGCCGACGATCGACGCCACCGAGATCTGGGACGGATCGCGGCCATTGCGGAAGAGCGGATTTGGTATGAGCTCGCCCAGGCGATTGTGAAGCATGGGCTGCGTGAAGCCTTCGACGTAGCGCCCGATGCTGTTCATGAAATCGACCCCGAAGCGTCGCTTCTGCTCCCAGCAGCGCAGATTCAGCGGGTCGGTCAGGTCGTCGTGGTACGGGATCTGGCAAGCGGGATCGGCAGTCGTCGCAACGCAGCCGCTGGGTGGACCGCCGGCCTCGATGGCGTTGCAAGAGCGGCAACACACGTCGTTGGGATTGGTGGCACAGGCGCTCGTGGCTTTGGGGAGCACGAACTGGCCGCCAGTCTGGTCAGCGCCCTGCATCGAGAGCCAGGCGATCCCCCCGTCAAACGTGCTGCAGTCGTCCTCGTCGCTGAGGATCACGATCAGGACCGAGGAATCCGGACGCAAGAAGGCAGCGCGTTGCGCGAGCAGCTCGCTGTCGGTGTTTGCCGGCTCGGCAGTGCCGCCGACCTGTATCATGTCGAGCGCCGGCGCGGGATCGACGAGAAAGCGGTAGACGGCCTCGAGCGGCGCTTCGAAACCGCAGCCGACCTCGCCCGCGGCGAGCACATGGTCGTGGAGGGCTTGAGCCAGCGCCTGCGCGTTGCTCTCGCCGGGCGGATTCGCGGTCGCATTGGGGTCCCACTTGAGGAACCCGGAGTTGTTGTACGAACTGACGCCGCTCCGTACCGTCGGCATCAGGTGAGCGCGGTCGTTCTGCGTTGGATCGAAACTCGGACCGCTCGCCGGGCTACACGTGTCGGCCCCGTGTCCTCCGATGCTCGAGCTGATCACGCCGAAGTGGATGTCGTGCGTGACCGGCGTGAGCTGATTCACGAGATCCGTCATCGCGCGGGCCAACACCCGCTGTTGCGCCGTCATCGAGCGCGAGTTGTCGACGAGCAGCACCACGTCGAGCTTGTCGCTCTTGACCTGCGGCCCGCCCCCCACGCCGGCGGAGCCACTCGCTCCGCTGCTGCCGGCGCTCCCCGCGTCCCCGCTCGCCCCGCTGCTGCCAGCGCTCCCCGCGTCCCCGCTCGAGCCACCGGGGGCCCCCGCTTCGCTCCCGGTGCCCGAGGTGCCCCCCGTGTTGCCCCCATCCAGACCCCCGTTTCCGTGACCGAGCCGGGCCTCGCCCCCGCAGGCGCCGATCAAGGAAGCCAACATGAAGAAACCCCCGAACCTCGTGAGAACGCCGCGCATGGAAAGCCCCTTTTTGATACTGGATGGGGGCTCGAGAAGGAGCCCCGTCGTACAAACCGTAGATGCTGGCAGATGAGAGCCTTGATCAAAAATCGTAGCGGTGGCGTCCGCTAGTGATGCGCGGCCTGTTTTCGGCGGCCCTCGCCGCGCTCGCGCTGCTTTCGGCGTCCAGTATCGAGGCTCAGGGCGAGCTTGCGGTGACACTCGAATTCGCGAGCCCGGCGACGTGTCCCGACCGCTCATTATTCATGCACCAAGTGGAGCTGCGCGTCGGGCGACCGATCCGCTGGCAGGGCGGTGACGTAACGATACGCGTGCAAGTGTCACCGCAGGCCGAGGAGTTTTCGGGACACCTCTGGCACGCGCGTTCGGGAGCGGCCAGCACCGAACGCGAGCTCACGGGTCAGAAGTGCGAAGACGTCGTGTCGGGCCTCGCGCTGGTCGCCGCGCTGGCGCTCGATCCGAATGCGTCGACCGTACCGAGCGCCGAGCTCGAGGCCGCGCGGCCGCCACCGAGCGCGAAACCACCGGCTCCCGCTCCTACCCAACCGCAAACACCCGAGCCGCCGCCCGCGCCGCCAGTGGCGCCACCGCCCGTCGCACCGCTGCCCGCCGACGCGATCGACCAGCGTCCGGCGCCGCTCATGCTCGGCGTGCTCGCCATGGTCAGTGCCGACGCGGGCCCGGCGCCCGACGCGCTGATCGCCCTGGGCGCCCGCTTCGAGGCGGAGCTTCGGCCTTCGAAGCTTTGGCGGCCGTCGTTCGCTCTGGCCCTCCAGTACGCGCGCTCGGGATTTCTCGGCGCAGAATCCTCGGACGCGCGCTTCGATTGGCTGGTGGTAAAAGGCGCGTTCTGCCCGGTCGCCCCGGACCTTTTCGCGAGCGTCCAATTGCGCGCCTGCGCGCTGGCCGACGTGGGCTCGATGTCCGCCGAGGGGCGGAGCGAGGCGATCGCAAATCCCGAGCGGACCGACCAGCTCTGGCTCGCGGCTGGGCTGGGCCCGGCCATCGCCTATCGGCCTGCATGGCCGTGGATCATCGAGGTCGGGGGAGGGGCCCTCGTCACAATGACGCGACCTGAATACGTTTTTGCCGATCCGAGAACCCCCGTTCATAGCGTGCCGGCGCTCGCCTGGACGGCCTACCTCGGCCTCGGCCTGAGCTTTTTTGATCAATGATCCTCGCTCGACGCATCTACGGGTCATGACGGTACCGCTGGCGTCCCTTCCGCTCGTTCCGGCGAGCACGCCCAGCGGTCTCTCCCAGGCCAGGGCCGAGCGCTTCGAGCGCATCGTGTCCGATCATTTTTCAGGCATGTGGCGTTTTCTGCGGCGGCTCGGCTTGTCCGAGGCGGACACTGACGACGCCGCGCAAGAAGTGCTGCTCGTGGTCGTCGCAAAGCTGGATGCGATCCATCCCAAGAGCGAGCGTTCATTTCTGTTCAGCACCGCCTTCCGCATGGCGGCGCGCGTCCGCCGCGGGCGAAAGCATCAGGACATCGACGAGGTGGCCGCCGAAGATGCGGACGCCGATCCGGAACAGCTGCTCGAGCTCAAGCGCGCCCGCGCCATGCTCGATCGCTTGCTTTCGCCGATGCCGATCGATCTGCGCGCCGTGTTCGTGCTCTACGAGCTGGAGGGGATGACGATGGCCGAGATCGCGAGCACACTCGAGCTCGCTCCCGGCACCGTGGCTTCGCGCCTGCGCCGCGGGAGAGATTTTTTCAACGCGCGCTTCGAAAAAGCGAAGGCGCAAAAACAAGCGATCGGAGCAGAGCCATGACCGAACCGACGCGCCTGTTCGAGGATGACGACGCGCTCAAGCGGCTGATCCTGCGTTCGTCCGAGCTCGACGTGCCCTCGCCGCGCGCTCTGAAGCGCGCCCACGCGCTCGCACTCGGTATCGCTACTTCGACGGTGGCCGGCGTTGGCACGGCCGCCAGTGGAGGCGCGGCTGCCACGGGTGCGCTGCTCGGATCCGCGGGGACGCTCAAGGCGATCGCGATCTGGGCCGGCGTGGGCGTGCTGAGCGGCGCGCTCGTGAGCGGAACGGCCGTGACCGTGCTCGACCGCGGTACGCCGGAGCGCCGCGAAGCGCCGGCGGCCACTCACGTTGCGAAAGCCCAGGAGGCGCGAACGCCGAGTGCACCGGTCCGCACGCCGGGCGCTCACGAGGCGCAGAGCGAAACGGTGGACGAACCGGATCAACGGCCGGACGAGCCCGCGAGCACGAACGGGTCCGCGGCGGTCTCAGGCAAGGTTTCCGGATCTCTGCGCGGAGATCCGGGCACGATCCGTCCGCTACCCGAGACGAATCCCGGGCCGAGCGCGGCGAGTTATGCACCGCTGCCGTCGCCCGACGAGCTCGCCCGAGAGCTCGGCATGGTCGACCGCGCGCGGAGCGCGTTGCGCAGCGGTGACGCCGCGGGCGCGCTCGAGCAGGTGGCGCGCTACGAACGCACCTTCAAGCGGCAGCGCTTCGCTCCGGAGGCGAGCGCGATCCGCATCGAGGCGCTGATCGCCCAGGGCCGGCGCGCCGAGGCGGCCCGGCTCGCGCGCTCGTTCATGGCGAACCACCCGGGCCACCCGCTCACGCCGCGCCTGCGCGAATTCTTGGGCGAAACTCGCTGACGGAGGACGATCCGGCGCATGTGAGCCCACCGGGTTCCACGAGGCGCGTTCTCGGCAGACTGAACGTCCGGTGGTACGCTTTTGGGGTCCAATGTCACAGAGTCCAGACGACGCCGCGATTTTGCGCCAATTCGGTCTGGAACCGGATCCGGTGATCGAAGCGTACAAGAAGGACGTCGATCGCACGCTGCTCAGGCAAAACCTGATGCGAACGCCCGACGAACGCTGGAAGCTGTTGACCGCTCAGCTTCGTCTCGCCGAGGAGCTGCGCCGGGCCGGAGCCAAAGCGCGTGGCGAGTGATTTCGCCGGAATCGTGGGTGCACTTGTCGACTCCGGCGTGGAAGTGATCGTCATTGGAGGGCTTGCCGCGCAAGCGCACGGCGCCGCGCGCCTGACCCAAGACGCAGATTTTCTGTATCGGCGTACCCCCGAAAACATCGATCGGCTGGCGGCCGCACTTCGGGCTCACGCGCCGTACTTGCGCGGTGCTCCGCCGGGTCTGCCATTCCGCTTCGACGCCGCCACGATTCAGCGCGGGCTGAACTTCACGCTCACCACGGCCTTGGGCGACGTGGATCTGCTGGGAGAGATCGTGGGTGGCGGTAACTACGAGGACGTCATCGAGCATAGCTCGAAGTTGTCCGTATTCGGACGCGACGTGTCGGTGATTGATCTGCCCGCCCTGATCCGCGCGAAGCGTGCGGCGGGTCGTCCCAAGGATCTGGAAGCAATAGCCGAACTCGAGGCGCTGCTCGCAGAACGCGAGCGGTCGCGCGAACGCTGACGATGCAAGCCTAGAAAGCCCGTGGAAGCTTGGCTGAGAACGCTCAGGGAGTGTCAGCCACAATCCCGCTTTCGTTGATGATCTCCTCGACCAACTTACGTTCCTTATCGGCTGTGCCCGGCGGGCGCTCGTTTGTCGGGCAATCGCGCCGCGTGAGGCCGCCCATCTTGCAGCTCGAAAAGACGTCAATCGAGTCGCGGTTGATCAGCACGCGGTAGGACAGCCACACCTTGGAGCCGGAGGCTCCGTAGGTGCCGTCCTGTTCCACCCAATCGGTTTCGACCGCACGCGCTTGGGGATCGCGCGATTGAAAGTTCCAGCCCTTTTTCAGAAACACGCGAACGGCGGCTGCGTAGAGCTTGTCGGGATCCTGGGACACCGGGACGTGGGTGCTCGTGTACTCCGCCATTGCCGCACCGCACGCCGCGAGTGCCAGAGCAAAGATGGACCACGCGATTCGCACCGCCCTGATGGTAGCCGCACGCGGCCCCGGGTGTCTCCCCCTGAGGCGGCGTAGCCGCCGATTTGGGGGAGACCGCAGGCGCAGAGCGGCCGGAGGCCGCGAGCACCTGCGAGTGCTCAGGATTGATCGCATTTTTGAGTGGCCATCGCCATTTCCCAACCGAGCCTCAGGGTGAGGAGCTTTTCGTAGCCCCAACCCAGGGTCTGCCAGCCCGGTGGCCCGTTGTTCTTGAGGTGACCGCCGAGGCGAGCGAGGTGAGTTAGGGCGTCCGCCACGGAGCGTGGTGGTTTCAGTCGTCGATTGGATGGCGCGTTGGCCATGATGTGCAGATCCGTCTCGGAGAAGGCACTGCGGGCGGGTGCGCCGGAATCCAGCCGCTCCAGCCCGCGAAGCAGCAGAAGCCGGTAGGCAATGGGCACGAAGAGAGCCAGGACCTTTCGAAGCGCGTCGTAGGACTCGACCTGACGCTTCTCGAGGCCACATCCTGTTTTTAGGGCTTTGAAGTACTCCTCGATCGTCCAGCGAAGCCGGTAGAGGTCAACGACGCGCTTGAGCGTGTCGGCGCTGGATACTTTTTCGGTCGTAACAAGGACCCACTCGACCGGTGGTTGGTTCTTTGGAGGTCGTGGTTCCCAAACCCTGACGACGTTGACTTGAAATGGCTCGGTTTTTACTCTCGAGTACTTCGTTCCCTTGAGGGTTACACGGGCACTTGCAACGGCTACACGAGCCACACGTGCTTCACGCTCGGGATGGCGACGCAGCGTGGCCTGAGCAACGCCTCGAGGCGGGTATCTACGCTCGGAAAGCTCGACTTGGCGCCAAGTTTGCGGTGAAAGCTCATCGAACACGTCGCGTAGCCTGCGCTCACCTTCGTCAGTCTCGACCGTTCGATCGAGCTGCCCCGCCCGGATCACGAAACTAGTGTCGAGCGCGTTGAGACGGGAAAAAAGTTCGAAAAAGTCGCCTTCCGCGTCGGTCACGTGAATGACGCGGAAGCGGCCCTGCCGTGCTGCTTCTACTGCTTCGACGCTGCGGATCCATCGGAGCGACTCACGGCTGCTGTCATCTTGATGGACACGGCCACGCTGACCCTCCTTCTTGCGTTTCGCCCACTTTTCCCCGGATCGCCTGAGCGTTTCTACGCTGGCGACTCCCACCGGCAAGCCATCGGTTTCGGAAACGAGAAGTGTTACTTGGGCAACGAAGCCGTGAGCTCGAGCCTTCCGCGTTGTTACACCAAGATCCTTCCGCTTGCTGCTGTACTCGACCAGCGTCGTGTCGTGTACTGCCACCACGACGCCGGCTTCCTCCGCGCGCGCAGCCGTCCTAGCGATGTGAGGTGCAACAATGTCCTCCGCCCCGAAACTCGGATTGTTAATGAATCGGTAGAACGCTTCCAGCGCAGCGTCCGAGCCGAGCAACCGAGGGAAACCTCGCCCAGGTTGCTCCTCCAGTGTAGTCGCGATCGACGTCAGCCTCGCGGACCGACGTCGATCTCCTAGCTCCGCCCCTTCGAACTCTTGCACCGCGGTGCCCACCATCGCTCGCTGGACCATGACCTTCCCAGATCACAGTCCAGCAACTTTCTCCAGAAAAAATGTGATGGATCCTGAGCCTGCGAGTTGGGGCAACATCAGCGGAGAGGGAGGGATTCGAACCCTCGGTACGGTTGCCCGTACACATGATTTCCAGTCATGCACCTTCGGCCTCTCTTGGGTTGCCCCAACCGTTCGGTGCTCGCCTTCGGCTGCGCGCCTCC
>Ga0111539_10013738_pt1 | contig 10117 bp, 7 predicted proteins | sample RhiMethybrSRZTD1_FD_79667 | JGI IMG/M metagenome (GOLD analysis project Ga0111539, IMG submission 79667) | Populus rhizosphere microbial communities from Tennessee, USA - Rhizosphere MetaG P. TD hybrid SRZTD1 (version 2) (version 2) | ecosystem: Host-associated > Plants > Roots > Rhizosphere >... | reverse complement strand
TCGGGAAGAACTGCTGCTGCACGAACTGCATGCCGACCAGTGCCGCGACGAACAGCGCGACCGTGCCGCCGATCACTGCATAGCGCATGCGCAGCACGCGATCGAGCATGCGCATGAACAGCCGTGCCATCGCGGAGGGCTCGTGCCCATGCGCCTTCAGACGGTCGGGCAGGAGGAACACGCCGGTCAGCGGCGTGAACAGCACAGCGACGACCCAGGAGGCGATCAGCGCGATCGCCACCACGGCGAAAAGCGTGAAGGTGTACTCGCCCGCGCTGCTCGCCGCAAAGCCGACCGGCACGAAGCCCGCAATGGTGACGAGCGTGCCGGTCAGCATCGGGAATGCGGTCGAGCTATAGGCGAAGGTCGCCGCGACGACCTTGTCGTATCCGCCCTCGAGCTTGGTCATCATGGTCTCCACCGCGATCATCGCGTCGTCCACCAGCAAGCCGAGCCCGATGATCAGCGCACCGAGCGAGATGCGCTGCAGGCTGATGCCGAAGAGCTTCATCACCACGAAGGTGATGGCGAGCACCAGCGGGATCGCGATCGCAACCACGATGCCGGGGCGCCAGCCGAGCGAGATGAAGCTCACCGCGAGCACGATCACGATCGCCTCGATCAGCGTCTTGATGAATTCACCGACCGCTTCCTCGACCACCTCCGGCTGGTCTGCGACCAGGTGCGTCTCGATCCCGACCGGCAGGTCGGCGCTGAGCTTGGCGAGGCGCTGCTTGATGCGCTCGCCGAACGCCAGCGCGTCGGCGTTCCTGGTCATCGAGATGGCAAGCCCGATCGCCGGCGCGCCGTTGTAGCGAAACATCGGCTGCTCCGGATCGACATGGCCGCGTCGGATCCTGGCGATATCGCTCAGGCGAAAGAACTGGCCATTGACGCGGAAGTTCACGGCACGCAGGCTCTCTTCGGAGGTGAATTGGCCCGACACACGCACCGCGATCTTCTCCTCCTCGGCGTCGAGCGTGCCGCTTGGCTGGATCGCGTTCTGCGCCTGCAGGGTCTGCAGCAGCTGCGACACGTCGAGGCCCATGGCGGCGAGCTGCTGCGTCGAGAACTCGAGGTAGATCTTCTCGTCCTGGGTCCCGAGCAGCTCGATCTTCGAGGTGTCGGGAACGCCGAGCAGCCCGGCGCGCACACGCTCGGCGTGATCGCGCAGCTCGCGATGGGTGAAGCCGTCGGCGGTGAGTGCGAGCACGAGCGAGTAGGTATCGCCGAACTCGTCATTGAAGAATGGCCCCACCACCTCGCGCGGCAGCGTCTGCTTGATGTCGCCGACCTTCTTGCGCACCTGGTACCAGAGGTCGGGCACCTCGGCGGCACGCGTCGTGTCCTTCAGGTTTACGAACACGACGGACTCGCCGGGCTTGCTGTAGCTCTTGAGGTAATCGAGGTTCGGCAGCTCCTCCAGCTTCTTCTCGATCCGTTCAGTGACCTGCTGCGCCGTCTCGCGCGTGGTTGCGCCGGGCCACAGCGTCTTCACCACCATTGTCTTGATGGTGAAGGGCGGGTCCTCCTCGCGGCCGAGCTTGTAATACTGCAGGATGCCGGCGAACGCGGTGATCAGCATCAGGTAGACGACGAAGCTCTTGTGCTCGAGCGCCCAGCGGGAAAGGTTGAAGGTGCTCATCGGTTCGCCGCCATGGCGGCCGGCATCGCAAGGCGCACCTTCTGTTTCTCGCGCAGCATGTTGACGCCGGCGGTGACGACAATATCGCCCGTCACGATGCCCTCGGCGATGATCACGGTATCGGCCTCGTAGCGCGCGACCGTGACCGGCCTCAGTACGACGCTGTCGGAGTCCTTGTCGAACACCCACACGGCGGGCGCGCCGCTCTTTTCGAACAGGGCCGCCAGCGGCAGCGCCACGACCGCAACGGCGCTGCCCTTCCAGCGACCGCCAATGCTCATGCCGAAGCGCACCTGCGGGGGCGGATCCTTGAGCGTGATCTTCACCGTATAGGTCCGCGTGGTCGGGTCGGCGACCGGCGATATCTCGCGCACCATCCCCTCGACGAGGAGGTCGGGGTTGGAGAGCGGCCAAACCAGGACGGCGGAATGCTCGGCGCGTTCGCCGATCGCCGTCTCCGCAATGCTGAACACCGCGTCCTTGTCACCGGGCCGCGCGAGCCGGGCCACCAGCTGGCCGGGCGTTACATTCTGCCCGGCTTCGGCGCCGACCGCGGTGATCACGCCGTCGAACTCGGCCTTGAGCTCGGTGTAGTTGAGCTGGTCGCGCGTCAGATCGAGGTTGGCCTTGGCGGCGGCAAGCCGCGCCTCGGCGGAACGCAGATTGCGCAGCGCGGTGTCGTAGTTCGCCTTCGGGGTGAAGCCGTTCTTCAGGAGCCGGCCGAGGCGGTCCTCGCTGCCCTGCGCCTCGACCAGCGCCGCCTCGGCCGCGCTGACGTCGGCCTCGGCCGAGCGGAGCCGGTTTTGATAGTCCTGCGTGTCAAGCGTCGCGAGCGTGTCGCCCTGCTTCACCACCGCGCCGACATCGACCAGACGCACCAGCAGCTTGCCGGCAACCCGGAACGAGAGGTCGCTCTCATAGCGGGGCTTCACTTCCCCGACCGCCTGGCGGTCGTCCTGCACCGGCTTGGGCATGACGATGATCGATCGGATTGGCCGCGACGGTGTTTGCGCGGTCTCCGGCTTGCAGCCGGCAACAGCGGCAAGCAGCGGCAGAATGAGAAGAATCGCTGACGTTCGCATTGAGGCATGTCCCGATTGCTGGAGTTCTAAAGTTGGCGTTGACAACTTCAATATGTACGGAGTGGCCAGTGTCAACATCACTCACCGCACTGTGATCAAGCGCGCGCGGCGCCATGAGCCGAAGCGCAGGGCGAGGTCGCTGGCCTTGCCGCGCCAACCCGGATTGCGGGCCCAGTCGGCGACGCCGTCCGCAAGCTCGACGAGATTCCGTCGCAGCTGCTGCAGCACGAATCCGAGTGCGAAAATGCGCTCGCGCTCGGCGAGCGGCAGCGCCGTAAGCTGCCCGTCGCGGCGCATCGAAGCGACTTGGCCGAAGTAGGCCGCGAGCGCGTCGTCGACCCAGGCGGTCGTTGGCCCCTCGCGACGCGCGGTGAGCGCGTCGGCGCTCGCTCGCAGATAGTCGCAAGCACTTGCGCCTATCTCGTTGAGCAGCGGCTGCAGCGGCGGTGCGAGCTGCGCGGGCAACGGCTCCGCTGCGGCGCGCCCGAGCATCACGAGGTCATGGCGCAGCCGGCGCATGGTTCGCGCCAGTACGGAAGGGTCGGGATCGGGCGCCAGGTTGGCGATGCGCTCGCCCTTCGCCTCCGCGGCGACCTCGGCAAAGCCGCGGACCGCCTCGCCGACATCGTCCTGCAGCCGCAGGTTCTGCAGTGGGCTTGGCCGGTAGACAAATCCGGCGATCACCGCCGGCAGCGCCCGCGCCATCAGCTCGAGCGCGCGGGCGGCCGACGCCAGTCCGAGCGTATGCGCCGGCGCGGGCAGCACCAGGAACGACACCGTAAGGGCGACGAGCAACCCGACCGCGACCTCGAGCAGGCGATCATAAGCGAGCCCGATCGGCGCTTCGCCGAGCTTGGTCGAGATCATGAGTACCAGCACGGCGGTCACCGGCGCGACACGCAGGCTCGGGCGGATCGCCGCCGCATAGGCGAGCGGCCCAATCGCGAGGGCGAGCGCGAACGCGAAGGAGAGTTCGGTCGAGGGCGGGACCAGCGCGGCCACCATGGTGGCGTAAAGCGCCCCGCCGATCGTGCCGATGATGTATTCGGCCGCTGCCTTGAGCGAGGCGCCGATGCTTATCTGGATCACCGCCACGGCGGTCGGGACCGCCCATTGGCCATTGAGCGGAATCGCGAGCATGTGCGTCACGCCGAAGGCGAGCAGCGCATTGGCGATCGCGCGTAGACAAAAGCGCAGCTGCGCTTTGCTGAGCTCAGCGCGCATGAATGCGATCGTCCCTCGCGCGGCGGCGGAGAGATGCCGCGCGCAGGGCGCAACGATCTGACGTGCGGCGAGATACAAGCGGCGCCAGAACGCGGCGAACACCTGCGCGGCGTGCTGCAGCTCTCCCAGCTCAGCGGGATCGATCGCGCGCAAATGCGGCTCAACGCGCCAAGCGATGAGGCGCGTGGCTGCGCTACGGACGCGGTGGCGCAACGGCGCGCGGTGCCGCACGGGGGCGGCGAGGGCTGCGGTGGTCATGCTGGTTTCCCGGCCTTGGCAATGTTGACGTTGTCTACTTCACTTCTAGGCCGCCTAAGTTGCCGGTGTCAACATCTGCGAATGCGCGCGGCGTCGGGGGCAGGCATGCGCTTTTGGAGGCCGCCCCGATTCTGGGGCCGGGTCGCAGCCCATGAAGTTGACATCGACAACTTGAGGAGCTAAGTCTCCGGTCAGGACATTGTTTTTGAGGAGCCATGAGCAGACACAAGGACTCGCAACTGCGTCCCTACCATCACGGCGATTTGCGCCGCGCCGTCGTCACCGCGGCGCTCGAGACCCTGAGCGAAACCCAAAGTGTCGATTTTTCCCTGCGCGAGCTCGCCCGCCGCGCGGGCGTGAGCCACAATGCGCCTTACAAGCATTTTGCCGAGAAGGGCGAACTGCTCGCGGCAGTGTCAGCGGCCGGATTCGAGCTGCTGACCAAACGGATCACCGATCAGAAGGCACACATCGGCAATCCGCGCGCGCAGCTGCTCGTGATGCTGCGCACCTACATTCGTTTCGGCGTCGAGAACCCGGCGCTTTATCGGCTGATGTTCGGCGGCTATCTGAGTGGCCCCGCCAGCAGCCGTCCTGCGATCGAGCGCGCCGCGGCGGAGAAGATGCGGCAGGTGTTTCAGCGGGCGATTGCAGATGGCGCGCTTGGAGAGCCGGTTGCGGATGCGCCGAGGAACGCGCGCAAGATCGCCGGCGCCATTCTTACCTGCTGGTCGCTCGTGCACGGGCTCACCTTGCTGATGGTCGATGGTCTCGTCGGCCCGACAGAAAAGTCGGACAGATTGTGCGAGATCCTCGTGCAAACGATCATGGACGGGCTTGGCGCGAGCTTCCCGGCTCTGCCGCTCGGCACATGGGTCGGCCCGCAGCGCGACACGGCGGCCGCGGAATAGGGCCGACAGCTTCGGTCCCGCTGCCAAGGCTTCGCGGCGGGGCCACGGACGCCGTCACCGCCGAACCTCACGTGTCGCTTGCGCGTGCCCGCGGGGGCGCGACGGCGCGTGATGCGCTGCAATTACTGCACCGCGACGCGCGTCTCCTTGGCCTTCGCCTGCGCCTTGGCCCTTGCCAAGGCCAACGTCTTGCGCCGTTTCTCGGCGGCGGCTTTGGCGCGCTTCTTCTGCAATTCCAGCGCCGCCGCGTAGCGCTTGCATTCCTCCGGCTCGCTTTTTGCCAGTTGCCGGCGCTCCTCCGCGGTCGGCTCGCGGAAGAAGTGATGCCGGCCGGCTTCCAGCACCGGAACGAACTCCTTGCGGAAGCGACAGGCATTGCGGTCCGAGGTCAGCGCCGGATTCATGTAATAGCGGATCGAGCTCTCGCTCACCTCGCTCTGCCCGGCGAGTTCCTCGCGCGCGACCGCCAGCGCGGTCTCCCAGCGCGAGCCGCCGCGCGGCGTCCTGTGCGCGAGCGGCAGGCACGCGAACGAGAACTGGCACACGCCGGCCCGCTTGTAGAAGACGACTTCGCAAAGGTCGCGACCGCCCCACTTCCTGAGGCCGGCCTTGGCGCGCTCCGTCACCACGCGTGCGATGTGGCGCTGTCCCTCCAGCGTCTCCGCCGTCGACCCTCCCTCGAAGAAGATCGCCACCGCAACGCAGTAGAGATCGGTTTCCGCCTTGATGTCGCGCTCCGGCTCCCTTCGCTCGATGTCGTCCGGTTGCCGGACCGGCGCGTAGGACGCCAGCGTGGGTACACCCAGGATGGCGGCAAGCGCCATAAGACCCAGCGCAACGTTCACGGACAGTCGCATTTGACTCCCCCTGCCGACGCGGCCCAATCCGCTCAATGGGCAGTCGCCGGCATCCGAAGCTTGACCCAAAAGCGCTGCGCCTCAAGCGTTCAAGGCTCGGAACCGGAGCGAATTTCGGCCGGTGTGACCTCCGATACACACCCGTATCGGGATGCCGGCACCGCCCCGCTCTCGGATCTCCGCGGAAGCGCGCCAGGCCTGGACCGGATTGCGGCGCCCCCACTCGTCGCCACCCTGACCGCAGCCAAGTCCGCCAAAATGCAGCGTGATCGTTTCCAAGCTGGATCGGCCGTGATCTCAGTCTGCCGCAGCCTGTCAGGCCCAGAGGCAGCCGAGCGGCTTGACCGGCTCGCATGAATCTCTTGGTGGCGGCCGCTCTGAAGCAAGGGCGCGCCGGCGCTTCTCGCGCCACCTTGGGCCGGGACCTCTCATGTAGTGCAGCTCCGGCCGGTAGGGATCGAAGCAACGGCGCCACAGCCTGAGCCAGAGCTTCGTTTCAGCGCGGAGATGTCGCAGGCCTCGATCCAGTTCGCTGCCGCACCGGTCCAAGAAGACCCGCTGGGGACTCGTGCAATGGAAATAGAGCTGAGCCATCTCGCGCCTCGTGGGTCTGCCCCAACGTCCGGCACTGCTTGAACAACTATCGCCTGAGAATGAGCGGGAGTCTGTTACGCAAGTGCAACAGCACGGACAAATCGAGCGTGGCAGATGGCGATCCGTCCGTGCCATGCATTTGAAGCGCCTGCAGGACGGCGAGCCCTCGGTCCACGCCAATCACGCGCGCGTCCGCGACGGCATCGTCGTGTTCGGCCCGACCTGCATGAAGGCCGGCGACGCCACAATCGTGATCGAGCGGGTTCACGCCGAACTCGAGGCGCATTCACGAGGCGGTCAGAACTGAGCGCATCTTCCGCAGATGTCGACGCGTGGTCCGCTCATGCCTGCGAATGGCATAGGCGCCAAGCTTGCCGCAATTTCGTCCCCGCGAAGGCGGGGAACCCATGAACACCGGCCCTGGTGCGAGGGCCTTCGACTACCAATTCTGACGTCACGCGCCGGCCATGATATAATTTGCCAGCGTCCCTCGCGCAGAAAACGTCGATCATGAAACCGCCGACCGGTTGGCGAGATGCGCGGACAGGCCGCGTCTTCGGATTTCAGTCCGAAACGCAATGCGAAAACTTCATGACCGCTCGCGTGACAGGCCAGGCGCTCAACTTCAAGCAGTTCGTCAGCGTGAACCCGCTTTAGCAGAACAACTATAGACGATGGTGATAGCGCTCTCCAAAAGGACCTTCTGATGTGCTTGTGCCGCGGCTTCGCAGGCCTGTGGGGTATCATACTCAGCGACGACAGTATGATTTACTCCGGTCAATATCGTCATCAGCAATACCGTTATTGTCATCTCTAATCCTTCCTCAGCCACCCAAAGGGGCCCCTCGCGAAAGTGGTTGGAATTCGGATGACCCGATCTCCGAGCACATGAAGTTATCGTCTCAAGCGGCGAGGTCAGTCGGTTGGGCGATGGGTTGTGCGGCAAGCGTCCGCCATCCGTCGACTTTGGCCATATTGATCCGACCGGAAGCCAGCACGCCCAGAACAGCGAGCTCTGGTGCGGAGTGCAGCGGTCCGGAAGCCGACGCTCCTGCAACCTGCAGAGCTGACTTGTCGCAGATCGGAGATGATGGATCAAAACCGCCAGGAGAACGTGCCCCTGGCGGCGTGATCCTCGACGTTGCCAGCGATCCGGCCGCAGCAAGTGTCGTTTGACGACGCCAACATTACAGGCTTCGAACACCTCGAAACTTTGTCCTTCAGCGCCTGCCGGCGCGATTGACCGGACCGCCACGATTCATCGGTGTGCCAGGCCGTACCGCGGCTCGCGCAACCGGCCGCGGCCGCAGCACCACGCCGGCCCTTGCGATGCAACCGACGGGGTAACCCACGTATGAGCAGTACACCACGGCACTGGCGTTCTCAGTGCTTGCGGTTACGAATCCAGTTGTCAGCAGTGCAGCAGCTAACGCGATCGGGAGTTTCATTTTCGAATTCTCCATGCGGGCATCCGAACGGTGGGGGTGAGGATCACCGAATCGGCGAATGATCGGAGTCTGCGTGAGACGGTATCCGATCAGTCTCATACACGGTGCAGGTTTGATCGGCTGCGGGCAATTAAACAAAGATCTGCGAACCCTATCCTTTCGCATCAGCGGATGCGGGGCACTGACCGGGGCCGTCGATGTCTTCCTCAATCCCAGCGACTACCTGCCGGTCGCCACCCAGCTCGGGATAAAGGCGCTGATCGAGGGCGGCACGGTGACGAATGCGGCTCATTCAACCGTTGCAGCTGCTTGGCCGCGGTCTTCCGGAGGTACCGCGTGCCTCGCACCAGTACGCGATCTCGATTGTTTTCATGCGCATTGCCTCCTATCGGCGAATGCAGCTCTCCCGTGAAGTATTAGAGACCAGTTTAGCTCGCAAACAGGCTGTTCTAGCACCACTTTGGCAGATTTACTTACGCCGCCGCCGTGGCCGAAGGAACACGGCAGGGCCACCATGTGAGCGCATGAGCACACGCCGGCTGGCTCTTCTACGAAAGCGTGGTTTGACTCTATTCTCACCTGAACGACTGCATTCTCACCTGAACGACTGCGCCGTCACGACGGGGTTGACGACCAGCACCGTCGGCGTTGTGACCGCGAGAGTGACGGGGGCGAAATCTCTCCGGGGATCGCATGAGATCTTGGAAAGGGTCGGACTTATTTCAAAAGAGCCGAAAACGAACATCACCGTGTGGCCGTCTGGTGCCGCCCTTGCGGCCTGGCCCGCCGGCGCCGCCGCCGTCATGGGCGAATTCCACCGCCACCGTCAATTTCCCCCAGGTGCCACAACGAAAGTTGTGCGCGCGCGACCTTACGAGGCGCGTGCGCCATGCGCCTTCTCCCCTGACCTTCCGAATTCGCCGGCTGGTTGGACCAAAGGCCAATTTGGTTGGACCAAAGGCAACTTGGTTTTCCGAAAATGGCGGATTATTGCTCACACACTGGGGGGAAGACCGAAGCGGGAGGACTTGGTTCGGAGTACGAACCGATCAACCGGAGAAAGGCGTAAAATCATGTCAGGTCGAACCCTTGTTTCACTTTCTGCATCCGTGTTCGTCGGCATCGCGTGTGTTGTGACTGTTGCAACTGACGCCTTCGCCTATCGAAGAGGCGGCGCTGCCGTTGCTCGCGGCGGCGTTCATCACGCTGGCGTTGCTCGTGCCGGCGTCTATCGCGGTGGCGTAGCCCGTGCCGGCGTCTATCGCCGTGGCGTTTATGGTGCACCCGTCGCTCGTGCGGCGGCGGTGGGCCTCGGTGCTGCTGCCGTCGGTGCTGCTGCATATGGTGGGTATGGTCAATATTCCGCTCCAGCCAGCTCCTCTTACGGCTACGGCTATACCAACGACCTTGTCTGCCAGCCCGGTACCTTGTTCACCGGCCAGGACGGCCTGCAGCACCCCTGCCAGTAGGATGAGAGCAAAGAAGGCGGCTTAAGGAGCCGCCTTCTTTGCCTGAACGCCCGGATAACCCTTTGTGCGCTCGCGGACGACGCGGGCCGCATGGTGGGTGACCGTTGAGGGGCCATGACCGGAAAATCAATGGAGGTTGGTCGATGAGTGAGAAGATCACATCGGAAGCGGTCTCGCGCCGAAGGGTCCTTTCCGTACTGGCGGCCGCAGTGGGCCTCGCAGTGCCAACCACGGTGCTGACGGTGCCGGATGCCGAGGCCCAAACGATCGGAATGCAGCGGCGCCACGAGCGGCGCGTAGGCCGCCACGATCGGCGTCAAGACCGGCGTGCGGGTCGCTATGAGCGGCGGCAGGACCGGCGCACAGGTGTCACAGTACAGTAGTTGTGACGCGGGGCGTCTCCCATGAACCGCCTTGTGGTGATCATCGCGACTGTCGGCATGTTTGCATTCGTCGCAACCATCGTCGGCGGGGTATTCAGGCCGCCGGTCTACTCGCTTGCCGGTGGACCCTGAATCGTCGACCTCGAACGCTTCGCGGCGCTCGCACCACGACCGCGACGCAGGGCCGGACAACGGACCATGTCGAGCCGCGACCACACAATCGGACACGATCGACTGACAGCCACC
>Ga0111539_10013737_pt1 | contig 10117 bp, 14 predicted proteins | sample RhiMethybrSRZTD1_FD_79667 | JGI IMG/M metagenome (GOLD analysis project Ga0111539, IMG submission 79667) | Populus rhizosphere microbial communities from Tennessee, USA - Rhizosphere MetaG P. TD hybrid SRZTD1 (version 2) (version 2) | ecosystem: Host-associated > Plants > Roots > Rhizosphere >... | reverse complement strand
GGTCGGTTGGGCCGGGATTAGTTAGGGTCGGTTGGGCCGGTTAGTTAGGGGCCGGTTGGGCCGGTTAGTTAGGGGCCGGTTGGTGGCCTGTTAGTGGTCTGTTGGTGGCCTGTTAGTTAGTGGCCCTGATCCTCCGGCGCGCACGGCCGCGCACCGGCACGCACACGGATCGGGACTTTTCGTATTGTTAAATCGACGACGCGCGGACGCAGATTTACACTCGCGCGCGCTGTGGTGTACCGCGCGTACTCGCCGCTGACCGTCAAGGATCTCAACGACGACGCGCGCGCGCTCACCGGCATCGCGACGACGCCGACCACCGATCGCCTCGGCGACATCATCGAGCCCAAGGGCGCGACGTTCGCCAACCCGCTGCCGCTGCTCCTGTTCCACGACACTCGCCAGCCGGTCGGCACCGTCGCGCTCGCCGCGCCGTCGGCCGACGGGATCGGCTTTCGCGCGACGTTGCCGCGCATCGCCGCGCCCGGCCGGTTGCGCGACCGCGTCGACGAGGCGTGGCAGTCCGTCGAAGCGGGGCTCATCCGAGGCGTGTCGATCGGGTTCCGCCCGCTCGACGACGGGATCGAGTTGATGAAGGGCGGCGGGCTGCGCTTCACGAAGATCGAGATCCTCGAATTGTCCCTTGTCGCCATCCCCGCGAACGCCGACGCGCGGATCGAAACCATAAAAGCCATCGATGCCCCGTATCTGAGCAGGAGTGCGCGACCGATGAATCCCACACCCACGACGCTTGAACAGATCCAACAATTCAGCGGCATGCGCACGGCCAAAGCGGCGCGCATGACGGACCTGATGTCGACCGCCGCCGCCGCGGGCGTCACGCTCGACGAGGCGCAGGAAACCGAGTACGACGCGTTGCAGCGGGAAGTCGACGAACTCGACAAACACGTCACGCGGCTGACCCGCCTCGAAGCGAGTCAGCGCGCCGCCGCCGTGCCCGCGAATGGCTCCTCCTCGGCGAGCGCGTCGGCCTCGCGTGAGGGCGCGCCCGCGCACACGCCGATCTATCTGCGCGACAACCGTCCGCCCGGGATCGAGTTCGCGCAGATGGTGATCTGCAAGCTGGTCGCGTTCTACAACCAGTTCTCGATCTCGCCGCTCGCGGTCGCGAAGTCGCGGTACCCGGACAACCATCGCATCCACCAGTACCTCGAACGCGCGGCGGTCCCGGCGGCGACGACGACGAACACGCCCGCGCTGATGGACCCGACGAATCTGGCAAACGAGTTTCTGGCGTGGCTGCGGCCGCAGACGATCCTCGGCCAATTCGGGCAGGGCGGCGTGCCGTCGCTGAAGGATGTCCCGTTCAACATCGCGATCGCCGGCCAGACGTCGGGCGGCACGGGCTACTGGACGGGCGAGGGCAAAGCCAAGCCGCTGACCTCGTTCGCGTTCAACCGGCAGACGCTCGGCTTCAGCAAGGTCGCGGCGATCTCGGTCATCACCGAGGAGCTGGCGCGATTCTCGAGCCCGTCGGCCGAAGCGCTGATCCGCGACGGCCTGCGCGATGCGCTCGTCGAGCGGCTCGACATCGACTTCGTCGATCCCGCGCACGCTGCGATCGCGAACGTGACGCCCGCGTCGATCACGAACGGCGTCACCCCGCTCGCGAGCAACGGATCGACGGCCGACGACATTCGCGACGACATCAAAGCGCTGATGGCGTCGTTCATCGCGTCCAACCAGAACGTCAGCTCGCTCGCGCTCATCATGCCCAACACCGCCGCGCTGTCGCTGTCGCTGATGCGCAACGCGCTCGGCAATCCCGAGTTCCCGTCGATCGGCCTGAAGGGCGGCACGCTCGAAGGCTTGCCGGTGGTGGTGTCGCAGTACGCGCACACCGCGGCGGCGGGCGACATGGTCATCGCCCTCAACGCCGCGTACATCGGGCTCGCCGACGACGGCGCGGTCAGCGTCGAGGCCAGCCGCGAGGCCTCGCTGGAGATGGACAGCGCGCCGGTCGGTTCGTCGGCCGCGCCCACCCCGGCGACCCTCGTGTCGATGTGGCAGACCAACAGCATCGCGCTGAAAGCGGAGCGGTTCATCAACTGGGCGAAGTTGCGCGCCGGCGCGGTCGTCTACATGGATCACGTCGCGTGGAGCGGATCGGCCGGGTCGTAATGATCGATCGCGTCCCGGTGCAGGCGCGCGCGGGCTTCAGCTATGAGGGCCGCGAGGTGCGCCCGGGCGAACTGATCGCGATGCGCCCGAAGGATGTCGTCGTCGCGTATCGCTACGGGCTCGTGTCGTTGACCCGACGCGAGCCCGACGCCGCGCCGCCGTCCGAGCCGAGCCGCCGCCGGTATCGACGGCGGGATCTCGATGCCGAGCAGTGACGAGGACTCATGCAGTGGAAGGCGTTTCCGTGGCTCCGGTTCTGGGCGGCGCGCCGTGCGAAGAGCGCGGGCGGGCTCAGCCCGGTGTCGGCGCGCCCGCTGACGACGGGGACCGGCACCGGCGGCTGGTTCCCGCTCATCAAGGAACCGTATGCGGGGGCGTGGCAGCAGAACGTCAGCGCGACGGCCGAGACGGTCCTCGCGCATGCGGCCGTGTACGCGTGCGTCACGCTCATCGCGAGCGACATCGGCAAGCTCCGGGTCAAGCTCGTCGAGCAGGATGAGTTCGGCATCTGGCACGAGACCGAAAACGCCGCGCACTCGCCGGTGTTGCGCAAGCCGAACCGCTACCAGAACCGGATCAAGTTCTACGAGCAGTGGATCGTCAGCAAGCTCGTGCACGGCAACGCGTACGCGATCAAGCAACGCGACAAGCGCGGCGTCGTCACCGCGCTCTATCTCCTCGATCCGACCCGCGTGCTGCCGCTCGTCGCGCCCGATGGCGGCGTGTACTACAAGGTCAGTCGGGACCTGCTGTCGCAGGTCACCGATGAGATCGTCGTGCCGCAATCGGAAGTGATCCACGACGTGATGATCCCGCTCTATCACCCGCTGGTCGGCGTGTCGCCGATCTATGCGTGCGGGATTGCGGCCGTGCAGGGGTTGCAGATTCAGCAGAACGCGACGAAGTTTTTTAGCAACAACGCCGTGCCGTCGGGCATCGTCACCGCGCCCGGGCACATCACGCAGGAGACGGCCGACGAACTCAAAGCGCGCTGGCAGGAGGCGTACTCGGGCGAGAACTACGGGCGCGTGGCGATGCTCGGCGACGGGTTGACCTACGAAAAGATGTCGATCAGCGCGAGCGACTCGCAGCTCATCGAGCAACTCCGGTGGACCGCCGAGAACGCGTGCACCGCGTTTCACGTGCCGCCCTACATGATCGGGATCGGCGCGTTCCCCGCCAACACGAACCCGGAAGCGTTGCAGATCCAGTACTACTCGCAGTGCCTCCAAAACCTGATCGAGTGCATCGAACTCCTGCTCGACGAAGGGCTGGAGATGACGACGAATGCGGCCGGGCGACCCATCGGGACCGAGCTGGATCTCGATGACCTGATGCGGATGGACACCTCCTCGAAGGTCAAAGCGTCGGCCGATGCGATTCGTGGCGGCGGCATGGCTCCGAACGAGGCGCGCTTCCGGTACCTCGACCTCGGGCCGGTGCCGGGCGGTGCGAGTCCGTACCTGCAACAACAGAACTACAGCCTCGAAGCCCTCGCCAAGCGCGACGCCAAAGAGGACCCCTTCGCGAGCGGCAAGACGACGCCCGACGATGCGCCGCCGCCGCCGTCGGATACGGACGAGGCCGACGAGGCGCGCGACCCCGCACGCGCCGCCGCCGGGGCGGGCGCGTGGCTGCGCGCGCACTACGGGCTGGATCGAGGAGGCGACCGATGCCGAAGCACGCGCTCGTAACACTCAACGGGCAGGAGCCGTTCGCGCAGGAGGTCATCGAGATCGCGCACCCCGACGCGGGCCGCGACGGGCGTCCGTATCTCGCGCTGACGGCACCGGACGGGCGCGTGCTCAAGGCCGACGGCAACGACGGCGCGCTCGGGTGGAACGACGCGGGCACCACGCCCGGCGCGTGGGAGCGGTTCATCGCGGTGCCCGGCGCGTACGTGATCTTCCGCGACCACTACACCGGCCTGATCGCGCGCGGCGGGCCGTGGGAGCAGCCGACGTGAGCACGATCGAGGCGTGGCTGCGCGCGCAGGAGCCGACGGCGACCGCCGCCGTGCGGCCCGTCGTGTCGCCGCTGACGGTCGCGGGCGTCGAGCTGCACCAGCCCGGCGGCGTCATCTGGAAACCGCGCCTCGTGACGGGGTTCCGCGGGCCGGAACTGTTCGCGCGCGGCGAGCGCGGCTGGGTGGAGGAGTACTACGGCCGCTGCCTCGACCTCGCCGCCAACGGCGTCCGCTGGTTTTTGATGTGGGGTAATACCGGCTACGGCCCGCACGCGACGGCGTTCCGCAGCGACTACTACACCGATCTGGAGGATGCGCTCCTGCACGCCAAGGCGATGGGCCTGTATGTGCACGTGACGGCGTTCTGCGATCAAGTGCCGGGGTCGCCGGTGTGGATGGCGACGACCGACGGCCAGCACGACGAGGCGGCGCAACTCGATCACGTGCAGCGCGTCATCGCGATCGCGAAGCGCACCGAGAATGTGCTGCTCGAAATTAACAACGAGGACTGGAAAAACGGCGACCTGTCGGCGCGGTTCGATCCCGCGATCTTCGCGGGCACGATCGCCACGCGCTCGTCACCGCCGGAGACGAATCCGCCGAGCGACCCGCAGATTGTCGGGACGTGGTTGCAGTGGGCGACGAAGCATCTCGATCGCACGTTCGACTGGCCGCGCAAAGGGAAATGGCTGTACGAGGCGCAGTTCGAGGGGCTCGGCGCGTTTCCGCCGCCGCGCATCCCGGCCATCTCGGGCGAGCCGCAGCGCATCGGCGAAGGCACGAGCGCCCGCCAGCATGCCGACAACGCGGCGTGCTGCGAGATCATGGGCGCGGGCGGCTGCCTGCACGGCGGGTTCTCGTCGTTCGACAGCTCGCACGACAACGACCTCCAGAACTGCCGCATGACGGGTTCGCCCGAATCGATGGCGGCGGCGCGCGCCGTCGGCGAGGTCTGGCGATCGCGCGTGCTCGATGTGCGGTGCGGCGGCGAAGAGTCCCTCGTGCGCGGCACCGAGTACGACGATGGTCCCTGCATGGTGCACCATCGCGACCGCTACAACACCGACAGCCCGCACAACGATCCGAATGCGGGCGCGAATCGAACGTATTTCAAGGTCCTCGATGACGGCGCGACCGCGTGCGGGTTGAGCGTCGACCCGGCTCCGCAGTGGCGCGGCTACGAACTGCGCGCCGACAACGGGTGGCGCATCGTCGATCAGGGTGGCTTCGAGGGCAATCTGCTGAGGCTCACGCGATGACGGCTCAAGTCGAAGCCCTGCTCGCGGAGATCGCGCCGGTCGTCGAGCAGCTCGTCGCCTCGGAGATCGAGCGCGCGCTCGCGCGCCTCGTCACGCAACTCGCGCCGCGCGACGGGCGCGACGGCTTGCCCGGGGTGCCGGGACCACCCGGGGAGCGCGGAGTGCCGGGCGAACCCGGCCCGCAGGGCGTCCCGGGCGCACCCGGGCCGGAAGGAGCCGCGGGCGCGCCCGGGGTCGCCGGAGCGGCTGGGCGCGACGGGGCCGACGGCCTGCCCGGAACCTTGGAGGCGGTGACGTTCGCGTGTTCTGGGCGCACCGTGACCGTCCAGCGCGCCTCCGGTGAGGTGCTCGGGACGTGGGAGGTGCCCGCGGTCCTCTATCGCGGCGTGTATCGCACGACCGACGAGTACACGCCCGGCGATGCGGTGACCTACGGCGGGTCGCTGTGGATTGCGCAGGCGACGACGCGCGCCCGGCCCGTCGAGGGGTCCGAGGTCTGGGCGCTCGCGGTCAAACGCGGCGAACCCGGCAAGCCCGGGGCCACCGGCCCGCAGGGGCCGGTCGGCGTGCGCGGTCCGCAAGGGCTCCCGGGCGGGCGGTACGCATGAGCACGACCCTCGTGACGCTGGCGCAGGCGCAGCAGCACCTCAACCTCGACGCGACGACCTTCGCCGCCGTCGAGGCCGACGTCACGCTGAAGCTCGCGCAGGCGACGGCGCGCGTCCTCATCCACATCGCGCGCGAAGAGAACGACTGGACGGCGGCGACCGACCCGACCGTCGATCTCGACTTCGCGCTCGTGCAGGGCGCGATTCTCGCGGTGCTCGGCGACTACTTCCGGTATCGCGGCGACGACCCGCCGTCCGAGGACATCAGCGCGGGCGCGTATCTGAGCGCGGCCGTGCGGCGCACGTTGCACCCGCTGCGGAGGCCCGTCCTTGCGTGACGCCACCGCGCCCGCCATCGCGCGCCGCTTCCCGGGCACGACGATCGTCTGCCTCGCGCCCGGGCCGACGCTCACGGCCGAAGCGGTGGGCCTCGTCCTGCGCGCGCCGCAGACGCCGGTCATCGCCATCAACGACGCGCACCGGCTCGCGCCGTGGGCCGAGATCCTCTACTCCTCCGATCGCCGGTGGTGGGCCTACTACGACGGCGTCCCGAGCTACGGCGGGCAGCGCGTCGCGGTCGGCACGCGCGTCGGCGACCGCGCGCCGGTGCACGTGCGGAGTGGCGTGTCGGTCCTCGTGCTCGAACACACCGGGCAGCACGGCCTCGACGTCGATCCGCGAGGCCTGCGTACGGGCGGCAATTCGGGGTACGCCGCCGTGAACCTCGCGGTGCATTTGGGCGCGCGCCGCATTCTGCTCGTCGGCTACACGCTCGGGCCGGTGGGCGGGCGCTCGCACTTCTTCGGACGCCACCCGGCAGGCCTCGACGAAAGTCGCGCCGAACACTATGCGGACTTTCGCGCCGCCTTCGCGACGATCGTCGCGCCGCTCGCGCAACTCGGGATCGAGGTCCTCAACTGCACGCCGGGGTCACACCTCGACGTGTTTCCGCATGCGGATCTGCGGACCGCGCTCGCGGCCGTCGCGCCCGCCGTCGAGGCCGTCCCATGCTGACCGTCGTCTGCTGGCGCTGGCGCGCGCCGTATCGCTACCGCTCCACGTATGCGCCTGAGACCGTGCACACGCTGGCGCGCATGGTCGCGGCCCACTACCCGTCGCCGCATCGATTCGTGTGCGTGACCGACGACCCCCGCGGGCTCGACGGCATCGAGACGATCCCGATCTGGCGCGACGGGATCGACATCGCGCCGCCCGAGGGCCGCAACTGGCCGAGCTGCTATGTGCGCCTCCGCGCGTTCGCGGAGGAGGCGCGCGCGTGGTTCGGCGATCGGTTCGTGTCCCTCGACCTCGACACGGTGATCACGGGCGACCTGCGGCCGCTCTTCGATCGGCCGGAGCCGTTCGTCATCTGGGACGAGACCGACTGGCCGCAGACGCAGTTCTACAACGCGTCGATCTGGCTGCTCACGACCGGCGCGCGCGCCGAGGTGTGGACGCGGTTCGATGCGCGCCGCTCGCCGCGCGAAGCGTATCGGGCCGGCGGGCGCGGCGGCGATCAGGCGTGGATCTCATACGTGCTCGGCAAGGGCGAGGCGACCTTCACCGCGGCCGACGGCGTGCTGTCCTACCGGCGGCACATCGAGCCGCACGGCGGGCAGCTCCCCGCGCACGCGCGCATGGTGAACTTTCACGGGGTCGTCGACCCGTGGAGTCCGTCGGCGCAGCACCTCGACTGGGTGCGCCACTACTACGGCGACGTGTCGACGTGGGCGTCGGCGCAGGACGCCGAGCGGCGGCGCGTGTTCCGCCCGGCGCGCCTCGCGTGGGAGGCGCACCGGCGATGAGGCTCCGGCAGCGCACCGGCCCGGTCGGCGCAGGCGCACGCGATCGGCGCGTGACGCTTCAGGCGCGGCCCGACAACGGCACCGGCGACTCGGGCTTCCCGACCGATGGGCCGTGGACCGATCTCGCGGTCGTGATGATGGCGCGCGACGAACTCGAAGCCGTCGAGATCGAGCGCGGCGCGCAGACGCTCGCGATCAGTACGACGCGCTGGGAGTTCCCCTACCGGGCCGACTGTGACCCGGAACTGGTCGACGTGCCGAAGCTCCGGCGGCTGCTGTTCTACGGCCGCGTCTACGACATCGTCAGCGCGGCCCCGATCGGGCGGCACGTCGCGATCGAGGTCATCACACAAGCGCACTCGCAAACGCCGACGGAGACGCCATGAGGATCGGCTTCGAGTTCAGCGGCGGCGAAGAGTTGGCGGCGATGCTGCGCACGCTGGGGGAATCGGTGCGACGGCGCGCACTGCTACGCGTGTTGCGCATCGCCGCCGAACCGATGCGCCAACGCATGGCCGATCTGGCCCCGCGAGGCCGGGCCTCCGACACCGGCGGCGGCATCGAGGAACATCTCGCCGACCACATCGGGATCAGTGTCGCCGCGAAGGTCGGCTCGGTCGCGGGCGGGCAGTGGGACGCCACCGACGAGTATCAGGCCGCGGTCGCCATCGGCCCGACGCGCCGGTACTTCTACGCGCGGTATCAGGAGTACGGCACGGTGCATCACAGCGCGCAGCCGTTCGGACGGCCCGCCTTCGATGGCCAGTACGAGACCGCGCTCGACCGCATGCGGGCCGAGTTCTGGGAGTTGCTCGCCGACGCCGCCGCCAAGCGCGGCGTGTTCACGGAGGCCGCATGACGCTCGCCGAAGCGCTGCGCGACTACCTGCTCACGCTGCCGCCGGTGACGTCGCGGGTGGGCGCGCGGATCTACACGCTCAAGTTTCCGCAGAGCGTCACCGCGCCCGCCCTGCGCCTGCACGAGGTCGATCGGATCTCGACGATGCAGCTCCGCGGCGACCAACGGATCCGGCGGTCGCGCGTGCAGGTGGACGCCGTCGAGGCCGAAGCGCACGGCGACCCGTACGACCTCGCGCACGCGCTCGCCGATGCGGTGCGCGGCGATCTCGCGAGCGGCAGTGCGAGCGGGTTGGTCGGGTTCGCGGGCACGGTCAGCGGCGTCGTCATCACGGCGATTCTCGGCGACGACCGGCGCGAGGCGTACGACGCAGAAGCGCGCATGGTGCGCGTCGAGCAGGACTTTCGCGTGTGGTTTTACGTGTAGTTGGAGGAGCCCATGTCAGACATCACTGATCAGTATTACCCCGGCGAAGCCTTCACCGGCTACGGGTCCCAGCTTTTGGTGGGGCAGGGCGGCGCGTCTCCGCAGACGTTCGTCGCGATCGCCGACGTCGAAGTCATCACGCCCGGTGAGATGTCGACGAACGTGATCGAGAAGACCCACCTGCGCAGCCCGGAAGCGCACCGCGAAAAGCTCGCGGGCCTGCGCGACTCGGGCGCGTTCGCGCTCCAAGGCAACTGGCGACCGCGGCACGGGAGCCAGTCGAACGCGGGCGGCGACGGGTTCACCGACGGCGGGCTCCTGTACCTCTGGCGCACGCGCAAAGAGGCCGACTTCAAGCTCGTGCTGGCGGACGGGTCGCCGGGGTTGGAGCTGCTCATGCGCGGCGTGGTGACGAAGTTCCAGCCCGGGGAGATCTCGCCCGACGCGAAGGTCGGCTTCACGGCCGAGATTACCCCGTTGCAGGACTTTAGCGCGGGGCTGCCGTAGGCGGGGGAGCCGCGCGTCGGGAGAGGTGACCGATGGCGAATCCGCAACGGGGCGAGGTCGATCTCGCGATCAACGGGACGACCTACACGCTCGCGATGGATCTCAACGCGCTCAGCGAGTTGCAGGAAGTGATCAACCCGCGTGATCCCGACAGCATCGATCTGGAGACGATCATCCGGCAGTTGCAGAAGGTAAACCCGCGGTACGTGCGCGCGTTTATCTGGGCGATGCTGCGCCGTCATCACGACGAGATCACGCTCAAGGGCGCGTCGGACCTCGTCACCGATGCGGGCGGGATCGAGGTGTTTTTCGATCAGATCACGAAGCTCCTCAACTACGCCAAGCCCGACGCGCGCGATCGCGCAGCGCTGAAGGCGAGTGGTAACGGTCGCCCTCCCGAGGCGGGCGGCGCTGGGACTGGCACGCGCTCTACCTCCAAGCGCGCGAAATCGGGTTGACGCCCGATCAGTTCTGGGCGCTCAGCCCGCGAGAGTTGTATCGCGAGTTCGCGGCCGAGAATGCGCGACGGCGCAACGCCGCGAACCG
>Ga0111539_10013736_pt1 | contig 10117 bp, 5 predicted proteins | sample RhiMethybrSRZTD1_FD_79667 | JGI IMG/M metagenome (GOLD analysis project Ga0111539, IMG submission 79667) | Populus rhizosphere microbial communities from Tennessee, USA - Rhizosphere MetaG P. TD hybrid SRZTD1 (version 2) (version 2) | ecosystem: Host-associated > Plants > Roots > Rhizosphere >... | reverse complement strand
GTTGCATATGTAACTGGAACCGGGTGTTGTAAGTTAGACGTGATGTTGTTTCCGAAATTCCATTGCCAACGCAAACTGCTGGTGTCAGGGTTTGCAATCAGGCCATCAAAGTTGAGAACAGCCGGAACACATCCCGCGGTATCACCAATCACGGAAGAGTGTGGACTGTTTACTATTCGGATGGGACTTAGATTATCAACCGTGTCAGTGCAAGCGTGCTGTGTTGTCACAATTAAGCGAATGGGGTATGCTCCTGGTTGTTGATACCAATGTGTTGGATGTTGCTTTGATGATGAGTTACCATCTCCAAACGTCCAGTAATAGCTTGTAATAAGATCATTCGAAATAGACGAATCTCTAAAGTTCACAAACCCCGAATCACAAACCACTTGTTTATTCATTCCAAACGCGGCATTTACTCCATAAATTCTTATCGTGTCTCTTCCTACCACAGGAACCTGGCATCCAGCCGGATCTTTGAGGATCATCTTTGGAAGATATTCGCCCATTCTTGTGTATGTGTGACTAATGATAGAGTCCGCACTCGGTGTAGTTTCACCATCATTAAAATCCCAGATGAATGAGACCTGGTCTTTTGTGGACGCAACAAAATTGACCGTAGTTGGAACGCAACCCACATTTCGGTCATATGTAAAACTTCCCTGCGGTCCACGCACAACAATTTTTTTTAAGATTGAATCAATACATCCTCCAGTACCTGTCACTTTTAATTTCGCATGATAGGTTCCAGGATATGTATAAAAATGAATCGGGTTTTGCAGAGCTGATTTCGTTCCATCACCAAAATCCCATTCAAAGCCATTATAGTGCTGCGACTGATTAGAAAAATTCACAACTAAAGGCGGACACGTGCTCACTGAGTCACTCATCGAAAATTGTGCCACTGGGTTTTTGATGTTTATGTAATTAATCTTTGATGTGGAATCCTTGCAACCATATTGATCTTGAATGCTAAGTTTGATTGTATAGAAACCTTCACTAGTATATGTGTGTATCGGATTAGTAATTGTAGAAGATTGTCCATCCCCAAATTTCCATTCATAAGAAAGTAAAGATCCGGTTGAAAGGTTGATAAAACTTATTTTGTTGCTCGAACAACTGTTAGTGTCTGGAGATATAAAATCTGCTTTTGGGCTTGATATAAAAACCAAATTTCGTTTTGCAATACTATCAACACATCCTTTGGCATCAATTACCTTCAACATTACAGTATAATTTCCCCCGATTGCATACAGATGTTTGAAAGGTGGCGCAATAAGGCTATCGATTGTGCCATCGCCGTAATTCCAGATCCAGTGTTCAATGGCGTGTGAACCATCTGTGGTCGATGAATCATCAAACAGCACATTTTGCAATACACATACTCCTGGCATGCGGGTACTGAAATCTGCAGTAGGCCCGTCAACATGGATGTATCTCTTTTTCAATAAAGTGTCGGTACAACCATTTATATCGGTAATGATCAACCGAACATCATATACTCCTGCCAAGGAGTAACTATGGGAAACATTCCTACCGCCAAATTGAACCACGCCATCGCCAAAGCTCCATTGATAGCTGGCAATATTGGAAGAATTGAGATTGGATGAGTTAAAATCTACGCGAACTCCCTTGCATATAACAGTATCGCTTGCAGCAAATCCAGCTTGCTCAACTATCACGGCGATCTGGCGCGAAATAGTATTCTCACAAGTATCATTCCTCACCGTCAGTGTAACCACATAGGTACCTGGTTGGCTGTATGTGTGTATTGGATTTTGTTCGGTTGAAAAACTTCCATCTCCAAAATCCCAATTCCATTGGAGTGCACCAATAGATTGGTCAATGAATTTCCTGGTGAACCGGGTATTACATGCAGATGAATCTCTGAATTTTGCTATTGGCGGTTTGATGTAGATGTACTTGTCGAATCGAATCGAATCAGGACATCCGTTATTCTTTACGATGAGCGTTATATTAAAATAACCGGTGTCCTGGTAAAGATGAATGGGATTGCGATCGGTAGAAGTACTGCCATCGCCAAAATACCACAGCCAGCTATCTACCGGTCCAGTGGTCAAATCACTAAATGAAATGCGCTGAAATGCACAGGCGTGTCGCGGAGTTGCAGCAAAGGATGGATTGGGTTTTGTGCCTACATGAATTGCATTCAGTGCTTCCACAGTATCGGTACATCCTCCAGCCGAAGTGATCATCAGTTTTAAAGAATAAGTGCCTGCATGATATACATGTGAGGGTTGTTGTCCGTCCAATACAGTACCATCACCAAAGTCCCAACGATAATGAACTATGGAGTCTACTGCATCAACAATAGATGATGGCACATATGTGAACGGTTCACAGGCCTCCTGCGGAACATTAATAATATTCGCATGCGGTGCCTTGATACGAACAAAAGCATCTTTCTTCAAGGTATCGGTGCAGCCTGCAGCGTTAGTAACTACCAGCATTACATTGTAATCACCGGTAGTTGTATAGGTATGGATTGGATTTGCCAGGAACGAACTATCGCCATCTCCAAAAAACCACTTAAAACTTGTAGCATCCGTAGCGTTATTAGTGAATTGAGTGGTAAGCGGTGTTTTACAGGCGGAATTATTTGTAGCAGCGAAATCTGCATTCGGTTTATTTAACACCAATATCGGTTTCGAAATGGAGTCTTTGCATGCTCCGAAATCGCTTACCAACTTTATTGTGAAGTTGCCTGCTGACGCATAAACTTTGAGTGGATCTAAATCTGTAGAACTTGTGCCATCACCAAATGACCAATAAACGCGGGTGGGATTAGGTTGTGATCTATTGATCAACTGAAACCCGTGCCCCGCACAAATCTCAACAGGCGAAGTAAAGTCTGCTCCTACTGTCCCGATAATTATAGCTTGCGCTTTTACAAGGCTGTCTATGCAACCCGTGTTGTTTCTCACAATTAGTTTTACAGTATATACACCAGCGCTATTGTATGTATGAGTAGGATTGGCTGAACTAGAAGTGAAACCATCCCCAAAATCCCATTGGTAGTTTAGGATGCCAGTACCATTGCTTTGATTGATGAAGCTTATAGGCGTTGGAGGTTTACAATTGTTAGGCACGTTGAAATTGAATCCTGCCTTTACACCGTTATTGAGTTGGATATAATTTGTTCTTGTTAAGGTTGAAATACATCCATTGGAATTCTTAACCTGCAATGAAACATTGTAATTCCCTAGTGAGGCATATGTATGCTGTGGCTGTTGAACTGAATCAGTATTCCCATCTCCAAAATCCCAGAGCCATTTCACAATTGTACCATCGCCCGCAGTGCTTCGGTCAGTGAACTGAACTTTCAATGGGTAGCAGCCTCCTGTATCTGAAGCGATGAAATCAACAACAGGAGACGCGTAAACTGTTATGTATCGCAGTTTCACAATGGAATCTAACCCCGATCCGTTGCTTATGACAAGCTTTACGGTGTATGTACCAGGGTTAAAATAGGTGGCAGCCGGATGCTGAAAATAAGAGATAGTTCCATTTCCAAGATCCCACCTCCACGAAGCAGGGTTTCCTGAAGATTCATCTTTAAATCGAACTACTAAGGGCGCGCAACCGCTGGTGATGTTACTGGAAAACTGTGCGATTAATTGTGCCGATACAGGGCCGGAGGCCAGAACAAAAAGGCCTGAGAGGACGAGCGATTGGTATAGGTTTACCGTCTTCCTCATAAGATTATGGATCTGTTAGTTTCGGCAAAGGGCAGTTATTCCAATTGGATGAGAAAGTTACGCTTTTTTTAGGCGCAGGAATGAAATGGGTACAGATCAATCACGGGCTAGGCTCGGTCTTGTGGACCGGGGTCAAAAAGGGCATTGTTAAAAATGGCCGGAGACCTGTAAAAGGCGATGAGAGAAAAAGTGTAGGAATAAGGTTTGTCTGTGCAAATATCTAGGAAAAGCGTCGAAAACCGACTCCGATGTGAATAAATTTTAATTGCAGCGCTTTATTTTTTTTGAAGTTCTAAAAAATTTGTGTCGACGCCGCTAACATTATAGGCTTTTACATATGTCCAACTATTGTCCATTAGTTTCCATGATCCATTCAATCTGGTAATTGGCTGTTGGGCACCGGTAAAATTTGCGGTGATGGTGAGTTGATTGATATCACCTGTCCAGACTCCATTGGTTATAGAAGTATTAAGGATGGCTTGCACTTTTCCATCTTCATAGAATTGAAACTCGTAGCCGTTAAACTCAGCAGTGACAAATATTCCGGCGGCCTTGTAATCTTTCACATACCAACGCCCATCAGTCATGGCGTCAACAACAACATCCTTCTTCTTTTCCTCAATGATTTTATTGCACGAATAAGTGAGGGGAATAAACGCAAAAACAAATATGAGTAGCTTCTTTTGCATGGCTATTGGATTTCAATACTCAAAAGTCGTAAATTTTTTGGTATTTGTCAAGCAGGTACTGTATGAAATACTGGGTGTCAAGTGTTTCACCACAAACTTTAACGCACAATTCCTCACTTTTATAATAGCGGCCATATTGATGTATACTTTTTCTAAGCCATCCCAATAAAGAATCAAATTTACCGTTTTTTACGTCTTGCTCCAACGAGGGAATTTGCTCTTTCGCTTTGGTATAAAATTGGGCAGCATAGAAGCTCCCCAGGCTATAAGTTGGAAAATAGCCGAAACTGCCATGACTCCAATGTACATCCTGCAGTGAACCGTTCACATCATCAGGTACGTCCACATGAAGGTGTTGTTTATATTGATCTTTCCAGAAAAGCGGAATCTCATTCACCTTCAAAGATCCCTCTATTAACTTTTTCTCCAGGAAATATCGAACATATATGTGAAAATGATACGTCACTTCATCTGCTTCAGTTCTGATAAGAGATGGATGCACTTTATTGATACCATGATAAAATTGATCAACCGATACGCCACCTAATTGTTGTTGGAATTTTTCTTTTAGCGGCACATAATAATGTTGCCAAAAATGGAGGCTGCGGCCAACCTGGTTTTCCCACAAACGAGACTGGGATTCGTGGATGCTGTACGAACATGCTTCTCCCAAGGGAAGTCCATAATGTTTTACCGGCAAACCTTGTTCGTACAATGCGTGTCCCAATTCATGTATACAACTCCAGGTCATATTGGCGAAATCATTTTCATCAATCCTGGTAGTGACACGCACATCCTGGCTACTGAAGCTGGTAGTGAACGGATGTTCTGAAATATCCTGCCTGCCACCATCGAAGTCGAAATACATTTCATTCAATAGTTTTATTCCAAACTTCCACTGATCATCCCTGGGGTAACGCTGATACAAAAAAGAATTATCGATTGATTTTGCAGAGAGAATTTTTTTGAGAATCACCTGCAGCTTTGGTATCAATTTCGCAAACAATGTGTCAATCATAGTCACATTGGCTCCTTTCTCATAGTCATTCAGAAGCGCATCGTACGGATGGTCTTTAAATCCGAGGTAATCGGCTTCCTGTTTTTTCAATTCAACCAATTTTGAAAGATCGTCCTGGAAACGTAGGAATCGATTTTCTCTCCTGGCTTCAATCCAACTGTGAAAACTCTTATTAATTGTTTCCACCAACTTCCGCACAAATTCTGCCGGTAGTTTCTTTTGCTTGGTGTAATCCTCAAAAGACAATTCAACATTTCTTTTTTGTTCTTCGGTCAGGTCCGATCTACCGAGTAGCTCCAGCAGCAATCCATTTGTTTCTTCGCTGGTAAAAAGTTCATGACTGATTTCGGAAAGTGTTGCTAATTGCTGACCTCTAAATGAAGCTCCTTTTGAAGGCATGTATGTTTCCTGGTCCCATTGTAACAGAGCCGACGAAAATCTCAAATCGGCAATTTTTTGCATTCGCCTCGTGTAAGCCTGGTAAAGGTCGTTTGTGTCAATCCTACTCATTTGCTTGTTGTCTGAATGAAGAACAAATTTGAAATGAAAAAAGCATTCCTGTGCACTTTAAATAAAAAAGGCAGGTTGGTATAACCTGCCATCTGTATTAAATCTCGCTATTATTGTTTTGGAAAGTTTGGATCGTTCATAACTTCCTTGATCTGTTGAGTGTGCCTGTTGCTGTGAGCGGAAATTAACAAGACCATTTGATATCCGTCAATTTTCCCGAAGGGCAAATCAAATATATGATTACGCAGGTCGTCCTTCGTATTCTTGACATACTCTATCAGTTTATCTCTATTATTTTTGAAAGAGGTCAATGCTTCGTCGGCAGATTTGAATGAAGTATTCTCCGGCCTTAATTCTTTTGGAGCCTCGGCCTTCATAGTTCTATTCTCAACCATCTTAATCAGATCTTCATCTGCCACTTTCACCTCGGCTCTTTTGTCTGGAGTTGCGGGTTCCTTCAAATTATTGTCGAGGTATTGACGAAGGCCCATTTCCGCGGCGGCAATGTGTTTCATGCAATCTTCTACCGACCAGCGTTCAGGCGCTGCTTTGAATTTGAGCTGCGTTTCACTGAGTCCTTTGACTGATTTTATGAAGTCTGATTTTGTTTCTTTCAGGAAATCTTTCGCGAACTTTCTCTCTTTCTTTTCAATTGATCCGGTTTCTGCGCCAAATACGATGAATGCGAGAATTGGAATTAAGAGTAGCTTTTTCATGATCTTGCAATTTGGTGAACAATACAAGCGGGAATTTTAATGGGGACAAAAGGTACAACCTTTTACAGACACAAGTCTATAGCATATTGAATAACGAACTAAAGAAGCCGGGGTTCACAAAAAAATAATATGCACGTTATCTTTAAATGTTGAACACACATACAATGAAAATTTCAGAGATCATTCGGCATCTTGAAAACCTGGCCCCACCTGTTTTGCAGGAATCGTATGATAATGCAGGCTTGCTCACCGGAAATGCAGATTGGGAATGCACTGGCATTATGATATCACTCGATGCAACTGAACCAGTGATCCAGGAAGCTATTAGGAACAAATGCAACCTGGTCATTGCTCATCATCCTATCCTATTTCGCGGAATTAAAAGAATTACAGGCGGCGACTATGTACAAAAGGCACTCATTAATTCCATTAAAAACGACGTCGCGATATATGCCATTCATACGAACCTCGACAATGTGTTAGAAGGGGTATCAGGCAAAATGGCCGAAGTTCTCGGACTTAAAAATGTTGAAGCGCTTTTGCCGAGAGAAAACTCGTTGGAGAAATTATACGCGTTTGTGCCAGTAGCAGATGCGGAAAAAGTTCGAAAGGCGATATTTGAATCGGGTGGCGGTAATATTGGAAAATATGCAGAATGTAGCTTTAATGTTGAGGGAATTGGTACTTATACCGCCCAGCCTGGCGCAGATCCATACATCGGAAAGATCGGTAAACCCCAGGCCACTACCGAAATCAAGATCGAAGTAATTTTTCCATCCTTCTTGAGAAAAGCAGTTGTTGAAGCCTTATTAAATGCCCATCCATATGAAGAGGTTGCTTATGACGTCATTAAGGTTGAAAATCTGTATCAAAAAGCCGGGGCCGGCGCAATAGGCTCGCTGCCGCATGCCATGGAAGAAACGGCCTTTCTCATACACTTAAAACAAAAATTTAACCTTCCCCTCGTAAGGCATACACCACTTCTGAATAAAAAAATTTCGAGGGTGGCCCTTTGCGGTGGTGCCGGCAGTTTTCTAATTTCCAAGGCTTTAGCCGCAAAAGCCGACGTTTTTATTACGGCCGATATCAAATACCATGAATTCTTTGATGCTAATGGAAAGCTGGTTATTGCCGATATAGGACATTTTGAAAGCGAACAATTTACCATCGACTTACTACACCAAAATTTAGTGGAAAAATTCCCTACCTTTGCGGTCCTTAAATCGGGCACCCAAACAAATCCCGTTAATTATTATTTCTAAGTATGAGTACAGTTAAAGAATTCTCCGTTGAAGAAAAATTGTCTTCCCTTGTTAAGCTGCAAAAGATTGAATCCAAGATGGATGAAATCCAGGTACTAAAAGGTGAATTGCCAATGGAAGTCAGGGATCTTGAAGATGAGATTCAGGGATTAAATTCCCGCCAGACACGCATTGAAGAGGAGATCAATGGCATACAGGAATTCATTAACCAGAAGAAAAATGCGATTAAAGACGCAGAGGCTCTTGTGAAGAAATATGAGAAGCAGAGTGAGAATGTAAAAAACAGCAGGGAGTTTGAAGCCATTAACAAGGAAATAGAAATGCAGCAGCTCGAAGTGAAGCTGGCTGAAAAACATATCAAGGACGCAAATGAGGAAATTGCTGAAAAGGTTCAGCACCTTGAAAAGGCCCGTAAAAATATCTCCAATAAAGAGTCTGTATTAAAGAATAAAAAAGACGAGCTAGAAAAAATCATAGCAGCTAACGAGAAAGAAGAAAAGCATTTCGAGAAGATGGCTGATGATGCCCGTCAACATGTTGATGAGAGATTGTTATTCTCTTATGATCGCATTCGTAAAAACTACAGGAACGGCCTGGCGGTAGTTCCCGTTGAAAGAGATGCGTGCGGTGGTTGCTTCTACGCCATTCCGCCTCAAAAGCAAAGTGAGATTCGGCAGCGCAAGAAAGTAATTGTTTGCGAAAACTGTGGCCGTATTCTCATTGACGAAGATCTTGCCAATGCTGTTGAGATAAAATAAGTGTTTCAAAAATTTTGTGAAAGCTGTCTCGTTGAGGCAGCTTTTTTTATTTAATTGCGATAATTGCTTTTCCTTAATTTGCCCCATCAATTATGCTGACGCGGCTATTCATACAGAACTATGCAATTATCGATGAAATTGATATCGTCTTCTCCAATAAGTTCAACATCATAACGGGTGAAACCGGAGCAGGAAAATCTATTCTCATAGGAGCACTCTCACTGATCCTGGGTAACAGGGCCGATACTACTGTACTTCTTAACAGAGATAAGAAATGTGTTATCGAAGGCATATTCGATATTTCTAAAAAAGAAGAAGTCAAAAATCTCCTGAAACAGGAAGAGCTGGATCCGTCAGATGAATTGTTGATCCGTAGGGAAATTGCCGCGACTGGAAAATCCAGGGCTTTCATTAATGATATTCCCGTCAATCTAGAGCAATTGAGGGATGTGACATCAATGTTGGTGGATCTACATCAACAATTTGACACACTGGAAATTTCAGACAGCTCCTTTCAGAGAGAAGTGATCGATGCGCTTGCAGGAAATGGAGAACTGCTTGCGAAATATCGAGATGCTTTCCACGAATGGACAGAGAATAAGAAAAAATTAGCCGCACTTAGGAATCAGAAGGAACAATTTCAAAAAGAATTCGATTATCACCAGTTTCTCTTTAATGAACTTGATGACGCAGGCTTTATTGAGAATGAATTGGAAGACCTCGATGCAGAATTGAAAATACAATCCAACGCAGAAGGAATCAAGACAACATTATCCGGAGCAGTTTACCAACTATCAGAAAGTGAACAGCCCATTATCCAACAACTAAAAGGGTTAATTCATCAATTACAAGGATACAGCGGCATTCATACTGATCTCCCTGTATTGATACAGCGACTCGAATCAACACAAATCGATTTAACAGATATCGCTTCTGAACTCGAAAGGATGAATGATCGCATTCAATTTGATCCAAGACGAATCGAATTCATTAATGAGCGTTTGTCGACTGGTTACAAACTCCTGAAGAAACATGGGGCGCACACGACGTCCGACCTCATGAAAATCCACGAAGGATTATCCGCGAAGTTGCAATCAGTTCTCAATATAGAAGATGAAATTGCTGAATCAGAGAAAACAGAATCAATTTCGCTTAGCAGGGCTAAAGAATACGCTGAGCGTCTGCATTCAAGGAGAGTGGAACAAATAAAACCGCTTGAAAAAGAAGTAAACAAATTACTGACGCAAGTGGGCATGCCAAATGCAACTCTCAAAGTAGAATTGATTTTTGGCAATGATCTCTTTCCTGATGGCGCGGATAAAATTGAGTTTCTCTTTGACGCGAATCGTTCCAACCAGTTTCTCCCTGTCGGAAAAGTTGCCTCTGGGGGAGAACTGAGCAGATTGATGTTGTGCATTAAGTCGCTTGTCGCAAAAAAACTTGAT
>Ga0111539_10013735_pt1 | contig 10117 bp, 8 predicted proteins | sample RhiMethybrSRZTD1_FD_79667 | JGI IMG/M metagenome (GOLD analysis project Ga0111539, IMG submission 79667) | Populus rhizosphere microbial communities from Tennessee, USA - Rhizosphere MetaG P. TD hybrid SRZTD1 (version 2) (version 2) | ecosystem: Host-associated > Plants > Roots > Rhizosphere >... | reverse complement strand
CTCGAGGTGCTCGACCCGGCGCAGAACCACACGTTCCGCGACCACTACCTCGAGGTCGACCTCGACCTGTCCGAGGTGTTGTTCATCTCCACCGCCAACGTAGCCGAGACGATCCCCGGCCCGCTGCTCGATCGGATGGAGGTCATCCGCCTCGATGGCTACACCGAGGACGAGAAGGTCGTGATCGCGCGCGACCACCTGCTTGCCAGGCAGGAGGAGCGCAACGGCCTGAAGTCCGAGGAGGTCGAGATGACCGACGACGCGCTGCGCCAGATCGTGGGCGACTACACGCGGGAGGCCGGCGTTCGCAACCTCGAGCGCGAGCTCGGCAAGGTGCTGCGCAAGGTGGCGACCAGGCTCGCGAGCGGCGACGCCGAGGCGCCGGTGCTCGTCGACGTCGTCGACGTCCGTGAGTACCTCGGCCGTCCGAAGTTCTTCTTCGAGGCCGCCGAGCGCACCAGCGTGCCGGGCGTGGCGACCGGTCTCGCGGTCACGGGCACGGGCGGAGACGTCCTGTTCATCGAGGCGACGCGCCTGGACGGGACCGAGGGCGACGGCCTCGTGCTGACGGGCCAGCTCGGCGACGTGATGAAGGAGTCGGGGCAGATCGCCCTGTCGTACGTGCGGTCGCACGCCCAAGGCCTGGGGATCGACCCGTCGAGCCTCGGCGGCCGGTTCCACGTGCACGTGCCAGCGGGCGCCGTCCCGAAGGACGGCCCGAGCGCCGGCGTGACGATGGTGACCGCGCTCGCGTCCTTGCTGTCGGACACACCCGTGAAAAGCACGGTGGGCATGACCGGCGAGGTCACGTTGCAGGGCCGCGTGCTCCCGATCGGCGGCGTCAAGCAGAAGGTCCTGGCGGCACACCGCGCCGGCCTCAAGGAGGTCATCCTGCCCAAGCGCAACGAGGGCGACCTGGACGACGTCCCCGAGCAGGTCCGCGAGGAGATCGCGTTCCACCCGGTCGAGACCGTCGACGAGGTGCTGTCGTTCGCGCTCGAGCGTCCGGATGCGGAGGCGGCGACGGCGGCCTAGGCTGTCGTCGATGCGGATCACGGTCTTCGGAGCGAGCGGCCGAACCGGCCGCTCGCTCGTCGAGCAGGCGCTCGAACACGGTCACGAGGTGGTGGCGTTCGTGCGCGACGCCTCGGGGTTCGAGGAGTCGGGCGAGCGCCTCGACGTCCACGAGGGCGACGCCCGGGATCCCGAGGCCGTGGCCGAGGCGATCCGTGGCAGCGACGCGGTGATCTCGGTGCTGGCGCTGTTGAAGGCCGAGGACGAGCCCGAGTACTCGGAGGCCACGCGCACGATCGTCGATGCGGCCAAGTCCGAGGGGGTTCGACCGGTCGTCGTGACGGCCAACCGCGACGTGTTCGGCGACGACGAGGTCACCGGCGAGTTTGCCGCACACGCGCGCGAGCACCGCCGCAACCGCGAGACCCTGAAGGCGAGCGGCCTGGACTGGACGATCCTGGCGGCGGGTTGGGTGGCGGACGAGCCGCCGGCGGGCGCCTACGAGGCGTTCGTCGACGAGAAGGCCCCGACGCGCAAGATCGCGCCTTCGGACCTCGCGAAGGCAGCCCTGGACGCGCTCTCGCGCGAGGACTGGGTGGGACGCATCGTCGGCGTGGCCGGCGCGTCCTGACGCGGGAACCTCTTACGGCGCTCCGACTACTATCCGCACGATGAGCGTCGCCGAACGGACGATGAAGTTCGCCGAGGGCAGTCCGTACCCGCCGATCGCGCAGTACGGCTTCCTGTCGGACCGTCAGGTGCAGGCCCTGGTCGCGCCCAGCGGCAACGTCGAGTGGATGTGCCTGCCGCGTCCCGACGGTCCCTCGATGTTCGGCTCGATGCTCGACCGCTCGGCGGGGATGTTCCGCGTCGGGCCGGCGGACGTCACGGTTCCGGCCGGACGCCGCTACGTTCCCGGGACGCTCGTGCTCGAGACGACCTGGCAGACCCGCACGGGCTGGCTGGTGATCCGCGACGCGCTGCTGGTCGGCCCCTGGTACGACGACCGGCAGCGAGCCGTCGAATACCAGCGCCCGCCCGGCGACCACGAGGCCGAGCACGTCCTGCTGCGGACGATCCGCTGCGTGAATGGCCACGTCGAGCTGCTGATGAACTGCGAGCCGGCCCCCGACTACGCGCGCGGCACGATGTCGTGGGAGTACGAGACCGAGGGGTACGGCAAGGCGATCGCCCGCATCGAGGGCGAGGGCAGCGAGCTGCCCTTGCGGCTGACGACCGACCTGCGCGTGGGGTTCGAGGGCAAACGCGCGCACGTGGCCACCACGTTGCACGAGGGCGACGAGCGGTTCATCGCGCTGTCGTGGTCGGATCACGAGGCGCCGGAGTCCTACGAGGACGCTGCTGACCGGATGTGGCGCACGCAGGAGTACTGGCGCGAGTGGCTGAACCACGGCGAGTTCCCCGACCACCCCTGGCGCGTCCACCTGCAACGCAGCGCGCTCACGCTGAAAGGACTGACCTATGCGCCCACCGGCGCCCTGATGGCGGCCGCGACGACCTCGCTGCCCGAGACCCCGGGCGGAGAGCGCAACTGGGACTACCGCTACTCGTGGATCCGGGACTCCACATTCGCTCTGTGGGGCCTGTACACGCTGGGGTTCGACTCGGAGGCCGACGGGTTCTTCGAGTTCGTGGCCGATCGCTGCGAGGACGGCAGCGACCTGCAGGTGATGTACGGCCTGGGCGGCGAGCGCGACCTGACCGAATCGATCCTGCCGCACCTGGCCGGCTACGAGGGCGCCTACCCCGTCCGGATCGGCAACGCGGCGTACAAGCAGAACCAGCACGACGTGTGGGGCGTGTTCCTGGACTCGGTCTACCTGCACGCGAAGTCCCGCGACCGTCTCCCCGAACGCGTCTGGCCGATCCTGGTATCCCAGGTCGAGAAGGCGATCGAGCACTGGCGTGAGCCCGATCGAGGGATCTGGGAGGTGCGCGGCGATCCCAAGCACTTCACCTCGTCCAAGCTGTTCTGCTGGGTCGCCCTGGACCGCGGTGCCCGCCTGGCGCGCCGCCGTGGCGAGACCCAGCTCCAGGAGAAGTGGGCGAGCGTGGCCGACGAGATCCACGCCGACATATGCGCGAACGGGGTCGACGACCGCGGCGTGTTCACGCAGTACTACGGCACGTCGGCGCTGGACGCCTCGCTGCTGCTGATGCCGCTCGTGCGGTTCCTGCCCCGCGACGACGAGCGGATCCGCAAGACCGTGCTCGCGATCGCGGACGAGCTCACCGTGGACGGCCTGGTCCTGCGCTACCGGGTCGAGGAGACCGACGACGGGCTGTCCGGCGAGGAGGGGACGTTCGCGATCTGCTCGTTCTGGCTGGTCTCGGCGCTGGTCGAGATCGGGGAGCTCAGCCGGGCGAGGGCGCTGTGCGAGAAGCTCCTGTGGTTCTCGGGCCCCCTCCACCTGTACGCGGAGGAGATCGAGCCGATGACCGGGCGGCACCTGGGGAACTTCCCGCAGGCGTTCACCCATCTGGCGCAGATCAACGCGGTCGTGCACCTGATCCAGGCGGAGCTCCGCCAGCAGCGCGGCTTCTCGATGGCCCATCCGACCGTCGCCTGATGCGGGCGCTCGTGGCCGCGCCGGGCAGACCCGGCAGCATCGAGATCCGAGAGGTGGACGAATCGCACCCGGCGCCGAACGAGGCCGTCGTCGACGCGCGAGCGTCCTCGCTCAACCGCGGGGAGTGCACGGCCCTGCAGGGTGCGGCCGACGGCTGGCGGCCCGGCTGGGACGTGGCCGGCGTGGTCGCCGAGCCGGCGGCCGACGGGTCGAGCCCCGAGGCCGGGACGCGCGTCCTCGGCTGGTCGAACGGAGGCGCGTGGGCCGAGCGCGTCGCGGTCCGCTCGGACCATCTCGCGCCGATCCCCGACGAGCTCTCGTTCGGGGTCGCGTCCGCGCTGCCGGTCGCCGGGCTGACGGCGGCGGGGGCGCTCGGGTTCGGGGGTGCCCTCGAGGGTCGGCGCGTGGCGATCACGGGGGCGGCCGGCGGCGTCGGGCGATACGCCGTGCAGCTCGCGCACGCCGGCCGCGCGAAGGTGACCGCGGTCGTCGGCAGCTCCGAACGCGGCGAGGGTCTGCCCGAGCTGGGTGCCGACGACGTGGTGTGGCCGGCGCTCGAGCCCGAGGGCGAGCCGTTCGACCTGATCCTGGAGTCGGTCGGCGGCTCGAGCCTCGCCACGGCGCTCACCCGCGTGTCGGCGGACGGGACGGTCGTCTCGTTCGGGAACTCCTCCAACGGGCAGACCTCGTTCGACGCGCGGGGGTTCTACCGCCGGGGCGGCCCGACGATGCGCGGCTACTTCGTGACCCACGAGCTGCTCGAGGGCCGGCTGGGGTCCCCGCAGCTCGCCGAGCTCGCCGACCTGGCCGTCGGCGGGAAGCTGCGAACGGAGGTCGATCTCTCGGTCGCGTGGACGGACGCCGCCTCCGCCGTGACGACCCTGCTCGAACGCCGGGTGCGCGGCAAGGCTGTGCTCCTCATCGGTTCGGCGTGAGTGACGCGGCCGCCGGCGCCCGCGCGCTGGAGCTGGTCGGGCTCACGCGCCGGTTCGGGGACGTCGTCGCGCTCGACGACGTCACCTTCTCGGTCGAGGCCGGACAGATGGTCGGGTTCGTGGGCCCGAACGGCGCCGGCAAGACGACCGCGATGCGGATCGCGCTTGGCGTGCTCCGGCCCGACGCCGGCGAGGTGCGGTGGCTCGGCAGGGCGGTCGACGCCGAGACGCGCCGGCGGTTCGGCTACATGCCGGAGGAGCGGGGGCTGTACCCGAAGATGCGCGTGCTCGATCAGCTGGTGTACCTCGCGCGGTTGCACGGGCTCGAGCCGGAGGACGCGCGCGCCCGTGCTGCGGCGATGGTCCAGGCGCTCGGCGTGGCGGACCGCGGGGGCGACCGCGCCGAGTCCCTGTCGCTCGGCAACCAGCAGCGCGTGCAGCTCGCGGCCGCGCTGGTCCACCGCCCCGAGGTGTTGGTGCTGGACGAGCCGTTCTCGGGTCTGGACCCGGTGGGCGTCGACGTCCTGTCCGAGATGCTCCGCGGCCAGGCCGATGCCGGTGTCCCGGTCGTGTTCTCCAGCCACCAGCTCGACCTGGTCGAGCGGCTGTGCGAGTCCGTCGTGATGATCGACCGTGGGCGGGTGGTCGCGTCTGGGCGGATCGGCGACCTGCGGGCGGCCGACCCCCGGAGGCTCGTGCGGGTCGAGGTCTCCGGCGCGGGGGAAGAGTGGATCGAGCGCGTGACCGGCGTCCGCGTGACCGAACCCCTGCCCGACGGCGGGATCGTCGAGCTCTCGGACGGCGTCTCGGGGTCGGACGTGCTCGACGCGGCGCGCGCGGTGGGCCCGGTCCGTCATTTCAGCGTCGTGCAGCCGAGCCTCTCCGAGATCTTCCGCCGGTTGGTGACGCGATGAATCGGGAGCGGAGCCTGTGGCCGATCGTCGCGCGGCGCGAGTTCGTCGAGCGCGCCCGCGACCGTGGGTTCCAGGTCTCGACGTCGATCACCCTGGTGCTGCTGATCGGCGTGATCGTGATCTCGGCGCTGTTCAACCGGCCGACCAGCTTCGACCTCGGGGTCGTGGGGGAGGGCTCCGATGCGATCGCGCAGGACGTGGTGGTCGCCGCCAAGGCCCTGGACATCGGCCTGGACGTCCACGAGCTGGCCGATGCCACCGCGGCCCGGCGCGCGGTCGACGCGGGCGACGCGGACGCGGCGATCGTGGACGCGCAGCGCATCGTCGTCCGCGCATCGCCCCCGGCCCAGCTCGTGGCGCTGATCCAGGCGGCCTCGCTGCGCCAGCGCTCTCGTCAGGCGCTGGTCTCGAGCGGCCTGTCCGTGCAGGAGGTCGACCGCGCGCTGCTGCAGGCGCCGCTGCCGGTCGATGCCCTCCAACCCGTGAACGCGAAGCGGCGGGAGGCCGCGTCGGTCGCATTCGTCGGCGTGCTGGTCCTGTACGGGCAGCTGTTCGCGTACGGCTACTGGGTCGCGTCGGGCGTCGTCGAGGAGAAGTCCTCTCGCGTCGTCGAGGTGCTGCTCGCCACGGTCCGCCCCTCTCACCTTCTGCGGGGCAAGATCTTCGGGATCGGTTTGCTCGGCCTCGCACAGCTGCTGCTGATCGGGATCGTGGGGTTCGTCGCAGCGAAGGGGGTCGGGACGCTGGACTTCCCGTCGGAGGCGATCGCGACGCTCGGGCTCGTGCTCGCCTGGTTCGTGCTGGGCTTCTTCTTCTACGCGAGCCTGTTCGCCGTCGCGGGGTCGATCGTCTCGCGACAGGAGGATCTCCAGACCACGATGACGCCGCTCACGATCGTGATCGTCGCGTCGTTCTTCATCGGCATCAGCGCGACGAGCAGCCCGGATTCCACGTTGGCGGTCGTGGCGTCGCTGCTGCCATTCTCGTCCCCGCTGGTGATGCCGACGCGGATCGCGCTCGGGGACGCCACGTGGTGGGAGATCGTGGCCTCGATCGTGGTCTCGGTGGGCGCCACGGCGGCCCTGATCCCGGTGGCGACGAAGATCTACTCGCGCGCGCTTCTGCGCAGCGGCCGCGTGCGGATCCGTCAGGTGCTGCGGGGCCGCGAGGCGTAGCCGTTCAGTCCTCGTCGCGCGGGACGACGCAGAACTCATTGCCCTCGGGATCGGCCATCACGCGCCATCGGTACCCGTCCATCTCCCGCGGCTCGGACGCGATCGAGCCACCGAGCTCCAGGATCCGCGCCACGGCCGCGTCCACGTCGGCGACGTCCACGTCGACGTGGAGCCGGTTCTTGATGGCCTTGGCCTCCGGGACGCGTTGGAAGGCGATCGCGGGCGTGTGGTCGTCGCGCTCGAGCATGAGGTAGTCGTCGCCGAACCACCCGCGTTCGCGAACGCCCAGGAGCGCGCACCAGAACGGCGCGATCCGCGCGGGGTCGACCGTGTCGATCACCAGCCAGTGGAACTGCCCGATCGGCTCGTCCATGGCCGGAGCCTACGGGCCCGGCGGGCCGCCCGCTTGCGGTTCTCTGCCCTCAGCCGGCGAGCTCGGCCGCCATCTCGGCGAACACCGCCGAGTGCGCGTCCACGTCCGCCTCGGTCGTGGCGGGCGACATCAGCGCCATGTTGTGGAACGGCGTGAGCAGCACGCCGCGGTTCAGCGCGTACAGGTGCGTGAACCGCATCAGGTCGTGGTCCTCGCTCGCGGCGGCCTCGCCGCCGTTGCGCGGCGGCGTCGGCGTGAACCAGTACTCGGCGCGGCAGCCGATCCGCTGCACCTCCCAGGGGAGCTCGTGTTCGTCGATCGCGGCCTTCACGCCGCCGGCCCAGCGTTCGCCGAGCGCGATCATCCGCTCGAACGCCTCGTCGGTCAGGACATGTTCGAGCGTGGCACGCATCGCCGCCAGCGAGAGCGCGTTGCCCGACAGCGTGCCGCCGATGCCTCCGACGTCCGTGGTCGGCAGCGAGTCGAGGTACGTCTGTGCGCGCTCGGCCACTCCGGCGCTCATGCCGTAGCAGGCGGCGGGGACGCCGCTCGCGAGCGGCTTGCCGATCGTCAGGAAGTCGGGGTCGAGCCCCCACGCGCGCGTGGCGCCGCCCGGGCCGGCGCAGATCGTGTGCGTCTCGTCGATCACCAAGAACGTGCCGTGCTCGCGCGTCAGCCTGCGGAGCGCGTCGTGGTACCCGGGTTCGGGCAGGACGATCCCGATGTTGGTCAGCGCAGGCTCGGCGAGGACGCACGCCACGTCTCCGTGGGCGAGCGCCTCCTCGAGCGCGTCGACGTCGTTGAACTCGACCACGCGCGTGGTTTCGTTCGGATCGACCGGCGGCCCGATGTTCCCGACGCGCGGTCCCGCCACGCCGTCCTCGATCGTGATGATCGTCTCGTCGACCGAGCCGTGGTAGCAGAAGTTGTAGACCAGGATCTTCGGGCGGCCGGTGATCGCGCGCGCGAGCCGGATCGTGAAGCGGTTCGCGTCGGTGGCGGTGAGGCAGAACTGCCAGAACGGGAGTCCGAACCGCCGTCCCATCTCGCGGCCCACCCACGCGGCGTCCTCGGTCGGCAGCATGTGCGTGATGCCGTTGCCAGCCTGCTCGGCGATCGCGGCGACGGCCTCCTTCGGCGCGTGGCCGGTCATCGCGCCGGTGTCGCCCAGGCACAGATCGACGTACTCGAGCCCGTCCACGTCGGTGAAGCGCGCCCCGTGCGCCTCGGCCACGAAGACCGGGTAGGGGCCGGCCCACTCGGACATCCACGGCATCGGCACGCCGGCCAGCAACGCGTCCTTCGCGTTCTCGAACAGCTCGCGGGAGCGCGGGTGGTCCCGTTCGAAGCGCTCGAGCTCGCCTTCGAGCAGGGCGTCGAGACGGGATCGGTCGATTGCGGCCGGCATGGAGGAGGGAGCGTGTCGCACCGTCCGGGTGGGCGTCAAACGCGAAGAGGGCGGGCCGTCGGCCCGCCCTCGGCGAGATCTGCGTGTCGAAGGAGCCGCTAGCTCAGGGCCGCGCAGATCCCTTCCATGCCCGTGGCCTCGTAGTCGTCCTGCCCGGCCTGGAAGGAGACGACGCCGGTGGCGTCCACCGTGATCTTGTGGCCCACCTCCGCGAACACCTGTCCCTTGCCCTTGACGATGTAGTGGTAGCTCGGACCGGAGACGGTCGTCGTGCCCTTCACCAGGTCGTAGGTCTCCGTGAACACCGAGTGGTCGCGGAAGGTCTCCCCGTCCGCGTTGGTGATCGTTCCGTAGAAGTTGGCGTGCACCACGCCCTTCACCGCCACGCCGGCCTTGTTGTAGTAGGTCAGCTCGCTGATCTTCTCGGAGTTCATCTCCTCGGAGAAGCCCTCGCATCCGGTATACGTCACGTTGTTCTCGTCGGCGAAGACGAGCGTGAACCATCCCTCGTTCCGATGGGTCTGCTTGGTGGGGGGAACGGCGGATGCGGAGATCGTCCCGCCGATCACGGTGATCGCGACGGCGCTGACGGCGAGGCCCTTCAAGGCGAGGCCCTTCAAGGCGAGGCCCTTCAACAGGTTGCGCATGCGGTGAGGCTCCTTTCGACACCGTAGGTATCGGTGGGGAGCCCCTTCGCCTGCAGAGGTCACCCGGGCCATCCTCGGACGGCCATCGGTCCTAGGGCCTCCGGAGGGAGCGGCGAACCTAGCGGCCGAGCTCGCGCCGGAGCGCCCCGAGCGGGAGCGACCCCAGGGCCAGCAGCCGGTCGTGGAACGCCTGCAGCGAGAACGACGAGCCCTCACGTTCGGCGGCCGCCGCCCGCTGCTTCTCGATCTCGAACTGCCCGATCTTGTAGGACAGCGCCTGGCCGGGCATCGTGATGTAGCGGTCGATCTCGATCGTGGCCTCGACGTTCGGCACGCCGGCCTCCTCGAGCGTCTCGACGGCCCGCTCCCGCGTCCACCCGAGCGCGTGGATGCCGGTGTCCGTCACCAGCCGGCCGGCCCGCATCCCCTGGAGGTCGAGCATCCCCAGCCGCTCCGACTCGTCCTCGTACATCCCCATCTCGTCGGCCAGCCGCTCGCTGTACAGACCCCAGCCCTCGGTGAACGCGCTCCCGGCGAGGAACCCGCCGAACCGTCGCAGCGGTGGCCGGCCCTCCATCTCCTGCTCGAGCGCGATCTGGAAATGATGGCCCGGGTTGGCCTCGTGGTAGGTGGTGGAGGCCAGGTGGTGCTTGGGCTTTCGGGATAGATCGAATCCGTTCACGTAGTAGACGCCGGGTCGGGACCCGTCCTCGGTGGGCGGGTTGTAGAAGGCGAAGGGCATATCGGCCTCGCGGAAGGCCTCGACGAGCCTGACCTCGCAGTTCGAGCTCGGCAGCCGGCCGAACCACGAGGGCGCCCTGTCCCAGCTGCGTGCCACCTGGTCCTCGGCCGTCGCCTTGAGCTCCTCCGGCGATCCGAACCGGTAGCCCTCGTCGCCCGCGATCGCGGCCTCCGCCGTGGCAGCGTCCGCGTGGCCGAGGATCTCGGCCGAGCGCCGCCGCTCCTCCTGGATCCGGTCGAGATCCCTCGCGCCGAGCTCGTGCACCTCGCGCGGGTCGAGCTCGAGCGTGGTCCACGACAGGATCTGCGCCGCGTACAT
>Ga0111539_10013734_pt1 | contig 10118 bp, 7 predicted proteins | sample RhiMethybrSRZTD1_FD_79667 | JGI IMG/M metagenome (GOLD analysis project Ga0111539, IMG submission 79667) | Populus rhizosphere microbial communities from Tennessee, USA - Rhizosphere MetaG P. TD hybrid SRZTD1 (version 2) (version 2) | ecosystem: Host-associated > Plants > Roots > Rhizosphere >... | reverse complement strand
TCGGACTGGAAGTCGGGCGGCAGCGTGTCAGGCCGAAAATAGGCGATGCGCCCCAGTTCGGCGAGCGGCATCTTCGGCTCACGCGTCAACAAGCTCACGACTTCGTTGCCCGCGATGTCGAGCTCGGCCTTGTCCGCCTTGAGGACCGCCGCGGCGATGTCGAGCATGTTGGAGCGCAGCGCGCGGCCGGCGAGCAGCACCGCCTCGCCGCCGATACCCGCGCCGCGCGAAGCCCAGGTACCACCGCCGTACGGCGTGACGCCGGTATCGCCAGTCATCACCCGCACCTTGTCGATCGTGACCCCGACCGCGCTCGCCGCGATCTGGCCAAAGATCGCATCGGTCCCCTGCCCCTGCTCGGTCACGCTGCACAGAACCGTGACCATGCCGGTTGGCTCCAGTCGCAGCGTTGCCCCGTCCTGCGCCGAGATCCTGGCGCCGCCCACTCCGTAGAAGGCGGGCGACGGGTTCGTGACCTCGATCATCGCCGCGAGGCCGATGCCGCGATACAAGCCTTTCCTCCTTGAATCAGCCTGTTGCGCCCGTAAGTTCTGATAGTCCATGAGCTCGAGAAGCTTGGCCAGGGTGCGCTGATGCGACAGCTTTTCGAACTTGAGTCCGGATGGAAACGTGTACGGATAAGCGTCGTCCGGGATCAGGTTGCGGCGGCGGAATTCCGCCGGATCCATCTTCAGCTCGGCCGCCGCCCGGTCGACGATGCACTCGGTCAGCGCGACCGCGATCGGATGCCCCACCGCGCGGTACTGGCACGTCACGTTCTTGTTGGTGAACACGACGTTCATCCGCGCCCGGTATTTCTGGTGCTTGTACGGCCCGCCGGTCAGGTTGACGACCTGGTTGCCCTCGATGCCGCTCGTCCGCGGGTATACCGAGTACGGGCCAATCGCGGTCAGGTCGTCCAAGTCGAACGCGAGGATCTCGCCCTCTTTCGTGCAAGCGAGCCGCACTTTCACCTTGTGCTCGCGCGCATGGATGTCCGACAGGAACGATTCGAGACGGTCGGCGAGGAACTTGACCGGCCGGCGCAGCATCACGGAGAGCGCTGCGGTCGCCATCTCGTCGGCGTAGACGTGCACCTTGATGCCATACGAGCCGCCGACATCCTTCGCGATCACGCGCACGTTGCCCTCGGGAATCCCGAGGTGGCGCGAGAAGATGTCCTGCATCATGTGCGGCGCCTGCGTCGCGTGGTACACCGTGAGCGAGTGCTCGGCGGCGTTGTAGTCGGCGAGGATCGCGCGGCCTTCGAGGCACACGCCGGTGTGGCGGCCGTACCCGTAGCTTTCCTCGACGACGACGTCGGCCTTGGCGAACGCTTCGTCGACTCCGCCGGTGTCGTGATCGCGACGAAAGCAGACGTTGTCGCCGAGCTCGGGGTGGATGACGACCTTCCCCGCGAGCGACTCCTCCATGTCGACGACCGCGGGCAGCTCCTCCCAGTCGGCTTCGATCAACGCGACGGCGTCTTCGGCCAGGCTGCGCGATTCCGCGACCACCGCCGCGACCGCTTCGCCCTGCCAGCAGGCACGGTCGATCGCAATGGCGTGCTGCGGCGGCGACTTGATTCCCTTGAGGTGCGCGAGCACCGCGACCCACGGCGTGCAATATTCGGCGACCGCGCGGCCGTCGAAGACGCCGATCACACCCGGCGCGCGACGCGCCTCTTTAAACTCCAACCGCTGGATCTTCGCGTGTGCGTGCGGGCTGCGCAGGAAAGCGACGTGCGCGAGCCGCGGAAAGCGCAAATCGTCGGTGTATGCACCGCGCCCCTGCAGCAAGCGCTGCGCGTTGGCGCGCGGGACGCTCTGGCCGATGTAACCCCTGTCGACCTGCGTGCCCGGCGCGTGAAGCGGAAGCTCAGCCTTTCCCATGCAGCACGTCCTCGATCGCGTCCACGATTGCCTGGTAGCCGGTGCAACGGCAGTAGTTGCCCGAGAGATGTGCGCGGATTTCTTCCCGCCCTGCCTGCGGATTTTTTAGCTGCAGGTCGCGCGCCGCGAGCAGCATTCCCGGCGTGCAGAAACCGCATTGCAGTGCGTTGCGCGCGTGAAATGCGCGTTGCAGCGCGGCCAGCTCGCCTGAATCCGACAGCCCTTCGATCGTCTCGACCCTGCGGCCGCTCGCCTGCACCGCGAGCATCAGGCAGCCGCGGATGATTTCGCCGTCGACGCGCACGGTGCACGCACCGCATACGCCGTGCTCGCATCCGGCGTGCGAGCCGGTCAATCCTAGCTCGTCGCGCAGGAAATCGACGAGGTGCTGGCGCGCGGAAATCCGGCGCCGGACCTCTACGCCGTTCACCGTTAACGTCGTGTCTACTTCATGTTCCATTGCGCGAGCGCGCGGGCAAGGAGCACGCGCGCGAGATGCAGCTTCGTTGCACCCGAATGGTAGAGGTCGGCCGGCGGATCGAGGTCCTTCGCCAGCGCTTGCTGCGCGGCGCCAATCGAGGTCTTCGCTTCCGCTGCCGCGTGCGTTGCGAGGATCGGCCGATCGCCGACGCCGAAGAACGCGAGCCGCAGCGCGCCGTCGCGTCGATGCGCGGCGAGCCCGACGCTTGCATAGTCGCCCTGCCGGCGCGCGAGCTCGAGGAAAACGCTGTCGCCGCCGGCCGGAAACTCGGCCGCGACCAGGACTTCACCCGACTTGAGGTCGGTCTCGAAGAGGCCTTTGAAGAAGCTCGCAACCGGGACCTTGCGTTCGCCCGCCCTGCCTCGAATGATGAGTGTCGCGTCCAGCGCAAGCGCGCACGCCGGATATTCCGCGGCCGGGTCGGCAAGCGCGAGGCTGCCGTCGAGCGTGCCGCGGTTGCGGATCGCCGGATGCGCGATGTGCGTCGCTGCGTCCGCGAGCATCGGAACATGCTTGCGGACTTCGGCAGCGCTTTCGACCTGCGCGTGAGTCACCAGAGCACCGATCCGGATCGATTGGCCTTGCAGCTCGATACAGTCGAGCGATGCGATGCCGCCGATATCGACCAGCAATTGCGGCGACGCCAGTCGCATGTTCAGCGAGGGAATCAGGCTTTGCCCGCCGGCGAGCACCCTTGCATCGGCGGATTGCAGCAAGCCGAACGCTTCTTCGAGCGTACCGGGTCTGGCATAAGCGAACGACGCAGCTTTCACGACTTTTTCTCCGTCGAGATTCTACGACAGGCGTCGAAATCCAACGACATCGATTGAGTTGTAACGGAAAAGAGTTTATAGAAACCGAGGATGGCAAAAATCTACGCGACGGCGCTGCGGCGCGCCGCCGAAATCCTGGGCGGCAAATCGGCGCTGCAAATGGTGCTGCAGATTCCGATGACAAGACTGGATTCCTGGCTCGATGGAAGCGAGCAACCGCCCATGGGTGCATTCCTGAAGGCGGTGGACGTGCTTGCCTCTGCGCAACCCGAGTGGACCGGCCTCGCATCCGACCGGGAGTCGCGCCGATCGCAGCTGGACCTTGAATCGGACCTGCTGCTGGCATCGCTCGAGCGCACGATGCGGCGCACGCGCGAAACGCGCGAGTCGATCCTTGCGACGAGTCCCGAATGCAACACCCCACGCAGGCCGGTATCGGTGCTCTCGTTCCTGCGCGGGGAATTCCAGCCCGCCGACGGGCGGGTGCTCGTCGAGACTGCGCTCGATGCCGCGGTTTGCGGCACCGGCGCCGATATGGGAAACCTCCAGCTCAGCGGTCCCGAAGGCCTGGTCATCGTCGCACAGCGGGGATTCGGACAGCCGTTCCTCGATTTCTTTGCCTGCGTGAAAACGGAAGGGTCCTGCGGCGCCGCGAGCCGCCACGGCGGCAGAGTCATCGTCAGCGACGTTCGCTCCGATCCCATTTTTGCCGGCGATGCCACCCGGGAGGTCATGGAAGCGGCGCGTGCGCGCGCCTGCCAGTCGACTCCGCTCTTCGATGCATCCGGGGAAATCGTCGGCATGCTGAACACCCACTACGAAAAGCCGTGGCAGCCGGGCGCGGACGAGCTCCAGGTGCTCGACACCATCGCCGAGCGCACCGCGTACTGGCTGAACGGCGGCCCGATCTAGAGAGCGGCCGCGGGCGTCCCGGCAGCGTAGGATGCCGGCCGGATGATCCTGCGGCTACAGCTCCTGGCGTGCGCGACCTGCGCCTTGCTCGGCAGTTGCGCGACGAGCGATCCGGAAGCCTTGCTTGCGTCGAGCGCGATCGTCGCGGAGCGAGACGTCGAACGGAGCGATGTGATCGAGGTCGCGCGCTTTTCGCGCGAGACCGCCGGCGGAACTCCCGACCAGTGGGAGCCCTTCGTCATTCTGCCTGCGACGCCGCGTACACAGTACCGGCTGGTCGCCGACGGCGCAGGCACCGCCCTCGAAGCGAGCGCCGACCGATCCGCATCGGGACTGTACCGGCGCATCCGGATCGACCCGACGACCCATCCCATCGTCGAATGGCGCTGGAACGTGGTGCAGCCGGTTCTCGGCGCGGACGCTCGCGTTCCCGCACGCGAAGACTCGACGGCGCGCCTCGTGATCTCGTTCCACGGCGACATCAACCGCCTCGACTTCCAGGAGCGCATCACGCTCAGGCTGTACAAGGGGCTGACGGGTCAGACGCTGCCCTACGCGATGCTCATGTACATCTGGGCGGGGTCGCTCCCTGCCGGAACCATCATTCCGAGCGAGCACACGGGGAAGATCCAGATGATCGTCGTGCCGGGCGACGAAGGGGGCGTCGGGCAATGGACGAAGTTCCGGCGCAACGTGCTCGAGGACTATCGGCGCATCTTTGGCGAAGAGCCGTCGGACATCGTCGCCGTCGGCGTCATGTCGGACAGCGACGATACGGGCGAGCAGGCCCGCGCCTTGTACGGCGACATCACTTTCCGGCGCGGGACAACCAGCGAGCGCTGATCTCGGCAACCTCGGAATCGACGTCGGCTTCGTTCCGGCCGGAGGACTTGAGCACCCGAAATGAATGATCGGCACCGTCGAGCCAGTGCATCGTCCACGGCGCGCGCACCGACTCGAGCGCCTCCTCCATGAGCTCGCGCCTGCAGAATTCATCGCGAGTGCCGTTGATGCAGAGCACCGGCACATGGATTTGCGGCAGGTGCGCGACCCGCAGCTTCTCCGGCTGCCCCGGCGGGTGCAGCGGATAGGCGAAGAGCAGCAGTCCGTCGCAGGCGAAACCATCCGCGGCCATCATCGATGCGACGCGCCCGCCCATCGAGCGTCCACCGATGATGAGCTTTCCGCCGCCGAGTTCCGCGCGCGCACGCGCGACGACTGCTTCGAAGCACTGCCTCAGCCGCGGCATGGGGTCGGGCCTTCTGGATCCAGCCTGGCGATACAGAAAGTTGAAGCGCACCAGATCGAAGCCGCGCTCGCACAAGCCCTGCGTCAAGCGCTCCATGCCCCGATCGGCCATGTGCCCGCCGGCGCCATGTGCGCAGACGAAGACCGCCTGGGCGTCGGCTACGGCCGGCTGGTAGATCGCGCCCGTTTCCTCCGCGCCCACCGCAATGCGCCACTGCCGGGTTTGCGGTGTGGCGGGCAACCGGCTACTGCTTCGGGATTGCGGCGTCCTTGACCACCTTGGCCCATTTCGCGGTTTCCGACGCGATGAACGCCGCGAATTGCTCCGGCGTGCCGGGCTCTGCCTCGATCGTGCTCTCGGCCAGGCGGGCCTTGAGCTCGGGCTGGTTCAGCGTCTTCAGCAGCGTTGCGCTGAGCTTGGCGAGAATCGGCTTTGGCACCGCCGACTGCGTGACCACGCCGTACCAGACCGTCACCTCGAAACCGGGGTAGCCGGATTCGGCAACCGTCGGCACGTCGGGCAACAAGGGCGTGCGCCGCAGCGTGCTGACCGCAAGGGCGCGCGTCTTTCCGCCGCGAATTGCCGCGAGCTGCTCGGGCAGGTTGCCGAACATCCCGGTGATCTGCCCCGCCATCACGTCGGCGAGCGCCGGCGCGCCGCCCTTGTACGGCACGTGCACGATGTCCAGGCCGGTGGTCAGCTTGAAGAGCTCCATCGTCATCTGCGGCGAAGTACCGAATCCGGGCGACCCGTAGTTGTACTTGCCGGGGCTTGCCTTGACGTAGTCGATGAACTCCTTGACCGTGCGCGCCGGCACCGACGGGTGCACCACCAGCACGTTGGGCGTCTTGCCGATCAGCGACAGCGGCGCGAAATCGCGGATGTGGTCGTACGGCAAGCTGTTGTACACGGCCGGGCTGACTCCGTGGGACGCGACCGACGCGGTGAACAGCGTGTAGCCATCGGGAGCCGCCTTAGCGGCAATGTCGGCACCCAGGTTGCCGCCCGCGCCGGCGCGATTCTCCACCGCGATCGTCTGGCCGAGGACTTCGCTCCACTTGGCCGCGACGATCCGCGTGACGATGTCGACCCCGCCTCCAGGCGGGAACGGCACGATCTGGCGCAGCGGGCGGCTCGGAAAGTCGGCCGCCGGGTCCTGCGCGTGCAATGGCGCGGCACAACCGAGCGCGAGCACGACGGCAATGCGACGAACGGTGTACATGGCTGCTCCTCCTCAGGAAGTCAGGCGCCGGCAAGGCTACCGTGACGGCTGACCCGAGTCCAGTTGAAAGTGCCCGCTAATATAGCGCCGTGAGCTACCTCGTCGGCATCGACATCGGCGGCACCTTTACGGACTGCGCGATCGTCGACCGCAGCGGCCGGCTGCTGACGACCAAGGTTCCATCGACGCCGCCCGATTTCTCGCGCGGCATGCTCGATGCGCTCGCGACCGGCGCGCACGCGCTTGGCGTTTCGCTGGACGACTTCTGCCGCGACATCGCCTTTCTTTCGCACGGCACGACGGTCGGCACGAACACGATCATCCAGAAGAAAGGCGCGAAGGTCGGATTGATCACGACTCGGGGTCACGAGGACGCGATCCATATCATGCGCGGGTCGCGCGGCTACGGCGGACGCGACATCCGCAAGGTCGTGCACTTCCCGGAAACCTCGAAGCCCCAGCCGATCGTGCCGAAACGGCTGATCCGTGGCGTTTCGGAGCGCGTCGATTGCTTCGGTGCAATCGTCGCGCCGCTGAACGAAGTCGAGGCGGAAGAAGCGATCCGCAGCCTCGTCGCAGAAGGTGTCGATGCGATCGCGATCTGCTTCCTGTGGTCGTTCCGCAATTCACGGCATGAACTGAGGGTGAAGGACCTCGTGCGCAGAATCGCGCCCGACCTCTTCGTGACCTGCTCGGTCGAGATCGCGCCTAAATGGGGCGAGTACGAGCGCGTGACGGCGACCGCGCTGAATGCCTACCTCGGACCGGTGATGACCGGCTACCTCGGGCGGCTCGACCGGACGCTCTCCGAGCTGGGATACGCGCACGGCTTGCAGATCGCGCAGTGCGGCGGCGGCACCGTACCGCTCGCGCGCGCGGGCGAAGCGCCGCTGCTCACGCTCGATTCCGGGCCGGTGTCGGGGGTTACGGCGTCGATGTTTCTCGGCGCGGCGATGGGCGAAAAGAACGTGATCACGACCGACATGGGCGGTACTTCGTTCGATGTTTCGATCATCCACGGCGGAAAGCCGGCGTACTCGTTCATCACCAATACCGACCAGTACGAATACTTCCTGCCGAAGGTGGACATCCAGGCGATCGGCGCGGGCGGCGGGAGCCTGGTCCGCGTGCATGCCGAGACGCGAACCATTTCCGTCGGGCCCGAAAGCGCCGGCGCATTCCCCGGACCTATCTGCTACGGTCGCGGCGGCACCGTGCCGACAGTGACCGATGCGCAGCTCGTGCTCGGCTACCTGGACGCCGAAAATTTTGCCGGTGGGACGATGAAGCTCGACCGTGCCGCAGCGCACGCCGCGATCGAGCACGCCGGCCGCCAGATCGGCATGAGCGCGCTCGAGTGCGCGGCCGGCGTGTGCCGGATCGTCGAATTGAACATGGCCGACATCATTCGCAAGGTCACCGTGGAGAAAGGTTTCGATCCGCGCGATTTCGTGCTGTTCGCGTTCGGCGGTGCGGGCCCGGCGCACGCCGGCGTGTTCGCCGCGGAGCTTGGCGTCAAGCGGGTCATCGTGCCTCAACGCAAGGCGGCTTCGACCTGGTGCGCGTTCGGTGCGGCCGCTGCCGACGTGCTGCACATCTTCGAGCACAGCGAGATCCTGGGGACCCCGACAGCGCCGGAGCGCATCAATCGGATGCTCGATGGGCTTGAAAAGTCGGCACGCGAACGGATGGCCGGAGAAGGAATCTCGCCGGCACGGCAGCGATTCGAGTTTTCACTCGACGTGCGGCATCGCGGGCAGATCAACGAAGTCGAGGTTTCGTTGCCGTGGAAGCGCGTCCCCGGCGCCTATGAACCGCGGCTCAGAGCGTTGTTCGTCGAGCGCTACGAGAAGCTCTACGGCCGCGGCTCGGCCCTGCATGGCGCGCAGCTCGAGATCGTGGTCTGCCGGCTGCGCGCCCGCGCGCTCACACCGCGTCCGCGGCTCACTCGCGCTGCGCGATCGTCCAAAGCAGTTCCGCGCGGCGCAGTGCGCAAGCCGCGCTCGATCTGGTGGTCGCGCATGCGCAGCACGCCGGTGTACGACGGCGAGAAGCTCGCAGTCGGAAACGCGATCAAGGGGCCGGCGATCGTCGAGACGTCCGACACGACCGTCGTCGTGCATCCGGGGAGGACGTTGCGCGTCGACGCGCTCGGCAATTTCGAGATTCTCTTTCGCTGAGCAATGGCAAACGCATCGTTCTTTGAGCAGCGCGGGGGCTACGTGCCGCCGAAAACTCTTTCGATCGCGCCGAAACTGAAGCTGCACCGCAAGGCGAAGCGCACGATCGATCCGGTCACGTTCGAAGTCGTGCGGCACGCGCTGTGGAACGTCAACCAGGAGCACGGTGCGACGATCCAGCGCCTGTCGGGCTCGCCGGTCGCGATGTACGCGCTCGACCTGAACCCGTCGATCCTCACCGAGGACGCCGAGTTCGTCTATTTCGGCCCTTACATGCAGTACATGAGCGGTGTCACGGACACGCAGGTCAAGTGGACGCTCGAGCACCGCAGCGACAATCCGGGCATCCGCGAAGGCGACATGTTCCTCGCGAACGATCCGTGGGTCGGTGCCGCGCACCAGATGGACGTGATGCTGCTCTGCCCCGTGTTCTGGAAGAACGAGCTGTTTTGCTGGGTCACCAATTGCCTGCACCAGTACGACATCGGCGGCATCACGCCCGGCAGCTTCTGCCCTTCGGCGCGCGACGCATTCGACGAAGGGATCCTGATTCCGCCGGTGAAGATCGTCGAAGCGAACGAGATCCGGCGCGACATCGAGGAGCTATACCTGCGCTCGTCGCGCAAGCCTTCGGCCGTGGCGCTGGATTTCCGTGCGCAGTTCGCTGGCAACATCACCGCGCGCGACCGGGTCCTCGCACTGATTCGCCGCTATGGCGTCGACACCGTCAAGGGGGTGATGCGCAAGATCATCGACGACGGAGAGCGCGCGTTCCTGAAGAAGCTCGAACGCCTGCCCGACGGCGTCTGGCGCGACCGCACCTACGTCGAGTGCTGCCGCCCGGGCGATCGCCAGGCGCACCGGGTGATGCTGACGCTGCGCAAGAAGGGCAAGAAGCTCGTTTTCGAGAACCATGGCACCGACCCGCAGGCGGGCGGAATCAACGCGACCTATTCGGGCTGGCGCGGGGCGATCATGGTCGCGCTCAACGAACTGATGTGCTGGGAACAGTACTACGCGGTGGGCGGCGCGCTGCGCCACGTCGAATTCAATCCGACGCCGGGCACCTTGAACTGCGCGGATTTCCCGGCCTCGGTCTCGACCGCGCCGGTGCAGTGCATGGAGATCTCGGTCTACCCGGCGTACAACGTGCTCTCGAAGATGCTCTACCCCGATCCGGAACTGCGCCGCGACATCATGTGCATCGGCGGCACGAGCCAGTGGCCGGCGACCATCTTCCGCGGCACCGACCAGTGGGGCGAGGCGTACGGCTACATCCTCGTCGATCCGATCGGCGGCGCGATCGGCGCGTTCTCGCATGCCGACGGCATCTCGACCGGCGGGCAATCGCGCACGCCGATCTGCAAGCTGCCGAACGTCGAGCATACCGAGCAGAGCTTCCCGGTGCT
>Ga0111539_10013726_pt1 | contig 10119 bp, 12 predicted proteins | sample RhiMethybrSRZTD1_FD_79667 | JGI IMG/M metagenome (GOLD analysis project Ga0111539, IMG submission 79667) | Populus rhizosphere microbial communities from Tennessee, USA - Rhizosphere MetaG P. TD hybrid SRZTD1 (version 2) (version 2) | ecosystem: Host-associated > Plants > Roots > Rhizosphere >... | reverse complement strand
TGGTCGGAGCCGCAGATGTTGGTCGAGACCACCTTGAGGATCGCCGCGTGCGGCAACGGCCGACCCACGTTGGCCGGGTTGACCCCGGGGCCGTCCTTGAGCTCGAAGGTCGGGAAGTCGATGTCCTGGACCTCGACGGTCCCCGTGCCCATGTAGGCGACGCCTCTGTTGTCAGCCATGTGCTGACTCCTTCCTCTCGCTCACTCGTCCCCTATCCGGTGGCGAGAACCGGCAGACCTACGGCGTCAGAGGAGTGACTTACGCCTCGTGCTCGGCGATCAGCGCCTTCAGATCCGCGACCTTCTGGCGGATCGCCCGGTGCTGCGGGTGATCGCCGAGCGTGCAGCCGTGCCCCATCGCGAACGCGTACTCCCACGAGGCCAGCAGGGCCTTGAGCTCGGCGCGCAGGGCTTCGAGGTCCATCGTGAGATGGAATATCGGCCCGACCGGCGGAACGATCAAGCGCTCAGCGGCACGGCTCCCCGCGCAGCCCGGGGCACGGCGGCAGGCCGGTCGGGACGCTCACGCCGGCCACGACCGGCAGCACGAGCCGTGACGGCCGCTGGGGCGAGCGCGCGAGCGTGACGGTCGCCGTTCCCTTCGGGCGGGTGTTGGCGAACGCCCATACCGGCTGGTCCCCGCCCGGCGCCGCGATCGTGACGCGGATGCGGCTGCCGGCCCGGTAGACATGGCCCTGGTAGTAGAGCGGTACGGCGATGGTGGAGAAATCGCCGTGCAGGAGCGGTGAGGCGTCCCTGCGGCGCAGGCTCAGCACCGGCTGGAGCTCGGTGCTCTTGCGGGCGTCGAGCTTGCGCAGGCTGGCGCGCAGCCAGCCGCTCTGCACGAACGTCTCCTTGCCGTCGGGGCGCAGCTCGGTGACCGTGACCTGCAGGTCGACGTCGCTCGCCGACGACTGGATGAAGCTGTACAGCGCGCCCGGGCCGACGATCGTCGTGTTCGCCGCGAGCGGCCCGCTCGTGTAGCTGAGCGCGGTGCCGGCCGGGTTCGGCCGCCAGTCGTAGTCGGGCGTTGCGGTCCACAGGCCGCCCGAGCCGGTGTCGCCGGTGAAGTCGGTCGCCGGCCGCGCTGCCGTGTTCGCAGTGAACGTGTCGGCGCCGGTCGCGGTCGGCGCGGCATCGGTCAGCGCTCCTCCCGCTCCCAGGTACCACGAGCGCGCGCTCGTCCCCGGCAGCGGCCAGCTCGCGAACGAGCGCTCGAAGCCGGCGTACGGCTGGCCGGGCTGGCCGCCCGCGCCGTTGTCGAACAGGATCCGCACCTGCGGCAGCGCCTCGAACGCGGCCCGCGCCCCCGCCAGCGTCGGCTGCGCCTGGATCGGGTCGTCGGGCAGCGTCACGCCGTCGACCCCGATCAGCGCCTTGTAGATCACCGGCGCCAGGTTCCTCACGTTGTCGGGGATCTTCGGCGCCCGCCGCGCCACGTAGATCTGCATGAAGTCGTACCAGCGGTTGAACGTCGCCGGATCGAGCGAGTCCGTGTGCACGCCGTTCGTGAACGTGAACCACTTGCGGTTCGTGCCGGTGAAGCGGTTCGCGAGGTTCGGGCAATGGCCGCCGGTCTGCTCGTCGGTCCACTGGCAGGCGAGGAAGACCGGCACGTCGATCTTGCGCACGAACGTCGCCGGCGACAGCGGATTGGCGACCTTCGGCCGGTAGTAGTTGTTGGCCCGGACCTTCTTGAGCAGGTCGACCGCCTCGGCGTGCAGCGCCTGGTTGCGCTTGCACGTCTTGTCGCCGCCCTTGATGCGGTCGAGCGCCCACTTCTGGCCGCCGCGCTTGGACGCCGGCTTGGCGTCGTGCACGCGATCCTTGGCCCAGCTGAGGGCGAAGCCGGTGTTGAGGATGCCACCGGGATAGAGCGTCGTCTGCGTGTTGTCGATCACCGACAGCGGCGTGATGGCGGCCAGGCTCGGCGGGCGCCGCGCGGCCACGAACAGCTGGCTGATGCCGCCGTAGGACACGCCGACCATGCCGACCTTGTGGTGCGCGACCCACGGCTGGCGGGCGACGGTCTCGATCACGTCGTAGCCGTCGAGCCCCTGCAGCGTCTCGAAGTAGTCGAAGGCGCCGCCCGAGCAGCCGGTGCCGCGCATGTTCACGTCGACGACCGCGAAGCCGAGCAGGTTCGCGACCTGGCTGATCGAGCTCTCGGCGCCGGCCGGGTTCGCGTAGCCGTAGCCGGAGTACTCGATCAGGGTCGGGTACGGGCCGTCGCCGGACGGCAGGTGCACGTTGATCGCCAGCCGCGTGCCGTCGCGCGTGGTCAGGTAGCCGTAGCCGTCGTTCGGGATCCGCTGCCGGTAGAGCTTCTTGCTCGGCGGCTTCGAGCGAGCCGACAGGACCCGGATCTTCTTGCCCGCGAGCCGGTAGCGACCGGGCTTGACGTGCCGGAACACGACCGCCCCCAGCCGCCCGGCGCGCTTGCGCGCCACACGATGGCCGTTGCGGGTGAGCGTGAGCTTGGCGCCGCGCTTCGCGCCGGTCACGTACGCCTGCTCGACGCTCCCGCGCGCCTTCACCTTCCCTTGCGCCGCCGCCGTCGGGATCAACACGATCACAAGCGCAAGTGCGGCGGCGAAAGTTCTCCTCATATCGCGAACTGTACGGTTCGGTTCAGGTGGGCGACGAATATCTCCTCGACACGCCGACGGTGCGCGACTTCATCCGCGACGTGCGCGGGGCGATCGCCGACGCCGCGTCGCCGGCCGCGGCATGCGACGCGATCCGCCCGCGCTTCGCCGAACTGCTCGCCGACCCCGACTGGCTGCCGGCGGAGTTCCAGGAGCCGAATCCGGACAGCGGAATGGGCGGCGGCATCGGCCAGTGGCTCCTGTTCCGCGGCGCCGACCGCGAGCTGACGCTGTTCGCGCTGATCGTCCCGCCGGGGTCGGCGACGCCGATCCACGACCACCTCGCGTGGGGGCTCGTCGGGCTCTATCGCGGCACCCAGGACGAGGAGATCTACAACGAGCGCGTCGAGCGGATCGAGCAGCGGGCGCTGGTGCCGGGCGACTTCTACGTGCTCCTGCCGCCACGCGACGACATCCATCGCGTGCGCACCACGTCGGCGGAGACCTCGGTCTCGATCCACCTGCTCACCAACGACACCGGCTGCGTCTGGCGCCACGCCTACGACGAGGCCTCGGGCGAGGCCGCGGCGTTCCGGTCGGGCTACGTGAATGTCGACTGCGACGACTAACCCCGGATCGACTGACCTCAACGTCGGTCGCAACACGCTGATCCTCGCGACCACGATGGCCGTGTACTCGGCCGTGCTGCAGCTCGTCGCCGCCGTGTCGTCGCTGACGTTCGTGCTCGTGACCGGCGTCCGCGGCCTGCTCGGACTCGGGCCGGCGATCTTCCTGGTGGCGAGCGCGGTGACCGCGCTGCCGGCGGGCCGGATGATGGACCGCGTCGGGCGCCGGCCGGTGATCGCCAGCGGGTACCTGTTCGCCACCGCGGGGTGCGCGCTGACGGCGCTGGCGACGAACGTCGACTCGACTCCGCTGCTGATCCTCGGCTTCCTGCTCACCGGCTCGGCAAGCGGCATCGCGCTGCTGATCCGCACCGCGGCGGGCGACATGTACCCGCCCGAGCACCGGGCGCGCGGGATCTCCTACGTGCTGTTCGGCTCGGTGTTCGGCGCGATCCTCGGCCCGGCGGTGTTCGGGCCGCTGTTCGCGGGCCGGGAGCTCGACGCCGACGCGCTGACCGTGCCGTGGCTGGCCGCCGGCGGGATCAGCCTGATCGCGCTCGGCCTCGTGCTGATGGTGCGCCCGGATCCGAAGGTGATCGCCGAGCGGATCGGCGGCATCGAGGACGCCGGCCCGGCGGCGCCGCTGCGGGAGATCCTCGTCCGGCCGGGCGTGCGGCCGGCGATGCTGGCCGCGCTCGCCAGCTTCGGCGTGATGGTCTCGGTGATGAACCTGAGCGGCTACGTCGTCGTCGAGCACTACCACCACACGCAGAGCGACGTGTTCCCGATCATCGGCGCGCACGTGCTGGGGATGTACGCGCTCGTGCTGGTGGTCGGGACGCTGATCGACCGCATCGGCCGCGGCCCGGCGCTGTCCGCCGGCCTGCTCGTGATGGCGCTGTCGACCGTCGGGCTGCTGTGGATCGAGAGCGTCGTCGCGACCGCCGTGCTGCTGTTCGGGCTCGGCATCGGCTGGAACGTGTCGTTCGTCGCCGCGACCGCGCAGCTCGTCGATGCCGCCGCGCCCGCCGAGCGCGGCAAGATCCTCGGCTTCAACGACCAGCTCTCGGCGCTGCTCGGCGCCGCGCTGGCGCTCCTCGGGGGCTATGCGCTCGACTCGATCGGCGTGGCCGCGCTCGCGCTCGGCGCCACCGCGCTCGTCGCCGCGCCTGCGCTGTGGCTCGCGCCGCGCTGGGCGCTGGCACCAGCGAGTCGCCGCTGAGCCAGGACATCGCCGGCCACAGGCCGACGGCGGTGCGGCCGGCTATGCCAGCAGCGCCGTGACCCGGTCGGCCTCGCGGACCGGGTCGGCGGTGAGCACCAAGTCGGCCTCGACGTCGCGCGCACCGGCGCCCGCGACCGCGACCCAGCGCGCGGACATCGGTGGCAGCCGCTCGAGCGGCTCGGCCGTGACGGCGCTGAGCACGAGCAGCTCCGGCTCGATCGCCTCCGCCGCCTCCGCGATGCTCGCAACCGGCGTGTTGCTGCCCAGATAGTCGATCCGCCACCCGCGTTCGCGCAACGCGAGGCCGAACGCGATCAGCCCGAGGTCATGGTGCTCGCCCTCCGGGCACGCGAGCAGCGCGCGCGGACCGGTCCCGCGTCCCCACCCGCGCGCGAGGCCGAGCAACCGGCCACGCAGCAGGTTGGAGGCGAAGTGCTCCTGCGCGATCGAGACCTCACCCCGCTCCCACCGATCCCCGAGCTCGCGGAGGAACGGGATGACGACGTCGGACAGCAGCGTGTCGATCGTGGTGCGCGCAAGCAGCTCGTCGATGAGCGCCTGCGCGGCCGTCTCGTCGAACGCCTCCGTCGCGCGGGCGAGATCGCCCCGCGCCGCCGCGGGCACCCCGGTCGTCTCACGGCTCGTCCGCGCAGGCGGCTGCTTCGCGAGATCCGCCGCCTCGCGCGCCGCCACGCCTTCGCCGATGTGACGCTGCATCTCGCGTACGCGCTCGAGGTCCGCGGCCGAGTACAGCCGCAGCCCGCCCGCGGTGCGCTCGGGTTGCAGCAGGCCGTAGCGCCGCTCCCAGGCACGCAGGAGCTCGGGACTCACTCCCGATCGCCGACTCAGCTCTCCGATCCGCAGCTGCACGGTCGGGAACCATACACGATCTATACAAGACCTTGACAGACCTTGCCGGCGACGCTACATTCCATCGCGTACTTGGACAAAACCTATACAGGAGGTGGACCGTTATGAAAAAGCTCGACCTGCTGGCCGCCACGTTGCTGATCGTGGGCGGCCTCAACTGGGGCCTCGTCGCCATCGCGGAGTTCGATCTCGTGGCCTGGATCTTCGGCGAGGAGTTCGGGGCCACGAACCTGGCGAGCCGAGTCGTCTACGGGCTCGTCGGGATCGCGGCGCTGTACGGGATCGCAGCGCTCGCCGGCAGCCGCGCCGACACCGCCCGCCGGCCGGTGACGTCATGAAGGCCCTCCTGCTCGCGGCAGCCGTCGCGCTGATCGCCGCCGCCCCCGCGTCGGCGCGGCAGAACCAGGACATCGTCGAGACGGCGACCGCCGCCGGCCAGTTCACGACGCTGACGAAGCTCGTCAAGCGCGCGGGGCTTGTCAGCGCGCTGAAGCAGCCCGGCCCCTACACGGTGTTCGCGCCGACCGACGCCGCGTTCGCCAAGGTGCCGAAGCGCACGCTCAAGGCCCTCGCGCGCAACAAGGCGAAGCTGAAGAGCGTGCTCCTCTACCACGTGGTGGCCAAGAAGCTGCCCGCCGCCAAGGTCGTAAGCGCAAGGGCGCGAAGACGCTGAACGGCAAGCGCGTGCGGTTCCGCGTGCGCGGGGGCGACGTGTTCGTCAACCGCGCGAAGGTGACGACCGCCGACGTCATGGCGTCCAACGGCGTCATCCACGTGATCAACCGGGTGCTGCTGCCGCGCTAGGCGGCGCGCCGCTACCGATTGAAGCCGCGGGTCGGGTCGAGGTTGCTCGAGTTCTGAGCACCCTTGCCCGGCCGGCGGTACTTCTCACCGGGACGATCGCCGCACATCAGGACGGCGAGCTGGACCAGGTCGCGCTGCGTCATGTTGGGCTTGATCGACATGGCTGAAGCATCGTCCGACGGGGCGTTCCGAACCATGGGGGATGCCCCGCGTCCCACGCTGCGCCACCCCTCCTCTTTGCCTCGGCCAACCCCCCGCCAGGCGGCGGAAAACCGCACTTGCGGGTGCGATAACCCGCCGTGTCAGATCACGGCCGGCGGCGCGACTTGTTACCCGACTGTGTACCGTGTCGTCGAGTGTTGGCTTATCTAGACCCGGGAACCGGCAGCATGCTGGTCCAGCTCGTGGTTGGCGGGGTGGCCGCTATCGCCGTGACGGCGAAGTTCTACTGGCGGCGGCTCCTGACGTTCTTGCGGATCCGCAAGCCCCAGCCCGAGCCGGAACAGGAACACTGACCGCCGAGCCCGGCTCGTTCCGCGACCACGAGAGTCGCGTCTTCGTCAACGCGGAAGGCGTATTCCGCGTGCTGAGCCCTGCCGGCTGGGAGGACTGGGAGGCGCTCAGCGGCTCCAAGCTCTGGCCGGAGCTCGTTGACGAAGGCCGCGTGGTCGCCACCGAGCCCGCGACGGTGGATGCTGCCCCACAGCTCCTCGCCGGCGAGACTGCCGGCGTGCTTCGCCATGAGCGCGTGCCGTTCATCTCGTATGCGTACGAGTGGCCGTTCTCGATGCTCAAGGACGCCGCGCTGCTCCAGCTGGACCTCAACCAGCGGGGGCTGCGCGCCGGCATCGCCGTCAAGGACGCGACGCCGTACAACATCCAGTTCAAGGGCACGCGGCCGGTCTTCATCGACGTCGGCTCGTTCGAGAAGCTGCGGCCCGGCGAGCCCTGGATCGGCTACCGCCAGTTCTGCATGCAGTTCCTGTATCCGCTGATGTTCCAGGCGTACAAGGACCTGCCGTTCCACCCGCTCCTGCGCGGCGCGATCGACGGGATCTCCCCCGCCGAGGCGCGCGCCGTGTTCGCGGGCGACCGCTTCAAGAAGGGCGTGATGTCCAACGTCCTGCTGCACGCGAAGATGGAGTCGCGCTACGGCGAGAGCGGCGGCCGCGAGGTCAAGCAGGAGATGAAGCGCGCCGGGTTCAGCGAGGAGCTGCTGGCGGCGAACTTCGGCAAGATGGAGAAGCTCGTCCGGCGGCTCGAGTGGCAGGCCGGCGAGACGGCCTGGACGAGCTACGGCGAGGTCAACACCTACGACGAGCAGTCGGCGGGCGCGAAGGCCGACTTCGTGCGCGCCGCGGCCGGCCGGCGCCGCGTCGGCATCGCGTGGGACGTCGGCTGCAACGACGGCCGCTACTCTCGCATCGCCGCCGAGAACTCCGACCTCGTCGTCGCGTTCGACGCCGACCACGCGACCGTCGACGCCACCTACCGCGCGCTGCGCGAGGAGGGCCGCGAGGACATCCTGCCGCTCGTCATGAGCGTCACCGACCCGTCGCCGGACCTCGGCTGGCGGGGGCGCGAGCGGGCGTCGCTCGAGCACCGCGGCACGCCCGACCTGGCCCTGTGCCTGGCCGTCGTGCACCACGTCTGCATCACCGGCAACGTGCCGGTGCGAGAGTTCCTCGACTGGCTGCGGTCGCTGGACACCGCGCTGGTGATCGAGTTCCCCGACCGCACGGACCCGATGGTGGAGCGGCTCCTGAGCGGCAAGCGCGACGGGAGCAACCCCGACTACGACGCAGCGGTCTTCGAGAGCGCACTCGCAGAGCGATTCACGATCGATCAGAAGAGCCCGGTGTCCGAGACCCGGACGCTGTACGAGGCACGCCCCCTGGCGTGACCTTCCCGCGCGCGGCCCTCCACCTGGGAGGGCTGTGGGCGCTCGCCTTCGCGCAGCCGCTGTTCCAGTTGCTCGGCCGCAACGCGGAGTTCTTCGTCGCGCGCGGAAGCACGTCCGGCGACATCCTGCTGCTGGCGTTCGGCTACACGCTGGTGCCGCCGCTCGTGCTCGCGGCAATCGCGTGGGGGCTCGGGAAGCTGCGCCCGGAGCTCGGCTGGGGTGCGCTGCTCGTGTTCGTGGCGCTGCTCGTGGCGGCGTTCGTCCTCCCGCCCGTCGGCGAGCTGCTCGGCGGCTCGGCGCTCGCGATCCCGGTCGCTGTGGCGCTGGGGGCGGGCGCGGCGTACCTGTACGCGCGCGTGAGCGGTGTGCGCTCGTTCGCGACGCTGGTCGCGGTCGCGCCGGTCGTGGTCCTGGTGCTGTTCCTGGTCGTCTCTCCCGTGCGCGGGCTGCTGTTCCCGAGCGAGGCCGGCGGTGCCGTGGCCGGCCCGGCCCGGTCGAGCACGCCGATCGTGCACGTCGTGCTCGACGAGCTGCCGCTGTCGACCCTGCTGGGGACCGACGGGAAGATCGACGCGCGGCTGTTCCCCAACTTCGCCCGGCTCGCGCGCGAGTCGACCTGGTACCGCAACGCCACCACGGTCGACGACATGACGGCGGGCGCGGTGCCGGCGCAGCTCACCGGCTCGCGGCCGCCCGAGGGCGCGCTGCCGACGACGCGCGACTACCCCCGCAGCCTGTTCACGCTGTTCGAGCGCAGCCATCGGCTGACGGTGGTCGAGCCGATCACCGCAATCTGCCCGGAGCGCGTGTGCGGGAGCACGCGGCCGGGGACCTGGGACCGCCTGACGGCCCTCGAGTCCGACCTCGAGATCGTCGTCAAGCAGCAGCTGTACCCGGAGGACCTGCGCGCGGGCTTGCCGGCGATCGACCGCGTGTGGGAGGGCTTCGAACACGACTTCGAAGACGACGGCTTCACGAGCGGGGCGGACGTGCGCGCAGAGGTGATCGCCCGCCTCCACCGCGACGACGCGACGACAGGGTGGGAGAAGGCGATCGCGGCGCTGAAGCGGGCGGGCTCACGGCCGCCGCTCGTCTTCCTGCACTCGACGCTCCCGCACGGGCCGTGGCGGTTCCTGCCCGACGGCAAGCAGTACCCGACGCCCGGGAACGGCTACCTCGGCCTCGCTCGGCAGGGCTGGGTCGGCCCGCAGTGGCAGGTCGACCAGGAGTTCCAGCGGCACGTGCTGCAGGTCCAGTACGTCGACCGGCTGCTCGGGCGGCTGCTCGACGTGGTGCCCGACGACGCGGTGCTCGTCGTCGCCGCCGACCACGGCTCGGCGTTCGTCAGCGGCGAGCCCAAGCGGCCGATCGAGCCGCAGAACGCGGGCGCGATCGCGCCCGTGCCGTTCTTCGTGCAGCTGCCCGGGCAGACGTCGGGGCGGATCGACGACAGCGCCGTGCGGACGATGGACGTGCTGCCGACGATCGCCAAGGCGGCGGGCGTCTCGCTGCCGTGGAAGGCGCAGGGCGTACCGGCCGGCGAGCGGCCGGTCGACCCGGACGCCGGGATCGACGTCTCGCACCAGGGCTCGCCGGTGCTGACGGAACGACTGTCGACGATCGAGGCGCAGCGCCGCGAACGCGACGCCGTCGAGGCGCGGCTCCTGCGCGACGGGATCTACGGGATCGGCCCGCGGCCCGACCTGATCGGCCGCTCCGTGGAGGGTGCGGGGCGCACCGTCGAGGTCGACCCGGAGTCGCCGCTCCTGCCGTCGTTCATCACCGGCCGCGCGCCGGCCGGGAGCGTGCTCGCGGTCGCCGTCAACGGCCGCATCGCCCAGACCACGCGCGCCTACGGCACCCGCTACGCCGCGCTCGTCCCGCCGTCCTCGCTGCACGCGGGCGACAACACCGTCGCGACGTTCGAGGTGCTGGCGAGCGGCGAGCTGCGTCCTCGGTGAATCCGCCGCCTTTGCGGGTACTTTAGGGCGTCATGGATCCCTGCGACCATGCCGGATTCCATTCCGGCCAGGGTCGGTACGCGGCTGCCACGGAGCAGCTGCAGTACGTGATCGTGTGCGACGACTGCGGCAGCGAGGTGCGC
>Ga0111539_10013723_pt1 | contig 10119 bp, 8 predicted proteins | sample RhiMethybrSRZTD1_FD_79667 | JGI IMG/M metagenome (GOLD analysis project Ga0111539, IMG submission 79667) | Populus rhizosphere microbial communities from Tennessee, USA - Rhizosphere MetaG P. TD hybrid SRZTD1 (version 2) (version 2) | ecosystem: Host-associated > Plants > Roots > Rhizosphere >... | reverse complement strand
TTCCTGCAAATCTTATTTTAGCATCAATATCTATTACATCTTTACAGAGGTTATCATAATCCATATCACTGTATTCAAAAATACAAATATTAATAGTTTATAGAATTTTACAATTTATTTTTAAAAAATTTAAACTAATTGGATGCATATAATTTTTTTAAATTTTTATAGATAATCTGGAATTTTAGCTAATTCTTCTATCTTCCAATGGCAACTCCAACAGAAGTTGCATATTAAACATGTAAGTTGTGTTCTGATTTTACAAGATTCACATTCTTTATATCGAGGTATAAGGCTATCTCTCAGATATTCATGATTAAAAAATCGTCTTTCTTCCTTTCGTGTTATTCTGGAAGATTTCATAATTTTAATCTATTATTATAGATATATCTACTAAACTATATCTTTTATCCAATATTCTATAATTAATTTTATTTTCTTATTTAATTTTTTAAAATATTATAGTATTTCTTGATGATTCATCACAAAGTATAATTGAATACCTTTAGTAATAGTTTAGTGTATCTTTATTAAAATATTAAAGGTTTAAAATTATACTCTTTTCTATCCGAAGAAAATAAACTCATTTATGTACTCATTTATTTACAATATTAAATACGATAAGCTACATCAAGTTGGATGTAGCTTATCGTTACCCATCGATTTTTCAGCTTTGGTATAGCCTTCCTGCACAAGTCAGCTGATACCACATCACATCATTCAACAGCATTTTATTACTGTCGAACTGAGTGTAGACAGTGTCTAATTCTATTACGAGATTTCCATATAAGAGAGTTATTAAGAGAAGTTATATAATAATATTATATAACATTTGTTCCTTTCAATTAAAGTTGATTTCTAATTCCTGATATTTTTACTATATGTTTGTCTTTCGGAATGAATATATCCATATTGATTGTTTTACCATTCATAGTAACTAATTTATTTTCATATTGTTTACCATCCAATAAAATTTCTATCTTTTGGTTTGAAGAAACCTGTGGAATCTTGAAATTAGTAGTTCCCCCAGAGGGATTATATGGCTTAACCTCAAAAATAATACTATCTGATGAATTCTCGTATCTAAAATCGCTAATCAGAGAAGCACTTTCTAAATTAAAAACAAGAAATTCTCCTTTTCCAATCTCCATTGTAGAGATAGGAGAATTGATATCCAATCCTGCACAACTATAATAATAAACACCATCTTTTATAGCAGGGTCAGGAAGAATTTTGTATCGAACATCTTTCCCTGGATAAATAAAGGGAATTATAAAGCTTTTTACAGAATCGATTTGAGTTCCATTAATTGAATGAACAGAAGCGTATACTGCAATATTTTTAATTATATTAGGACCGGTGTTTTTGATTGTACCTACTAGAGCCTTTTCATCGCCAGTAGCAAGATTGGAATAATTCTGCGTTAAATCCATGAAAAATGGCTTTGCTACTTCTTTTGTCTCAATCGGATAGGCAACCCCATTAAAGAATTCATTACCCTTAATAGTAAACTTAAATGGAGCAGAAACATATGGATATATTACATTAGTAAATGTATTGCTTGTTAAAATTGAAGATTGTTTATCTGTTTGAGTCACATTGACACCTATTTTAACTTCTATAGGTGTACCTGCATTATTCTGTACTACTCCTATTAGATTCCACTCTCCATTTAAATCTTTAAAAATTTTTTGGTCTACAATAGAAATTGGAAATTCTCCAAATGATTTGGTAGGTACTAGAATAATTATTATAGAAAACAATATTATAATAGCCAAAGATGGAACTATTTTTTTATAAAACATACTACTACTAACCTTCATGAATTAAAAAATGATATAATATGATCGGGATTAAATTTCTTTTCATAGATCATTTACTATTTATTATTTTCTTTTCTTTTTTCCAATTGTTATTATATTATTTACCTTAATTACTCAACGGTTTACGATGTTTTTATCAACAGCATCATCGTTACTCATCGAATTACTTGAAGATGACGATGACGATTCTGTATTACTGCTACCGTCTTCTTCCTTAATAATGTCTGATTCTTCACCACTATCACTAAATCCATTAGTAAAAGACCTTTCTATACTTTCACTAGATGCTCCTTGGTCATTAGATTCTACTAGATTTTTCCTACTACTAATCTTATTATTGTCATCAAGATCTTTTGTATCTTGATTTTCAAATATTGGTATTTCACTGTCTTGAGACTCTTTATTATCATCAGGTATATCTTCCTCAATCCTAGGAAGATTTCTGCTTAAATCGCTGAAAATATCATTATTAGACTCTTCTTCTTTTTCTTCTTTATTTATGCCAGAAATCTCTTCTCCTCCTTCTTGAGCTGAATAAGATTGATAACCGGGCAAAGTGATAAAAATAAAAACACCCCCTATTATTATATACGATAATAAGGATAAAGAGTAGTTTATCAGTTTATTCAAATTTTTCTTTCTGCTATTTATTATTATCTCTTCTTGTTATAAAGATATCATATGATCATGTATAGCAGAAGACGTTTACATACAGTATTTAGAAGTACAATATATAATTACTCTTTTTATTCATAAAAAATTATTTTTATACCCTAAAAAAAGAAGTATATTTGTTGGAGGGTTTAATTCAAAAATTTTCATTGGTTTATTTTGTCTTTTTTATAATGTTATTGATATTACAGATATCTCTATCATCTATTTATTCACAAGTGGATGAACCAGTTATCTCCGAAAGTGTCGGTAAGCCTTTTTTACCAGTAGGTAGTTATCCTGTTGGAATTGGAATAAATTCTGTTACTAACAAGCTATATGTTGCAAACCAATTTTCTAACACAGTTACAGTGATAGACGGCAATACCAATACTATTGAAACTACAATTCCAGTTGATAACTTTCCATATGAGTTAGAAGTAAATCCCTATACTAATAGAATATATGTGACCAATAGAGGTTCGAACACTGTTTCTGTTATTGATGGTTCTACAAACCAAAGACTATCAAATATTAATGTTGGCATATCCCCTGTAGGGATATCAATAAATCCTTCAGATAATAGAATATACGTCTCAAATTTAGGTTTAGGTAAAGAATCATCTTATCTATCAATAATCGATGGTATTAGTAATAAAGTTACAAATACTGTGGAATTAACTGGCCTTTTTTATGGTGTAGCGGTAAACCCATTAACAAAAATGATTTATCTTTCTAATCTAAAAAATCATACTGTATCTGTTTTAGATGAAAAAACGAATAATATCTTAAATAATATTACAGTAGGTTATCTACCTACAGGAATAAATATAAACTATAAAAAAAATTTAATTTATGTAGCAAATTATGGTTCGGATTCCATTTCTGTAATAGATGGAAACACAAATAAAATCAACTCAACAATAAAAGTTGGACAAAACCCAGTAGATATTGTAGTAAATCCATTAACAAATAAAATATATGTTTCTAATAATAGAGACAATACAGTATCTGTAATAGATGGAGTAACTAATAAAAAAATTAAGGATTTATCAGTTAAACCAATTAATAATAAAAACAGCCATGGGAATAATGATCCTATTCTTGATATACCTATAAATCTAACTTTTCCACTTTTAGCTAATAAATTATCTCTTAATCCTGATACAAACCAAATTTATATTACAAATACAGTTTCGAACGGAGTTATGGTGATTGATGGAAAGACTGATAGTGTAGTTGTCCAGTTATCTGTAAAAATAATACCAGAAAATGCAGGAACCGTAGAATGTAACACTTCAAAGTTACCATCTCAAAGTTTTTGGTTGCATCCTATAAATACCGAAATAAAATGTACTGCATATGCATCACGAGGATACTCATTTGATTTTTGGTCAAATATGATCTCAGATAATAATAATCCTCTAACGTTAAACGTAACAGAAAATAACTTATTAGTAGGTCATTTCAAACCCGCTATCTCAACTGAAACATATATTGGAATGGTAGCCGCTATAGTTGGTTCAACCTCTATATTTGCAGGTTGGTATTACAAAAGACGAGAAAGGAGTTATCTTAATAAAAGCATGAATAGAATAGACTTTACTTATGATGCTTTAAAAAACAACAAAGTAGAAGGAGTTAAACAATTGGAAGAACTTAGAAAAGAAATAACTAATTTATTTAAAAAAGGAAAGCTAACAGACTCACATTATAATATTCTTGATAAAAGAATCTCTGAATTAATTAATTCTCTTTTAAGAATGGACTGATATATTTAGGCAAAAATATTTAGCACAAAATTAAGAATTTACTTTTTTAGTAGATTTTAATATAAATATATAACAGCTAATTTTCTATTTGTTTGAGTACTAGATGCTAGCTTCGAGAAAAGCACTTTTAAATAAATAAATAAATAATCAATCATATCTTTTTCATAGTCATCATATTCACTATGTTATTATTAAGCTAAAGAAATTTAAATTAAATTATGAATAAAATTTTTTTTTTAACAATTATAGTTTGTTTTGCATCTTTTATATTGTTATCTTTTATAGTAGTTAATAAGTCAAATAATTTATATTTTGATAATATTATAAACGTTGATATATCTCTTTTTAATGCGATAAATGAATTTCATGTGAAATTGCCGGCGGAGGTTAATCAATTTATGATTGTGATTACTCTTTATGGAAGAGAAATTTTTTTACCTTGCATACTGCTATTGATTTTCATATTTGGAGATAAAAGTGGAAGAAAAACAGTAATTATAACAGGAATCTCTATTTTAATCTTGATTCCCCTTGTTTCTATAACTAAAGATTATATTGAAAGACCAAGACCTCTTGTTCCTGGTATTGGTACGCTAATGTCTGCAGATACTAACTATTCATTTCCCTCCGGACATTCTACTCTTATAGTTGCTGGCTCTATAACTCCCTTAATTTTATATAAAGGAAATAAATATACTAAAATTTTGCCTATTGTTTTAATCATTGATGCAGGATTGGTAAGCTTTTCAAGAATTTATGTTGGAGTTCATTATCCATTCGATGTTTTAGGGGGATTTTTTTTAGGAAGCGCAATATCATTGTTCATAATTTATCTTATAAATAATATACCAAAAATTCGAACTATAATAAGTACTTATAAATTTAAAAATTTTTGAATGATATTATAGAAATTTAAAACTTTATATCTTTCCCAAAAGGCGATTTGGTAGGTAAATTCCAATTATATTTCATTGCTAACAGTCTAAATAATGTAATAATAACTATACATATAACCATAGAAATATAGTAATTGAAACCAAAGTATAACAGAATATAAAAGATAAGAATTCCTAAAAAACTTGCTGATGCATATAACTCTTTAATGAATACTAATGGAATTTCTTTCACAAAAATATCTCTAATTATTCCTCCACCGATAGCGGTAAAAATACCTGCTAAAGACATAGCTAGAAAATTCAATCCCAACATCTCATAAGCAATACTGGAGCCTATTATAGTAAAGACTCCCAAACCTATTGCATCAAACTTTAAAAATAATTTTTCACGTTCCTTAAAAAAAGGATGTAAAAAAAATACAATAATACCTGTTGCTACAGCAATAGTTAGATAATAAGGATCTAATATAATTTTAGGTGGCAGTCTATCCAATAAAAGATCTCGGATTAGCCCCCCAGCTAAACCTGTACTACTAGCTAATACTATAACCCCTACCATGTCCATCTTGTATTGAATAGCTCTAAGTGCACCAGTTACAGCAAATACCATTACACCAAATAAATCTAATATATGAAGTAAAAAGGGAAATGAGAAAAAAATATTATCCAATTATAAATATTAGTTATTCTTAATATTTATTTAAATTTATTAATTTCTCTTTACTATTAAAACAGTTTAATTCTAGAATATTTTAATGTAATAATTTTGGAGATTTATTCCCTGATTGCTTAATACCATATCAACTTATGCAATAGAATAAACAAATCCTATATGAACACCATCTATTTCTTCATTTAAAAATACTCATTGTAGTATAACTTATGCTTTCTGTGTTTTTTATTATTATGAATTAGTACTTCGATTAGGGGTGATTTGAAATTTTTCCATAATATAAGCTTGTTAGAAATGCTTCATGCTTTGACATTATCTCTTTCATCATCCTTGGAGAGTGTTCTAAACTTATAACTCCTTTTGGTACTAATTTTTCGTTTTCATGTATTAAAAACTTCTCTTTATAGCTCCTCTAGCAGGAGATTGTAATTGATTTATAACCATGCTTAATCACTCTTGTACTATACTAGACCATAACATTAATATTTTTAAAATAAAAACTTTATCAATCAAATAATAATTTGGATGATCTAAGCGTCATTATTTTCCCATCAGAATGTTATTATTCCTTGAAATTAGGTTACATATTTATTTAACTACATATTTATTTAACTAATTTGTTTTAGAACAACAACAAAAAATTATTTAAGCAATCTTATATAATATACTAAAATACATTTACAATGATTAATTCAAACTAGTGAATTTTTTATTTAATCATATATATTAGAAAATAAAGATCAGCAAAATACTATTATACGTTTAAATTTTGCATAATAAAACCTAAGATTCCTTACTGACTAACGATTATTTAAATAAATCCTTTTAAATAATTATATGCTTCTTTTGCTACATAGATAGGATTATTCTGATATGGGTATAATTCTACGGTAACAAATCCTTTATACCCAATCTTTTTTATTGTATCAAAAACTTGTTCAAAATTTATGGAACCTATTCCAGGTATAAGATGATAATGAACTCTGTTATTAGCTATGTCTGATAAATGGAAATGCTCTATATAGTCAATTAATTTTAATATTGTTGTGGAAGGATCTTCTTTTACACAATAAAAATGTCCAATATCAAAATTTAATTTTATATAATCAGAACATACTAATTTCATTAACTGTAAAAATTGCTGAGAATTCTCAATTAGTAGAGAAGGTTCTGGTTCAACTAATATTTTTACCTCAGTTTCCTCTGCAATAAATTTAATTTTCTTTAATTGATCTGCAAATATTTTTAGTAGAATATTTGATTCTACTTTATTCTTTTTTGTGTTAATTGGACCTCCTGGTTCAGTTGATAGATTTTTTGCACCTAACTTTTTTGCTAAATAAATACAATCTATTGTATGTTTTACCCTCATTTCTCGTACCTTAATATCATTTTCAATCCAGGAAGGATGATAAACATCTCCTATTGCAAATAATGTAAATGCGTTAAGGTTAGAAATTCCTATATTTAACTCTGAAATTAAATTTCTTATTTTTTTTGTTTGATCTTTTGAAAAATCTGGAGGGTAAGCATGTGGTATATCACATAAAATCTCTACACCTTTATAACCGATTTTAGCTATCTCTTTTATAGCAGTATCAAGAGAAAATTTTTTAAACGCATTTGAACTAAAAGATAGTTTCATTTCTAATTTATCACTATTGATTAAATTCTACTAAATATTCTAACACTACTGTATCTGTGGATTCCAGGTAAATTTATTTGATTGTTTGTAAAAATCATAAGCATTAAACATTGTAACTTTTTCTATTTCATTTTTTCTAAATCCTTCCTTTCTCATTTCTCTAGCAACTAAAGGCACGCTCAATGGATCAGAAATCCCCCAGTCAGCTGCACTATTTATCATTATACTATCTGATCCATTATTTCTTATAATATCAATTGCTCTCTTTGGTGTAAGTTTCGTTAAAGGATAAACTGAAAGGCCAGCCCACAATCCCAATTCCAATGTTTTTTTTATTGTTTCTTCCGTATTATGATCAATCAGAATTTTCTTTCTATCATACTTATTACCATTTTGGTTTAGTATTTCTTCAATCCTTTCTATTCCTTTAGTTTTATTTTGATGAGGTAAGTGAATCATAACTGGAATGTTTTTGGTGGATGCAATATTAAGTTGTTTTATAAAAATGTCCTCTTCTAATTCGTTAATGAGATTGTAGCCTATTTCACCAATTGCTACAACTCTTTCTCTATCTATAAACTTTAACATTGCTTGGAGTGCATCCAATGCTAGTGGTCTCTGTGCAGATTCTTTAGGATTTACAGAAATACATACAAAATGTTCAATTCCAAATTGTTTAGCTCTTGTAGTTTCGAAAGATATTAGATGTTCCCAGTAATCAATAAACGTCCCAACAAAAGTCCGTGGCCCTCCAAGCCAAAAAGAGGGTTGTACTATAACTTCTATTCCTGCTTTAGACATAGCATCATAGTCATCTGTAGTTCGAGAATACATATGAATATGCGGATCGAAGAATCCAGACATTTACTAATAAAATCATCCAAGTTATATTAAATGTATATATTTTACCATTCTCAATAAAATTTCATGGTGTTTTTTGTTGTAGTTTTATTTATAGTAGATCAGATATTTTACATGAAGGGATATCTTATAATTAGTAAGGAATTAAGGAAATATATATATTGATTATTTAATTTTTGATTTTATTTATTGTCTAATATAAGGTAAAATGTATTACATTTAAATATAAATACATAATACATTAAACAGATTATACACTATAATCTGTTTAAACATATCCCTATATTTTTTATGAAAATTTAATCTCATATTAATACTTAAATAAATCGAAAAACGAACAACTAATAAGATATTAAATTATAAAGACAACTAGACATTGAAGAATAATTTAAATTCAACAACAACAACTACTACTAACATTCAAAGTATTTATAAATCATCTAATATGTTATCGATTGATCTTGCAGGAATACCTCTTAGGAATCCACTTCTACTTGCATCAGGATTTTTAGGCATCTCTCAACAAGTTTTTAATAGATTATACAATGATGGTTTAGGAGCTATAGTCAGCAAATCAATAAGTGTTAGTCCTTTAGAGGGATATAAAGGTCCTACAGTTGTTTATCTTGGAGAAAAAGGTTATTTAAATGCTGTAGGGCTTGCAAATCCTGGATCTGATGTATTTGCTCATGAAATTATGAATAACCAAATTCCTCTTGTTGTTAGTATCGTTGGATCTAGTCAGTCAGATTTTCAAAAACTAATAAATAAATTTGATAAGTTGAATATCGTAGCTTATGAGGTTAATCTTTCTTGTCCACATGTGGAGAAGATGGGAATGGAAGTTGGTGATGACCCTGATTTGGTAACTAAAATAATTAAGACTATCAAGACAAGAACAAAAAAACCTGTAATTATTAAAGTTGGAATAGGAAAAAGCGATGTTTTAAAACTTGCAACAATAATCCAAGAATCAGGAGCTGATGCTATAACTGCAATAAATACTATCAAAGCAATGGCAATAAATGTAGAGACAGGAATGCCCGTTCTAAGTAATAAAGTGGGTGGATTGTCGGGTGTTCCTTTAAAACCAATAGGAGTCAGATGTGTTTATGAAATATTTAAAAAAGTCAATATTCCTGTAATTGGATGTGGTGGAATATTTACTTGGGAAGATGCAATAGAATACATTTTGGCAGGTGCAACAGCTATAGAATTGGGTTCTGTAATTGGGTATAGAGGTTTGAAAGTATTCAATGGGATAAAATTAGGAATTACAAGATATTTGCAGAAGAAAGACTACAAGAACGTAAAGGAGATTATTGGTCTTGCACACAAATATTGATAAAATACGAATGGTTGTTATTGAAGAGATAATACAGGAAACTCCTTCAGTAAAAACTTTTGTTTTTGATGATTTATTATCTTCAAATGCAAAACCTGGGCAATTCTTAATGATCTGGATTCCAAGGGCAGAAGAACTTCCAATGAGTGTAATGATCTCAAATAAGAAAAATCATGCTGCTATAACAATACGTAAACATGGCTTTGGATCCACTTCTCTTTTTGAAAAAAAACAAAATGACCTAATTGGAGTACGTGGACCTTATGGCAATTATTTTAGTGTAAATAGGCATTTGCAACGTCCTTTGTTAGTAGGAGGAGGAACGGGTTTGGTTCCATTAATGCGTCTAGCTACTTCATTTAGTAAAAAACAAGAAAAATGTACAATAATTATCGGCGCACAAACACAGAAAGAGGTACTATTCAAAGATCTGGCTGAAGAAATATTAAGTAA
>Ga0111539_10013722_pt1 | contig 10119 bp, 6 predicted proteins | sample RhiMethybrSRZTD1_FD_79667 | JGI IMG/M metagenome (GOLD analysis project Ga0111539, IMG submission 79667) | Populus rhizosphere microbial communities from Tennessee, USA - Rhizosphere MetaG P. TD hybrid SRZTD1 (version 2) (version 2) | ecosystem: Host-associated > Plants > Roots > Rhizosphere >... | reverse complement strand
TCGCGACGTCGAGCTCGCGGAGGCCGAGCAGGTAGCCCAGCGCGCAGGCCAGCCCGAGCGCCGGCGCCAGCAGCGGCAGCTCGATGCGCAGCCAGCGGCGCAGGGCGCCGCCGCCCGCCAGGCGCGCGGCCTGCGCCGGGCCCTCGTCCTGGCGCACGAGCAGCGCGCGCGCCGCGAGCACGCCGAAAGGCAGGTAGCGACCCGCGAGCCCGAGCACGAGCAGCGCCGGCGAGCGGTAGATCGTCGCGGCGAGCGGGTTGAGCGGATGGTTCCACAGGCGGATCGTGCCGACCGCGAAGAGCACGCCCGGCACCGCGAGCGGCAACAGCGCGATGCCCAGCACGAGCCCGCGCAGCGGCGCGGCCACCCGCAGCGAGACGCGCGCCACGGCCAGGCCGACCAGCGCCACGAGCGCGCCCGCGCCCAGGCTCGCGAGCACCGAGCGCAGCGCCTCGTCGCGCGAGTCGGCCAGCACGGCGAGCGGGTCGGCGCTGCGGCGCGCCCAGCCCAGCATGACGATCGGCGTCGAGACCATGAGCGCCACGAGGGCCAGGCCCGCCAGCGTGGCGAGCGGCCCCGTCCGCCGCTCGCGACGGATCTCGGCGGCCGCGCCGCGGTAGCGCCCCTGTGCGCCGCGCTCGAGCAGCAGCATCGCGACGAGCGCCGCCAGCCCCAGCCCCAGCGCCGGCAGCGAGACCGCGGCCGCCTGCGCGCCGCTGCCGAGGCGCGACCACTTGGTGAAGATCTCGCTGCTCAGCACCGTGAAGGGCTCGGGCACGTTGAAGGACAGGAAGTCGACGACGCCGAAGTCCGTGGCCGCGAGCACGAAGACCAGCACCATCCCCGAGAGGATCGAGGGCAGGGCGAGCGGCAGCTCGATCCGCCACCACGACGCGCCGCGCCCGCGCACCAGCCGCGCCGCGTCGCCGGCCCGGGCGGCCGTGCGCAGCCCGCGCAGCGCGAACAGCGCCACGAGCGGCCACAGCGCGGCGGCGAGCAGCGCGACCGCGCCCCAGAAGCCCGAGAGCCGCACGGCCTTGGCCCAGGCCATGCCCGTCATCCAGGGCGGGAGGATCATCGGCAGCGGCAGCAGCGTCGCGAGCAGCCCGCGCGCCGCGCCGCGGCCGCGCGCCAGCAGCCCCGCCACGGGCACGCCCACCGCCGCCGCGCACAGCGCGGTCGTCACGCCGAGTAGCGCAGTGCGCAGCACGAGCGTGCGCACGCGCGGCGAGACCACGAGCCCCCAGGTCTCGGGCGGGGCCTCGCGCAGCGCCGACAGCGCCGCGACGACGGGCGCGACGCACAGCAGCGCCAGCGCGACGAGGGCGGCCACGTCGCCCAGCCGGGCGGGCAGCGAGCGGGCGGCTGGGCGGACCATGGGCCTTCCCTATACTGGACCCGTCGATCCAGTCACAGAGGCGACCCCCATGACCGCCCTCCCGATCGCCGTGCTCGTCGCGCTCCTCGCCGCGCCCCTGGCCCTCGGGCAGCGCGAGCCTTCCGGCGGCAAGCCGGCCACACCGCCCGCCGCGCCCGACAAGCCCGCCGCGCCCGCGCCCTCCACCGACGACCCGCCCGCGGCGCGCGGTTCGCTGCCGCCCATCGAGCCGCCGCCCGCGCTGAGCGCCATGGAGGCCGAGAAGCTCAAGCGCGCGATCAAGAAGCTGCGCAACGACAACGCCAAGTACCGTCACGCGGCCGAGCAGGAGGTCATCGCCTTCGGGCGCGGCGCGATCCCGCTGCTCGAGGAGGCCGCCACGACGAAGGACGAGGCCATGATGGACGCCCTCGTCAACTCGCTGTGCGGAGTGGCCGACGCCCGCGACCGCGACCGGGTCGAGGCCAACCTCGCCAGCCAGCTCATCCCGCTGCGGCGCTTCGCGGCTCGCGAGGCGGGCGACATCGGCCTGCCCGAGCTGCTCGACCGCATCATCCCGCTGCTCGGCGACGCTGACCGCCCGACGCAGGTCGAGGCCGCGCTCTCGCTCGTGCGCAACGGCCGCGAGGAGGGCCTGGCGGTCCTCACGCTGGCCTACGGCGGCAGCTACGGGCCGGGCTGGGACGACCGCGTGCTCGCCGCGCTGCCCGGCATCGCCAACAAGGGACCGCACCTGGAGGCCGCCACGCTGCTCACGATCGACCCCGAGCGCGAGAAGGCCGAGCCGGACGTGGCCAGCAACGAGCGCCTCGCGGCGGTCAAGCTGCTCCACGCGATCGGCGACCCGGCCGCGACGGCGCTGCTCGTGCGCGCGCTCGACGACCACCACAACGTGGTGCAGCGCGAGGCGATCAACGCGCTGCGCGACCTGCTCGAGCACAAGGGGCCGCTCGAGGCGAGCTCGATCTTCCAGCAGCTCAACGAGGTGAAGCGGCTGAAGGACGTCGCGTCGGCGAAGAAGTGAGGGCGGGGCGGCGCGGGCGCGGGTGGCTCTTTCCAGCCGCGGGGTACGGGCTGGCGCGCGAGGTTCAGTCGGCCGGGAAGCTGAGGCGCGCAAGGCGGAGGGTGCGGGGCGAGCGCTGCCCGAACTCACGGCCCGGGCGGTGTAACGCCCACCGATACTCTCCCCTGCTCATTCGTTTCCGGGCGTTACACCGGAGGGCCGTGCCCGAGGGCGAGCTCGCCCCGCACCCTCCGCCCTACACGTGGTTCAGGTCCTCGATCGACTGGATGACCTTGGTCGCCAGCCCGTAGTCGACGGCCTCCTTCGCGCTGAGCCAGAAGTCGCGGCTGACGTCCTTGAGGATCGTCTTGTCCGACTTGCCGGTCTCGTCGGCCAGGATCTGGTTGTAGAGGTCGCGCGTCTTGATGATCTCGTTGGCCGTGATCTCGAGGTCGCTCGCCGAGCCCTGGCTGAAGGTGGACGGCTGGTGGATCAGGAAGCGGCTGTTGGCCAGCGTGAAGCGCCGCCCCTTGCGGCCGCCGACGAAGATGATCACCGCGGCCGACGCCGCGAGGCCGAAGCACACGGTCGTGACCGGCGCCTTGACCATGCGCATCGCGTCGTAGATGCCGAAGCCCGAGTCGGCGTCGCCGCCGGGCGAGTTCACGTAGACCATGATCGGCTTGGTCGAGTCCTTCGCGTCGAGCAGCAGGAGCTGCGCCACGATCGAGGCGGCCATCTCCCGGTCGACCGGCTTGGCCACCATGATGATGCGGTGCTCGAGCAGGCCCTTGCCGAGGAACTCGCCCATCCCGCGCTCGCGGATCAGCTTCTCCTTCTTGTCGTCGTCGTCGTCGTCGTCATCGTCGTCGTCATCGGGCTCTGGGCGGGCAAACGGCTGGATGTTCATGGCGTGCCTCGGGTTCGCGGGGCGACTGACGGGACTGGACCGCGCAAACCTAGCGCATCGCTGGGGCCGAAGGAAGCCTCAGCGGGGCGGGCTCGCGGGAGCGGGCGGGGCGGACGGGGCCGCCGGCGGCACGACGTGGATCTCGTCGTCGGGGTCGAGCTGGAGCCCGAAGTAGCCGAGCGCGTCGAACTTCTCGCGGAAGCTCGCGTCCATCTCGCTCGGGACGGGCACCGCGGCCGCCGGACGGAAGCCCGTGTCGTGCGAGTCGACCGGCGGCAGCGCCGCGGCCTCGCGCGCCGGCCCGGGCGCGAGCAGCAGCTTGTTCGCGCGGCCCTCCATGTCGCGCGCGCCGGGCAGGCCGAGCAGCGCGAGGATCGTGGGTGCGACGTCGACGACCGAGCCCAGCGAGGCCAGCGCGCCGCTCTCGAGGAAGCGCTCGTACTCGCCCTGCGCGACGATCCCCGGACCGGCCGCGACGATCACGCCGGGCGGCGCGTCGAGGTGGTGCCCGGTCATGTGCTCGGCATTGGGCTGGTCCTGCGCGATGGCATGGAAGCCGTGGTCGGAGAGCACGAAGACGGTGGCCTGCGGCCCCGCCGCGGCGACGAGCTCGCCGATCATCGAGTCGACCCAGGCGTAGTAGTTGGGGATCACCTTCGACAGCGCGGCGTCCGCCTCGGCCCCGTTCGACCACTGGAAGCCCTCGGGCTGGTACTGGCGCCAGTAGCGGTGGCTGACGACGTCCGTGCCGCCGAAGTAGACCAGGTTCAGGTCGGCCGGCGCCGCCTGGATGAAGTGCTTCGCCAGCTCGAAGTAGGTCGCGTCGGCGGCGATCGACCACAGCGTCTGCTGCTGGACGAGCTGCTGCTCGTGGTCGAGCAGCCCGGGCGGCAGCTCGCCGTAGACGTGGTCGCGAGCGATCGCGGCGATGTGCTCGCGCGTGCCGGCCTGCGCCGCGAGCGCCATGACCTCGTCGGTGCGCTCGGGCGGCCAGACCTGCCGCTCGACCGAGGGCACGAGCGCGGGCTTCCAGTTCGCGTCGCTCAGCGCCGAGCTGCTGCTGCCGCTCACGACGAGGCCCTGGACCTCCTCGGCCGGCCAGGTGATGAACCAGCCGAACATGTCCGTGCTCAGGCCGTGCCGGTCGGCGATGTTCCACAGCGCGCGCACGCGGCGCTGGGTCGAGGTGTAGACCTTGTCGCCGTCGAGGAAGTCGAGGATGCCGTGGTCCTTGGGCATGCGGCCGGTGGCGATGGTGGTCCAGACGACGGGCGAGAGCGTGCGGCTGAGCGTCGCCAGCCGGCCGAAGCTGCCGCGCTGCATGAGCGCCGCGAGGTTCGGGCAGCGGCCCTCGGCGAGCAGCGGCCGCAGCACCGACCACTCCAGGCCGTCGCAGCCGATCACGAGCACGCGCGAGGCGGCGCGCGGACCGCTCGAATCGGGACCGTCCGATCCGGAGCCGCAGCCCGGAGCGGCCGCCAGGACGGCGAGCAGCGCCCCGGCCAGGGCGCGAGCCAGCGTGGCGGCGCGGCGCGGCGGGGTGCAGAGCGGAGGGCGCGGACGCATCGGGGAGCCTGCCTACGTCGGAAACGCCCGGCTGACGGGCGGCGCGCAGTGTCGGCCAAAGCCCCCACCGATTGCGAGAGCCACCGCCCCGCCCGCTAGAATGCCGCGCCATGGTCTCGATCTGGATGGACGGCCGGCTGGTCCCCGAGAGCGAGGCCAAGGTTTCCGTCCTCGCGCACACGCTGCACTACGGCGTCGGCGTCTTCGAGGGCATCCGCAGCTACAAGCAGCCCGACGGCTCGGCCGCGGTCTTCCGGCTCGAGGACCACCTGCACCGCCTCGAGGACAGCGCGCGCATCTGCGGGCTCAAGCTGCCCTTCACGCGCGCGCGGCTCGTGGCCGCCTGCATCGAGGTGCTCGAGGCCAACGGCCTGAAGGACGGCTACCTGCGTCCGCTCATCTACCAGGACGACGGCAAGCTGCTCGGCCTCGGCGCCAACCCGCCCAGCCACGTCGCGATCGCGGCCGTGCCCTGGGGCGCGTACCTCGGCGACGAGGGCCTGCGCCGCGGCATCCGCGTCGTGTTCTCGGCCTACCGCCGCTCGAGCCTGGGCTCGTCGCTGCCCAAGGCCAAGATCTGCGGGCAGTACGTGGTCTCGACGCTCGCCAAGCGCGAGGCCATCGGCATGGGCTTCGACGAGGCCCTGCTCATGGACGACGAGGGCTGCGTGGCCGAGGGCAGCGGCGAGAACCTCTTCATCGTGCGCGACGGCGTGCTCAAGACGCCGCCGACCTCGGCGCCGATCCTGCCCGGCGTGACGCGCGCCACCGTGCTGCACCTCGCGCGCTGCGCCGCCGAGGAGCTCGACCTGTCCGAGATCCGCGAGGAGAACATCACGCGCGGGGAGCTGCTCATCGCCGACGAGGTCTTCTTCACCGGCACCGCGGCCGAGATCACGCCGATCCGCGAGGTCGGCCTCTCGGTCATCGGCAAGGGCGAGCCCGGCCCGGTGACGCGCGCGCTGCAGCAGCGCTTCTTCGGCCTGGTCCGCGGCCAGGCGACGGCGCCCGAGCACTGGCGCACGGGCTTCGGCGCGGCCGGGGCGATCCAGAGCCCTGTCCGATGAGCGCAGTGGCGCGATGACGGGCGGCGACGCCCGCGCGCTCCTGGCGCGCACGCCGCTGGCCGTCCGCAAGGGACCCTTCGCGCTCGCCTCGTGGCCGCCGGCGCAGGCCTCGGCCGTGAGCGCCGCCGCGCTGCGCAGCGCCTCCGACATCGCCCTGTGGATGCGCGACGACCTCGAGGTCACGGCGCTGCTGCGCGAGAGCGCGCTCGGCGCGGCCCCGCCTCCGCGGCATGCCCAGCGCGGCTGGGCGCTGCTCACGCTCGACCAGCCCATGGAGTGGGACGTGACCGGCGTGCTCGCCGCGGTGTCGGGCGCGCTGGCCGCGAGCGGCATCCCCATCGGCGCGGTGACGGCCTTCGCGCGCGACCACGTGCTCGTGCCGGCCGACCGGCTGCAGGACGCGCTCGCGGCCCTCTCGGGCGTGTGCGGCGAGGTGCGCCAGCTCGACTGAGCGGGCCCGCCATGCCCCGCCTCTTCTTCTCCGTCGGCGACGTCTCCGGCGACCAGCACGCGGCGCGGCTCGTGCGCCGGCTGCAGCAGCTCGTGCCCGGCCTGGCCGTCGAGGGCCACGGCGGCCCCGAGCTCGCGGCGGCCGGCTGCCGCGTGCACACCGACCTCGTGCGCCAGTCGATCATGGGCTTCGCCGCGGCGCTGGCCGCGGTGCCCGCGATGCTCGGCGTGCTGCGCCAGACCGGCGGCATCCTCGACGCCCGGCGGCCCGACGCCGTCGTCATCGTCGACTACCCGGGCTTCAACCTCTACGTCGCTCGCCTGGCCCACCGGCGCGGCATCCCGGTGATCTACTTCGTGGCGCCGCAGCTCTGGAGCTGGGCACCGTGGCGCGCGCGCCGCTTCGCGCGCGTCGTCGACGAGGCGCTGGTCATCTTCCCCTTCGAGGTGGACTTCTACCGCGACGCCGGGCTGCCCGCGACGTGGATCGGCCACCCGCTGCTCGACGAGCTGCCGGCCACGGACGCCGCGATCGCGGCGGCGCGCGACCCCTCCATCGCGTCGCGGCCGCGCCCCGTCGCGCTGCTGCCGGGGAGCCGCCCGCGGGAGGTCGCGGCGCACATGCCGATCCTGCTCGCGGCGGCGGCCGAGCTCCTGCGCCGCCACCCCGACTGCAGCTTCCACACCGCGCACGTCGTGCCGGCCGCGCGGCAGGACATGGCCGAGCGCGCCCGGGCGGCGGGCGTGCCGTTGTCGGTCCACGACGACCGGCTGCACGCGGTCATGTCGAGCTGCCGCTGCGCGATCGTCTCCTCGGGGACGGCCACGCTCGAGACCGGGATGCTCGGCACGCCGCTGGTGCTGCTCTATCGCGTCACCCGCATCGCGCTCTCGCTCTCGCCGGCGGTGCTGCTGACACCCTGGGTCGGGCTGGTCAACCTGCTCGCCGGCCGCCAGGTGCACCCCGAGGTCCTGCCCACCGACGACGACCCGGCGGCCCTCGTCGCGGCGGTCGAGCCGCTGCTCGCCGACGGCCCGGAGTGGCGCGCGCAGAAGCAGGCGCTGGCCGAGCTGCGCGGACGGCTGCACGGCGACGGCGGCGCGACGGGCGCGATCGAGGCGGCCGCGCGGCGGATCGCGGGGCGGCTCGGCGCGCCGGCGACCGCGCCGCCGGCCGCCGCACCCGCCCGGCGCTAGCGCGAGGCCGGCTCCGCCCCCCACGACAGCAGGTTGCTGAACAGCTTGCGCACGACGTCGCCCGGGCCGGGCGGCCCGTTCAGCGTGCGCAGGATGTCGAGCGTGCTCAGCACGATGCGCCCCTTGCCGGCCGGGATCACGCCCAGCGCCGTGGCGGGCCGGAACTGGTGGCCGCTCACGCAGCCGATCACGGCCTCGTCGCCCGACAGGAGCAGGCCGAAGCGCTGCGCGCCGTAGTGCACCAGGTCCTGCCACGGGCGGCCGAGCGCGCCGTCCGGAAGCCCGTTCAGGATCGGATGCGGCCGCGCGACGAAGCCGCCGCCCAGCCAGTAGCGGCCGTGGTCGAGCCGGCCGTCGTACTGCACGAGCCCGCGCTCGGCGAGCCGCCGCGCCCAGATGTCGGCGCGGAAGAGGACGAGCACCGTCGTGCCATCCTGCTGCGCGCGGTGCACGAGCTCGTCCGTGATCTGGTCCGCTGCCTTGAGCCGCGCGGGCGTCGTCCACAGCAGCCGCAGCGTCGCGGCCACGTCCTTCTGGAAGTACTCGACGCGCAGCGCGTGGCCCTCGCCGGCCACGAGCTCGACCGGGTCGGCGCGGTCGTACTCGGGGCCGTGCTCGTCCCAGTGGTCGATGAGCAGCTTGCCGTCGAGCCACACGCGCACGCCGTCGTCGCTCAGCGTGTGGAGCACGTAGCGGCCCGACTCGGGCGCGGTCAGCGTGCCCGTCCAGCGCGCGATCCAGTCGGTCGTGCCCACGCCCGGCGCCGGCTCGGCGCGCGACCACTCGAAGTCGAGCGCGCCGCCCGTCGTCCGCGCAGTGGGAAAGCCGCCGCCGGGCACGTCGGGCGGCGGCAGCGTGTCGCCCCTGTAGAAGCAGCCGGTGAGCGCCAGCGCCGAGGCCGGCACCGGCTCGCGCGGCTCGGGATCCCAGTCGCCCACCGCGATGACGTCGAGGGGCCCCATGTCGGCCCGGAAGTCCTCGGGCGACGGCTTGCGGTTCTCCTCGAAGAATCGGTGCAGCGCCCGGCCTTTCTCGAAGAGCGCGAGCCGCGCCGGCAGCGCGCGGCTCTTCCAGTCGACGAGCAGCAGCTCGTCGCTGCCCGAGGCCACGAGCGCGCCGTCCTCCGTCGCGCCCTCGCGCAACTCGGCCGTCAGCACGTAGCGCCCGGCCTCGCCCTCGAAGGTCGCGGCCAGCCCCTCGGCGAGCATCCGGCCGTAGGGGCCGGCCTCGAGCGCGACGGGCAGCGCGCGACGCCAGACCTCGCCGCCCTCGGCGTCGCGCATCGCGAGCACGAGCGTGTGCGGCCCGACGAGGCCCGTCTCGTCGATGAGCCCGACGTCGGCCACCGTGCCCGTCGGCGACTGCATCGTCGGCGAGACCCACTCGCTGGCATGGCCCACGCTGCTGCGCAGCCGCACGACGAGCGTCCGCTCGGCGTTGGCGCGCTGCAGCGGCGCGGGATCGCCCTTGAGGTCGCGCCAGACGTCGACGACGCCCGAGTGGTTCTCGAGCTTGCTGTCCTCCCAGCCATTGATCACGTAGCCGTCGGCGACGTCGCCCAGGCGCACGTTCTCGATGGCGCGGGCCTGGTAGTCGTAGGCGACCGAGCCCAGCCCCCGCGTGACGGCATCGACGTCGAGGCCTGCGGCGACCCAGCCGTGCTCGTCGAGCCAGTGCTGCAGCGCGTCGTGCCAGGCGAGGTAGTCGGCGCCGTCCCACCCGGGCTCGCCGGCGTTGATGCGCGGCGCGATGGCCGCCAGGCGCGGCGGCGCGGCGATCGCGCCCTCCTCGCCCCAGAACACGATCTCCCCGCGGTTCTCGCTGCGGCGCAGGAAGTCGGTCGGTCCCTTCCAGAACTCGTCGCGCCACACGCCGGGGCCGGGCGCGTTGTGGTTGTCGGACCAGCCCTCGGTGTGGAGCTCGGGGTCGAAGGGCCGCGCGTGGAGCTTGAGCGGATCGTCGCCGTCCTTGCTCCAGCCCGAGGTGAAGGTCATCACCCGGCTCGGGTCGAGCGCGTGCGCGTCGATCAGGTCGCGCCGCTGCGCTTCGGTGGGCGCGGCCGTCTCCTCGTTGATCAGGTTCCAGATCACGACCGACGGGTGGCTGCGGTCACGCCGGATCATGCGCAGCAGCTTCTCGCGCGCCAGCGCCTGGCAGAACTCGTCGCCGCCGTGGCTCGCGTAGCCGCCCGGCTCGCAGTAGGCGAGCAGGCCGAGCTCGTCCTGCACGTCGAGCAGCCCCGGCGCGGCGATCGTGCGGTGGTGGTTGAGCATGTTCAGGCCGAGGGTCCGTGCGTCCTCGACCTGGGCGCGCGCCAGCTCGGGCGTGGGCACCAGGCCGCTGGCCGGCCAGAAGCCCCAGCTGATCGCGCTGCGCAGCACGATGCGCTGGCCGTTCAGGCGGAAGACGGCGTCGTCGCCAACGCCCTCGACGCTGAACGAGCGGAAGCCGAAGCGCTGCTCGCGGACGTCGACGGCCGGCCCGTCCTTCCCGACGTGGAGCGAGACGCGCACGCGGTACAGCTCGGGGTGCGCGGGACTCCACAGCT
>Ga0111539_10013716_pt1 | contig 10122 bp, 12 predicted proteins | sample RhiMethybrSRZTD1_FD_79667 | JGI IMG/M metagenome (GOLD analysis project Ga0111539, IMG submission 79667) | Populus rhizosphere microbial communities from Tennessee, USA - Rhizosphere MetaG P. TD hybrid SRZTD1 (version 2) (version 2) | ecosystem: Host-associated > Plants > Roots > Rhizosphere >... | reverse complement strand
GGTGAACAGCTCGGGCCCCGACCGCCAGAGGCGCGCCTCGATGATCGTGCCCGCCGAGAGCAGCACGAGAACGGCCGTCGCGGCCCCCGCGGCGAGGCGGCTCGAGCGGGGTGCCTTCCGCCCCAGCCCCTCCCCCGCCGCCAGCGCCAGGCCGAGGAGCGGCATGTACAGGAAGTTCTGCGCGTAGAGGGAGCCGATCGGCGTGAGCAGATTCGACGCGGGGAGGAACGCCGCCAGCGCGAAGCCGCAGAAGAGGCTCAGCCGATCGCGCCGCAGCCACAGCCACAGCGTCAGCCCGCCGAGCGCCGCCAGCAGCAGGGCGCCGAAGAGCACGCCCGGATCCGTGAACGCCGGACCGGGCTTCCCCGGGCCGTAGGCGGCGGCGTCGGTGAAGCGCCACGGCGCGAAGAGATACCCGAGGTAGCGCCCCGCGAGCCGGAGCGCCGCCCGGGTGCGGTCCGCGTCGCCCATCATCGCCAGCGGATTCACCGCCCCGTCGATGCGCGCGCGGGGCAGGCCCATCCCCGCGTGGGCGAACAGGCGGAGCGCGATCGCGACGGCGACCGCCGCGGCCGCCGCCAGCCCGCAGCGCAGCATCGCACGCCCTTTCGCGGCGGCGGCCAGCGGGGCGCGCAGCGCCAGGAACGGAACGCCGAGGAAGGCGATCGCCGACTCCTTGCACAGGAGCGCACCGAGGAACGCCAGCCCGACGGCCGGGGCGCGGCCCTGGGCAAGGGCGAGCCAGGCGAGCAGCAGGAAGAAAGCCGGCAGCAGATCGACGCGCGCCACGATCGAGGCGACCGGCCACGCCGTGACCGGGTGCACCGCGAACAGGAGCGCGCCGAACATCGCGGCCCGCATCGGCACCGCCAGCCGCAGCAGGAGCCCGAGCACGAGGGCGCTGTTGGCCGCGTGCAGCAGCACGTTGAACAGGTGGAACCCGACCGGACCCCAGCCGAGGAGCTTCCCGTTCAGCGCCAGGGACGCGATGACCAGCGGCCGGTAGTAGGCGGTGCCGGAGGGCGTGCCGTACCAGAAGTGATGCGCGAACGCGTCGATCGGGCTCCAGGCCTCGCGCAGGAAGGCGTTGAGCACGACGAGGTACTTGTCGTCGAAGACGAACGGAAAGCCCAGGGTCTGGAGGTGCACCGCGACCGCCGCCAGGACAACGAGGGAGAGCGCGTGGCCGCGCGGCAGGCCGGTCATGGGGCGCATAGAATACGCCTCCGATGAGCGGACGCGACAAGGTGATCGTGGTGCTGCCGGCCTACAACGCCGGCCGCACCCTCGAACGGACCTGCGCCGAGATCCCCGCCGGCGCCGCCGACGAGATCCTCCTCGTGGACGACGCCAGCCGCGACGACACCGTCGAGGTGGCGCGGCGCCTCGGCCTCACCGTCGTCACCCACGAGAGGAACCTCGGCTACGGCGGCAACCAGAAGACCTGCTACCGGGCCGCGCTGGATCGCGGCGCCGGGATCGTCGTCATGCTCCATCCCGACTACCAGTACCCGCCGCAGATCCTGCCGGCCATGGTCGAGATGGTGCGATCGCGGCTCTTCGACGTGGTCCTCGGCTCGCGCGTCCTCGGGCGCGGCGCGCTCGCCGGCGGCATGCCGCTCTACAAGTACGCCGGGAACCGGGTCCTGACCCTCATCGAGAACCTCCTGGTCGGGCGGAAGCTGGCCGAGTATCACACCGGGTACCGGGCGTACTCGCGCCGGGTGCTCGAGACGCTGCCGCTCCTCGAGAACTCCGACGGCTTCGTCTTCGACAACCAGATCCTCTGCCAGGCGATCGCCTTCGGCTTCGCCATCGGGGAGATGTCGAGCCCGTGCCGCTACTTCCCCGAGGCGTCGTCGATCGGCTTCGCGTCGAGCGTGCGCTACGGGTTCGGGGTGCTCGGCACCGGACTGGAGTACCGGCTGGACCGCTGGGGCGTGCGGCGTTCGCCGCGCTTCAGGCCGGAGGGGCGGCGGCTCGCCTCTGACGGACGTACTCGATGACGAGCGGCAGCAGCGACACGCCGATGATGGCGAGGACCACGATCGAGAAGTTCTCCCGCACGACCGGAAGGTTGCCGAAGAAATAGCCGGCCGGCACCAGGAGCCCCACCCACAGCAGCCCGCCGATCACGTTGTAGGCGAAGAACCGGCGGTACGGCATCGTTCCGATGCCCGCCACGAAGGGGGCGAAGGTCCGGACGATCGGCACGAAGCGGGCGAGCACGATCGTCTTTCCCCCGTGGCGCTCGTAGAATTCCTGGGTGCGCAGGAGGTGCTCGCGCTTGAGCCAGCGGACGCGGTCGGTGAACACGCGCGGACCGACGCGGCGCCCGATCCAGTAGTTCAGGCTGTCCCCGGCGATCGCCGCCACGGCCAGCAGGACGAGCAGGACCGGGAGGTCCAGCGACCCGATGGCCGCGAACGCCCCGGCGGCGAACAGCAGAGAATCCCCCGGCAGGAACGGCGTGGCCACGAGCCCCGTTTCGAGGAAGACGACGCAGAACAGGATGGCGTACGTCCACGTCCCGTAGGTCTGGATGATCTCGCCCAGGTGGCGGTCCAGGTGCAGGAAGACGTCGACGATCCCGTGCAGGAAGTCCATGCGGGGGCGGACTATACCCGATTCGGCCTGTCACGCTTCCCCCTCCCCGCGCCTAGAGAGGGCAGGACCGCCTGCGGTCCGGAGAGGGGGTGAGGAGATGAGCGTGGTGATGCGGATGAAGACGCTGCTACCGGCGCTGGCGGTGATGGCGATGCCGGCCGCCGCGTGGGCGGCGGAGACGATCGGCTGCTGCGGCGGATGCGGCTGCTGCGGAGGTTGTTGCCTTTAGTCCGGGAGTTCGAGTCCGATTCGAAGCATGGAAGACGGGTCGCTCTCCGATCTCCAGGGCCTCATGGGCCGGCTGGCGGACGGGGATCGATCCGCCTTCCCGCAGGTGTTCGCGCTGCTCTGGACGCCGCTGCGCGATCTGACCGGCCGCCATCTCCCCCCCGCCGAGGCGGAGGACGCGGCGCAGGAGGCGCTCCTGAAGATTTTCCGCCGGGCCGCCGAGTTCGACACGCGCCGGAGCGCCCTCGCCTGGGCGCTCGGCATCGCCCGCTGGGAGATCCGCACCTGGCGCCGGAAGCGCCGACGCCGGCGGGAGGAGTCGATGGGCGGGGCGGCCGGACACCGGGCGTCGGCGGCGCCGTCTCCCGAAGAGACCCTCGTGGCGCGTGACACCGAACGGATGCTGGCCGCGGCGCTCGGGACCCTCTCTCCCGCCGATCTCGAGACGCTGCGTCTCTACCGGAACGGCGAGCGGGCCGCCGTCGCCGCGGCGACGTTCCGCAAGCGCGTGGAGCGCGCCCTCGCCCGGCTGCGCACCGCATGGAGGATGACCCATGGCTCCTGATGCGGCGCTCGCGGTCCGCGCGCGGCGCGCCTACGAGACCGGGCGGCTGGCCTCGGCGGCAGCCCGCACACTGCCCCTGGCGCCGCTCCCGGCGATCGCGATCGGCTGCGGCTGCCAGCCGCGCACCGCGCTCGCCGCCGGGACGATCTTCCTGGCCACGATCGTCTTCTGCTTCTGGCGCGGCGGGGACTACCGGCGCGGCGCCATCCCCGGGATCGCCGCGGGACTCGTGCCGCTGCTGACCCCGTCGATCCTCCACGCGGGCGCGCACGCCTGCACGCCCGGAGGCTGCGGGCCCGTGACGACGCTCGCCTGCGCCGGGGGAGGTCTGCTCGGCGGCGCCCTGCTCGCCTGGATCGCCCCCCTGCCGCGCGCCGCGGGCGGGCGACCATTCGTGGTGGCGTGCGTCGTGGCCGGGCTCGCGGGGGCGATCGGCTGCGTCGCCTACGGGACGGTCGGTCTCGCCGTCATGGTCGCCGGTCTCGCGGCCGGATCGCTGCCGGCGATCGCGCTGCGACGGGTCTGAGCCGGAGCAACGATCCTGCGATCGTAATCGGGGAAGTGCGAGATCCGTCGTTGTTTCGAGGCGGGGATCGTCTATATTCCCCCGGCGTGAGTCCCGAGTCCCTCCCGAACCTCTCCCATTACTTCTGGATCGTCGGCCTCTTCCTGGTCGTCGACGCCCTCAAGGTTCTCATCGAGATCTGGAACCGGCCGGTGCGGCGGTCGTTCACCTCCGACCTCGCGAACCTGACGGCCCTCATCCCGACCCACAACGGCGCGCAAGTCCTGAAGGAGACGATCAACGACCTGCTCAAGGCGGGGCTGGCGCACGACCGGATCATCGTCATCGACGATGCGTCGACCGACGACACCCCGAAGCTGCTCGCGGACCTCAAGATACGCACCTACCGCATCCCGCACATGGGGAAGGTGTCGGCCGTCAACTTCGGCATCCACCGCGTCACGACCCCCTACGTCCTCCTGCTCGACGACGACACGCGGGTCGGCGCAGCGAAGATCCCGACCTCGCTCCTGGAAAAGTACGACGCGGTCGCCTTCAACGTCGTGCCGGACCGGCGGGATCGGTACGGCCCGAAGGGGAGCGGCGTCCTCGCGGCCCTGCAGCGTTACGAGTACCGCAAGTCGATGGAGATCGGCCGCCGGTTCCAGGACGCCACCGCCAGCATCTCCTGCATCTCGGGGGCGATCGGGCTGTTCAAGAAGGAGCGTCTGCAAGGGTTCCATCACAAGCACACCGGCGTCTTCCAGGGGGAGGACCTGCAGCGCACCATCATCGAGCTGCTCAACGGCGGGAGCGTCGTCTTCGCCGACGAGCCGGTCTGGACCGTGGTGCCCGACAAGATCGTCGACCTGGCGCGGCAGCGGCTGACCGGCTGGTACCCGGCCCACTACCACATGTTTTTCTCGTACCTCCGGCTGCTGTTCCTGCCGTCATCTCCCTGGCGCCTGCGGCACGAGATGGCGTACAACATCTTCGTCGTCCTGACCGAGCCGCTCCGGATCCTGTCGCTCGGGCTCATCATCTATCACCGGCTCTGGTTCGAGCTGGGGCTCCTGTACCTGCTTTATCTATTGCTGGAGCTCTTCCCGTTCACGGTCATCCAGAGGGAGTTCAACACCGGCAAGCCGCTGCTGGTGCTCCTCCTCTATCCGCTGTTCGGCTTCGTCAACGCCGTCCTGCGCGTCATCGCCTGGTTCGTCTGGGTGTGGAAGCGGTTCGTGACCGGCGAGATGCGCCGCAAGACGGAAAAGGACCGCAAGTGGAACCAGCCGGCGAACGTATGACGACGCCCCGGGCCGCCTTGCGTGCGCTGCTCCTCGCCGCCGCCTGCCTGCTGCCCGCGGGGGCCGCGACGGCCGTGGCGGAGCCGCAGGGATCCGCCGCGGTGCCGCCGGCCGGCAGCGCCTCCGACCCGCACCCCGCCCGGACGTCGCTGAAGGAGGACCCGTGGCCGGCCGGCAAGCGCGGCAAGTACGCCTTCTGGTGGGACCACTACCGCGACTCGAACGACAATGACTTCGACGACTTCTCCTTCTTCATGTCGTACAAGCAGGTGTACGCGCAGGTCTGGAGCGGCCAGTACACCGACGGCATCGAGCTGGGCGGATACGTGAAGGACTACCGCAAGTCGTCGTATGGGGGCTTCGTCCGCTGGAGGAACGATCGGGATGACGTCGCGCAGTTCGACACCGGCCAGGTGATGGCGCACGGCCTCGTCTGGGTCGGTTCGCTGCGCTACATCCACGTCATCCCGGACACCGTGGACAACGACGCCGACGGCATTCCGGACGACGAGGACGGCGACGGGGTGCCGGATCCGGTTCCGGGCGGGCAGAACCAGGTGCAGTTCGGCACCGGGCTCGACTGGTACCACGGCGACTACGACTTCGGGACCTTCCGCGCCATCAGCGATCCGCGCGAGGGGGGGCGGTGGACCTTCCAGCTGTCGCACCGCTTCTATTTCGGGGAGCCGTACTACATCGAGCCGGGGATCCTGCCGCGCACCGACGGCGAGATGAACTGGTTCCTGCGCGGCAAGATCAAATGCTTCGTCTGGCTCATCGGTGATTTCAACCAGTTCGACTTCACCGACATCGAGCGCAAGCAGGTGAGCCTCGGGCTCGAGTTCGCCTACTAGGCCGGGCCGTCAGTCCTGCTTCTTCGCGGCGTCCTGGACCTGCTTCAAGTGCTGGTCGGTCGAGGCCCCCATCTCACGGAGGTTCGGGAGCGTCCCCGAGCGGACCGCGTCGCCGGCCTCCTTCTGCCCGTGATCGTCCACGCGGCCCGCCGGCCCCGCGGGGGCGAGCGCCTGCTGCGCCGTCGGCATCACCGCTTTCCACGCCTTCGCCGCGAGCAGGAGCGCGATCACCAGCGTGACGATCGCCATCACGAACCCCATCCCGCCGCCGCCTGTCTTCGCCATGCTCCCCTCCCGGCGCCGATCACGAACGCGTCATCCACGCGCACGCGGCACCTTCCTTATTAATAGGGCGCGGAGACAGCTACGACCAGCGGAACCAGCGGAGCGCGAGGACGAACGACGCCGCGCCCCACAGGACGAGCCCCGCGATGCGCAGACTCTGCGAGGCGAGACCGGCCCCCTCGAGGATCACGGCGCGCAGCGCGTCGTTGAGCATCGTGAGCGGCAGCGCCTGGATCACCGGCTGCAGGATCGCCGGGAACCGCTCCGACGAGAAGAAGATCCCGGAGAGGAGCCACATCGGCAGCATGACGACGTTCATCAGTCCCGAGACCGTCTCGATCTTCTGCGCCCGGCACGCGACGAGGAGCCCGAGCCCCGCGAACGACACCGCGCCGAGGAGCGACACGGCGAGCACGGCGAGGAGGCTCCCCTGCACCCGCACCTGGAACAGGAGCGATCCGGCCAGGAGCAGCAGCGCCACCTCCGGCAGCATGAACAGGATGCGGCTCCCCATCATCGCGAGCAGGAAGTCGGAGCGCCGCATCGGCGTCGCCACCAGCCGCTTGAGCAGCTTGCGCACCCGCATGTCGACGATGACGAAGCCGATCCCCCACAGCCCGCCCCCCATGAGGTTCATGCCGAGCAGGCCGGGGATCAGGAAGTCGATGTAGCGCGAGCCCGGCTCCTCGACCTGCCGCTCCGCGACGGCGACGGGATCGGTGCGCCCCGCCGCGCGCTGCAGGGCGTCTTCGGCGCGGGCCCGCGCCAGGATGCTCTCGGGTCGCGTCGGGTCGAAGCGGAACTCGACCCCGCCCGCGCGCGCCACCACGACGATGTCGGTCCGGCCGAGGCGCAGCCGCTGCGCGCACTCCTCCCCCGCGCAGGAGCGCGCCCGGAAGCGGCGATCCCCCTCGAGCGCCTTCAGGGCGGCGGCCGTTGCCCCCGCATCCGGCGCCGCAGCCGCGACGACGACGTCCACGCGCACCTCTTCGGGCGGGCGCTCGCGGAACGCGATGCCGAGACCGATGGCGAGCAGCACCGGGAAGCCGTACACCCAGAAGATCGCCTCCGGCTCGCGGTAGAACTCGCGCAGGCGGCTCAGGAGGAGGGTGCGGAACGGGCCGGTCCGGCTCATGCGCGGGGGGCCCTCATGCGGCGGTCGAGGCGGTCTCGTCGCGCAGGTGGCGGCCGGTCAGATCGACGAAGACGTCCTCGAGGCTGACATGGCGGGTCGCGAGCCGCGCCAGCGCCAGTCGCTCGCGCCCGAGCCGTTCGAGGAGCGCCGGCAGGGTCACGTGCGGCTCGGTGACGGTCAGGGCCACCCCCTCGAGATCGATGCGCGCGCCGCTGACGCCGGGGAGCCCCCGATAATCTTCCTCGCGCAGCCCGTCCGCCCCCGCCTCGAGCGCGAACTCGATGACGTGTTCGCCGCCCAGACGCGCCACCAGCTCGCCCGGCGACCCGAGTGCGATGACGCGGCCGTGGTCCACCACCGCCACCCGGTCGCACAGCCGCTCCGCCTCGTCCATGTAATGGGTGGTCAGCAGGATCGTCCGTCCGCGGGCGCGCAGCGCGCGCAGCACCTCCCACAGCGACCGCCGCGACTGCGGATCGAGGCCGGTGGTCGGCTCGTCGAGGAACAGCAGCTCCGGATCCCCGACGAGGGCGCAGGCGACCGCCAGCCGCTGCCGCTGCCCGCCCGACAGCTTTCCGACCCAGGCGCCGCTCTTCTCCTGCAGGGAGACGAGCGCCAGCGCCTCCTCCGGCGGGAGGCCGCTCCGGTAGAAGGAGCGGAAGAGGTCGAGCGTCTCGCGCACGCTCAGCTTCTCGGCGAAGCGCGTCTCCTGGAGGGAGATGCCGATCCGCTGGCGCAGATCGTCGGCGTGCGCGTCCCAGCGCCCGCCGAGGACCTCGACCTCCCCGGACGTCGGCGGCAGGAGCCCCTCGAGGATCTCGATGGTGGTCGTCTTGCCGGCGCCGTTCGGGCCGAGGAGCCCGAAGCACTCGCCGGATCGCACCTCGAGGTCGAGCCCGTCCACCGCGTCCACCGTCGAGGAGCGGCTGACGAAGCGTTTCCGCAGGCCGCTGCAGCGGATGGCGACCCCCTTCGCCCCTGTCGGCATGGCGGGATGATACCCGCGAACCGGACGGGACCCGGAGGCGCCGCGTCCCTACGGGGCGGCGGTGCGACCGGCCGGCGGGACCTTGTCCGGATCGCGGCGCCAGACGACGTACGAGTACGCCGCCAGCCCGAGGGTGGCGAAGAGGATCAGCACCACCATCAGCACGATCGACCGTCCGGGCGCCACGACGGCGGTGGTCATCGTCAGCAGCCCGAGCCCGACGAACACCCAGCCGCCGGCGCGGTGGGTGCGGCTCCAGGACTCGGCGCTCGACAGCGTCCACGGCGTGCGGATGCCGAAGAACCAGTTCGGCCGCACCTTGCCGAGGACGTTCCCGAGGATCACGAGCAAGGCGCCGACGGCGAGCGGGATCACCGTGCGCACGTCGACGGCCGCGCCGCGCGCCACGCCCTGCACCAGGCCGTAGATCGCGGTCACGAGTGCTACGACCGCCACGCGGATCGTCGCCCACGCCCCCGCGAAGTTGTCGTAGTTGTCCCGCCCCGGGTCGATGCGCGGCACAAAGCGGAGAAGCAGCGCGACGCCGAGGGCGAGGAGCGGCAGGGCGAACACGCCCTCGAGCCGTCCCCCGTACCGATCGACCTCCCCGTGCAGGTTCCAGTGCATCGGGAACTGATCCGGCGCCCCGGACCACGTCAACGCCCCGAACAGCAGCATCCCGCCGATCAGGACCGCGCACGTCACGTCGGCAATCCACCGGGCCCTCATCGCTTCCCCTCCTTCTCCCGCGTCCGGCCGAGGAGGTCCCACAGGCCGGCCAGCGCCTGCTCCAGGGCCGAGACGTTCAGGCTGTAGACGATGCTCGTGCCGCGCCGCTCGGTGACCACGAGCCCCGCCCGCTTCAGGACGTTGAAATGCCCCGACAGCGTGGACTTCGCGAGCGGGAACCCGTCGGCGATCTCCCCCGCGGTCAGATCGCGGCGCCGGAGCCGCCGGAGGATCTCCCGGCGGGTCGGATCGGCGAGGGCCTGCAGGACTTCGGTCATATTCGTTATTTCGCGAACGACCGAAATATAGACCCGCGCGACCGGGAGGTCAAGAGGGGCGCGGCCCCGGGCCGGTCACTTCGCGGCGCGCGGGACCTTGAGCTCGGCCAGGTGCCGCGCGGTGTCCTCCCCGGCGGTCGACGGCTTCACGGCGCGATCGACCAGGAGGATGCGGCCGTCCTTGCCGATATAGAAGGTGTGGCGGTTGGCGTACTCCCCTTCGAGCACGCCGTAGGCGCGGGCGGTCTGCCGGTCGGGATCGCTGAGGATCGGGTAGTCGAGGCCGAGGGACTCGGCGAACCTGCGGTTGGTCTCGGCGTCGTCGACGCTCGCCGCGAAGTACGCCACATCGAAGGCCCGGATCTCGTTGCCGCTGGCACGCAGCGACTTGCATTGCGCCGTTCACCCGCCGGTGAACGCCTTGGGGAACCAGGCGAGGACCACCGCCTTCTTCCCTTTGAAGTCGTCGAGCCCGTAGGTCTTTCCGTCCGATCCGGCGAGGCGGAACGGCGGTGCCGGATCGCCGGCCGCGAGCGGCTTCACCGCTTCCGCGGCCGCGGCGGGGGGGGCCGTCCCGGTCGTCGTCGCGGCGGGCGGGCCGTCCGCGGCCGCCAGGGACCACAAAAACCCGAGCGCCAGAAGCG
>Ga0111539_10013714_pt1 | contig 10122 bp, 5 predicted proteins | sample RhiMethybrSRZTD1_FD_79667 | JGI IMG/M metagenome (GOLD analysis project Ga0111539, IMG submission 79667) | Populus rhizosphere microbial communities from Tennessee, USA - Rhizosphere MetaG P. TD hybrid SRZTD1 (version 2) (version 2) | ecosystem: Host-associated > Plants > Roots > Rhizosphere >... | reverse complement strand
TGGGCTGGTGCGCAATCCCGAAGCGTTTTTGGTCAGGAAAACTGCCATGGGAAGAACGCCGCCGCGGCCGTAGGGCCGCGCATCATCGACCCGGACCCATTTTTCCGATGCGTCCGGGCCGCCGCTGGGCTCCGGCATGCCGTAGTGCTTCGCCAGGATGGGATTGACGAACGTACGGCCGGTGTAGAGAAGGTCGAGCACCGATCGGTCTTCGCGGACGAGGTCCAGCAGGAAGCGGATTGGCTCCTCGAACATCGCTTGCCGCAGCTCATTCGTGAAGGCCGGAAACCGCTCGCGGTCGACGCTGTTGTGCTCTTCGAACCGCCGGAAGCCGAGCCAGTTGCCTCCGAACTCCGTGACGAAGCCCCGGATGGCGGGATGCTGCAGCATTCGTCGGGCTTGCGAGACCAGGACTTCTGGCTGGTGCAGGTCTCCAGCGGCCGCATGATCGAGGAGCGTGCGGTCGGGCATGCTGGACCAAAGGAAGTAGCTGAGGCGGCTCGCCAGGGCGTAATCCGAGAGTGGCACGGACGCTGCGAGGCCGTTCCGCCGGTCGGTCGCCCCCGATCCCGCCGCACCCTCTTCGCCGCTTTCACGCGGCCGATCGATGCGATAGCAAAATGAAGGAGACACGAGCACCCTCGTGATCGCGTCGCGGATGGCGTCCTCGTGGCTCAAGCCGTCATCGCGGCGGAGGGCACGATAGAAGGCAAGGAGGTCGTCGCGCTCGACCTGCGTCAGCGGACGGCGGAAGGCGCGCTCTGCGAAGTCGAGCAGGGCTTCGAGGTGGGCAGGCTCCGCCGCCAGACGAGCCGATTCCACGCGGCGGATCTCGGCGGAGATGTCACGGAAGTAGTCCTCGATGGCCTGGATGGCAAGGCCTTGGCCACCGTTGCGACGTGCCTTGGCGACGTACGCGACCGCGAGTTGCTGGATCTTGGCCTCGCTGATCACCTCTCTGTCCTCGGAGCGTGCGAAGTCAAACTCGGCGCCTTGCATGAAACGTGGAGGCTCCGCGCGCTCAAAGAAGATGTAGTCCTTGTACTGCCGAAGGGGCGCGAAGGTGATGAACCGGAGCTCATCCCACAGGGCGTCGAGCTCGCGCTGGTCGTCGGGGCCGAGGAGGAGCTCATAAAGCGGCGCGTCATCCCGGAAGTAGCCGACCATCAAGTGGAAGCCGGCGCTGAGAAGCCTCCCTCGGCTTTCGTTGTCCTCCTTCAAGAAAATGAGGCCACGCTCGGAGACGTAGAACGCGTCGGGAAAGACTGCGCAGAAGTGGTCGGCGGCTTCCTGCGTGAGGCCTGCTGCCTCCTCGGGCTGCTCTCCGCGTGCTCGCATCAGCGCGTCCGGATCGCAGCGCCGGCGGCTCGACGCGAGCTGACGGTCTTTCCAAAGCACAAAAGGTTGGGAGCCTTCAGCGATTCCGGGGACGCCGAGGTTCTGAGGATTCGGTTGGAGTTTCTTGCGGAGGCGGGCGACGTAATCACGCATTTGCTCACAGCCACGCCGGACAGCAACATCGTCCTTCCCTGGAGGTGGCAGGGCTCGCCACATGGCTTGAAGCTCAGCGATGGGACCGAGCGCTTCCTGCTTTTCCGTCAGTGTGGACCAGATCGTGGCGAGGTATCTGGGGCTGATTTTGTCTCTCGCCGCTAGACCGGACAGGGTTGCGTCCGGCTCGCCGGAGGCAGCACGGTGTTGAAATCTCCAGGCAGTCTGGAAGTAGTCGGCATAGTCCGTAGGTTGCCGCGCGTAGAAGTCGACGATGCGCTTCACGCAGTATTTGTCTCGATCGGTCTCCGTGACGACGGGATGCGGTGCAAAAGCGAAGCCTCTGGGTTGGAGTACGACGTGCTCGGCGACGTGCCGGGCAGCCTCCAGGTATTTCGTCAGGAGAAGCGGCGACATACTGAGCGACTCCGCCGAGTTGTCGAAACCGGCTTGGTTGGCCGGATCGACGGGAAATTCGCGGGCCGGACGGAGATCGATTCCTGTCAGGTCGCGAAGGGTGTTGTCGTATTCGGCGTTGCTCAGCCGGCGCGCAGGGACTGACCCGGGATCCCCTGCGTTGCGCTCTCCCTCGCGCCGGCGCACTGCTCGAATCCAATCGATGATGTTCCGGCGCAGCTCCGCGGATGGGCGCCGCTCGGCCTCTTCGGGCGGCATCTCATTCGCCTCGAGCTTCGCGAGGACCGTTTCCCAACGGCTGTAGTCTCCCAGGACAGCCGCGACGCTCGAGTAGGCGCTGAGGTCAAGCTTGCCCTTGTGTTTTTCTTTCCCGTGGCAGGAGAAACAATAGTTCTTCAGGAGAGGATGGATTGTTTCCGCAAATTGGCGCTCGAGGTCCACCTCGGGATTGGGCCCCCCGGGCTCGATCATAGAGGCTAGAGCTCCGCAGGCCACGCCGAGGCCGATGGCTCCGAAAAATACGCGGAGGACCGTGGTTTTCGTCCTTTGCGGCATGGGATGCTGCACCCAGTGTAGGTTCGGCGCGGGCGGCATCAATGCCCCAACGAGGCGGGAGGCAGCGCATGCGTTGGACTCGAACGGCTGAGAAACAGCCTTTTATAGCTTTTCGCGCAAACCTCGCTCGATCCTTGCCACCGACTCGGGCCCCAGCTCGCTCGCGACGCCCGCGTGCCGCTCGTCCAGAGTCGTGCGCAGGGTGGAGGACTCCGCACTGGCCGCCGGATGGCCGCTGGCGAGGAGCTCCCGGGCCCGGAAGTAGCATCGCAGCGCCTCGGCGAGCTGGAGCCGTGCCCGCTCCATGTCGCCGGTGAGCAACAGGATAGCGGCCGACTCTGCGGCATCCCCGAGCCCACGCGCTACGCGCAGAGCCGCGTCGTAATGCTCGCGCGAGGTGGTGTAGTCGCGCAGCTCTCGCGCGAGGAGACCCTGCGCCTCGAGCACTTTCACGAGGCTCCGCAAGTCGCCTCTCGACCGTGCGTGCTGCGCGGCGCTGGCGAGGTGGGTCTCCGCCTCGAGGTACCGTTTCGCCTGCAGGTGGATCTGGCCAATCTGGAGCTCGATCGCTGCGCCGAGGCCGCTGTCGCGCGAGACGGTGGCTTCCTGCAGCACTTCCTCGTACCGTTCCAGCGCGGGCTCGAGGTTGCCGAGCATGTAGTGCACGTTGGCCATCTGGATGCGGGTCGCTGCGGCGACGGAGCTGTCGCCAATTTCCGTCGAGATCTCGAGGCTCTCCGCGTAGCTCTCGAGCGCCGCCGCGTAGTCGCCCAGGACGTACTGCGTGTTGCCTAACTGGTGAAGCACTCGAGCGAGGTTGGCGGGCTGGTCCGAGTCCTGGAGCGCGACTTTCGCCTCGCCGTACAGCTCGAGCGCACGCGCCAGATCCCCGGTGTTCTTGTAGAGGATCGCGAGGTTACCGAGTGCGACGGTCCGGCGCGGGCCGTCGATGGTCGCAATGCACTCTTCGAGCACGTGGCGCGCGATGCCGACGCAGCCGCGCTGGATCAAGTCCTGGATGAACGTTTTGTGGACCTCGTAAGCGTCGTCGTAGAGGCCGGCGGCGAGCAGGTTCCTCCAGGACGCCACGAGATCCCAGACTTCGCCGGACTTCTCGGCCCGTCGCAAGTAGCACGCGCCGAGCGCGGCATGGAGGCCAAGCCATTTGGCAGGCGAGGTCGCCCGTAACCGGGCCGCCATGGCGCGCCGCACCGGCGAGGGCACCGCGATGGGGGGACCCTCGGCGGGCTCGCCCGACTCGGTCTCCGCTGCTACGTTCAAGAGCCCGAGGCTTTCGAGCTCTTTCAGCGCGGGTTCATCGCGCGCCGGGCCCTGGGCCAGAGGGAAGCCGAGGGATGTGAGCATCTCGCGGAGGATTTGACGGCTGGGCTCTGCCGGCAGCACGGCAGCGGCTTCCAGAATGGCGGCCGCGGCAGGCCCGAGGTCAGGGAGTTGCGCCGCCAGCGCGCGCGCCGCGAGCGCCGTTCCGTCCTCTGCGCCGGTCGCAGTCGGAGGCACTGGGGCGATCGGCACCGCGTCCCTGGCCGCGACCCGCATCGTGGAGAGCCAGGGGCTGTCCGTCCACCGCGCTTCCAGCAGCTCGACGCGCGACCGCCATTCCTCGCCGGGAGCCTCGCGCGTCGTGATCAGCAGCTTCCCCTGCCCTGTCGAGAGGAGGCGGAGGCCCTCGAGAAGCTCGCGGGGCCCGCCTCCGGCGTCGAGGAAATCGTCGAAGTCGTCGAGCCATAGGATTACCGGCAGGTGGGCAAGGCAGTCGTGAAGCACGGTCACCTTGGCCGCGAGGTGCGCGCGTTGGGCAAGGACGGACGCCAGCGCTTCGCTACCGATCTGGCGGAAAAGCTGCGCAGCTTCTTCGAGAGCCTCTTCGACGCAGCGGCCGGGAGCGACCGCGATCCGTTTCGCATGGCGCGGTGGGGCGGCGGTCGACCTCAGAGCCGCGGCGATCGCCGTCGTCCTACCGCTCGCGGGAGGCCCATGCACCCAGAGACAGGGCCTCCGGTCGGGAGCTCGCAGCCACTCCTCGACCGCCGAGCGTAGGGGCGAATCGCACCGCCGCTCTTTCGGGGGAACGTCCCCCAAGGCGTGGAGCGGCGCGATGGGCGGGGCCGGGTGGGTGGGCATCCTCGAGTTTATCGACACTCGGAGGCGGAAACTGTTGGCCGCGTGCAGCGGCCCTCCGCGGCGAATAATTCGTCTCGGTCGAGGCTTCGCAGGATACGATATCAGCGTCGTGTCCGGCGCTGAGATCCTGAGAGAAGCGGGCCGTCGCCTGGATCGCCTGAAGCATCTGGCGGCCGACCTCGCGCCCCCGGCCGGTCTCCTCGACGCGCCTGCGGCCCTGCTCCGCTGGTCGCGCACCGTCGGGAACCTCGAGCGCCGCCTCGAGGAGGGCTCGCTCGCTCCACTCCGCGTCGCGCTCTTCGGCCCTACCGGCGTCGGCAAGAGCAAGATTTTCAACACGCTCCTGGGGGTCGTCGAGAGTCCGGCGGGCTTCCGCCGCCCTTTCACGATGCGCTCCGTCTATTCCGTGGCGCGTGCGCACGCCCGTCTCGCGCCGCGTCTCGCGGGAGAGGCCCGCGTGCGGGGCGACGGACCGTGGCCCGATGCCGTCCTCATCGACACGCCCGATTTCGATTCCGTCGAGCAGCACAACCGGGAGGAGGCCGAGCGCGTGCTCGAGGAGTCGGAAGGGATCGTGTTCGTCACCGACGTCCAGAAGTACGCTGATCAGAGCACGTGGGACTACCTCGAGCGCGTTCTCCGCGAGAAAAAACGTACCATCCTGGTCCTGAACAAGGTCTCTGGCGGTGCGGCAGCCTCCGACTACGAAACCCGGCTGGCCGCACGGTTCGGCCGGCAGGACGTGGTCATGGTGGGGGAGCACCCCGTGGGCGATGAAGCACTCCTCCCCTCGAACGACCGCGGCGTCGAAGCGCTCCGCAGCCGCATCGAGGCGCTCGTGGGCGACGCCCGCGAGCGTCGGGGGACGCTCGAGCGCGCATTCGCATCGGACATTGCCGGCCTTTTAGGCGCATGGACCGAAGTCGAGCGTCCGCTCCGCGATTTCCTGGCTGGGGCGGACTCCCTGCGCGCCCGGGTCGAGGAGCGGCTCACGCGCGGGGCGGCGCGACTGCACGCGGAGTTGTCGCCGCCGATCGACGAAGCCGTCAAGTCGAGGCTCTACGCGCGCGTGCTCGAGAAAATCCAGTCCATCGACATCCTGCGCTACCCGCGCAAGCTGCTGGCGGCGCCCGTGATGGGGCTGAAGGACCTGGCCAGCCGGTGGTGGCCGTGGAAGCGCGATCGAGCCGCGCCGGGGCCCGAGGAGGCCCGCAGGAACGAGACATTCCAGGCTCTCGAAGGGGCACTGCTGCGTATCGCCGAGGAGACTCGCGACGACGTCCGCCGTGAGGCGCGATGCCCCGGCCTGCTCGACGGCGACGCAACCACCGCGTTGCGCGTGGACCGCGGAGAGCTCCACGATGCGTACCGTAAGCTCGAGTCCTCGTACCAGGAGTGGGTGGAGCAACAGGCGTTCGTGTTTGATGACAGGCCGACCACCGAGAGCAAGACGAAGTTCATCCTGTCGCAGGTGATCTACAACTGCATTATGGTCGGCGTGCAGATCCACACGGGCGGGCACTTCACTCTCATCGAGCTCGCGACGGACGGCGTGCTGAGCCCGCTGTTCGCGAAGGCCGTGGGCATCGCCGTGTCGAGCGAGAGGGTGCGGCAGCTGGAGGACGCTGCCCGGCGGGAGCACGAGCGGCTCCTCAGCACGCTCCTCGACGGTTTCCGGCGCCGCATCCAGGGGCTGCTCGAGTCGCGCACGGCGTGGAAGCCGGTGTTCGAGTCGCTCGCGAGCGAGGTCGAGGAGCTACGCCGCCTCGAGCGGGACATCGTCACGGCGTTCGCAGGGTCGGGCGCTGCAGGTCGCTTCGGGCCAGCGGACGCGGAGCGGCTGGAGGAGTCGGCTGTCCATCGGGAAGGCGGTTGGCCAGGCGGCGGGCGGGTGTGACATGACTACGGGCATCGACGCGGACCGCTGGTCGGCGCTCGGGGCGTTCTTCTCCCGCCCCCTGCTTGTCTTTCAGGAGCCGATTCGCCGTGAGCTCGAGGCCGAGTGGCGGCACATCACGGAGGCCGAGCGCAACCTCGATGACCGCCTGTCAGTCGGTCTCGTGGGAGGAACTGGCGTCGGTAAGTCGACGCTCATCAACGCGCTCGCCGGATCGGAGATCTCCAGCGCGGGAGACCGCCGTCCGACGACCGACCGCGTCGTCGTCTACCGCCACGGCGCGACGCCGCTCCCGGAAACCCTGCCCCGCGAAGGGATCGCGGCTCCCGAGGTCCTACACCAGACGCGTGACCTCGAGCGCGTCGTCCTGCTCGATTTTCCCGACTTCGACTCCGTCGAGGAGCTTCACCACGAGATCTTGAAGCGTTTCCAGCCGCACCTCGACGTGCTCATCGTGCTCGCGGACGACGTGAAGTACGCTGACGCGCGGCTTTTCGACCTGTTGCGCCGGCTGCCTCAGAGTGGCGCGAATCTCCACCCGGTCCTCAACAAAGTGGATCGTCTCGAGCTCCGCTACCCCGGCCGGTGGCGCGAAGTGGCCCGGGAAATTCTCGACGACTTCGCCGAGAAACTGAGAGTCCATGCCGGCCTGCAAGTGGATCGGGCGCGCCTCCTCGCGATTTCCGCACGGAGCGCCTTCCTGCGAGCCTCGAACGGCAGCGCCGGCGATTTCCCCGCCCTCGTACGGCTCCTCGAGGACTATCGGAGTGAGAAGCGCCGCCGCGCCGCGAAAGAGCTCAACCTGGAGGCGCGGAAACTTGCGCTTCTCCAGCGCGCGCGGGCTGCGGGGCTCGACGAGGACGCTCTTCGCCGCATCGACGCCGGCGAAGCGGTCCTCGCCGCTCGCAAGACCGACCTGGCGGGGGCGCTGGCGGGCACTCCCGCGGGCGTCTTCACGCGGTCCGAGCGACGCGGAATCGTCGCCGCCACGCTCGCGCGCTCCGCACGTGCGTTCGGCTTCCCGCTGGATTTGATCCTGACTTCTTTCGGCCACCTGCGGCTGATCCGTGGAAGGCGAACGCACCCCGGGACCCGTGCCGAGCTCACCACCGCTCGCGCTGTCGAGCACTACCGGGGATACCTCGAGGCGGTGGACAACGCCGCCCGCGCGCTCCGTGCAGAAGTGAACGACGTCCTGCCTCAGCTCGCCGCGCCGGCGAGCGCCGACGCGCAAGCCGTCCTCGACCCCGGAGACGGCTTGCAGCAGCGCGTCTCCGCGGCAGAGGATGCGCTCCGCCGCCGGTCGAAAGTTTGGAACCACGCCCTGCCAGCCGCTGTGGTCCTTCTCCACCTCTGGGCCATTCTCTACCCCGCCCTCCGCACCATGGTGGGAGAGCCGGCGGGCGCGGGGGGCTCGTGGAGAGGAGCGCTGCGCGATCTTTTCAGCTCGGCGTTCGCGAGCCTCAGCCCTTCGGCCATCCTCGGCTTCGTGGGATCGGTCCTCGCGTCCTACCTCCTGGCCGCCGCCCTGGCGTGGATGCGCAATGTCCAGCGGCTCGAGGGCGCCGTGAGCGACGCGGAAGATGCGCTGCGGGAGAAAGCGCGCCGCATGGGCGATGAATTCATCGACGCGTCGGAGCAGACGATCGCGCGGTGGCGCGCGGAGCGCAAAGAGCTCGCCGGGCTGCTGGGGAGCGAAAGCGGCGAGCGAGCTGAGCGGGACAGAGGATCCCCGGGGGGCGACGCCGCCGGTTCCGCCTCGAGCATCAGGCAGTGAGCTCGAGGAAAATTTCCTCGAGCTCTTTCGAGCCGGCGCCCTCGCAAAGACTCTGCAGCGTGCCGTCGTGGACGAGCCGCCCGTGGTGGATGATGCCCACGCGCTCGGCGATCTCCTCGGCAATATCGAGTGTGTGAGTCGACATGAATACTGTCACACCCCCTTTGACCTGACGCTTCAGGAAATCGATCGTCGTACGGATGTTGCGCGGGTCGAGCCCGACCCACGGTTCGTCGATGATGACGACTTTCGGGTCATGGAGAAAACAAGCTGAAAACGCCAGCCGCTGGCGCATGCCGTGCGAGTAGGTATCGATGAGTCGGTCCGCCTCGGCGATGAGGTCAAAGACGCCGAGGAGGTCCTCGCCGCGCGTGCGAACGCGCTCGGGCGGCATGCTGTAGAGGCCTCCGACGAACCGCAGGAACTCCCACCCCGTCAGCTTGCCGTAGAGGAAAGGGTGGTCGGGGATGTATCCGATGTTCTTCTTCGCCCGTACGGGCTCCCGCTGCATGTCGATGCCGTCAATGATCACGCTCCCCGAATTCGGGCGGAGGAGGCCGGCCATGATTTTCATGGTCGTGGTCTTGCCTGCGCCGTTCGGGCCGAGGAACGTGTAGAGCACTCCCGCGCCGATCGAGATGTTGATGCCGTCGACCGCCCTCTTGCCGCTGTACTCCTTGACCAGGTCTCGGATCTCGATCACGGCTTTTGCATCACTTTTTGCCAGGAAGGTGGACGCTCTCTCGCTTCGTCGCCCGGAGGCTGTAGTCTTCGAGCGGCGGGCCAAACTCCTGCTCGAGGAGCTCTCCCGATTGCGTTACCCACGCTTTGCTCTTCTGGCCGTGGACCTCGCTCTCGAGGAGGAACGCGTCCACGAGGACGCCGTCGTGGTCCCGAGCCTTGTGGTCGGTGACCGTGACTTGGAGGAGCTCGCGCCGGAACGTCGTGGGGTCGAAGCAGGCGACCCGGAACGTGTCACCGCGCTGGAAGCCCGCGACGGGCGGCGGCGCCATCAGGACGTCGCCAAGGACAAGTTCCTCGAGCGGGAGCTCCAGCGCCGGCAGATCCATCACGCCGGACCGGATCGTCACGCGGAAATTGCGGCCTTTGCGCTCTCCCGAGATCGTCGCGAGGAGGCCGCTGACCTGAAGGTTGATCGCAAGGCTGGAAGGGCGGAGGTTTTCGTCGAGCACGAGGTTTCCCGACGCGCTGACGAGGCCGAGCGGCTCCATCTGGACCGACGTCTCGAGCGACTGGTGAATCTCAATGCCTCCTTCCGCGAACACTTTCTCCATCGTCTGCGACGAGTACCCGATGATTTTCCGCTTCTTGTAAATCGCATACGTGCGCTCGCGGTAGAGCTCGCTCCCGATGAAGCGCGTTACTCCCGCGCGGTACACGTCCAGCCGGGTGCTTTCCCGCTCATTCAAGACGAGGAGAGTGTTCATCAAGAGCCAGAAGCCGAGGACGGCGAGCGCAAAAATCGACCCCAGGTGCTTCAAAAGTCCCTCCGTGCAAGCGCCCGAGCGCCCAGGCGGAAACAGAAAGCGGACAGCCCCAGGGTAATTCCGAGCGATGCCGTGTGGCTGAGGAAAATCCACGACGAGCCCGGCTCGCGGCCTCGGTAGAGGTAAGGAGCGGCCTCGACGCCGAGGATGACCGCCACGGCCAGAGCACTCGCGAAGAAATTGAGCGTGCCGCCGAGCCCGACCGCGATCCGGGCGGGGTTGTCTTCGTCGAACACGGGATAGGCAGCGCCGAGCCCGGTCGCGAGGCTCGTCAGCGAGAGCGCGCAGAGGACCACGGCGTAGACCGCGGCGACGAATAGCGCGGGGGACGTCCC
>Ga0111539_10013713_pt1 | contig 10123 bp, 7 predicted proteins | sample RhiMethybrSRZTD1_FD_79667 | JGI IMG/M metagenome (GOLD analysis project Ga0111539, IMG submission 79667) | Populus rhizosphere microbial communities from Tennessee, USA - Rhizosphere MetaG P. TD hybrid SRZTD1 (version 2) (version 2) | ecosystem: Host-associated > Plants > Roots > Rhizosphere >... | reverse complement strand
TCTGGGTCGATCGCGACGGCAAGGCCACGCCGGTCAACGTCCCCCCCCGGGAATACCGCGATGTCCGCATCTCTCCGGACGGCACGCGGCTCGCTCTCAGCGAGGGGCCCGGGTCCGGACGGCAGAGCGACATCAACATCTACGATATCGCTCACGGTACGACCCTGCGACTGACCTCCGACGGGCAGTCGGGGACCCCGGTCTGGACCCCCGACGGCCGATCCGTCGTCTACGACCATTACGCGAGCCACACGATCATGCGACGCGCAGCGGATGGCAGCGGCGAGCCGGTGGTGATCCGTGGCCATCCGAGTCTCCTGTTCATCCCTTCGGGCGTGCTGCCGGACGGGTCCACCATCCTCCTCAACCGCTCGGGTCTCCCCACCAAGGGGGACATCCTGACGCTCCCGATGGACGGGCACGAGGACATGAAGCCCTGGTCCGCCACGCCGGCGCACGAGGTCGAAGCGATCCCGTCCCCGGACGGGAAGCTGGTCGCCTACACAGTGGTCGAAAAGTCCGACCCGGCGATCATGGTGCAGTCGTTTCCGGGCCCGGGAGGACGCTGGCAGGTCTCGGAAGGGCCCGCCGTGTCGGCCCGCTGGACCAGGGACCAGCGTCAGCTCTTCTTCCTCAGCCAGCAGTCGGTGATGGTCGTGCCGGTCACGAGCACCTCTCCCTTCACCTATGGCCGGCCGGAACGCGTGGTCAACCTGCGCGACCTGCACACGGCTCCCCGTTGGGGGAGCAGCCAGTACGACGTCACCCCGGACGGCAAGCGCTTCGTCTTCCTGCTCGATCGCCTGCGCGAGTCGAGCCCCCAGCAGGTGAACGTGGTGCTGAACTGGACCGACGAGCTGAACCAGACGGCCGCTGCCGGACGCTGACGGCGCGCGCCGCCGGCACGTCGGCGCGCGCGTGTGCTAAAGGCTGAGCCGGGTGCCCAGTCCGCGCTGCAGCGCCTGCTCGAGGACGACCGGCGCGGTCGCCATGTCCTCGAGAGCGAGGCCGAGGTTCATGCAGACGAGGCGCTCGCGCGGGCTTTTCCTGGCCTCCTTGAGTCCGGCGCACACTTCGCCGAGATCGGCGTAGACGTCGGGGATCTTCTGGAAGTAGTCCCCCCCGTCGCGCGTGTGCAGGAGCTGCGCCGTGTCGTCGGTGTAGAACCGGTCGGCGCGCCGCATCGCGGCCGCGGTCCAGTACGAGTCGTAGTCGAGCGGCACGCCGAGCGCCCCCTCGGAGAACCACTCGGCCTCGAGGGTTGGCTCGGGGCGCCTCTTGATGGGCCCGGCGGTCACGACCACGTCGCATCCTTCGACGGCGCGGCGCGGCTCGTCGACAGGCAGGAAGCGCAGTTTCGGATGGATTGCCTTCGCCTCCTCGGCGTAGGCGCGCGATCGCTCTGGATGGATGTCGTAGGCTCGCACCTCGGCGAGCGACGGCAGGACCACCGCCAGCGCCTCGAGGTTCGTGCGCGCCTGCACGCCGCACCCGAGAATGCCGACGACGGCGGCTCCCGGTTTCGCGAGGCGCTTCGCGGCGACCGCGGTCGCGGCGCCGGTCCGCTTCGCCGTGATCCAGGTGGCGTCCATGACCGCCTTCGGCAGCCCGGTGGCGGCATCGTTGAGGATCAGCAGCCCGGAGATGTACGGGAGCCCCTTCGCCATGTTGCCCGGGAAGCCGCTCACCCACTTCACGCCGGCGGCCCCGGAGGCCCCGATGAGCGCCGGCATGGCGTGGATGAAGTTGTCGTTGCCGGGCGGCCCGGGATGGATGCCGGGCTTCGGCGGCATCTCGGTGCGGCCGTGTCCCTTCTCGACGAAGGCCGCCTCCAGCCGCTCGATGATCGCCGGCATCGTCACGCCGGCCGCCTCCACGTCGGCCCGCGATAAGTAAAGGATGTCGCCGCGCCCGATCTCTCCTCGAGGGCCGGCTCCGGAGGCCCCGGCGGCGTCGCGCCGCGGCGCGCGCACCCGGCTCACGGCCGTGCCTCGCCGCCAGGAGCCGTCCGCGTCGCCACGAACCCGGCCTGCGGACCGGAGGGCTGCGCGCCCGACGGGAAATCGAGCGTCCGCGTCGGGTAGGGGATGGCGATCCCCTCGTGCCGGAACCGTTCGGTCAGGCGCTTGACGAACTCATGCTTGAGGTCGTTCGAGCCCCTGAGATTCTCGGCGTTCAGGATGATGTTGAGGCGGAGCCCGGATTCGCCGAACCCGGTGAAGCGCGCCTGCGGCTCGGCGTCGGACTGGCCGCCGGGGACGGACCGCTGCGCCTCGCGCGCCACCTCGAGCGCCACCCGCTCGACCCGGTCGAGGTCCGACGCCATCCCCACCACCACCTCCACCGTCACCGCCAGGGCGCTGCTGCCGAGGTCGAAGTTGGTCAGCACCGTCCCGGCGAGCTTGGCGTTGGGCACCACGACGATGTTGTTCTGCTGCGTCTTCAGTCGCGTCGAGCGCCAGCCGACGAGGACGACGTGCCCCTCCTCGCCGCTCTGCAGCCGGATGAACTGCCCCGCCTCGAGCGGCTTGTCGGCGATGAGGTGGAACCCCGCGAAGACATTGGCGAGCGTGTCCTGAAGCGCCAGCGCCACCGCCAGCGACCCGACCCCGAGCGAGGCGAGGATCGGCGCGATGGAGATGCCGATGCTGTCGAGGAAGATCAGCAGGCCGACGCCGATGATGAGGCCGCGCACCGCCCCCTGCACCAGGCCGCGCGTCCCCTGGAAGGCGGCGTTCTTCTTCGCCATCCGGTCGAGCAGGCCGCCGGTCATCCGGTCGACGAACAGGATGAAGGCGAGGGCGAACGAGGCCGCCAGCATGATGTCGCAGGCGCGGTCCCACTCCGGATCGAGCGGCAGGATCCGCTCGAGCACCGTCAGGCCGCTGGCGAGGATGAGCAGGCGGGTCGGCCAGGCGATGGCGCCGATGAGGACGTCGTCCCAGGTCCAGGAGGTGCGCGCCGCAACCCTCCGCAGCACGCGCATCGTCACGGCGTGGGCGACGAGGAAGACGGTCAGCCAGGCGACCAGCGCGATGAGGCCGTTCAGCCACGCCGCGCGCCACATCTCGCCGAGGGCCGCGGGACCGAGGCTCTGCATCGTCTGGCCCACCTGACCCACGACGTCCTCAGTCACGGTACAGCCGGAACGGCAGCGATTCGCGCCGGAACGCCTCGATCTCCGGGCGCCAGGAGCGGGCCAGCGCCGGGAGATCGGAACCCTTCTCGAGCGCCTCGCGGATCGCCGGATCGCCGGTCAGCACGTCGATCGGCGGCTTGTCGGTCACGTACTCGTACGGCGGCTCCTTCCAGGCGAAGGCGTCCTGGTGCTCGGCGATCACGTCCTGCAGGAGCGCCAGCGTCGTGAAATACGGCAGATACGCGCGCCGGTCGGTGACATGGATCTGGAAGCCGTGGCACACCTCCCCCTTCCACTTGTGGAAGGTCGGCTCGAAGGAGTGGTCGCGGAAGACGACCCCGGGCAGCCGGCGGCGCCGCAGCCGTTTCCCGACGCGCACCAGATCGAGGTACGGCGCGCCGCAGATCTCGAACGGGCGGGTCGTGCCGCGCCCCTCCGAGAGGTTCGTCCCCTCGAGCAGCACCTGTCCCGGGTAGACGATCGCGGTGTCGAGCGTCGGCATGTTGGGGGAGGGAAGGACCCACGGCAGGCCGGTCGCGTCGAACGGCATCCTCCTCCGCCAGCCGCGCATCGGGAGGACCGTGAGCGCGGCGCGCCCGGGGCAAATCACCCCGGGGCCGTCCTGGCGCGGGCGCGGACGGAGGGCGCCCCGGTCCCCCTGTGCGGCCGCCCGCTGCGCCCCGCCCGGCGCCCCGGCGGCGAGGCGCGCGTTCACCAGCGCCGCCAGCTCGCCGAGGGTCAGGGCGTGCCGCATCGGCACCGGGTAGAGGCCGACGAAGGAGGTGTAGCCGGGGCGGATGAGGTTCCCCTCGAGGAGCACGCCGCCGATCGGGTTCGGCCGATCGAGGACGACGATCTCCTTGCCGGCGGCGGCGCAGGCCTCGAGCGCCAGCGCCGTCGTCCACTCCAAGGTGTAGACGCGTGTCCCGACATCCTGGAGATCGACCAGCAGCACGTCGATGTCCTCGAGCATGGCCGCGGTCGGGGAGCGGGTTTCCGAGTACAGACTGTAAACGGGGACACCGGTGGCCCGGTCCTTCCCGTGCCCCGACTCGATCATGTTGTCCTGCTTCTCGCCGGCGAAGCCGTGCTGCGGGCCGTACAGGGCGCGCAGCCGCTTGCCGCACAGGCGCCCCACGATGTCGCGCGCCGATTCGAGTCCGGCGGCAACCGACGCCGGGTGCATCAGCAGGCCGACGCGCCGGCCGCGCAGCCACTTCGGAAGGGAGCGGGCCAGCAGGTCGAGTCCGGTGAGCGTTTTCGGGGACGCCATGGTCGGGTGCGCCGCGCCGGGGATGACGGAGCGGCGGCCGGAGACTACCACAGGCGAAAAAAAACCGGCCGCGGGAGCGGCCGGCGAAGGGTGTCGAAGAAAAGGAGAGGAGATCGGGAGTATGGGGCGAGTGCCTCCTGCTCGAACTCAGGTCAAGCGGGTGCTCGACGATCTCCTCTCCTGAGCTCACCGATCCATATACAACCAACAGTCGGTCGAGGCAAGCGGTTTATACTCGCGCCTTCGCGGCGTTCTTTTTTTTTCTTGCGCGCGCGGGGATACGATCCGATGAATCGTCGCTTCACCTGCCGATCGACTCGGCGCCTTGCGATGGAGATGCTGGCGATCGCCGCACTCGCGGCGATCGGCGGGCCGCGGGTCGCGGCGGGCGAAGGCCCGCCCCTCGTCCCGTCGCACGGGCCGATCGTCCCGCTGGAGCAGGATCCGGCCGGAGCACCAGCGGGGCCGCTCACCTGGAAGACCCCCGCGGCGTGGAAATCGACGCCGCCGAAGAGTTCCATGCGCAAGGCGCAGTACAGCCTGCCGGCGGCGGCCGGCGACCCGGCAGAAGGGGAGTGCGTCGTCTTCTACTTCGGCGCCGGCCAGGGCGGCGACGCGAAGGCGAACGTCGAGCGCTGGCGCGCCATGTTCACGGCCGCCGACGGCGGGCCGGCCCCCTCCAGGGTCGGCGAGATGAAGGTCGGGAGCCGCGTCATCACGAAGATGGAGTCGTCCGGGACCTTCCAGCCGACGCCGATGGGGTTCGGCGGGACGCCCCCGTCGCCGAAACCGGACTGGATGATGCTGGGGGCGATCGTGCCCGGCGGAGACGCCAACTGGTTCTTCCGCTGTACCGGGCCGAAGAAAACGCTGGAGGGGGAGCGGGCGAACTTCGACGCGCTCCTCGCCTCCATCCGCTGATGGCTCGCCGGACCGTGCGGCGCGGGAAGGCGGCCCCTTCGTCCGTGGTGCGGGTTGCCGCGGTGCAGGCGGCTCCGGTCCTTCTCGACCTCGAGGCGACGACCGCCAAGGCGGTCGACCTCATCGCGCGGGCGGCGGCGCGCGGCGCGCGACTCGTCGCCATGGGGGAGTCGTGGCTCCCGGGATATCCGGCCTGGCTCGATCTCTGTCCCGGGTCGGCCTATTGGAACCACCCGCCCGCGAAGAAGGTCTTCGCGCGGCTGATGGCGAACAGCGTCCGGATCCCCGGGCCGGAGACGGCGCGGCTGGGGCGCGCGGCGCGGGCCCACGGCGTCGTGCTGGTCATCGGCGTGCACGAGCGGGTCGAAGGGGGGCCGGGGCACGGCACCCTGTTCAACACGCAGATCGTCTTCGGCCCCGACGGCACCATTCTCAGCCGCCACCGGAAGCTGATGCCGACCTTCGCCGAGCGGCTCATCTGGGGCCAGGGAGACGGCAGCGGTCTCGACGCCGTGCCGACCCCGATCGGCCGCGTCGGCAGCCTCATCTGCTGGGAGCACTGGATGCCGCTGGCGCGCCAGGCGGTGCACCGCTCCGGCGAGCAGATTCACGTCGCGGCCTGGCCCTCCGTGCACGACCTGCACCAGATGGCCAGCCGCCACTATGCCTTCGAGGGGCGCTGCTTCGTCCTCGCTGTCGGGCAGATCCTGCGCGGGCGCGATCTGCCGAAGGAGATGGAGATCCCCGCGGACCTGAAGCGCACTCCGGACCGGCTGATTTACAACGGCGGCACCGCCATCTACGGCCCGGATGGCGGCGTCGTCGCGCCGCCCGTGTTCGATCGCGAGGAGATCGTCGTCGCCGACCTCGATCTGTCGCGGATCGCCGAGGAGGCGATGGCGCTCGACGTCACCGGCCACTACGACCGCCCGGACGTCTTCGAGTTCCGCGTCCGGGCCTGAGGCCGCGGCAGGCCGCAATCTGCTATGCGCTTTCTGCGGCCGTGCGCTCCTCCGGGGGGCGGCGGTGGCGGAAGGCGTACCAGAGGGCGAGGTCGTAGCCGACCTTCATGGTTGCGCCGATGACGAGCGGCGTCGTCATCGAGAACCCCTGCATCAGGAGTCCCGCGAACGACGGCGCCACCGACCAGGCCCCCATCCGGACGAGGTGGGTCACGCCCGAGGCGAAGGTCCGCTCCTCGGGGCGGAAGATCGCCATGACGTACGACTGCCGCGTCGGCACATCCATCTCGACCAGCCCCTCGCGCAATAGGAACAGGATCGCCGCGACGGCGAACGAGGGCGCGTACGCCACGGTGACGAGCAGCAGGCTCGACGGGATGTGCGTGAAGACCATCGTGTTGACGAGTCCGATCCGCTTCGCGAGCCAGGCGGCGCCGAGGTGCGACAGCGCGTTGGCGATGCGCGCCCCGAAGAAGAGCGCCCCGATGGTCGCCTCGCCCACGGCGAAGCGCTCGTAGAAGAAGAGGGACAGGAGCGCCGAGGTCAGGAACCCGCCGGCGAGGCTGTCGCACGCGAACAGGGTCGAGATGCGGGTGAGCGTCCGGCGGCTGTCGGGGGACAGCGGCGGACGCGGCCCCTGGTGGGCCGACTCGACCGCCGGTGTGAGGCGCAGGTAGAGGAGCGCCGCGACCAGCAGGAGCAGGGCGTACACGCCGACCGAGAGACGGAACGACATCGCCGTGTCGACCCCGCCCACGTGGCGCAGCAGCGTCGGGAGACCGGCCATGAGCCCCCCGAGGGCGTGCCCGGTGTCCTGCACGACGTTGTAGATGGCGAACAGGCGCGTGCGCGCGTCATGGCCGGAAGTCGCCGGCAGGATCACCTGGTCGATGATGAGGGAGGCGCCGCGGTCGCGCCCCATGCCGTTCAGCATCCCGAGGAAGGAGGCGGCCCCGACCACCAGGGCGTCGCCGCCGACGGCGAGAACGAGACCGCCGAGGGCCCCGAGCGCCGCGAGCAGCACGAGGACGCGGCGGCGCCCGACGGCGTCGCCGCGCCAGGTCGTCAGGAGCGCCGCGAGGGCGTTGCCGGCGAGCCCGGCGCCGACCACGACGCCGATCGCCCCGGTCGTGAAGCCGAGCGCCGCCAGGTGCAGACCGCACAGGACGCTGATCATCCCGACGGCGAGGGCGCGCAGGAAGGCGCCGGCGAAGAGGACGCCGCGGTCGGTCATCGGATGGGGCGGCGGCCGGATGGCCGCGCCAAGAGGGCTGGATGGCGGGGTCGACGGGGCTCGAACCCGCGACCTCCGGCTTGACAGGCCGGCGTTCTAACCAGCTGAACTACGACCCCGCTCTGTCCCGGACAGGCGCGCCCGCTACTGCGAGCGAAGGCCAGTGGTGGGCGATACTGGATTCGAACCAGTGACCCCCTGCTTGTAAGGCAGGTGCTCTCCCGCTGAGCTAATCGCCCAACGAGTCCTTGGCGCGCTGTGTAAAGTCGGAATGCTAGCGGCCGGGCCGGATCGTGTCAAGCGTTCCCCCGGCTGGCGCTCAGACGTGGTGCAGGGCGCCATCGAGGACGTCGAGCAGGCGATCGATCTGGCGTTGCGTGACGATGAAGGCCGGCATGAGCAGAATCGCGGCGCCGTCCCCGCTGGTCGTCAGCTGGATCCGGGCCCGGGAAGCGGCCCCCGTGATCGACGCGACGCGCTGCGCGGCCGTCATCCGGCGCGAAGAGCGGGGCGCGCGGCCCGGCGCGAGCTCCATGGCCAGGAGAAGACCGCGGCCGCGTACCTCCGCCACCCGGTCGGGGTGGGCGCGGCGCAGCCCCTCGAAGCGGTCGCGGAGCAGGCGGCCCATCGTCAGGGCGCGCTCCACCAGACGCTCCTCCTTCAGGAGACGGATCGTCGCGCGCGCCGCCGCGCAGCTGACCGGGTGGCCGCCGAACGTCAGCCCGTGGTTGAAGCCGTGGCGGCGCAGCCACGCTCCCCACGAACGCTCGAAGACGACTGCCCCGAGGGGAGCGTAGCCTCCCGTCATCCCCTTGGCGCAGACGATGGCGTCGGGAACGAGCCCCACCGACTGCGAGCCGAACCAGCGGCCGGTCCTCCCGAACCCGGTGACCACCTCGTCTGCGATCAGCTTGATGCCGTGGCGATCGCAGAGGGAGCGCAGCCCGCGCGCCAGCGTCCGCGTCAGCGCCACCGCCCCCGAGTTCCACATGACCGGCTCGACGATGACCGCGGCGAAGGTCTTCGCGCCGTGCCGTCGGAGCGTCCGCTCCGCCCGCTCGAGGGCCAGCGCCCCCGCGCGCTCCCAGTCCCCCCCGGCCTCCTTCCGCAATGCATGCGCGGAAGGAGACTTGATGGCCCATGGCCGCGGGTCACCGTGCTTGGTGACCGGGAAGCCGCAGAGATTCTCGACGGTCATCGTGTCGCCGTGGTAGCAGGGGGTGAAGGTGAGGACACGTTTCCGTCCGGTCACCAGGCGCGCGGCGCGGCAGGCGTTCTCGATCGAATCCGACCCGCCGATGCCAAACTGTGGTGTCGTCAGGTGCCGCGGCAGCACGGACAGGAGATCCTTCGTGAGCGCCAGGCGCACATCCGCGAAGACGGAGGGAGAGACCCAGGACATCCGCCGTGCCTGCGTCGCCATCGCCCGGGCGACGTCATCGCGCCCGGCACCGATGTTGTTGACGAAGTACTGTCCGAACCAGTCTTCGACGGTCACTCCGTCGGCCCTGGTCAGTGTCATGCCGCGACTGCGGATGAACGTGTTGGCGCGGGTGGCACGCCGCGAGTCGGGATCGCCCGCGTACCAGAGATTGAGATGGAAGGGAGAGTCGGCGCGGCCGCGCATGCCGGAGGGCAGTATAGCCTGCGGTCAGGACGGCGATGACCGCGCCGGCTCCAAGGCGCGCAGCGGCGACTACTTCTTCGCCGCCGGGATCGCCGGCGGGTTCCACGACTTCGACGAGAGGGTCACCTTCATCGTGACGGTGGTCCCGTCGGTGCTGTCGCCGCCGGTCGGCCCCGGCCCCGGCGCCGTGAACGTCTTGCTGAAGGGGTCCTGCAGGCTGATGGTCATCCCGGTCAGCTGTTTTCCCAGCGCCTGGGAGATTTGAGGAATCCCCAGGCTCGGGGACCTCGGCTCCTTCTTCGGCTCGAATCCGGAGACGTCGGAGGTCGTCGAGGTGGTCAGCTTGTCGGTCCAATCGTTGAAGCCGCCCGGGATATTCGCGATGTCGCAGACCAGCTTCTTGAGGTCGCAGAGGACCATGCCGCTCAAGGCGGCGTAGACGCTGCCGCTCCCCTTGATGATGGTCGTGTTCGTCCCGAATCCGTCCGCCGGCGAATCGCGATAGCGGGACTGCTCGACGTCGTCCACCGTATACCTCGCGGGCACGAACATCGGGTTCTTCGACGGGTCGAGCTTGCCCGAGGTGATCGTCTCCTCCATGCCGTCCATTTCGGGCGGGGAGGCCATCCAGCCGACGAACCGGTCCTGCTCCGACAGCTCGGTCATGGACACCGCCGACATGAGGCTCGGCGGAGGGGAGCCGGGGATCGGCATGCTGAGGGGGACCTCGAACTTCACCGTGCGGTTTCTCTTGAAGGCGCCGTCGGTGAGCGAGTCCTTGGGGACGGTCCCGAACTCATGCGTGCCGACCTGGGTCATCTCGATCTGGATGAACATCGCCTGCTGTCCGGCCAGGGTCTTCCTGTCCACCGGCGCGGCTCCCGCGGGCGGCGACGCGATGGCACAGGCGACCGTGACGAGGAGGGCGTGGAAAGAGAACGAGACAAGGAAGCGCGTCACTGCGGAC
>Ga0111539_10013710_pt1 | contig 10124 bp, 6 predicted proteins | sample RhiMethybrSRZTD1_FD_79667 | JGI IMG/M metagenome (GOLD analysis project Ga0111539, IMG submission 79667) | Populus rhizosphere microbial communities from Tennessee, USA - Rhizosphere MetaG P. TD hybrid SRZTD1 (version 2) (version 2) | ecosystem: Host-associated > Plants > Roots > Rhizosphere >... | reverse complement strand
TCAGCTGCCGGTGGTCGTATTTGTGATTAAAACTCCACCTCACCATGCGCGACAACCACCGATGGTCCACCCACGCGCACTTGCTTTACGTCGCCAGGTCTACCTGTCACTTCCAGTCGGATACGGCTTGGCCGATGAATAAAGTCTCCCTGTTCGATAACGAACTTGTACTTGCCTTCAATCGCTTCCAGGTCCAAAGCCCCGTGGTGAATTAGATAGCCTCCCAACGCACCGCACGCGCTTCCCGTCGCCGGATCTTCCCCAATGTTATCCGCGGGTGCAAAGAAACGCGCGTGCGCCCGCGACGGACCAACCTCCAGAGTCTCTCGCGAAAAGGCAAGACAACCACCCGCGCCGAGTCGTGTGTAGATCTCTCCGAGCAGTGAACTGTTCACTCGACAGTCTCGAAGATCTGCGAGCGAACGTATCGGCACGGCCAAACACGTCAGACCGGTTGAGATCACCTGTATAGGCAAATTTTCGTCGAGGTCTTCGCGCGCGCGTCCCAGGGCCCGAGCGAGTTCTGCTTGTTCTTGCGAGTCGTCAATCTCGTCGAGAATCTGGAACTTTCCCTGCGTCATCACCACCTGTTCGACAACGCCGTCTTTGAATTCGATATCAACTGGAAGTATTCCAATACCGACTTCGTGATGAATGCGCGTCCAGCCATTGCCACCATCAGGAACCGGCACGATTCCTTCACGCGCGAGCATGTTCCAGGTGCCAACAACCGGATGGCCGGCGAATGGTATCTCGCGAGTTGGAGTATAGATTCGGAGCCGGCGCAGAACATCAGGTCCATCTTGAGTAGTTTTGGGGTTGGGTGGAAGAACGAAGACTGTCTCGGAGAGATTCATCTCTCTGGCGATCTTCATCATATCTTCGTCGCTGATACCTTCCGCTTCGGGAAAGACGGCTAGCGGATTGCCGCAGAACGGTTGATCGGTGAAGACATCGAGTTGTGTGAACGCATGACGAGACATTTTGACCTCTCGAGTGAACAAGTTTGGGTACCTGGATCATCTCGATAGATCAAACGTGAGTCAAGAGCACTAATTACTGAACTCACTGTGTCATTTTCGATTTTGCCGGTCGTTTGCCTAATCTCCAAAAAACGAAGATCCCCAAAAGCGCCATAAGTAACAGGGTAAACAACTGAATGACTTTCCAAACGGCTGTTGGCAGTTTGCTTTCGAACCAACCCGAGAGCTGGTTCAGGTTTTGATTCACCCAGGCTAGAGGTGTTGCATCACCTATGGTAATACCGATCAGACCCAGCACCTTGAGTGCGCCTATCAAAAAAATTACGAAGACTGACAAGCCCAACAGTGAAAGGAGAGTTCGCAGGATCACGTGCCTCCGGCTCATCCAATCACTGAGCAACCAAACGGCAACGTTGGCTGCTACGGTGATTCCCAGTAGGTTCCAGCCAAATTGGGAAACTTTCGGCTCGCCAAGTAACGTGGAAAAGACGATCAAGAGCACTTCAAACATGTAAAGCAACTTCAGCCAATAACGGAACACCAGACTTGGCATGCTACGAGGCACCGCTACTTCAACCAGTCCTGAGAGCAGTTGGCCCACTCTTGCCATCCATGCGACCAAGCTCGAGTCGACGTTGCGCTTGTCGGAGAGTGCCGAAAGCATTTTGCCCATAACTGTCGTTGCGCGGGACGTAGTCTTCAACGTCGATTCGGGATTGAGTCGGCTACGCGTCGCGAAGGTGTCGAGATAATGTTGTCTCAGGACCTTCGCGTCGACCAGGGTCTTGAGTCGACCCGCGATGTCGTAAGTTTTCAAGTTGTCAATGAACTGGGATATCAGCTTGGCTTCTGCATTTCCCGACCGGGTTCGCATCCCTGCCTCGCAAAGCAGATCTTTAGCTTCGTCCGCTCCAGCCTTAGCGATTGCTTCGTGAACAATCGTGGCCTGAGCCTCGCCCACGAGCAGACGCGCAAGTTTAGGATCATGGGGCAACAGGGAAGTAATGATACGTTCGGCGCCATCCAGCCGGCCCCACATGATGTCGTTTCTGCGCCAGAGCGGATCCAAAAAAGCACCAAAGTGTCCGAGGGTACTGCCGGCAAGTTTGTAGCAACCCGTTTCGCGTTCATTGATCAGCGCTGTCGCATCCTCCGGGCTAATGCGAATGATGTCCACTCTCGCCGCCTCGCCGATTTCTGTACCATAAATGATTGGGAAAATGATGCGGTCGTATTCGTCGTAATTCTGATAGTAATAGGCCAGGTATTCGCGAGGGTCCGTTTGAGAGTCAGGCGGCTCCGTTTTACACTCGGAACCCTCATCAGTCAGACCCAGGGCAGCGCGACAGTTTTGATCTGCTGTTTTCTTTGCGGGACCGATCTGATCCTTCAAGGCATTCGCGATCGGGACGAACAAATCAATGAGTGAAGTGTCTTTTAGCAACTTCCTGGCCCGAGCATCGCACTCATCTTTGATATTGTTGCCACTCGTTGCTTCACTCTGTGGGCGCACACCGAGAAAATATTCCACGACGCATTCGCCTGGGTTTTTAATCCTTCTTCTCGCTTCCTCAGGCAGTCGCTCCATCGTCTCCTCGGATAGCGCCTTTTTAAAGTTCTGAATAGCCTGGTACGCCGGGCTTGGAACAAAATCGGCAGTGCCCGTTTTCGTTGGATCCTGACGAGATCGCAGGAGTCTGGCAGTGTGCAGCAGGTTTTTATATTCCTCATTCAGCTTCTTCTTAATCGCTAATAGCTGAGCTTGGACTCCGGGGTTATCCCTATACTCTGTTGACGCCGCTAGATCCGAAATTTTTGTTCGCAGAAAATTTATTCGCCGCATCGGATAGCTGAGATTGAACTCAAACAAGAACTGGTTCAGTGAAGGCTTGCCCTTACCATGTTCAACGTAGCTATTGGCCCTCCATTCACCGACCAGACTGCGGATAATCATGAAATGATCCGACTCTTCGTCGAACCCGGCAACGCGAGTCACCAATCTGGCAAGCTCATCCGAGACTGATGAGATGTCCAACCTGTGGTAAGCAACGTAACCAATCCCTTTTTCCTTTACGACTTCCGCCAGATCCAGCTTGCTCCACTCATCGTCGGTAAACGTTTTCGTCTTGCGCGGTTTGCCGAGCTTTTTGTCCTCATCGACACTCTTCAGGATGCTAAGGACGCGCTCGACGAGTCGATTATGGTCCCGCACCCGTTGTAAGTCCTCGCGAATCGTTTCATATCGCGGCAGTGTTAGTAGGGCGGCGCCAACGTTTTCTATGGCGTCGGGTTTACTTTCGGCGCCGGGTTGCTCTTCGGGATGTTCCGGCGACGGTTCAATGTAAATGAGCTTGCGCGTTACCAGTAGATCGGCCTGGCGGCGCGCCACAGTTTCGACCGCGTATGTAAATGGTTTGTTATCAAGATAACCGCCGTCGGCAAAAGCCCGCTTCGGAAACTTGACGGTGTCTACTCCGGCTGGGTTCAAATAATCTTTGTAGAAGCGCTGCCAATCATTGCTGTCGGATCGGCAATTCTCCTTGTTTGCGTAGGGGAGATACCTGTTCAGAATCGTGTCGGTGTCACACAGGCACATCGGCTCAAACGCACCTGGAAATGCCGAAGTGCAGCGTGCGGCATAGGCAAGGAACGGGTTGAATTTTTCCTCAAAGTCGTTTCGATCTTTAGCCTCCGCGCTAGCATCTTTGTTTGAATATACAAAGCGGAGCACGTTGCGATGGCGTCGTTCGTAAACCACGCTGTCGGCTAGCCGAATTGGCAAGGTAACGCCGGACAAATCGGTAGTCGTGACGAACAAATCCATCTCATCAACAAATGACGTCGGCGTAGGCGAACCCGTTCGCTCCATACTGTCGAACGCTTTCAAAAGTTCGAGGTACATACGTTGGCTGTTTAGCAAAGAAGCCGGGGGATCCTGTAATTTTAGAGGCCGACCTTTAACAGACTGCTTGTCATTGATCAGAGTCTGCATATCGCCTTCTTCGATCCAGAGATTCTCCAGGCCACTGATGTCCTGGCCGTTCGCCAAAGCTTTTCCAAGAAAGATGCCATTGATCCCGCCGGCGGAGGTGCCTGACAAAATATCGACGATGAATCGAGTAGGGATCGGCTCGTTGTCGGCTAGCTTCTTGTTGGCTTGATCCAACCTTTCCTGGGTGGTAAGGGTTCGATCCTGGTCCGCCAAAATATAACTAAGCTTTCGATAGACATGTTCGGTACTACTCAACGTCGGCCCGTTTCCAGAGGGGGCGTTGCTGGGACTCAAGGCTTTGCCGGAGGAGTCTCCGGCTGTAGAGCGGGCCCAACGAAGTAGTTCTTGCGCGATTCCATTTATGTATATCGCCAACGAAACTCCGCCGTACATAACAACCGCGAACCGGACTTCGCGTGTGTAAGCAACGGCGGGCGGCGTTGGACCATTTGTCTTGGTCGCAGCGGGGCCTTCATCAGCCGGATTAGCCGTAGATCGAGCGCCATCAGATTGATCTAAAGAAGCCATGGGATCCTCCGGGGCTGGGAAACGTGAAGGGGACTCAACCTTAAGAGATCGGAGACGAGGAACATTCCAATCAGCGGCAAGGTCTATTAGAAATCGCGCGCACAATATTTTAGGACACGTGTAAAGTCAATAGATTGTTCCTCTCAACACTCAATCATAAGTGAGAACGATTAGTTTCTGTTTCAGCTTTAGGCCGGCGCGCACCCGCTGAATCATTTGGATCGCCCGAAAAGTTTTTGCCTTTGAGACCATTAGTAGGCAGAAGAGATTCAGCAGGGTACGAATCGATACTCGAAAATGTTGACAGCTCGAGGTTGGGGCGATATAAGCTGGCGTTCCTCGCAGACTCAAACTAATGCTCCGTGCGCCTCGCGCACGCCTTATTCAAACCTGACGCGCTCGCTCACTCTTCAAAGCGCGAACGCCGCCTTGTTGCACAGCGAATAGGCATTGCCTGATTTCATCCCTGAAAGAGGTCTCGCCAATCATGTTCAATACAACAATTCTCGACGTTGCAATCGGTGTGGTCTTCATTTACTTGCTCCTGAGTCTCTTGTGCTCTGCGGCCAGCGAACTAATCGAACTGGTGCTCAAGAAGCGGGCGACGGATCTCGAACGCGGAATCCGTGAGCTTTTGCAACCCGGCGCCAACGGCGGTGCAGAGCCTGCAGAGGATGCAAAGGATACACAGGAAATTGTGAGAGATCTCTACAATCACCCTCTGATTAACAGTCTATTTGTTGGGCGATATGAAAGATCGGGAATCACAAGCCCTGCACGCTACATAAAAGGCACCAAGCTCCCCTCATATATTCCCGCCAGAAACTTCGCCCTCGCACTGATGGATGTGATCCTTCCATGCTCAGCCGAAGGAATAAAGTCAGGTGCAACGGGAGCTACTGTTTCGCCTTCCGCGACGGCACCGGCCGCGAATCAACTGGAAGCGATGCGGACCAGGCTCGCGCAAATTAGGAAGACAGATCCGCAATTGGCGGACGCCGTAACCACCTTAATTGATGCTGCCGGAAACGACGTCGCAAGAGTAAGAGCGAACATTGAGGATTGGTTCAATAGCTCAATGGATCGAGTATCCGGTTGGTACAAGCGACGAACTCAAATAATCCTGCTCGTCCTTGGTTTCATTGTCGCGATCACTTTTAACGCAGACTCTGTCTTGATTGTCCGAAGACTCGCATCTGACAGGCCCCTGCGAGATTCTTTGGTTGCGGCTGCAGATGCATATGCAAAAGCGAACGCGAACGCATCTCCTGGCCCAGCTACTCCCGCGTCAACGCCTAAAACAAATGTTTCAGCCGTCGCTCAGGCAAGTCCGAAACCAAGTCCGACGTCGAGTCCGACATCGTCACCTTCGCCAACACCTACAGCCCCTTCTACGCCCGTGCTTAGTCCCACGGTGGCGTCGACACCGGCGAGTGGATCGACATCTTCGACACCTACAGCGTCGCCGGCGCCTTGTTGGAAAGAAGCTTGTGAAGCCGGGGAAGATACTCCTCAGTGCAAATTAAAGAAGGCTCAATGTGAGATCAGAAGTTTGGGGTTGCCGATTGGTTGGAGCTCACCGACGGACCCGCTCCTGATGTGGGCCGGTGGCACAGCCGCCGAACAACTTCAATGGCATTTCCTCGGCTGGCTACTGACAGCGCTGGCGATCTCACTCGGCGCACCTTTTTGGTTCGACCTGCTGAATAAGTTCATCGTGGTTCGTTCCACCGTTAAGCCAAAGGAAAAGAGTCCGGAAGAAAAGCCCAAATGATACGAATGCAACGAGTAATGGATTGTGAGAAAGGATATTCACTATGAAAAAGATCACCCCCGGAGGAATCGCATACAAATGTGCGAATGATGAGACGGTGACGTTCACATTTGTCGCGCACAACACGGATATGCGTATCACCTACCGATTTGAAGACGAGGATACCGCGCGTGTGGTCCAAGGGGATTCGTTTGATTTTGTGATGACCGAGTCTCTGCGAATCCTGCGAGTTTTTTTCCATTTCATTAATGAGGCGGGGACAGGTGGATCATACGACGTCACTCTAAGCGGCAGCGAGGGAGGAAATTTCCCGGATCCCCCTCCCGTTGAGCAGGCTGGAGATTTTGTGCCGTTCAGACGATATGTGTTTGTAACCTAAAACAGACCGATTAGGAGTTTGATATGAAAAAGACTGGAACTATTGCTGTCGCAGCGCTCCTGGTTTGCACGTTGGCAGTGAGAACTTTTCACGCTCAACAGCCGCAACGATCCTCTGACGATCAAAAGATCGAAGAACTGAAGAAGCGCCAAGCGGAACTTAAGCGGCAAATCCGCGAAGAGTTGGAGCGGCAAAACAAGGCACTGGAGGAAGAACTTAGTCGGTTAAGAAGTGAACGATTGTCGGCGACCCCCGCTCCGGCGTCTAATCCAACTGTCACAACTCCTGGCAGTGTTACTTCGATAGCTGAACCTGGACCACCTACCCCGAGTCTTGGGTCCAACAGCACTTCATCCCACCCTGGGCCAGCGGTTACAAATTCGGGGACTGACAATACTATGTCGGTGCCCGCACCGGTTTCCGAAACAACATCAAATGCTATGAGCGGCGGCGGTAATGGTAGTGCCAACTCCGTCGCTACACCTTCGGCCGTCAGTCAATCCACCAGTTGCGCTCTTATCCTGGCCGATCCAAAAAAATTTAGTAGAGCAGATCAGTCAGTGTGTTTTCTTGCGCGCACGATAATCAATCGGAGAATGGCTGGCGTTGGCTCAACCGGTATTGATCCCACCACTGAAGACATGACATTCCTGCTTCCTGCAGTGCTCGCGCAGATCATTCGTGTTACTCCCAATCTGTCGATCGACGCGGCTTTAAAGTCATTTGTCGTAGACGTCGAGGCCTCGCGTAGTGACAAGCAGTTTGGCTCCGATCCCAAGAGTTCAGGGACAACATCGTTAGGCGTTAAGGGCGGCATTCCTCAAGTGTTAAGTTGGGCCGTCGAAAACGGAGGTGCGGTCGCTTCGACAGACGGAACCTCGGTTACGTTTCGCGTTAATCCTGTTGGCTTCGTTGAGGCCCTATCTAGTCGGGGGTACATAAGCGCGTTCAGGGAAGCCGAAGACGATGCGCTGGCGCGATTCTTTAGGAGAACATCAGTCGGCTTCTCCTTTGACACGACCCGCGGCACCGACCCTCCAACGTTCATTGGCAGCAAGCAACAGTTGTCGGCCGTTTCCTTCAGATACCAGTTCGTGAATCAGAGGGATCCGCGAGCCGAAGCGTATCGAGAAAAATGGGACAACTTCATTCGCACGCAGGGAGTCGCCCTCACCGATCTGCAAACAGAAGAATTGATGAAATTGCAACTCAGCACGGTCGCTGGCGGGTTCAGGAACCCCGCACTCCAAAAGTGGTTAGACTCCGCGAATGCGAGCGTGACGGGAACTACGATTCCGTTATTGGACAAGAATGCTGCTATTGATCAGTTAAGGCAGATTCTCACAGCGCAGCTAGGGAAGTTGCCAGCCAGTGAATTAGAAGCGGATACGGAGGTCAGAGGCGCCCTAATGAAATTTGTGGGAGCTTACATACCCTACCTAACGGAAAAGAAAAAAATCATGGACCAAATTGCGCGTGGAACAGTTGCCACATTCGAGTACACAAATTTCCGCGAGCCTAACGCTCCTGATTTATCCAACCTTCGCTTCATTCTTGAGAAGGGCACTCTCGGGGGCGTTGATATCACGGCGAATGCGTCGCTCACATTCTTCAATAAGCTGCCTGTCGGTCCGAATATTCAGCGAATCCGTGATTTTGATTTTTCCGCTCAGCTCGATAAGCGATTGGATGATGTAATGGGATTAGGAAATGCTACGCTGTCCTTCACGGGCAAGTTTCAGCGGCTGACGAGTGATGCGGTAGCGTTCGATGGAACGGTGCTACCGAATACACGAGGTGATATCGCAGCCGGGCAAGTTAAATTAACGATCCCAATCAAAGACTCGGGAATCAAAATACCTATTGCATTTACGTTCGCAAATCGCACCGAACTAGTTAGAGAACGAGAGGTTCGGGGAAACTTCGGATTCACGTTCGATCTAGACACCTTGTTCGCGAAATTCAAGTCGTTCAATTTTAGTCAATAGCTTTGGAGCTTCCCGGAGGAATTCGAATAGTAATTAACACCCGCCGTCACGCGAAACGTTTGGTTTGACAACCTCCGGTGGTATCAAGCACATTAACGGCGCGCGTCGAAGCACGCTGACTGTTATGCAGACCATATTCCGAGACCGTCCGATTCTTCTACGAAGTCAGTTGCAAGGGGTTCTTTTACCCACCACAACACCGTTCGATTCAAATGAGAACTTAGATCTCGTAGGACTGCGCACTAATCTCCAGAAATGGACCAAGACCGGTATTACTGGTGTGGTCCTGCTCGGTTCCACAGGCGAGCGCGTTCATCTCGATGAACGTGAGTACGTCGAGGTTATTGAGTCGGCGCGAAGCGAAGTCGCGGATGGTTTCGCCTTTATTGTCGGGGCCGGACAGCAGAGCACGATAGGAACCATTAATGAAATCAAGAGAGCGGCCGAGGCGGGTGCCGATGCCGTTCTTGTCATCACTCCCAGTTTCTATCGTTCTGCAATCACGCAGGAAATCCTCTTCAAGCACTACAACGAGATCGCTGATGCCGCGCCGATTCCTGTAATCCTCTACAGTATGCCGGTGCTCACGGGTATCAAAATTGAAACCACGACGATAGCGAGATTGAGCGATCATCAAAACATCATCGGCGTGAAAGACAGTTCGGCTGACGTTGAAAATTTCAAGCAGACGGTTGAGCTTTGTCCGAAAGAGTTTGCGGTGATGACGGGCAATGGAACGATCTTTTTAGACGCACTGAGAGCTGGTGCGACAGGTGCGATCCTCGCCGTTGGATGTGCTGTTCCTAAAGTTTGTGTGGAGATAATGCGAGCGTTCACAGATGGTGAAGATGAACGTGCTCACCTACTGCAGTCGAAACTAACTCCGCTCGCGACAGCAGTAACGACGAAGTATGGAATTGGCGGCTTGAAAGCCGCGCTCGATAAGAGTGGATATGTTGGCGGATCGGTGCGTGCCCCACTGCAAGCGCCGACGGAGAACGCGAAAGTTGAGATCGAACATTTGCTCGAGGAAGTTAAGAGCGTGTCCGATCACAATGTGGTGTGTCGCTGACACGTCTCACAATTCAACGTACCAAAGATCAGCGCTCAAGCTTCACTGAACAACTCAAGCTGGGAATAAATTGCAGGTTTGGAAGGGCGGTTTACCCCCGCTCACGTCAACATACATTTTACGCTTGAGGTAATTTGCAACGTGAGCGGGGGTAAACTGCCCTTCCAAACCTGCAATTTATCTGAGCGTGAGTTATATAACCGAAGGTTGAGAGTTGCATCGTTCATCAGAAGTTGGAGGTTTGCACCTTGCTGCGTACAATACACCGCCAGGAGCAAATCATTTGAGCATCGCGGAAGCCGCTTGTTACAGCACTCCTGAAGAGTCAGGTCTCAAGGTCGAAACCTTACCGTTCGATCGCATACCGCAACAGTCGCGTCTCTTCCTTGATTACCTGCGCGATCCAGT
>Ga0111539_10013709_pt1 | contig 10124 bp, 8 predicted proteins | sample RhiMethybrSRZTD1_FD_79667 | JGI IMG/M metagenome (GOLD analysis project Ga0111539, IMG submission 79667) | Populus rhizosphere microbial communities from Tennessee, USA - Rhizosphere MetaG P. TD hybrid SRZTD1 (version 2) (version 2) | ecosystem: Host-associated > Plants > Roots > Rhizosphere >... | reverse complement strand
GCTAGTTGCGGATGGTCCGGAAACGTTCCTTTTGATCGATTCAATTGGTATTTGGGTGAAAATGTTTGGCCGCGATCATTGGAATAGGCAATATACACGGCCGGCGTCTCGTCTTCGCCTTCCGTATACCAGACGACGTATACGCGTCCCTCATGATCGATACCCAACGACGCGGGGCGATGCGGGCAACTCGGATACACCCATTTGTCGTTGCCCACAATCACGGGTTCTGAAAAAGTCAGCCCACCGTCAAATGATCGTGCGACGACAGTCTCTCTGACCTCGCCAAATACTTTTCGCCACGCGACGTACAACGTGCCGTCATCGGCGATGGCGACCGACGTTCGACAACAGACACACGTGTCGTCGTCGATCTTTTTATTTTTATCGAAGGTGATGCCATGATCGGTGGATCGACTCACATAGGTGCCGGGATTTTTCTTGCTCCCGCGGGCATCGATCCATGCCACATGGATAGCGCCTTCTCGATCAATACGAATCGAATCGAAACTATGGAGAACGGGTTCGCCGTCGTCGTTGATCGGGGCGGACGGCAAAAACGTCTGGCCGCTATCGAGCGAGCGGCTGAGGCGCAGTTCATTGGCAAATGGTTTGTCGGCCACCGGCACTGCCGGCATTTTTGCCCACGCGATGTATACCATGTTCCCTCGAACGTCCAATGCCGGGGCCTCTTGCCTCCAGTAAGGCAGGTCATTCGGGCCATTGACCGGGATCGAGGAAGTAAGCGAGTCACTCGATGGGGACGTTGTATGAGCATAGCGAACCGTCCGTCCATTCGTGTCTTCTTCCATCCACGCGACGTGCGCGACGTTGCGCTCATCCAGTTGAATCGACGGTCCGACCATCGACTTGGCCTTAATGTCGACGATGAGTTTGGGAGCAAAACTAATTGCGCCGATAGGCTGGGACGAGAGGTCGGCGGCGTGCAACCCTATCGGTAAGGCGAGGGCGATTACTATTGCGCCCAACACGCGAGTCACATGACGATTCATCGCATCCCCCTAATTCAGCTCGTACGAGATCGGAATATTGACCACGACTTCCTGCCGTCCTAACGCATACTTCAATTGGATGGGAGTAATGCGCCGGATCACATCCATGGCCGCTTCATCGAGCACCGAGTGGCCCGAGCTTTTCTTGACGGTCACATCCGCTAAATGTCCATCGGCTCGAATCACCGCGCGCACAACGACTTTGCCTTGCCATTGATTGAGGCGTGCTTGCGAAGGGTAGTGCCGGACCTCGGCGCTCCGGCGCTGGAGCATGTCCGTAAGCCATCCATAATCCGGACGGGAAGGGGGCATGGAAGTCGGAGGCGCCTTCGCGACGAGCTGATGTTCGTCGGGCGCTCCCGAATGGTTGACCAAAGGAAGTTCTGGCGCATGATCAATTGCGTCGTGATTCTGCACGACGGCCGGTGCGTGCGACATTTGTTCAACCGTGTGAGCCGGACTTGTTTCAGTCACAGGAGGCGGAGTCCGTTCAGCGACTGGGGAGGGCTGTTGACTGACTTCCGCACGCTGCACGATTTCTGCCGCCGATTGTACTGAGGGAGTTTCGACGATATGTTCCCTTGGCGCGGGGCCGGCCGCGATGACCTGTGTAGGTTGCTCGACGAGGGACGGAGCCGGTGTCACCACTGGGGTGGGCTCTTGTGTCGAGGGACGAATCTCCGTCTTTTGCTCCATCTGCTGAGAAGTGTTCACGGTTTCGATTTTTCGTTCAAGGATCTGTTCCTGAGGCTTCGTTTGCATCTGCTGGACAATGGGCTGAACGGTCGTTTCAATGCGGCGCTCGACCGGAGTGGGCTGAGGGGCCGGCTGAACCTTTTTCGGCGTCTGTTGTACGGGCTTCGCTGGCGGCTGAACGGGAGTTACGGGTGGGGCTGGCGTGACGGCTTCTGTCACAGGGGCGTGCTCGACCAGCGCGACGTTCCAGTGAAACGGCTCCTCCGGAGTCGCGACCATGAGACGTGCGCCGAGCAGAAGCGCTAGTCCAACCAGCATGGCATGAATGGTGAGCGAATACATCCACGCCTGTATGCCTATGCGAGTATCCCAATCAATACTGTTCAGCCGTTCACTCATAGGCAGCATCATTTGAAAACGACTTTCGAGATTGTGTTAATGGGAATTTCCGTCTGTCCGAAATCCGACTCGCCTCGAAAGCTACCGGCGAGCGCAGCCGAGAAGTCGCCGCTCTTGCCATTCGCCAGGATGATCGTAAATGTCGGCAATGCTTTGTCGGTGCTTTGCTTCACGTCGATCTGTTTCATTGAGTCAAATTTCACCTGCACCGTGGCCGTGCCTCGTTTCACCGGCAGTTGGCGGACCTCATGAGGCACGAAGGCGGTCTCGCTGATTTTTTCTTCCCAATAAAAAAACACGTTTTTGACTTCGGTTTCGATGCCCTGTGTGTCGGTAATGATGGCGTTGAATGTTTTGTCACCCTTCGTTTGTGCTTCGCCCTGGACAGAGATGAAGAACAAGGCGGCAAATACGATCAGGAGAGCGACTTGAAAATGAACCGGCCTTGCCCTCATACAAAGGTCTCCTTCATGATGAACCTTTGAACCCTTTTCATTACTCGACCCATGAGTCCGATTTCCTAGAAGGCTGGATCTCATAAATCCGAATGAATACGTATGTACCGGCTCACATTTCACGCCGGAATGTCTAGTGCGGCCTTCGCTCTGGTGCGGCTAAAAATACCGTATGCCGAAGCGTGGCTAGATCAAACGTTGGTTTTAGGTCAGGGAGGGAGGCCCGCGCGTGGCAAGGAATGTGAAAACGGTTTCGATTGGAAGGGGAACATTGAGATGATCGATCGGATGAAAAATTTCCGGCTCGACCTGAAAATGGATCGACACACTTTCTTGCGCCTGCCCCGCTGCGCACATCCACGTACAGAGAGCGGTGGAATGCGTGGCACTTTTGTGGTGCGCGTGATGCGCGGCATGCGCCACCGTCTGCGGGTACATCATCCCGCTTAGCGCGAGCAGGCAGAGTGCCAACCCGATGGCGACGATTCGTTGTCCAGCGCACGGCATAAGGTGAATAGTAGTCGCCGGGATTCTACCAAGTCAAGATCAATACAATGATGGGTCACTCAGAACCGCTCCGAAAAGAAACAAACGTCATCCGATACATTTAGTGTCTAGGTCGTAGCATCCGCCGTCTCGCAATCGATGCCCCGCCTCCCTTCTGTCTCTTAAGAGACGGACCTCGGCACTGTCCAAAAGCTTTGACAGAGAGAGTCGATAGTTGGAGACAGGTCTCGACTGTTTCATTTGGTTTTCTAGGAGGTTGTGACTATACATGCGTAAATATACCCATGTCGGTGTCCTTGACACCTGTAGGCTCGGGGAAGGATTTGTGTGCGGAATATTTAGGAAAAGCACTGTGGTCTGATTTGTGCTCGCTCATTGATCCAAGGAAGGCCTCACGCTGTCGCAAGGAGGAATGTAATGAGAAATCTGGTTGCCTTAGTGGCCGTAATTTTAGCATTCGCAGGGTCCGATGCGTTTGCGGTAACGATCAATACGAACAATGTAGCGAGTGCCGATTACATCGCCTTCAATAGTGGCGCGACCGTGCAAAATTTTGAGAGTGTGTCAGGCTTAACGCCTTTGAACATTACGGCTTACACAAATGGTACGCCCGTGCCGGCGGGCGCTCAGATGCACGGGCAGATTCCGAACCTATTCTTTCACAGTGGCGGGGCCAACCCAAACAATACCGCGGCGAACCCAGGAACCCCGGTCGCGCTACTCAGCCTTGGCGGCGGCATTGCTGGAAATGCCCATTCGGGTACCAATGTGGTGGCTCCACTCCAGATTATGACCGATCCGACTTCGCCGGCCGTGCTTGGGCTTGCGGCCGGCAACTTTCTAGAAATCATCTTTTCAAGTCCGGTGAACCGGGCTGGGGTGTGGCTCAATCCTGCCCTTGGCAATGTCACCTTCACTGCCTTAGACGCATCGTTGAGCAGCATCACCGGAGGCTCGACCACGGGGAACGCCGGGAACTTCGTTGGAGCGTCTTTCCCCACCAATTCGATTAAAATCATCAGCATCATTGCGAACCAGGCTAGCGGTTTCACGATCGATGATCTGACGTTCGGAACAGCAGGAGGAACGCCGACTGCCGTGCCCGAGCCAAGCACCTTACTGCTTCTCGGCCCAATCGTTCTTGCCTTTGTGCTGATACAGCGACGAGTGATGAGGCGATTCCCCCTCTAGCCGACAATCGGTGGCTGTTAGAAAAAGCCCGTCAAGGCGTGTAGCCTGACGGGCTTTTCTTTAATGAGGTTAAAGCCTTTTCAAGATCACGCGGTCATGAGCGGAGATGTTGGAGCACCGGCGTCCGACAATCGCTGCGTGAGCAATAGGAGCAAGTTCGTCGGTTTAGGAACAGTATTCCCACCACCCCGACAGTTCCATACGTCAAATCATCAAGCATAAAGCCAGGAACACCTTTCAGTTCCTCTTGAACTCTATGGTTGGTGAAGTGCGTAACGTTGAGTTTTGGTGAAGGACCATCCTAAAATCAAGCAAGTTGAGCATGATTGGGTAGTAGGTCACGCAGGCCAACGTGTTTGGATGCCATCGACTTCCAGTACTGGGCATCCGACTTTCCTCTGTGATATTGAATTCGCGATTGCCCCGTGGACGATTTCCTTCGCTAAATTAATTTCAGTTATGATTGATGTGACAGTTCGAACTATCATTCGAACTATCAGTGGGTGCGGGACCTCTCATCTGCGGACGCGTCGATATCGTCAAGTAATTAGACAATGATCATTCAATCAGCAATGGCTGGCTTCATGCACTGTCATCCATATAGGATTCATGGGCAAATTCTTGTATACTGACCGATGCGCAGAATAATTTTGCACGTCTGAATAGGATCGCTATGGTCGCTGGATTACTGAACCTCATTTTTGGAAGCAAGAACGATCGCGAGATCAATCAGTTGCGACCTCTTGTCACCGCTATTAACGCATTGGAGCCATCAATCTCGGCCCTGAGCGACACGGCGCTGGCGGACAAGTCGGCTGAGTTTCGCAAACGGCTTGCAAACGGAGAAAGTCTGGATGATCTGTTGCCGGAGGCCTTCGCCGTCTGCCGGGAAATGTCGAAGCGTGTCTTGTTCATGCGCCACTTCGACGTGCAGCTCATGGGCGGCATGATCCTCCACAGGGGCCGCATCTCCGAAATGAAGACCGGTGAGGGCAAAACGCTTGTGGCGACCCTGGCCCTCTATCTGAATGCGCTCGCCGGTAAGGGCGCGCACCTGGTCACGGTCAATGATTATCTGGCCAAACGCGATGCGCAATGGATGGGCGTGCTGTATCACGCGCTGGGATTGTCGGTCGGAATTATTCAACACGATGCCTCGTTCCTCTTCGACCCTCTCTACGACGCGGCCGACAAGCGTCTCCAAAATTTACGCCCGTGTACACGGCAAGAGGCGTACCGTGCCGATATTACCTACGGCACGAACAATGAGTACGGTTTCGACTATCTGCGGGATAACTTGATCGTTGCGAGCCTTGACCAATGCGTGCAGCGCGAATTGAACTTTTCGATCGTGGACGAGGTGGACAGTATCCTCATCGACGAAGCGCGGACGCCGCTCATCATCTCGGGACCGACCGACGAATCTACAGACCTGTATTACCGCATCAATTCCATTATTCCGCAGCTGAAGATTGAGCGCGATTACACCATCGAAGAAAAGACGAAGACCGTCGCGCTGACCGAGGAAGGCAATGCGCGAGTCGAAAAGCTACTCGGCGTAGAGAATCTCTACGACCTGGCGCATATGGATTTGGTCCATCACGTCGTCAAGGCCCTGCAAGCGTATGCCATTTATAAACGCGACGTGGACTATGTCGTCAAGGACGGCGAGGTCATCATCGTCGATGAGTTCACGGGACGCTTGATGCCGGGACGCCGTTGGAGCGACGGACTCCATCAGGCAGTGGAGGCGAAAGAAGGCGTCAAGATCGCGAACGAAAATCAAACGCTTGCGTCGGTGACGTTTCAAAACTTTTTCCGAATGTATAAGAAGTTGGGCGGCATGACTGGCACCGCCGATACCGAAGCCAGCGAGTTCGCCAAAATTTACAACCTCGACGTCAACGTCATTCCGCCGAACCGCCCGATGATCCGCAAAGATTATGCGGACGTCATCTACCGAACCGAGAAGGAGAAGTTCGACGCGATCGTCGAAGAGATTAAGGCGTGCTACGAGCGCGGCCAGCCGGTGCTGGTCGGCACCATTTCAATTGAAAAATCTGAGCGGCTCTCCGGCTACCTCAAGCGGCACGGCGTGAAACACAATGTGCTCAACGCCAAATATCACGAGAAAGAAGCGGAAGTCATCGCACAGGCCGGCCAAAAGGGCGCCGTGACGATCGCGACCAACATGGCCGGTCGCGGCACCGACATTCTCCTCGGCGGCAATCCGGACTTTTTGTTCAAGCAAATTCTCTATCGCGATGAGACGCTCCCCGAGGACCGAAAGAAAGCGATCTTCGAGGAAATCAAGGCGGAGTGCGAGGCCAATAAGAAAGAGGTCATCGAACTGGGTGGCCTCCATATTATCGGCACGGAGCGCCATGAAAGCCGCCGCATCGATAACCAGTTGCGTGGCCGCGCGGGCCGGCAAGGCGATCCGGGATCGTCCCGCTTCTATCTCTCGCTGGAAGACGATTTGCTCCGTATCTTTGCCTCCGAGCGCATTTCCAATTTGATGCTGAAACTTGGCATGGAAGAAGGCGTGCCGATTGAGCATGGCATGGTCACGCGCGCGATCGAGAACGCGCAAAAGAAGGTCGAAGCGCACAACTTCGATATTCGCAAACAACTCCTCGAATACGACGACGTCATGAACAAGCAGCGCGAGGTGATCTATCAGCACCGCCGCGCCATCTTGACGGGCGACGACCTGAGCGGAGAAGTCCAGGAAATGCTCACGGAAGTCTCCGACTCGATGCTCGACGTCTATTGCCCCGAAGATCAATATCCTGAGGAATGGGATGTGGGCGGCTTGACCGAGGCCATCCATGCCCAGTTCGGCGTAAATCTCGCCGCCATCGAGGGCATGGCCCCCGATCATCTGAAGGAGCTCGGACGGGACGCGCTGCGCGAAGAGCTTCGCAAGCACATTGAAGAGGCCTATCGAAACAAGGAAAAGGAACTGGGGACGGACCTGTTGCGGTATTTGGAAAAAATGGTGCTGCTGCAGGTCATCGATCATCATTGGAAAGATCATTTGCTCGGCATGGATCAACTGCGTGACGGCATCGGCTTGCGCGGGTATGGCCAAAAAGATCCGCTGATCGAATACAAACGCGAAGGCTTCGATATGTTCGCCGCTATGATGGGCCGCATCAAAGGCGATGCGCTTGACCGACTCTTCCACGTGCAAGCCGTTCGAGGTGAAGCGCCTACGCCTCCGCCCGCTCCTGTCGCACCAGCACCCAGACTTGTGCTGAACCGCGGCGATGAACCGATCGCCGCCAAAACGGTTCAACGGGAGCAAGACAAGGTCGGCCGCAACGACCCGTGTCCGTGTGGCAGCGGCAAAAAATATAAGAAGTGTCACGGGGCGTAACGCTCTGGCTGGTAGCTTCTGACCCTTGCCTTTCGTTACGTCATCGATAGTGACCACTCGCTCTCCCCGCAAAAAGGCGTCATGTCGCGATTGCGCTCGCAACCTCTTCCAATCGCGCTGGCCATTTCGATTGGACTTGGGCTGTCGATTGCGCTGATTGCGCACGCAACATTGCCCGGCTGGCGCTGGTATCATCCGCTCGTCCACACGGCGATTGAAGCGCTGGGCGGTCTCTGCGCCATCGTCCTGGCCTTGGTCTTGTTCAAACAGGATATCGCTGGCCATCACATCCGCTTTCTCCCGCTCGCCATCGGCTGTCTTTTCATGGGAATCCTGGAAGAATTCCATGCCGTTGCCGAACCGGGGAACGGATTCATTCTCCTGCGAAGCCTCGCCAGCCTGTCCGGAGCGGTAGGATTCGCTCTCGCCTGGAAATCGAATGCGCCGGTCCGGGCAGATGAGTCTGGCCTGGTCCCATGGGTCACGGCGGTGTGCGCGGTGTTCCTCGGGACGTTCATCATTTCCTTTCCCGATCGGTTACCCGTCATGGCGTTCGATGGAGCCTTTACCCCCGACGGCGATAGCTCTCACCGTTATAGCTACGGTACTTTTTCTCATATCCTTTGTTCGCTTCTGGTGGGACTCGCGACGAACCGAATCATCCGAGGCCGCGCTCTTCGCCGGCCTCGCGCTGGTATTCGGCCTGGCGGAATTGATGTTTACCTATTCAGCCCTGTGGGATGTACGTTGGTGGTGTTGGCATTTGTTACGTCTCATGGGCTACATGCTGGTGCTGGGAGTCATGGTGAAGGGCTATCAACGGATGCTCATCGATCTCAAGGGCTCGCTGGCACACACACGTGACGCCGAGGAGTCGGCGCGACGAAGCGAGCGGCATCTACGTCAAGTGCTCGACGGTCGCGCCCGCATGGCCCAGGATCTTCACGACGGCATCATTCAGTCACTCTTCGCGCAGACGCTGAATCTTGAACGGTGCCAGCGGCTGGTGCGAACCCAGGCCGAAGAAGTGATCGGGCAATTGGGGTATGCCGTTGCGGAGTTGAAAACGGTGATCCGCGGTTTACGCGGATATCTCGGGGGGCTAAAACCCCAACCCGCCGAGGGGGAGAATCTGGAACAGGCTCTCGCTTCACAAGTGCGAGTGATGCAGGACGTCTCCGGAATGAATGTGGACGTGAAAATCGATCCTGCGGCTGCCCAACTCGTGCTCCCCGAGCAAGCGATGCACATGCTCTTTATTGCACGCGAGGCGCTGAGTAATGTGTTACAGCATTCCAAGGCTCGCCAAGTCAGCCTGCGATTGGAGCGGCATTCGGCAGGCGTTCGGCTTGTCGTGGAGGATGACGGGATTGGCTTTACGGCAGGGACTCGGCAACGGGGAGAAGGATTAAAAAATATGGCGGCGCGCGCGGCCACGCTTCACGCCGAGGTGACCATCTCGTCGGAATCCGGCCGCGGCACGCATGTCGTCTTTGAATTGCCCGTGGAGGTTCATGCCTAAACATACGACGGCAGCCATTCGGTTGATGATGGTCGACGATCATGAAGTGCTTCGGCTCGGGTTGCGGACGCTTTTCAGCGAAGCGGGTGGCTTTCAGGTAATTGGAGAGGCCGGTACCAGTTCGCAGGCGATTAGCGAGGCCGAACGATTGAAGCCAGATGTCATCCTGATGGATGTGCGTTTGCCAGATGGCAGTGGAGTAGAGGCCTGCCGGGCGATCCGTGCGGCGCGGCCCGAGACCCGTATACTTTTTCTGACATCGTTTGCGGACGACGATGCCGTCTTGGCGACAATTTTGGCCGGGGCACAGGGGTTCTTATTGAAGGAAGTCAGCAGCGAAGAGCTACTAAAGGCGGTCCGGACCGTTGCGACGGGACATTCCATCCTCGATCCAGCCGTCACGCAGCGAGTCCTCGCCCGCGTGCAAGCGCAGGTCAGAGAATCCGGCGAGCCCAAGTCGGAAGGCCTGTCGCCGCAAGAGCAACGGGTGCTGGCGCTGGTCGCGGAAGGCAAGACGAATAAAGAAATCGCAGCATCCTTGACTCTGAGTGATAAGACGGTCGAGCATTATTTGAGCAATGTCTTCCAAAAACTTCACGTCACACGCCGGGCGCAGGCTGCGGCGTATTACACGCGGCACCTATCTGGTTAGTCCTGTCACAACGCCCACGCGCATGAATAGGGGCATGTCCCCCTAGCGGATAGGGGGAAAATTGTCGCCTTCGCTGCTGTTCTGCCCCTTCCAGGTACCTGATTACCTCGATACACTCTAGACAGACGATCGATCAATGATGGTAATCAAGGAGGCGTTATGTTGCACGGAAGAATATCTGGTCTGTTCGCGGCGGTCTTCGCGTTATGTGTCTTCTCAGTGATGGCGCTCGCGCCGAACGCGGCCGTTGCGGATGAAGACAAGGGAAAAGTGAAAGTGCTCTATCATGTCGACAGCAAAGATCCCG
>Ga0111539_10013708_pt1 | contig 10124 bp, 10 predicted proteins | sample RhiMethybrSRZTD1_FD_79667 | JGI IMG/M metagenome (GOLD analysis project Ga0111539, IMG submission 79667) | Populus rhizosphere microbial communities from Tennessee, USA - Rhizosphere MetaG P. TD hybrid SRZTD1 (version 2) (version 2) | ecosystem: Host-associated > Plants > Roots > Rhizosphere >... | reverse complement strand
CGGAGGACGTCGAGCAGGCGGACGCGGATCCGATCCATCGCCGTGAACATGTATTCCTGCGGGAGCGCGATGCGCACGTGCATACGCCCGATGCGCGCGCGCAGCTCGTAGTAAGCCTCGTCGTGGGGCCCCAGCAGCATCTTGTCCATCCAGCGGATGAGCGTCTGCTTCAGCCGCTCGATCTGGGCGGCGCCGCCCGTGATCGCCTGGCGCGCGCCGGGATGGGCTTCGATGGCCGCGTAAAAGTCATCGACGATCGGCGCGAAGAACGGCTCGGCGACCGGATGCAGCTCGCGCAGAGCGGCCGACGACGCGTCGGTGAACCCGACGTAGAGCTTGATGTTCTCGAAGAAGGTCAGGGTCGTCGTCATCGCCATCGTGGACAGTGCAAAGGGCGGTCCGGCGCCTGCAACTGTGGCACGAGGCGCACCGCGCGCAAAATCGACGAGGCGCTGACCGCTAGACTGCCGCGAGCAACTGGGACAGGGACGCGAAGTCGACGGGCTTGGGCAGGAAGTCGGCCCCGGCGTTCCTGGCGGCCGAGATCGTCCGATCGTCGGTGTAAGCGCTGATCACGACCGCACGCAGGGCTGCACGCTGCTGCCTGATCTCGCGAACGAGATCGGCGCCCGTCATCCCAGGCAGGCGGTAGTCGGTCACCAGGATGCCGGGTCCATCGGGCAGCGCCTTGGGCAGGGCCTCTTCGGCGCTGGTCGCGATCTCGGTGGCGAACCCCTTCAGCGACAGGATCTCCGCAATGTTCTCCGCGAGGTCCTGATTGTCGTCGACGATGAGCACTCTGTTTGGCATCGAGACCTCGTTCGCTCGGAGAAAGAATATGACAGAAGCGCCCATCCAACCAGATCCATGAGGATGAAATGCGCGGCGTTCTCGCGCGCCACGGGGCGCAAAGTTTGCGCACAGGGCCCGGGCCCGGCGACGCGTCCCCGCGGGCCTCAGGTTGGAACGGGGGTTGCTCTTCAATACGGTTGGGGAGGGTCCCATGACCGATGCCGCGTCGCCGAATCTCATCGTCTGCGCCACGGATTTTTCTCCTGAGGCGTCGAGCGCGCTCGAGTGGGCGCTGGGCTTCGCGCGCCGGGAGGGCGGCCGTCTCGACCTGGTGCACGTGCTGCCCGAGCCGATGCGCGATCGCGAGGCGCTGGCGGCGGATGAGGCGACCTTCGAGGCGGCCCGTCTGCACGACGCGCGCGAGCGGCTCAGCCAGGCCGCCACGGACGCCGCCCGCGGCGCCGGCGTCGCCGTGCATCCGGAGGTTCTACTCGGGGATGCGCACGCCTGCATCGTCGAGCACGCGCGCGGCCACCGCGCGCGCTTGATCGTGATGGGGGCGAGCGGTCGCCCTGCGATCGATCGCTGGGTGCTGGGGAGTGTCGCCGAGCGGACCGTTCGATCGGCAAGCGTGCCGGTGGCGATCGTGCCCCGTCGCAAGTCGGGCCAGGCGTGGTTCGCACCGGCGCCGGCGGGAGACGCGCGGCCGTTCAGGGCGCTGGTCGGTCTCGAAGGCGATGATTTCCCGGAGCTCGTCACGTTCGCCGCCGGGTTGCGCCGGCGGGAGGCCTGTGACGTCACGTTCCTGCACCTGTACTGGCCGATCGAGGAGTACGAACGCCTCGGCCTGCGCGGCGCCCGCGATCCGCTCGCGCCCGACCCGGAGGTCGCGAAGAATCTCGAGCCCAAGCTCCGCGCGCGTGTCGGCGCGCTGCCGGGCCGCGGCCAGGTGAGCCTGCTCGTCCGGCCCGCCTGGGGCGATCCGGCCGCCAATCTGCTGCTCGCCGTCGGCGAGGACTCGTACGACATGCTGATCGTGGGCGCCCATCGGCGCCACGGCTTCGCTCGCGTGCTGACCGGATCGGTGGCGGAGCGCGTTGCCCGTCACGCGGCGGGCACGCCAATCGTGTGCGTCCCGACGATCGGATCCGAACGCGCGTCCGCTGGTCGGGCGCTCGCGATTCCCCGCATCCTGACCGTGCTCGCGCCGACCGATCTGTCGGCGATCGGCAACGCGGCGGTTCCCCACGCCTACACTCTGCTCGGCCGAACGGGTGGGGTCGTCGAGCTTTGCCACGTGCACGAGCACGGACTGCCGAATCCGGCTTACGCGTACGACGAGCCGCACCGCCTCACCGCGGCCGCGCGCGCGGCGCTCTTGAAGGAGCTGCGCGCTCTCGTGCCGCCGGAAGCGGAGAAGCTGGGCATCACGACGCACGTCTCCGTGATCGACGGGGGCAAGCCGGCGGAGGCCATCATGCAGGCCGCCGAACGCCTCAACGTCGACGCGATCAGCCTGGCGTCGCACGGACGCGGCGGCGTGGCGCGCGCACTGCTCGGGTCGGTGGCGGAGGACGTCGTACGCCGTTCGGCCCGGCCGGTGCTGGTCGTGCGCGGGGCCCGCGCCTGACGGGTCGGACGGGAATCGGCTCGCTTTGACGAGCCGCCACGCGCTCTGAGACGAGCGGCTATCCCGAGCTCTGATCGATGACGATGATGTCGTCGCGGACGACATCGGGGTTCAGGAGCGAGCGCTCTTCTTCGGCCATGTCCGCGAGCAGCCACGACGCGAGGAACGCCAGCTTGACGGCCAGGGTCGGAAACTCGGGGAACGCGCAGGCCTCCCGGTGCAAGGTGGCCAGCGTCTGGCGCTGGCGCGCGTGTTCGTCGAGCAGCCGGTCGGCGCGCTCGGGTCCAACCGGGAGGTCGTCCCGGAGCAGTGGCAGCAGCACCTTCTCCTCGAAGGTCAGGTGAACCTCCATGGTGGTGCGGATGTCGCCGATTGCGGACGCCACCGCGTCGGGGGAGGGCGGCCGCCCATCGAGCGCGGCCTCGGCCACGGCGCGGGCCCGGTCGAGCAGCGCGCGCAGGTGCTCGTGCTGCGACAGGATGCTCTGCCGGGCGGTGCCTGCGTCCACCCGCCTGGCGGGTGCGCACCAGCCGAGATCGATCATCGTCATGCCGTCGGTGATGCGAATCGTGTGCCGGCCTCTGCCTTCGGGACGAACAGCGTGGAACCGCGCAGGTTTCGCCGCCAGGGACGCGGCCGGCGCAAGCATTGCGCCCCGCCGGCGGTCACCGCGTACCCGTCGCGCCAGGTTCGACAGGCGGCGCGACGTGCGGGATCCAGAGGGCGAAACGGGCGCCGTGGTCGGAAGGTTCGACCTCGATGCGTCCGCGGTGCGCGTCCAGGATGCGGCGGCACAGCGCCAGGCCGAGGCCGCTGCCCTTCGCCTTGGTCGTGAAGAGCGCGTCGAAGATGCGGCCGTGCAGCTCCACCGGGACGCCAGGACCGTCATCGCAGATGCGAAGCGTGAGCCCGCCCTCATCGACCTCGGCCTGCACGGTCAGATAGCCCGCGCCGTTCATCGCCTGGTTTGCATTGTTGAGCAGCGCGACCAGCGCATGCTGCATCTGGTCCCAGTCGAAGGTGGCGCGGAGCTCGGGCGGCACTGAGATCTCGACCGTGATGGGGGAAGGGAGGGCCGCCAGCTCCAGCGCGGCTTCCACGACGGCGCGCACAGGCGCCCGCTGGACGAGGAGCGGGCGGTTGCGCGTCAGCTCCAGGAGGTCGTCGATCGTCCGCCGCGATCGACGCAGCTGCTCCGCGATGCGATCGAGGTGCTTGGCCACCGGTGGCATCGCGCTGGCTTCCGGGCCGATGTGCTGGCGGAGGAGGTACAGCGACGATTCGATGACCGCGATCGGGCCGCGCAGCTCGTGACCGATGCCGGACGCGAACTCGCCCAGGGCGGCGAGCCGTTCCGCCTGTTCGCTCTTGGTCGTGAGGTCCTGGCTGTACGTCTCCAGCATGATCGCCAGCTCGAGATCGAGGATCTGATTGAGGGCATCCTCGCTGCGCGCCAGCTCCTGGGCTCGATCACGCAGCGCGCGCCGCACGACCGCGCCCAGCTGGACGCGGAGTCTGTTCATGGCCGTGAACATGTAGGCCTGGGGCAGGCCGATGACGACGTGGACGCGGCCGATGCGCGCCCGCGTCTGGCGGTACGCTTCGTCATGAGGCCCGAGCAGCAGGCTGTCCAGCCAGGCGGTCAGCGTCGCCTTGAGACGCGCGATCTGGGCCTCGCCGCCCGTGATGGTCGCCCGTGCGTCGGGGTGAGCGGTGATGGCCGCGTAGAAGTCGTCGACGATCTCGGGAAACTCCGGATGGGCCAGTGGGTACAGCCCGCGCAGCGCGGCCGCCGATGCGTCGGTGAACCCGACGTACTCCTTCAAGCTGGTGAACGAGTCGGGGTCGGACACGTGGCGCGTCGCTTATCGGGCGCTGGCGAGCGGGGGTTCGGGGGTGGGTGTCCGTACCGTTTCGGCCGTCCGGATCATCTCGACGTGCGCCGTGAGATCGACGTTGTCGCCGACGACGATGCCGCCGACGTCGAGATCCTGGTTCCAGTGGAGGCCGAAGGCCTGGCGATCGAACCTCCCGTGCACGGTGTACCGCGCCGGCAACACGCCCTTCTCGTGGGTCCTGGTCCCTTGCGAGATGACCGTCAGCTCGATGCTGCCCGTGACACCGTGGAGATCCAGGCGCCCCGAAACGACCGCGTCGCCGTCCGTGCCCAGCGCGATGCCCGTGCTGCGGAACTCGGCGCGCGGGAAGCGCGCGACGTCGAGGAGCTCTGGAGAGCGGAGGTGGGCGTCGCGCTCCGCGGATCCCGTGTCGAGGCTGGCGAGCTCTATCCAGACCGCCAGCGACGATTGATCGAGGCGCGCCGGGTCGAGCAGCAGCGCGCCGCCCCAGCGCCCGAACGTCCCCTTGATCTCGCCGACGACGAAGTGGCGCAGGGCGAAGGTGAGGGTCGATCGCGCTGCGTCGATTTCCCATCGTTCTCGTTCGAGCATGGCGGCCTCCTAATTCGAAAGTGGGGTGGTGGACCCTGTCACGGCGGCCGCGCGCCGCGGCGCCCCGGTCCCGAACCGTCGCGGCATCTCGCCCGGGTGGATGCCCGACAGCGCGGCCCACGCCGCAATGGCCGACAGCGAGAACACCGCGACGTAGACCAGGAACAGACGGTTGAAGTGGTAGGCGAACGCCGCGCCCGCGTACGTGTAGAGCAGGTAGCCGAGCAGGCCGATCCAGACGACGGTCGCGCGCGGCGATCCGCGCTTCATCCGATGCAGCGCGATGATGAGGAGCGGCAACACGATGAGGGTGGCGACATCCTGTCCCCGCATCGCCGCCGCCAGGGCGTCCTCGGCGTAGAGCCCGGGGACGAACGCCCCGGCCCAGCTTGCGACCGCGGCGAGCCCGACCGTCGCGATCGTGGTCGCGGACGCGATCTCGAGGGGCCGACTGCGGTTCATGCGCCGGGAATGTGCAGGCCTCATGCCGCTCCGTGAAATCGCGATCCCAGGCGCCCCGCGGACGAGCGGCGCGCACATTCCACGCTCGGGCACCTCCCCGGCGCAGAGTTTGCCGGTCCCCGGCGGGCGAGCGGCTTCAGGTCCGGTTGGAACGATCGTTGCTGTTCGTAGAACCAGGAGGCCGGATGTCACGAACAAGCTGACGCTTCTGCTGCCCCACGGCGGCGGCGATCGATTGGAGGTGCAGCGATGTCACGAAGAGCTCTGCTGGTCTGTGGTGTTCTGTCCTCGCTGGTTTACGTGGGCATCGACCAGATCGCCGCCGTCCGGAACGCCGGCTATCACGACTTCGCCTCGCAGACGATCAGCGAGCTGTTCGCGCGCGGTGCCCCGACCAAACCGCTCGTCGACCCGCTGCTCGTCCTCTACGACCTGCTCACGATCGCCTTCGGGGTGGGCGTCTGGCTGTCCGCTCGTGGCAACCGCCCGCTGCGTGTCGCCGCGGCGTCGTTGATCGCGGTCGGCGCCATCGGTCTGCCCGGACCGTGGCTGTTCCCGATGAACCTGCGCGGTGTCGGCGGCGACGCGTCGCACATCGCGGTCACCGGCGTGATGGTGCTGTTCATCCTCGTCGCGATGGCGGCCGGGGCCTTCGCGCTCGGACCGCGGTTCCGCGTCTACTCGATCGCCAGCATGGTCGCGACGCTCGGGTTCGGCGCGCTGACCGGCGTCCAGGCCAAAGGGCTCGCCACCGGGGACCCGACGCCGTGGATCGGCATCACCGAGCGGCTCTGCATCGGTGCGTTCCTGGTCTGGGTCGGGGTCCTGGCGGTCGCGTTGCTGCGCGTCGAAGGCGCGTGGGCGGAGCGGAGGGAGGTGCACGCATGAGAGTCGCGGTTGCCGAGAGGGGCGTACGACTGGGCGGTTGGGTCGCGCCGGGCTTCGAGGAGGTGTGGGACGAGTTCGACCGCAACTTCGCCGGGCGCGGCGAGATCGGCGCGGCCGTGGCCGCGTACTGGCGCGGCGAGAAGGTCGTCGATCTGTGGGGTGGCCGCCGCGCGCCCGACGGTGACGAACCTTGGAACGAAGACACGATGGTGGTCGTCCATTCCACCACCAAGGGCCTGGCCGCGATGACGGCGGCGGTCGCCAGCGCGCGCGGCTGGCTCGACTACGAGGCGCCCGTGGCCCGTTACTGGCCCGAGTTCACCCAGAACGGCAAGGCCGGCATCACGATACGCCAACTGCTCGGGCACGAGGCAGGCCTGGTCTTCCTGGACGAAACCCCTCGTGTCGAGGCGATGAGGGATCTGGACGCGATCGCCCGCCTGCTGGCGCGACAGAAGCCGGCGTGGCCGCCGGGGACGCGGCATGGCTATCACGCGATGACGATCGGCCTCTACCTGCAGGAGCTCATCCGGCGGGCCGACCCGGCGCACCGCACGCTGGGGCGTTTCTTCCAGGAGGAGATCGCGAAGCCGCTGCAGATCGAGTTCTACATCGGCCTGCCGCCCGAAGTTCCCGGGGAGCGGCTGGCGCGCCTGAAGGCCTTCACGCCGTGGCGCGCCCTCCGGGCGCTGCCCTCGACGCCCCACGAGCTGGTGCTGCGGGTGCTGTGGCCGTGGTCGCTGGCGCGAAAGTCGATGCTGTTCGCGGACCTCGACCCGAACGATCGCCGCTACCTGGAGGTCGAGGTTCCGGCAGGTAACGGGGTGGGAACGGCGCGTTCCATCGCGCGCGCCTATTCGGCATTCGCCGAGGGCGGCGGCGAGCTCGGCATCACGCCCGCCACCTTCGGGAGCCTGACGGCGCCGCCCGAGTTCGCGCGTCCGATGGACGAGGTGCTGGGCGTGCCCAGCTGGTATTCGCTCGGCTACCTCAGGCCGGGGCCGGAGCTCGGCTTCGGCACGAGCCCGCGTGCATTCGGCACGCCCGGCGCGGGCGGTTCGTTCGCCTTCGCCGATCCCGATGCGCGGCTCGGGTACGCCTACGTGATGAACAAGATGGACTTCTACATGTTCGACGATCCGCGCGAGAAGCCGCTGCGCGACGCCGTTCACCGCGCGATCAAACGGCTCTCCGCCGGCTGAGGGAGCGGCCATGCAGCACCACGACTACGAGATCGAGACGATTCCGAGGGCGCGGGCGACCCTCGTGGACGCGCTGGCCGTCGGCGCCCGCCGTCACATGGTGCACGGGTTCGTCGAAGTGGACGTCACGCGCGCGCGGCAGATCATCCGCCGGCACGAGCACGACACCGGCGAGGCGCTCTCGTTCACCGCGTTCGTCATCGCCGCCGCCGCGCGCGCGATCGCAGCCCACAAGCATCTCAACGCCTACCGCGACTGGCGCAACCGGCTCGTCGTGTTCGACGACGTCGACGTGGCGACCCTGGTCGAGGGCGAGGCCGGCGCGGTCGCGGTCCCGCACGTGATCCGCGCCGCCAACCGGAAGAGCTTTCGGGAGATTCACGACGAGATCCGGGCCGTTCAGGCGCGGCCCGCGAGCAGCCCGCAGCGCTCGGGATTCGGCATGCGCCTCTCGGGACGTCTGCCGCATTTCTTGCGCCGGCTCTTCCTGCGGGCGCTGCGCAGGTTTCCGTTGTGGCTCAGGCGGGTCGCCGGAACGACCGTCGTGACCGCCGTGGGCATGTTCGGGGGTGGGGGCGCCGGCTGGGCGGTGGGTATCGTTCCCCTGCACACCCTCGGTCTCACGCTCGGTGGAATCGTCGAGCGCTCCGCCGTCGAATCCGGCCAGGTCGTGACACGCGAGGTCCTCGACCTGACCGTCAGCGTCGATCACGACGTCGTCGACGGCGCCCCGGCGGCCCGGTTCATTCGCGGGCTGCGTGAGTCGATCGAGATGCGGGACGGCGCGGAGCTCATGTCCGGCTCGTCCGAGCCGGCCCGCGCAGGCCGCTGAGCCCGACGCGCAAGATCTGCGCGAATTGGCTCGGCTTGGGCAGAATCCGAGGGGCTCGGCCGCGGGCGCACGAATTGCACTTTCGGGGATCATGCGGGTCGTCTTCTGGCTCTTGTTCGCGGTTGGCGCCGTCTGGGCGCTGATTGCCGCGGCGACACGGCAGTTCCAGCACCGGATCGATGATGAGGCCCGCGCCCTGCTTGCCGCCGCCAGCGGCTCGGCGGCGATGGTTGCAGCCCACGAGCTCGAGAAGCTGCCCCCGCCGGTGCGGCGCTGGCTTGCGGTGTCAGGAACAGTCACGGAGTGGCGAACCATCCGGGGCATCGAGATGCCCGTGCGCGGCAACGCGCTCTGGAAGCTTGCGGGCGGAGACTTCGACTACTACCGCTGGGAGATCCTCGACGTGGAGGCCAACCACCCTGCGCTGTACGCCGACGAGCCGGCACCGCCGGAGGAGGCGGCCCGATGAAGATTGACACCGGTCTTGCTCACGATGTGTTCAGGCGCGCGAGGCACCCGCTCGACCCTTTCTTCAAGCCGCGGTCGGTCGCCGTCATCGGCGCCACCGAGAGCCCCGGCAGCGTGGGCCGGACGGTCCTGGCGAACCTCGTGGCGACCTCGTTCGGCGGTGTCGTCCACCCCGTGAACCCGCGCCGTGACACTGTGCTCGGGCTCAAGTCGTATCCGGCGGTCGGTGAGGTTCCGGGCCCGGTCGATCTGGCGGTGGTCGTGACGCCGGCCGCGACGGTGCCGGAGATCATCCGGCAGTGCGTCGACGCGGGTGTTCCCGCCGCGTTGATCATCTCGGCCGGTTTCCGCGAGACAGGGCCGGTCGGGGCGGAGCTGGAGGCGCGCGTGTTCGCGGAGGCGCGGCGGGGCGGCATGCGGATCGTCGGCCCGAACTGCCTGGGTGTCATGAGCCCGACGAGCGGTCTCAACGCCACCTTCGCCGCCGGGATCGCCCGGCCCGGGCGGGTGGCGTTCCTGAGTCAGAGCGGGGCGTTGCTGACCGCGATCCTCGACTGGAGCTTCGCCGAGAACGTCGGCTTCTCGGCTTTCGTTTCGACGGGCTCGATGCTCGACGTCGGCTGGGGCGATCTCATCGACTACTTCGGCGACGATCCCGCGACCCGCGCGATCGTCATCTACATGGAATCGATCGGCGACGCGCGGGCATTCCTGTCGGCGGCGCGCGAGGTGGCCTTGACCAAGCCGATCATCGTCATCAAGGCCGGGCGGAGCGAGGCCGCCAGCCGCGCGGCCACGTCACATACGGGCGCGCTCACCGGGTCCGACGAGGTCCTGGACGCCGCCTTTCGCCGGGCCGGCGTCCTGCGCGTGAACGCGATCGAGGAGGTGTTCGACATGGCCGAGCTGCTGGGCAAGCAGCCCCGTCCGATCGGACGCCGCCTGACGATCGTGACCAACGCCGGCGGCCCGGGTGTGCTGGCCACCGACGCGCTGGTGGCGGGCGGCGGCGAGCTGGCCGAGCTGTCCGCGGATTCGCGTGGCGGCCTGGACGCCGTCCTTCCCGCCGCCTGGAGCCACGGCAATCCGATCGACGTCCTGGGAGACGCGACGCCCGATCGCTACGAGCAGGCGCTCGCGATCGCGGCGGCGGATCCCGCCAGCGACGGGCTGCTGGTGATCCTGACGCCGCAGGACATGACCGATCCCACGCGGACCGCCGAGGCGTTGGCCCGCTACGCGCATGTGGAGGCCAAGCCGGTGCTCGCGAGCTGGATGGGCGGCGAACGCGTCGCCGCCGGCGTCGATATCCTGAATCGGGCCGGCATCCCGACCTTCGCGTTTCCGGACGATGCCGCCCGCGCCTTCTGCGACATGGGACGGTTCGCGGACAACCTGCG
>Ga0111539_10013706_pt1 | contig 10126 bp, 8 predicted proteins | sample RhiMethybrSRZTD1_FD_79667 | JGI IMG/M metagenome (GOLD analysis project Ga0111539, IMG submission 79667) | Populus rhizosphere microbial communities from Tennessee, USA - Rhizosphere MetaG P. TD hybrid SRZTD1 (version 2) (version 2) | ecosystem: Host-associated > Plants > Roots > Rhizosphere >... | reverse complement strand
CTTGCCCGGCGTGATGCTCTCCAGGGCACCGCCGAAGTGGCCGTCCGAGCGCATGCGAACCTCGACGAAGGCGAGGACCTCGCCATCGCGCGCGATGAGGTCGATCTCACCCAGCCGGCTGCGATAGTTGCGGGCGATGATGGCGAGGCCGCGCTGGGCGAGGTAGTCCGCGGCGCGATCCTCCGCGTTCCCCCCGGCTATCTGCGCGGGCGTTCGCACCCCAGCCACGGAAAGGGCGCTATTGCGCGCGCAGCGGAATCACCCGGCCGCCGTCGATCTCGGCCGCGGCGAGCGAGCGGGCGAAGTGGTGCTCGCCCTCGAGGGCGATCCGGCCGGTCACGCCGTCGAGCGGCTTTTTCTCGTCCCCGCGCAGCAACTGCTGGGTGATGCGGTAGGCGTCGATGCCCAGGGCGTAGAGCCGCTCCTGCTCCACCGACATCGCCACCTTGGGCACCGGGTAGACCATGACGGCGGGGTGGTCGGGATGGATGAACCAGGGCATCTCCACATAACGCACACCCTGCAGGTCCACGTTGACGATCTGGTCGGCGCGCGGGTTCACGCTGTAGGACGTGGCGTAGATCGGCAGCATCCCCGAGACGTACGGCCGCACCGCCCGGGCCTCCAGCGGGTCGAGCGCGAAGAACACCATGTCGCCGCGGCTGCTCGCGATGCGCTCGCGGATCGCGACCGCTTCCTCGGGATTGCCGCTGTAGATGATCTTGCGGCCCTCGCCCGCCGCGCGGCCCCATTCGCGCTCGAACGCATCCTGGACCCGCTTGGACAACGCCGAGTTGGTGCCCACGACGAAGGCCATGCGCCAGCCGTCGTTGATCGCCTGCAGCGCGGCCTGGCGGGCCTCGTGCTCGAGCGAGAGCGAGACGGTGTACATGCTCACCGGCGCCTCGCCGCGGATCTCGTTCAACGCGAGCACGAGCTGGCGCGGGCAATCGGAGAGCGCCAGCGACTGCGCGCCGTCGCGGGTGAGGCCGCCCACGATGAGCTTGGCCTGGGTCGACTGCGCGTAGTGGCAGGCGTCGAGCAGGGCGGTGCCCTCGTTGTCGATCGCGGTGAAGTGGATCGGCAGGGAATCCCTGCCCTGGACCGCGGCGGCCGCCATGAAGCCCAGGCGCACGGCTTCGGCGAGGCGGCCGAGGCCCTGCGAGGCGGTGGGCAGGATGAGCGCGATGTGGGGGCGCGACGGATCGGCGGCCTTGGCGGGGACAGGCGTGCCGGCCCGGCTGCCCGGAACGGGCGGCGCGTCGCTGAGCGGCTTCACCACGGACGAGCGCGACAACCCCGTCGCGGGATCGATGTCTTGCGGCGCGGGGAAGGTTATGCTCGCGGGTGGTGGGTCGGCGGCAAGCGCCGGCGACGCCAGCAGTGCGAAGCCAAGGAGAATCGCGTTGAAGCGCGACATGGAGCCTGGATTATATGTGGTGGCGACTCCGATCGGGAACCTGGGGGATGTCACGCAGCGCGGCGTCGAAACGCTGCGAGGTGCGGACGTGGTCGCCGCCGAGGACACGCGCGTCACGCGAGGGCTGCTGAGCCACCTCGGAATCGGCGCGAAGCTGGTTCCCCTGCACGCCCACAACGAGCGTGCCGCGGCCCAGAAAGTCGTGGGTTGGATCGCGGAAGGCAAGGCCGTGGCCTTCGTTTCGGACGCTGGGACGCCGGGCGTGAGCGATCCGGGCGCGGTGCTGGTCGCGGCGGTGCGTGAAGCGGGGCATCGCGTGGTTCCCATTCCCGGAGCGAGCGCGCTCACCACGGCATTGTCCGCGGCCGGGGTGCAGGCCGACGGCGTGGTGTTCGCCGGGTTCCTGCCGGCGCGCGGCGCGGAGCGCCGCGAGCGGCTCGCGCAACTCGCGGCGGGCCCGTGGGCCATCGCGCTCTTCGAGGCGCCGCATCGCGTCGCCCGGACGCTCGCGGACCTGCACGGGGCCCTCGGCGACCGCTACGTCGTGATCGCGCGCGAGCTCACCAAGAAGTTCGAGACCATCGCACGCGTGCCGCTCGCCGAAGCACGCGCCTGGATCGAGGCCGATCCCGACCGGATCCGGGGCGAGTTCGTGCTCGTCGTCGAAGGCGCGCCGGTCGACGCAACACCCGCGCTCGATCCGCGCAAGGTGCTCTCGACCCTGCTCGCCGAGCTGCCGCTCAAGCAGGCCGTCGCCCTCGCCGTAAAGCTCACCGGCGCCAAGCGCAACGACCTCTACGCGCTCGCGCTGACGCTCAAATAACCGGGGTCAGACTCCAATTAAGCTAATTCGGGGGTTTTCATTTCGCTGTGCGAAAATCCCCGAATTAGCTTAATTGGAGTCTGACCCCAATTATCACCATCACCCGCCCGGACGACTGGCACGCGCACTTTCGTGATGGCGAAGCGATGGCATCCGTCGTGGCGGCGACGGCGCGGCAGTTCGCGCGTGCGATCGTGATGCCGAACCTGAAGCCGCCGGTCGCTACCGCGGCGCAGGCGAAGGCCTATCACGGCCGGATCATGAAGGCGCTGCCCAAGGGCGCCGACTTCCAGCCGCTGATGACGCTCTACCTCACCGACAACACCGCGCCCGCCGAGATCGAGAAGGCGGCGAAGGCGGGGCTCGTCAAGGCGGTGAAGTACTACCCGGCGGGGGCGACCACCAACTCCGACTCGGGCGTGACCGACCTGCGCAAGTGCGACGCCGTCCTCGAGGCCATGGCGGCGGCGGGCATGCCGCTGCTGGTCCACGGCGAGGTGACCGACGCCGAGGTGGACGTGTTCGATCGCGAGGCGGTCTTCTACGACCGTGTCCTGGGAGCGCTGGTCAAGCGCTTCCCGAAGCTGAAGATCGTCTGCGAGCACATCACCACCCACGAGGCCGCGGTCTTCGTCGAGCACGCGCCGGAGACCGTCGCGGCCACCATCACGCCGCAGCACCTGCTGATGAACCGCAACGCGATCTTCACCGGCGGAATCCGCCCGCACCACTACTGCCTGCCGATCCTCAAGCGCGAGCAGCATCGCCGCGCGCTGGTCAAGGCCGCGACCTCCGGCAACCCCAAGTTCTTCCTCGGCACCGACACCGCCCCCCACGCGCGCGACACCAAGGAGAGCGATTGCGGTTGCGCCGGCATCTACAGCGCGCACGCCGCGATCGAGCTCTACGCCGAGGCCTTCGAGGCGGCCGACGACCTCGACAAGCTCGAGGGATTCGCCAGCCACTTCGGCGCCGACTTCTACGGCCTGCCGCGCAACAAGGGCAAGGTCACGCTCGAGAAGCGCGATTGGGTCGTGCCGGGCGAGTATCCCTTCGGCACCGAGACCGTGGTGCCGCTGCGCGCGGGGCAGAAGGTCGGCTGGAAGCTCGCGGGCTAGCTCGCGGGAAACACCGCGAACGTCACCCGGCCGTCGCGACCGCCGAATCGACTCACCTGCTTGGGGGAGCGCGCCTTGTACGAGAGCTCGCCGCGCGCGTCATCCCAACCGAGCGGCACGCCCTCGTAGGGGTCGATACACGCAGGAGACTGGGCCACGTGCGGCGCGGCAGCCTCGCGAGTGACGGCCTGCCGACGCAGCTCGATCGCACAGCGGATGACCGAGGCCAGCGCATCGAGGTCGCGTACACGGTAGAGGTACTCGGCGAGTTGCGGCTTTTGCTCGCTCACCAACCCCTTTCCCGCGAAGTTGTAGACCCAGGTCCAGTCGACGGCGAGGTTGGCACGCTCCTGCTCTTCCAACCGTTCGATGGCTCGGGCCAGCTCGTGGCTGGGCACCGCGTCGAGGGTGGTCCACGAGGCGAATACCGGGTGGGCGAAATTGAGAGTCGCGTTGCGCTGCATCAACGCCGAGGCGACGCTGGAGCCGAGCCGTGACGACTCGATGATGCGGCTGGTGGTGCGCGAGTCCGCGATCATCCGGTCGAGCAGGATCGCGAAGAGGGTCGCCTCGATCCGCAGCACGTGCGCCACGCCGCGCTGCGCCAGGGTGAGCGGCGCCACCGTTCGTTCGAGCGCGTCCCATTGCGCGGGCTCCAGCGCCTGTCCCGAGCGGGCCACCTGTCCAGCCAGGAGGAAGTCGCGCGACAGCGTTCGCACGGCCAGCATCTTCGTGAGGATCGATCCGGCCTCCTCGAGCCACAACCTGTGGAACGCCGCATCGGCCTCGAGCCACGCGAGCGCTTCGGCCGGGCGCCCGGCGGCCACGTCCGCGCCCACCGCCGAGTGCCGGATCTGCTGTGCACGCAGCACCGTGTTGAAGTGGGGGAGGATGGCCTCGTAGTAGTCGAAGACCTCGAACACGTCGGTCAGCCCGCGCGAGCGCAGCAGGTCGTCGTAGCGCGCGAGCAGGACGGCGTTGTCGGAAACGAGGTCCGCGATCGAATCGGGGCGCTGCGCGAACGCGCGCACGCAATCCATCTCCTGGGGCGCGCACAGCAACTCGGTCGGTGCGCGCACCTCCAGCGGCGGTGCGACCCCCTGGATGGCGGTGCCGGGCTTGCGCCGCAGTGAAGCGCGATGAAGCGCCGCCCCGTACGCGCGGGGCTCCTCGCCCGGCGGCGCGTGGAATCCAGCGAGGAGCGCCCAGCCCGAGCCCTGCACGAACGCGACCGGGGGGCGGGTGAAGAATGCTCTCGCTGCGGGGGCGTATTCCTGGTCGAAGGCGTTCACGGCGACCACGACCCCGAGCGGCACGAGCACGGCGGCAAGCGCGATGAACCACGGGCGGCGAAGGAGGGCGGTCATCGGTGCTCAGTATGTCATTCTGGCGGCCATGGACTGGACCGCCGCCCGCGAGCGCCTCGCCGCGCCGATCTTCGCCCCGCTCGCGCCCGCGCTCGCTCGCCTTCCCGCCGACCGCTGGCCCACGCACGCCGAGCTCAGCGCCCTTGCCGAAGGCATGACGACCGTACGCGGCAAGCAGTTGCGCTTCGTGAAGCCGCGCGAGAGCAACGACCGCGAGCGCCGCTACTACGAGCAGCACATCGCCGACACGGGCGAGGTCGAGACGCGCGAGAACTGGCACGACCTCTTCAACGCGCTCGCCTGGATCACCTACCCGAAGGCCAAGGCCCGCATCAACGCGCAGCACGCGGTGATCCTGGAGGAGGGCGGCGAGGCGGAGGCGCGCAAGCGCAGCCCGGAGCGTGACGCCCTCACGCTCTTCGACGAAGGCGGGGTGGTCGTGGCCGCCGCTTCGCCCGCGCTGCTGCGGCTGATCGTCGACTTCGAGTGGAAGGAGCTCTTCTGGACCCGGCGCGAGGAGGTGCAGGAGAAGGCGCGCTTCTTCGCCTTCGGCCACGCCTGCTTCGAGCAGTCGCTCTCTCCCTACATCGGCATGGTCGCCAAGACCGTCTTCGTGCCCGTCTCGGACTTCTTCTTCATGCTCGCGCCCGAGTCGCAGCTCGAGGAGGTCGACAAGGCGGTCGCCAACCACTTCGCCAGCCGCGCCCGCTTCGCCACGCCGAAATCAATGGCGCCGATGCCGGTCCTCGGCGTACCGGGGTGGCACTTCGCCGAGCAGGATGAGACCTTTTACGATGACCCGGACCACTTCCGCTCGAAAGATCGTCCCTGAAGAAAGCCCGTTCTTGCGGGCTTTTCTTGGGTTTCGCGATCAAACAACCGAGTAAAATGGCCAGGTGAAGCGAGCCAGGCGATCGCTGTATCACCTTCGGGTCATGCAGAGGAAAGTCGGGACTCCATAGGGCAGCGTAGCGGGTAACTCCCGTCCGCCGTGAGGCGAGGATCAGAGCCACAGAGACGAGCCGGTTCAGTCCGGAGTGAAACGCGGCAATCTCTACGCGGAGCAACACCAAATAGGCAGACGTCGACGTGGCCCACTGAGTCTGCGGGTAGGTGGCTTGAGCGCCGTGGCAACACGGTGCCTAGAGGAATGATCGTCATAGCCCGCAAGGGCCGTAACAGAATCCCGCTTACCGGCTCGCTTCACACTTCCACCGCCCATCGGGAGATACGTCGGGATTTCGTCGGTTTCGTCGCGCTTTCCTCGGGTCCGTCGGAAAGCGCTCGCCCCCCGTCGGGAAGAACGCCAGTGTGGCCTTCGAGGTAACGGCATCGCGCAATCCATGCCGCAACGCGCTGCCGGGCTTCGTTCGATGGCGCACAGACGGCTCTGGCGCGCAGCCATACCCTGACCTTCGCTGCGCGAATCCCTCGGGAGACAAAGATGAAAACGATCCGATATGTGGTGCTGGCGATGGTGGCCCTGATGATGGGGGCCGAGGCTCACGCCACGTTCCACCTCTGGCGAATGGCCGAGATCTTCTCGAACGCGGACGGCAGCGTCCAGTTCCTCGAGCTCACGGTGCAGGCCGACGGCGAGGGGCTCATCACGGGCCACGCACTCACCAGCACCGTCGGAGACAACAGGCGCACCTTTGTCTTCAAGACCGACCTCGAATTCCGGACCGGAGGCAAGACCATGCTGGTCGCGACGGAGGGATTCGCGGCCCTCGGCATAGTCACGCCGGACTTCGTGGTTCCCAACGGGTTCTTCCCGACCTCCAGCGGGAGCGTGGACTTCGCGGGCGTGGACCTGTGGGACATCTCGTCGCTTCCGACGGGCCTGTTGTCGCTCGCGCGCGATGGATCGAGGGAGACCAACTCTCCGAAGAACTTCGCCGGCGTGACGGGAACGTACACGGGAGCGCCACCGCCGGTCTCCGCGTTCAACGTCCAGGCGTTGTGGTGGGGCGCTCCGGCCGGCAACGAATCAGGCTGGGGGCTCAACATCACGCACCAGGGCGACATCCTGTTCGCGACCTGGTTCACGTACGACATGGACGGCACCGGCATGTGGCTGGTCGCGCCCGATGCGCGGCGCACGACTGGCAATACGTATGCGGGCTCGCTGTACCGCACCACCGGCCCGGCTTTCAGCAGCACGCCGTTCGACTCGACCCGCGTCGCCGTCACGCCGGTCGGATCGATCACGCTCACCTTCGCCAACGCGAGTAACGGAACGTTCGCGTACACGGTGAACGGCGTGGCGCAGGCGAAGGCGATCGTGCGCCAGGTCTATGACGCCGCGGTGGCGACCTGCACGGCCGGTGGCGCCGCCGGCGCTGCGAACTACCAGGACCTCTGGTGGGTCGCGAGCGAATCGGGCTGGGGCGTGAACATCACGCACCAGGGCAACATCCTGTTCGCCACCTGGTTCACCTACGACGCAGCGGGTCGCGGCATGTGGCTGGTCATGCCCGACGGGCGCATGTCCGCGACGGGAGTGTATTCGGGGCGCCTGTACCGCACGACCGGGCCGGCGTTCAACTCGGTTCCGTTCACTCCCGCCACGGTCGGGGTGACCGACGTCGGCCTCGGCACGTTCACGTTCTCCGGTTCCGGGGCCGGCACCTTCGCGTACACCGTCAACGGGATCACGCAGGCCAAGAGCGTCACGCGCCAGGTCTACTCGGCTCCGGCCACGGTCTGCCGCTAGGCGATTCGAGTGAGGGTCCATGCCAACCGGAAGTACGCGCCCCTGGTGCTCGCATTCGCGCTGGCCGGGTGCGGCGGCAGCGATGCTCCGGAGAGCCCTGGCGCAGCCGCGGACGAGGCCACCCTCTCCAGGCTGGAGCTGATCGGCAAGCGGCTGTTCTTCGACATGTCGCTGTCGAACCCGCCGGGACAGAGTTGCGGCTCGTGCCACGACCCGGAGACGGGCTTCTCGGGCAACTTCGGCTCCGCCATGGGCGTCCCGCTTGCCGCCGACAAGACCACGCTCGGGGTGCGCAACACGCCGACCGCCGCCTACGCGAGCTTCACGCCCGCGTTCACGGTGACGGTGGTCGGATCGCGGCTCGTGGCGCACGGCGGCCAGTTCCTCGATGGGCGCGCCGCGAGCCTCGAGGAGCAGGCCGGCATGCCGCTCTTCGCGGCGGGCGAGATGAACCTGGCGAGCCCCGCCGAGCTCGCGAGCCGGCTTGCGGATGCGCCCTACGCGCCGCTCATGCGGGAGGAATTCGGCGCGGCGGTGTTCGCGAGCCCCGCCCTGGTGCTGCAATCGCTGACCGTCGCGATCGCCGCGTTCGAGCGCACCGCACGGTTCGCGCCCTTCTCCTCCAAGCTCGACAACGTCCTCGCCGGCGACGCGACGCTCTCCGTGCTCGAAGGCGAGGGCATGAGGCTCTTCACCGATCCGCTCCGGGGCAACTGCGCGCGCTGCCACGTCTTCGACCGCACTGCCCCGGGCGCCTCGAAGCGGCTCTTCACCGACTTCGGCTACTACAACCTGGGCGTGCCGCGGAACGCGCGCATTCCCGCGAACGCCGATCCGGCGTTCTTCGACCTCGGGCTTTGCGGCCCGCGGCGCGCGCGCGTGGCGGACGATCGCCTGTGCGGCGCGTTCAAGGTGCCAACGCTCCGCAACGTCTCGCGCCGGACCGCATTCATGCACAACGGCGTGTTCACGAGCCTGCGCGACGCGGTCGCGTTTCACGCCACGCGCGACACCGCGGCGGCGCGCTGGTATCCCTCGGGGACGGCGTACGACGACCTGCCGGTTGCGTTCCGCGGGAACGTGGAACAGGGCATGCCGGTCCTGGACGAAGCCGGAATCGATGCGGTCGTCGCCTTCCTGCTCACGCTCGACGATGGCTTCGGGCCTTCTCGCGTTCCCGAAGGAAGGTGACGCGGGGCCCGGGCGGACAGGGGCCGAATGTTCGCCGCACAGACGCAAGCGCCCGGCTGCTCCAAATCAGGCGCCGCTTTCGGAAGGGCCTCGATGAGCTGGACGAGTCATGGAGCCGGAAACCCGCCGCGAGGCGCGGCATGGATGCAGGGCATCACGCCGGCGCGCCTCGGCGTGATCGCCCTCCTCTGCCTCATGAACAACGTCGTCAACGACACCTTCCCCGTGTTCATCTCGGCATGGGACAGGATCTACGCGACGTTCTACAACACGTCGATCTTCTTCATCTCGGCGCTGCCGATGCTCTTCCTGGTCGCGCGCGCGGAGATCTGGACGGCACGCTCGTCGAACCGGGCTCGAATCGCGGCCCTCGCGCTGGCCGTGGTGGTGGGAGCGCTGCTGTTCGCGCTGGTGCGATTGGGCCTGCGCGGTGGCAGGCTGCCGCTGGTCGGGGTTCCCGGGTCCTTCTGGCAGTACCCGGCGGGCCACTTCTTCTCTCTTCTCGTCAAGGGCGGGTTGCTGACGTCGGTCCTCTACTTCGCCGCACGCGAACGCGATTCGCAGCGCCGGCTCGACCAGACACGGCTCGCGCGCGTCGAGATCGACAAGCAGATGGCGGAGGCGCGGCTGCAGTTGCTGCAGGCGCAGATCGAGCCCCACTTCCTCTTCAATTCGCTGGCGAGCATCAAGCGCCTCTACGAAACGCACCCCGAGGAAGGACGATCCCTGCTGCGTAACCTGGGAGACTACCTGCGGGTGGCCATCTCGCGCGCCGGGCTGCGCGAGGCCAGGCTTGGCGAAGAAGTCGCCCTCGCCCGGTCCTTCCTTGCGATCTTCGAGGTCCGCATGGGCCGGCGCTTGCGCGTGCGCATCGACGTGCCGGCCGAGCTCGAGTCGGGGTTGCTTCCTCCGTTGATGGTGGGAACGCTGGTCGAGAACGCGATCAAGCACGGCATCGGGCCGCGCGCGGCCGGCGGGACCGTGTGCTTGAGCGCGCGCCGCGCGGGGGACGTCCTGGAGGTCGAGGTCGCCGACGACGGGGTGGGATTCCGTTGGCGTTCCGGGCACGGAATCGGGCTCGCCAACATCCGTGCGCGCCTGGAAACCCTCTTCGAGGCGTCGGCCTCGCTCGAGCTCTCGGGCGGCGCGGGGGGCGGCGTGACCGCGACGCTGCGACTTCCATTCCGGGACACTGCGGCAGCGCAGGCGGCATGAGCATCCTTCGGGCCTGGCGCGCGCTCACGTGGAAGCACTGGGCCTGGGCCACGGTCATCCCCATCGCGATTGCGATCACCATGCCGCTGTCGGGCTACCACACGAACCTGTACTGGGCGCCGTGGCGGATTCTCTTCCATGCGCCGTGGTACTTGTTCTTCAGCTACGTGTTCCTCCTCGCGATCGCCGCCGCCGAATCGTCCGTGCCCTCGGGCGCCGTTCCCCCGGCAAGGCGCTACGTCGCCGCGCTCGCCATCGCCACCGTCCTTTGCGTGG
>Ga0111539_10013704_pt1 | contig 10128 bp, 6 predicted proteins | sample RhiMethybrSRZTD1_FD_79667 | JGI IMG/M metagenome (GOLD analysis project Ga0111539, IMG submission 79667) | Populus rhizosphere microbial communities from Tennessee, USA - Rhizosphere MetaG P. TD hybrid SRZTD1 (version 2) (version 2) | ecosystem: Host-associated > Plants > Roots > Rhizosphere >... | reverse complement strand
GCACACCGGTCGCGGTGACCACGACCCGGTCGCCGACGAGCATCACCTCGGCATCGAAGACCGAATCCGGGAGCGGGTAGGAGCCGAGCGCCCGCGGCTGGTCGCCTGTCACGTCACTCAGCAGCACGCTGTGCCCGACCACGCGCACGAGCACGGTGCCGTCGGTCTTGGCCCGGTCGGGCTCGTCGACCCCTGCCTCCTGGGTGTTGGTGCCGGTCTCCGAGCTGCCGACGGCGACGTCGGTGCCCGATGACGGGGACGCCGATCTCGCCTCGGCCATGCCGGACGTGGTGTCCTCCATCGCGTAGTACACGGACCGGTCGCCGTCCCAGCCGTAGGCGCCGACGCGGCGAAGGCCCTCCGTCCGGTACCACGACAGCAACTCGTCGCAGGAGTCGAAGCGCGTCAGCCCCGCCCCCGCGCTCGCCGGCGGTGCCCCGGGGCCGACCACGATCGCGGCGCTCGCGGTGAACACCCCCGACGCCACCAGCATCCCGAGTCCCGCCGCGGCCAGGCCGCCCCCTGCTCCGAACTTCGTGACCTTCCTCATGGTGCTCGGACGCCGCCCGCGCTGGGATGGTTCCCCTCGGATTGGCAGAGTGGAGCGTGTGACCGAGACTCCCCCTGACCATCGCCCCTACGACGTCGTGGTGCTGGGGGCGACCGGGTACACCGGCCGCCTCAGCGCGGACTACCTCGCGCGCCACGCTCCCGACGGGTGCCGATGGGCGCTGGCCGGACGCAACCGCGGACGTCTGGAGGAGGTGCGCACGCACCTCGCCACCATCGATCCCGGGCTGGCCGAGCTGCCGCTCCTCCAGGCCGACTCAGCGGACGCCGACTCGCTCGCCGACCTGGCCCGCTCCACGCGGGTCGTGATCAGCACGGTGGGTCCCTACCTGCTGTACGGCGGCCCGCTGGTGGCCGCGTGCGCCGAGGCCGGCACCGACTACGTCGACCTCACCGGCGAGCCGGAGTTCGTCGACACCATGTACCTCGAGCACCACGACCGGGCCGTCGCGACCGGCGCCCGGATCGTCCACGCCTGCGGCTTCGACTCGATCCCGCACGACCTGGGTGCGCGCTTCACGGTGCTCCAGCTGCCCGAGGGCCAGCCCGTGACCCTGCGCGGCGTCGTACGGGCCGGGGCACAGTTCTCGGGCGGCACGTTCCACTCCGCGATGACCGCCTTCTCGCGCGCACGTCAGATGCGCGCCGCGATGCAGGCCCGCCGGAAGAAGGAGGGCCGTCCAGCCGGCGGTCGCAAGGCACGCGCCGTGGCGGGCAAGCCGCACCGTGATCGCGAGCTCGGCTACTGGCTGCTTCCGCTGCCCACCATCGACCCGTTCGTGGTCGCGCGGTCCGCTGCCGCCATCGAGCGCTACGGACCCGACTTCCGCTACTCCCACTACGCCGGCTTCAAGTCCCTGCCCTACGCCGCCGGCACGGCCGCAGGAGCCGGCGTCATGTTGGTGGGTGCCCAGGTGCCGCCGCTGCGCAAGGCCCTGATGTCGCGGGTCAAGGCCGGCGACGGACCGTCGGAGTCTCGCCGCGAGAAGTCCTGGTTCACCGTCGACTTCGTCGGCGAGGCCGGGGGCACGACGATCCACACGCGGGTGTCCGGCGGCGACCCCGGCTACACCGAGACGGCCAAGATGCTGGCTGAGTCGGCCCTGTGCCTGGCCTTCGACGACAACCCGACGACGTCCGGGCAGGTCACCCCCGCGGTCGCGATGGGGGAGCACCTGACCCGGCGCCTGCTCGACGCCGGGATCAGGTTCGACGTGCGCTGAGCACGAGCCTCACTCGGCCAGATGGGTCTGGCTGAGCACCAGCGGGTGGTCGGAGATGTTGCGGTCCTTGACCGTCCAGTCGACCGAGTACGTCGTGAACCGGGTCTGGCCGGCGCCGAAGATCCAGTCGATCCAGGGCTTGGCCGGCGGCGCGCAGGTCATGCTCGGGATGCTCTGCGGTGCGAGCATCAGCTTGCCGGCGGTCAGCGGGCAGAACGCCTTCTCCCGGTCGTTCAGGTCGCCGGTGAGGAACACGGGCCGGCCGGTGCCGCGCAGCTGGATCACCAGGTTGCGCTCGGCCTCGATCGCCATGGCGCGGTACTTCTCCTGGTGCGTGTACTTGCGGGTGTTCGCCGGGTTGTGCACGTTGATGAACCAGGCGGTGTAGCCCGTGGACTTCTCCCGCAGCAGGATGTACGGCATCTTGCGGATGCTGCCGTTGAAGTAGGTCACGTCGAACCGGTGGGCCTCGACCAGGTCGAACGCGGAGAGCCGCCAGGCGATCGAGTTCTCCGTGTCGACGTCGCGCTTGGGCGGATAGACGCCGTAGCGGTTGCCGGCGAGGTTCTGGAACATCTCGTGCTGCGGCTTCTGGAACTCCTGCAGCCCCACCACGTCGACGGCGTTCTCGTCGAGCACCTTGATCGCCCTCGGGAGGCGCTTCTCGTAGCCGGGGTAGCGGCTGGCGGCGTCGCCACCGGGCTTGGTGTGGCTGGCGCCGAGCACGTTGAAGGTGGCGAGCCGGAAGCCCGTGTTGCCGAACAGCGTCGTCACAGGAACCTTCTGGCCGACGTACGTGTCGAGGAACTTCGAGGGGTTGTAGACGGTGCGCCCGGCGTCGTTGCGTACCTGGAAGCCGAGCTGGCAGCGGGTGGCCTTGCCGGCGTCGCCGACGACACCGAGCGGCTGGCCGGCCTGGACGATCTGGTCGTCGCTCACGTCGACGCGGTCGAGGTAGGCGTAGTAGGTGGTGAGCCGGTACTTGGACGTGTACACCTTCACCCAGGCCTTGCCCGCCCACGGAGCGTCGGTGCGGATCCGCACCGTGCCCGGAGTCGCGGCCCTCACCACGGTGCCGCAGGCGGCTTTGATGTCGGTGCCGAGGTGACGGTCGGCGACGTAGGTGCGGGCGTCGACCGGGTTGGCGGACAGGTCCACCGGGAAGGTCACGTTGGGCGGCGGCGTCGACCGGTCCTCCGGGAGCGTCGTCGCCTGGGCCGCCGCACCCGGGAGCACCAGGGCCCCCACGACACCGGCCACGGCGAGGGTGCGGAACAGCCGCACACGGGTACGTCGAGGGAAAGAAATCGAGGTGCGCATTCCGGCGTGTCTCCTTGTCAGTGACCGAATTGTCGGCTAGCGACTGCACCGGAGTATGCAGGAAAATTGAGCACTCGTGTGACTGAAGTGAAAATAATAGAGAGTTACAAAAGTGTCGTTCACATGAGCAGACGCTGACCCGTCGCGGATGGTCACGGTCAGGCCGCTGACCCGTCGCAGATGGTGGGGTGCGGTCGGTCGTGCGGGGTGCCCCAGGCCAGAGTCGAACTGGCGACCTTTCGCTTAGGAGGCGGCTGCTCTATCCACTGAGCTACTGGGGCTGACGCCGGGTGCGAGATTACTAGACAGTCCGGAAAGGCCGAGGTGCCCGGCAGCGGTGGGGGCCGCCGGGCACCTCGAGCTTTGGGTTGCTGCTCACGGGAGGGTGGAATGAGCTTGCTCAGGGCTCACCTCCCAGAGCTATCAGAGGAGGTTGAAGGCTGTCGTCAGGTCACCTCCCAGAGCGGTCTTCACCGTGACGGTGCCGGCGGTGGTGGCGCGCAGGGCCGCCGGCGTGTTCTTGAGCCGGAAGTCGTAGCCGCACACGCCCAGGGTGGCCGTCGGGGTGGTGGTGCCCAGCAGGACCGGCGTGCTGCCCGGCTTGTTCCAGTAGACGCTCACCAGGTTGTTCGCCGAGCAGTACTGGGCTCCGCCGCGGACCCGCCATTCGAGGCCGCCGCGCTTGTACTGCGCGGAGTCCACCGTGACGTCGTCCGGGTCGGTGCTGACGGTGACCGAGTCGGTCGACGGCGTGCCGTTGACGTCCTTGATCGTGAGCGTGAACGTGTAGCTCTGGCTCGTCGTCGCCGTCGGCACCACGAACGTCGGGTTGGCGGTCGTCGCGTTCTTCAGGACGACCGGGTCACCCGCAGTCTGGAGCCAGCTGTACGACGAGGCGAACTTCGACGCCGTGCCGTCCAGGGTCACCGTCGACGTCGGGATGGCTCCCGTCTGGTCCGGCCCGGCGTCGGCGACCAGCACCGACGACGCGCTGGAGACGGTGATCTTGTAGGTGTCGGTCGAGGTGAAGCCCTGCGCCCCGGTGACGGTCATCGAGACCGTGTACAGGCCCGCTGCGCTTGCGGTGAACGTCCTTGCCGCACCCGTGCCGGTGAGGGTCGCCCCGGCAGAGGGAGTGACCGACCAGTCGTAGCTCACGACAGTGCCCGTCGACGCGAGGCCGTCGAGCGAGACCGCCTGACCCACCTGCACGGCGTTGGTGTCACCGGTGATCGTGGCCACGACCTGAGCCGCCGGATCCTCGGCGCCGGTGATCACGACGTCCTCGGAGTCGACGCCGCCCCGGTTCGACGTCACCAGCACGTCGGACGGCGGGACGGGCACGTTCGGAATGGTCCAGGTGCTGACCCCGTTGGCCACGGTCGGCGCCGCGGACTGGCCGTCGAGCTTGAGAGTGGCGGTATCGTCGCCGGACTCTCCGCTCACGGTGAGGGTGCGGTCGTCGTTGCTGTAGACCGCCTGGGTGATGTGCACCTTGTCGCCGAACATGGCGGCGTCGATGTGGTCGACGCTGTTGGGCGCGTCGGTCTTGTTCGTGACCGCCAGGTCGGCCGGCGGCGCGCCGTCGGCGAACACGCGGGCGTAGTACCGACCGGTGCTCGCGTCCTCACGCATCTTGGTCTGCGGGATACCGCTGCCGGAGACGATCAGGTTCTGGCCCGGCTCGGAGAACGCGAACAGGTCCATCATGTGCCCGGTGCCGGAGTTGGCGTAGTAGGCCTTCGTGACCTCCACGCCCGCCCTGGTGGCGAGCTTGCCCTGGACCGTGAACTGGTCGGACTCGATGCAGTCATCGGTCGCGACCGGCGAGTCACCGAGCGCCGGGTTCGCGCAGAGCTGCGTCGAGCCCGTGAACGAGCCTGCCGGACCCTCGATCCGGAAGTAGTTGGTGTCGAAGGGGCTGCCCGTGACCGCGTGCTCCACGGTCGGGTCGCCGAGGTAGCCGGCGGGAGCCCCGGCCGTCCACTTCAGGAACGGCGCGGCCTTCGACGCGAGCGTCTGGTCGAACGAACCGTCCGGCACGAGCCCGCCGATGTCCTCGGTGTTGTTGATCCCCTTGAACGCGCCGGGCTCGGCCGTGAAGTGCTCCACGCCGTACGGGTGCGTGACCTTGTAGTCCGCACCGTCGACCAGGCCCGATGCGCGGACCCGGATCCGGCCGAAGCTGATCTGCCCGCCCTTGGCCGGCAGGCCGTCGGCGGTGCCGAAGGCAGCCTCCGTCGCCGTCACGAGAAGTGCCTTGTCGCCGCCGCCGGCGTCGATCGTGGAGTCGCCGACCGCCCAGAACGCCTCGTCCGGGAAGTTGTCCGGGAAGGAGACCGGCTGGCCCGGGTTGGGCAGGTCGCCCATGATCACGCAGTTGGGATCGCCAGGATCCAGGCAGAGCTGCAGGCGGACGTTGTTCGTGTCCTTGTACCAGAGCGGATAGCCGTTGGTCTCATCGATGGGACCGACCTGCTTGAGGCCGACCGTGCCGCCCTTGTGTGCGGGCGGAGGCGTTGCGGCGTTGGCGGCAAAGCTGCCGGAGGCTGCGAGCACCAGCACCGCCAGCCCCGCGACAGCAGTCCGGCGGCTTCGCCGGATGCGAGCGAATGAATACATGGGTTCCCCAAAGGTTGTTGCGGAACAGCGGCAACCACACCGTGACCGGCTCCGAGAAGCGCCTGCCCACTGCATCTGATGGTTTGGTGGCTCCGGCTGGGTCTGCCCCGTTGCCCCCGTGCCGTTGAAGGTAGGTAGAACGCCGGTTCCTCCAACAGTTGGCTCTTGGTCCTAGGACGATCCGCGGGAATGCGCCCCGAATGGCCCGATGGTCGTAAGACCATGGTCTGAAGACCCCCAAGATGGTGGGGTCCGTTCGGGCCTTGCGTCCGGGTCAGTCCGCAGGTATGGCGAGCAGGTCCTCGTGGTGGACGGTGACATCGAGACGTCCGGGGATCGCCTCCGCGAGTCGGCGTTGCCGGTAGGAAATCGTCAGATCCTGCAGCTCGGGCTGCTGATCGAGGGCGGCGCCGAGCCAGCCCTCGAACCAGGCCGAGGCCAGTACGGCGTGATTGCTGCCGAGCAGCCAGGGGCTGGGTCGCACGGCCACGTCCAACCCCCGGCTGGCGAACGCGGACGCCGCGCGGTCGAGCGCGTCGGGGCCGAGCAGCCGGCCGGCGCCGTTGTCGCGTCGCTGGTGCGCGTTGAACGCCGCCTGCACCACCTCATCGAGCGGGTCGCCGGGGTCGAGCTCGACGCGACCCACGACCGAGAGGGTGACCAGGACGGGGCAGCCGGCTCGGGCGCAGGATACGACGAGCCGGTCCAGCTCCTCGGCGGTCAGCATGTCCAGGAGGGCGGACGCCGTGACCAGGCCAGCGTCCGACAGCTCCTCCGGGTCGAGCCGGGTGATGTCGCGCCGACGCGTCTCGAGGGTGACGGGACCTGACCCGGCAGGGACGGTCGGCGGGTCCGCCAGGGCCAACGCGAGCAGCTCGACGTCCCGGTCGTACAGCACCCAGTGCTGGGCGCCGGCCAGCTGCGGGGCGAGCCAGCGAGCCATGGACCCGCTGCCGGACCCCAGGTCGTGGACGACGAGGTCTCGACCGCCGGAGAGGTGGGACAGTAGCGACTCGACCAGCTCGCCAGAGCGGGCCGCGGCGTCGGCGGGCTCACGCAGGGTCAGCCAGCCGGCACTGGCCCGGACCGGTTCGGTGGTCATGTCGCGTCTCCTCCCAGCCGGACCGGGTGTCTTGACCACCGGCGGGTGAACCGAATGCTCGCGGCAACCGTAGAAGGAAATGACGGGGGCCGTCGACGGTCGCCATGGCACGGAACCGTGGGAGGGCGCATGGTCGGGATCAGAGTCGGCCTGACGGGAGCCCTGGCCGCCCTGACCACCCTGATCGTGGCCATCGCTGCGAGCGTCGGTCTGACGGTGTCGGGTTGGCTGGCCGGGCTGCTCTGTGGCGTTGTGCTGGCGGCGTGCGTGCACCTCGGTCTGGGTCGGACCGGGAGCACCACGCTGGGTCCCGCCGACCTGGTCACGATGGTCCGCGCCACGCTCGCCTGCGGCGTGGCGGCACTGGTCGCGGACTCGTTCCAGACGCAGCCCGCCGTGGCCGCCATCGTCGTTCTCTCGACGCTCGCGCTGGTGCTCGACGTCGTGGACGGGTGGGTTGCCCGGCGCACGCGCACCTCGACCGCGTTCGGAGCCCGGTTCGACGGGGAGGTCGACGCGTTCCTGATCCTGGTGCTGAGCGTCTACGTCTCGCGTTCGGCAGGCGCGTGGGTGCTTGCCATCGGTCTGGCCCGTTACGTCTTCGCGGTGGCCGGTTGGGCCTGGCCGTGGATGCGCCGCCCGCTGCCGGACCGCTACTGGCGCAAGGTGACCGCAGCGGTCCAGGGTGTGGTGCTGACGGTGGCCGCGGCCGAGGTGGTCGCACCGTGGGTCATGGCGGCGGTGCTGCTGGTCGCCCTGCTGCTGCTGGCCGAGTCCTTCGGTCGTGACGTCCTGTGGCTGTGGAGCCGGCGTCGGCTCGTGTCGGCAGGCGATCGCACCGCTCCGGCGCAGGTCGAGGAGCCGGGTTCGCTGCCCGAGCGCGTCCGGTGAAGCAGGACGAGCGCACGCCCTTCGACCGGGCGCTGCAGCGGGCACGTCTGGCGGCGTACGCGCCCGGCGAGTTCGTGGGCCAGGAGAGCTTCATGCGTGCCGGCGAGATCCTGTCCCTGGCCAGGAGGGCCGGCATCGGGCCAGGCGTCTCCGTCCTCGACCTGTGCTGCGGCGTGGCCGGGCCGGGACGCCACATCACCGCGGAGCTGGGCTGCACCTACCTCGGTGTGGACGCGAGCCCCAGCGCCATCGCGCTGGCCCGGGACCGGGCCGACGGACTTCCGTGCAGCTTCGAGGTGGCGCGGGTGCCTCCGGTGCCGACGGGACCGTTCGACGTCGTCCTGCTGCTGGAGACCCTGCTCGCTTTCGCAGACAAGGAGCCGCTGCTGCGGGGAGTCTCCGCGGCCCTGCGCGTGGGTGGCCGCTTCGCCCTCACCGTGGAGGAGGGTGAACCGCTGACGATGCGCGAGCGGGAGCGGATGCCCGACGCCGACACCGTGTGGCTGGTGCCGCTCGGGGAGCTGCGCGCCTCCCTCGAGCGCGTCGGTCTCCGGGTGCGCTGGCAGCAGGAGTGCACGAGCTCGCACGGCGCGATGGCCGGGGCCCTGCTCGCGTCGTTCCTCGCCGAGCGGGCGTCCATCACCGAAGGGCTTCCATCGCAGGCGTTCGAGGACCTGGTCGCCGCCCACCGGCTGTGGAGCGACTGGCTGGCGGAGGGCCGGGTCCGCAAGTTCGCTCTCGTGGCGGAGCGCGTGCTGCCCGACTGAGCGCTCGGCCTCAGTGACTGCTCGCTGCCTGGGTGCTGGCCAACCTGACCGAGCCGTAGGCGGTGAGGAACCGGTCGCGGAACGCGTCCATCCGCCACACCGGCGCCTCCGGGCTGGGGTGGATCCCGGGATCCCAGCCCCAGCCGGAGATCCGGTGGATGACCTTCGGGTCGTGAGCGACGATCGCGACCGGTACGTCGTGCGAGGCGTTGTTGCCGGACACGATCGGGGCCGGCTGGTGGTCACCGAGGAAGACCACGACGGTTTTGTCGTCGGCGTACGACGTGAGGAAGGTGGTGAGCGCCTTGAGCGAGTACTCGATGGAGTCGCCGTACGCCTTCTTGACCCGCGTGGGAGAGGGCCAGATGTCGCGCTCCGAGGGGAGCTGTTCCGGCATGCCGTCGTACACCGAACCGTCGCCGACCGCCGCCTGGTCGATCATCCGCGGGGTCCTGGACCAGGGCGCGTGGCTGGTGATCAGGTCGATCTCGCCCATCACCGGGCGCCGGTCCTTGCGGGCGAGCTCGAGCCGGTGGAACGCGTCGAGCGTGTACTGGTCCGGCATCGTCGGGTAGCCGAACCTCGGACCCCGGTAGCCGACGTTGCGCGAGTCGTAGATCTGGTCGTACTGGTAGAAGGCGCCCTGCGGCCAGGCCCGGTTGTTGGCCGGGATGTCGGCCACGGTCCGCCACCCGGCCTGCCCGAAGATCTGGCTGAGGGTCTGCCGCCGGCTGGTGACCAGCACGTCGTAGCGCTGCTGGCTGTCGACCCAGAGGCCCGACTGGAACGTCGAGTGCGCCAGCCAGCTGATCGCACCGAACGTGGGCGAGGTGAGCCAGGCGCTGCGACTGTGGAACCCGGCCTTCTCGAGGTCTTGGGACGATGAGGCGAGGACCTCGTCCACGCCCTTCGAGAGCGAGGAGCCCTGGACTGCGACCTTGCCGTAGCTCTCCACGAAGACGAAGAGGACGTCCTTGCCGCGCAGCCCGCTCACGAGGTCGGCGGCCCGGTACCTGCGCAGCGAGTCCTTCTGGGCCGCGGTCTCGAACTGTCGCTGGTCGCGGAGCACCGACGGGATGCGGGCGACCTGCCCGTAGAGGTAGCCGGAGGTGTCGCGCGAGGCGACGTCGCCGGTGGACACCCGCAGGTCCGTCACGGCGAGCACCAGCCACACGACCGCGAGCGCGGCGACCGCACGCAGGGCGGTCTGGTGGTGCCGGATCGTGAGCCGGGTGAGCCGGCGTACCGCGAGCGGCAGCAGGACCAGCAGCCCGATCGCCAACAGGGCTGCCACCAGCAGCATGACGGTGCCCAGACCCTTGCCGAACGAGTCGCGCACGAGCTCGATCAGGTCACGCGTGTAGGTCCAGTCGATGACGATGTCGAACGGCCGGTTGAGCGCCTGAAGGAAGCCCATGTCGAGCAGCCGCAGGATCATGTTGAGGGCAAGCAGGAGCCCCGCAACGACGGCCAGGCAGATCCGGAGTGCGTGGAACCGGGCCGGGATCAGCAGCACGATGACGAGGTACACGAGCGCCTCGACCGGCAGCCGGAGGAACGCCGACGGGCCGAGCAGGTCGAGCCGGTCGGGAAACGTCAGCGCCACCAGGACAAGCAGCGCCGCTGCACCGGT
>Ga0111539_10013703_pt1 | contig 10129 bp, 7 predicted proteins | sample RhiMethybrSRZTD1_FD_79667 | JGI IMG/M metagenome (GOLD analysis project Ga0111539, IMG submission 79667) | Populus rhizosphere microbial communities from Tennessee, USA - Rhizosphere MetaG P. TD hybrid SRZTD1 (version 2) (version 2) | ecosystem: Host-associated > Plants > Roots > Rhizosphere >... | reverse complement strand
TTGTGCGTGATTTCGCTGGTCGCCGAGTTCTGCTCCTCGACCGAAGCCGCCACCGCCGACGTGTAGGTGCTGATCTCGCGCATGCGGTCGGTGATGCCGCGGATCGCGTCGACCGCGGTGGTGGTGGAGTCCTGCACGGCGAGGATCTGCCCGGAGATTTCCTCGGTGGCCTTGGCGGTCTGCACCGCGAGTGATTTGACCTCGGAGGCGACCACCGCGAAGCCGCGCCCGGCTTCGCCGGCGCGGGCCGCCTCGATGGTCGCGTTGAGCGCCAGAAGGTTGGTCTGGCCGGCGATATCGCGGATCAGCTTGATGACGTCGCCGATTTTCTGCGCAGCTTCGGCGAGGCTGCCGATCTGCTTGTTGGTGGCCTGTGCCTCGTCGAGCGCGGAGCGCATCACCGTGGTGGTCCGGCTGAGCTGTTCGCTGATCTCGCTGATCGAGCGTGACATCTCGGCCGCCGCGGTGGCGGCGCCGGCGGCGCTGGCCGAGGCCTGCTGCGAGGTCTCGACCGCGTTCTGTGCCCGCTGCGAGGTCTGGTCGGACGAGCCGAGCAGGCCAGCCGCGGTCTTCTGCATCGAGCCGGCGCTGTCGATGACTCCCTTGATCACGCTTTCGACCCGCTGCCGGAACGCTTCGATCGCGTCCTCGATGGTGGCGCGCCGGGTTTCGAGCTCGGCCATCGAGGTACGCTGCATTTCGGCGAGCCGCTGCTCGGTAATGTCCTCATGAGTCGCGACCCAGCCGCCGCCCGTCATCGGCCGGTTGACGATCGAGATGAAACGGCCGTCATGCTCGCGCACCGTGGTGGTGGTCTTGCCCTTGGCGATGCTGCTGAGAAGGTCGGCGATGTATTGATCCGGATTGCCGGAGAAGCTGCCGGCCTTGATGCGATGCTCCAGCATCTCACGCAGCGAGCTGCCGGGATGGGCGAGTTCCGACGTCAGATCGTACATCTGGACGTAGCGCTCATTGCACAGGATCAGCCGCGCGACCGGCGACCACATGCACAGCCCTTGCGACATGTTGTTGAGCGCGGCGCGCATTTGGGCGTCGCGTCGGCGCAGCCGCAGCCAGTCCCAGAACAGACCGCCGCCGAACGCAACGATGCCGGCCGTGATCGTAACCGACCATGCATGTTCAATCGCGAATGTGGCGAGTTGCCCGAACATCAGGTGATGCAGCCGAGATCCCTGCGTCACCATGGCGCGTCATGGTTGCCCAGTGGTTAATGAGTGGCCAGCGTGCTGGGCTGAGAGCGTTAAAATTGCGTTATCATCCGACCCCGGGGCCGTTCGCGGTCATTCAAGAGAGAGCCAGAGAGCAATGCTTCGACGTACGTTGCCGATGATCATGGCGCTGGCGGCGCTGAGCCTTTCTGCCGTCGCCGCGCCGGCGCAGGACTACCCGAGCCGGCCGGTCCGCATCATTGTCGGATTCGGGCCGGGCTCGGTCGCCGACATCGTGGCGCGGGTACTGGCCGCCCGCATCGGGCAGGCGCTCGGGCAGCAGTTCGTGGTCGAAAACCGCGCCGGCGCGGGCTCGAGCCTCGGCGCCGAGTTCGTCACGCGTGCCACCAAGGACGGCCATACGCTGTTCATGTCCACGGTTGCCAATGCCATCAATCCGGCGGTGCACAAGCTGTCGTTCGATTTCGGCAAGGACCTGGCACCGATCATGCTGGTCGGCGAGGCGCCGCAGATGCTGGTGGCGCATCCTTCGCTCGGGGTCGGCAGCGTACGGGAGCTGATCGCGCTGGCGCGATCGAAGCCGGAGCAGATCCAGTACGCGACGTCGGGCGCCGGTACGCTCGGGCATCTGTCCGGTGAGCTGCTCAGCACCAGCGCCGGCATCAAGCTCATGCCGGTGCCTTATCCCGGCAGCGCGCAAGGCATGACCGACGTACTGGCCGGGCGGGTCGCCATGATGTTCGGCCCGGCGTCGACCGTGTGGCCGAGCGTTCGGGCGGGCTCGCTCAAGGCGCTCGCGGTGACGCAAGCCAAACGCGCGCAGCTCGCACCCGATGTCCCGACCATGGCCGAGGCTGGCATCATCGGCTACGGCGCCGGCATCTGGATGGGACTGCTGGCGCCGGCCGGCACGCCGCGCGCGATCATCGACAGGCTCGCGGCCGCCGCCAACGACGCGCTGAAGTCGGACGACGTGCTGGGCGCGCTGCGCGCCCAAGGTGTCGAGCCGCGCGGCGGCACACCGGACGAATTCGCCCACCACATCGATCTCGAACTGAAAAAATGGGCGGCGGTTGCGGCCGCCGCCGGATTAACGAGGTGATATGAGTCGGGACGCTACGCCATCCGGTTGGTCAGCGTCCCGATGCCCTCGACCCACACCTTGGTGACGTCGCCCGGCTTCAGAAACTCACGCCGCGCGGCGCCGACGCCTGACGGAGTGCCGGTCAGGATGATGTCGCCCGGATAAAGGGTGATCCGCGACGACAGATGCGAGAGCTGCTCCGCCAGATTGAAGATCATCTGGCTGGTGTTGGAGTCCTGCTTGATGACGTCGTTGACCCAGAGCTTGATGCCGAGCTTCTGCGGATCCTTGATCTCGCTGGCGGGAACGATCCAGGGGCCGAGCGGGCAGGCGTCGTCGAAGCATTTCTGCCCGACCCAATCCCACTTGAACGGAATCGCATCCGGGATCTGATCGCGCTTGCCGAGATCGCGTGCCGAAAGCTCGTTCGCGATGGTGTAACCGGCGACGTAGTCGAGCGCCTTCTCGAGCGGCACGTCCTTGGCGGTGCGGCCGATCACGGCGCCAAGCTCGGCCTCCCAGTCGACCGCCTTGGAGGCGGCCGGCAGCTTGACGGTCGCGCCTTCGCCGGTGACGCAGCGCGACGCCTTGATGAAATGCCACGGCTTGAGGCCGACCTCGTGCGGATCGGGCGATGGCGGCATGTTCTGCAGCCGGGCCATTTCCATCATGTGGTCGGTGTAGTTGGCGCCGGCGCAATAGATCGCCGACGGATACAGCACCGGCGCCAGCAGCTTGGCGCCCTTCAGGGGCCGGCTCTTGGCTTTGCTCTTGCCGGCGCCGGCGGCGGCCTTCTTCAGCGCGCCTTTGGCGCGGCCCCAGTCGTTGATGATGTCGAGCATGGTGGAGTAGGCCGAATTACGCGTCAAAGCGGCGGCGTCATACAGCCGGTCATCGACAATGACGCCGGCGCGGGGGCCTTTGTCGGACTTGTAGGTTGCGAGCTTGTAGGTCATCGGCATCCACTCCCTGACGCCGCCCGGCGGCGTCCGCCTACAATATCGAAATCGCGGCGGTGGAACAGATGCCTGGCGGTTTGGAGCGGCCTAGCTCGCGATCAGGGCCAACTTCTTGGGCGGCGACGGGCGCCGGCCGGTGAGCTCGTCGTATTCCTCGATCGGCTGCGGCCGGCCGATCAGGTAGCCCTGGACCTCGTCGCAGTTTTCCTTGGCCAGGAACGCAAGCTGCTCCTTGGTTTCGACGCCCTCGGCGAGGACCGGCAGGCCCAGACCGCGCGCCAGGCCGATCACGGCGCGCACGATCGTGGTCGATTGCATGTTGCGTTCCAGGTTGGAGATGAAAGCCTGGTCGATCTTGATCTTGTCGAACGGGAACGCCTGCAGATAGGACAAAGACGAGTAGCCGGAGCCGAAATCGTCCATCGCGATGTGCACGCCAAGCGACTTCAGCCGGCGCAGGATCGACACCGCCCGCGAGAAGTCGCCGATCAGCACGCTTTCAGTGATCTCAAGCTCGAGCCGCGAGGGCGCCAACCCGGTCTCGAGCAGCACCGAATGCACCAAAGCCGGCAGGTCGCCGTGGCGGAACTGGACCGGCGACAGATTGATCCCGATCTGCAGCGGCTTCGGCCAAGACGCCGCCTGCCGGCAGGCCTCACGCAGCACCCATTCGTCCAATGCGACGATCAGACCGCTGTCCTCGGCGAGGGAGATGAAGGCGCCGGGCGCGACCATGCCGCGGCTCGGGTGATGCCAGCGTACCAGGGCCTCGAAGCCGATGACCTCGCCGTTGATCCGGGCCTGCGGCTGATAATGCAGAGTCAATTCGTTGCGTTCGATCGCGGTCTGCAGATCCTGCTGCAGTGCGCGGCGATCGCGCAGCCGCTTGTCCATGTCGGCTTCGAAGAACCGGTAGGTGCCGCGACCTTCCTGCTTGGCGCGATAGAGGGTTGCGTCAGCGTTTGCGATCAGCGTCGCCAGATCGCTGCCATCGGTCGGATAGACCGCGATACCGACGCTGATTCCGGTGCGAAGCAGCTGGCCATCGATGAAGAAGCTTTTCGCGACCGCGGTGACGATCTGGTCAGCCAGTGCCTCGGCGGCAGCGGGTTGGGGGCTGTCGGGTGCAATCACCGCGAATTCGTCGCCCCCGAGGTGTGCGACGAAGGCGCCGTCGGCGGTCTGCTGGATGCGAAGCGCCATCTCCTGCAGCAGCTTGTCGCCGACGCCGTGTCCGTAGACGTCGTTGATCTCCTTGAGGCGGTCGGTGTCGAGGCTCATCAGTGCAAACGACGAGTTGTCCCGCTCGGCGGCCTCGATGGTGGAGGTCAGGCATTCGTTGAAGGCGGCACGATTCGGCAGGCCGGTCAGCACGTCGTGATGCGCCAGGTGGGCGAGCTGCGCCTCGGCGCGCCGGCGCTGCGTGCGGTCCTCGGTGACGGTGAGCAAGAATTGGATGTTGCCATTCTGGTCGCGGATCGGTGTGCGGGACGCTGAAACGATGCGGGTCTCGCCGTTCAGCATCTTGATCGGATGCTCGTCCATAATGGCCGTCTCGCCGCTCTTGAGGACCAGCCGATCCTGCTCGATGATCGACGTGGCGATGTCGGACGGGAACATGTCGAACGCCGTCTGGCCGATGATCTCCGCCCGCGGCAGTCCGAGGGACTTCTCGGCGGCGCGATTGACCAGCACGTAGCGCAGGTCTTGCGCCTCCTTGAGGGTGATCGCGGTCGGGACGTTCTCGAACACGGTCGAGGCAAACGCCCGGCTGCGGTCAAGCTCCTGTTCGGCACGGCGACGCTCGGTGATGTCTTCATGCGTGACCACCCAGCCTTTGCCGTCCGGCGTGGTCTGGCTGTTCACCGCAATGACCCGGCCATCGGTGGTCTCCATGATGCTGCTGGTGGCGTCGCCCTGGTTCATCGCTTCGTGGATTTTCGCCGAATACTCGGTGGGATCGACGGCGAAGAACGTTCCGGCTTCGACGCGGGCGCGGACCAGATCGTGCACGGTGCCGCCGGGTTTCGCGACGTCGGGGGAGAGCCGATACATTTCAAGATAACGCCGGTTGCACACCACGAGGCGTCCGGCCGCATCGAACATGTTGAGACCCTGCGCCATGGTGTTGAGCGCGGTGTCGAGCTGCAGCTTCTGATCCCGCAGCTGTTCGTCCGCGCGCTGGCGATCCGTGATGTCGTCATGGGTCGCGATCCAGCGGCCGCCCTGCATTGGTCGATTGATGACGCTGATGATGCGTCCGTCCCGGGTCGTGGCGGTGGCCGTGAAAGGCTTGCCATTCGCCAACCCGGCCCTCAGCTCTTCGAGGTATTGCGGGATGTCGCCATCGAACGATCCGGCGGCACGCCGCAGCTCGAGCATCTGTTCGAGGGTCATTCCCGGCTTCACGGTCCCGGGCTGCAATCCGTACATTTCGAGATAGCGCCGGTTGACCAGCGCCAGCTTGCCGTCCGCGTCGAACTTGCAGAGGCCCTGCGCCATGTTTTCAAGCGCGGTGTCGAGCTGCAGCTTCTGCTCGCGGACCTGCGCTTCGGCGTTGTGCCGGTCGGTGACGTCTTCGTGGGTGGCAACCCACCGTCCGTCCGAGATCGGCCGGTTCTCGATGGCGATGAACCGCCCGTCGTGCAATTCGGTCATCAGCTTGACGGGCTTCCCCAGGGCGATGCTCGTCACCACCTGCCGGGCGTGGACTTCTGGCGCGAGGGCGCGCTTGCGCAGCGGCGTGACCAAACGGATTAGGTCGTCGAGCGTGGTTGTGCCGGGCGTCACCGCGGCGGCCGATAGTCCGTACATCGTCAGGAAGCGGTGGTTGCAGAAGATCAAGCGGCTCTGCTCGTCGAACATCAGCAGGCCCTGCGCCATGTTTTCAAGCGCGGTGTCGAGCTGCAGCTTCTGCTCGCGGACCTGCGCTTCGGCGTTGTGCCGATCGGTGACGTCCTCGTGCGTGGTCACCCAGCCGCCGTCGGGCATGCGTTCGTTGACGGCTTCGATGATGCGGCCATCGCGGCTCTGCGTGATGACGTGCCGGCTGCGTCCCTTGGCGACGTCTTCGAGAATGCCGCGGTAGTAGGTTTCGGGGTCGGCATCGAGCAGGCCGACCTCTTTGCGGTGCTGGATCAGCTCGCGAAGGCTGCAACCGGGCCGCACCACTTGGGGGGATAGCCGGTACATTTCCAGGAAGCGCCGGTTGAGCACGACGATCCGCTCTTTGGCGTCGAACATGCACAGGCCCTGCGACATGTTGTTGAGGGCCGCGTCGAGCCGCATGTTCTGCTGCCGCAGCTTCTGCTCGGAGGTTTCGATCAGCTCCTTTTTGGCGTGATCGAACTGCCGCGAGCGCGCCGCCAGAAAACTGTCGGCGACCGCGCCGATCAGGCTTATGCCGAGGATTGCGATCGCGATGCCGGCAATCGCAACCGCGAGTGAGGGATCATCGAGCGAGAAGCCTGGCTCCGCCCAGCCGCCATTGGGAATCATCACCGCAGCGCCCATCGCGACGAAATGGTGCGACACGATGGCGAGCGTGAGCAGCACCGAAGCCGCCAGCGTGGCGCGCAGGCCGTCGCTGCGGATCGCGATCGTCATCGCGATCGCGCCGAATGCGATGCCGAGCGCGATCGAGACCGCCACCAGTTCGCCAAGCCAGGCGACCACGCCCGGCACCAGCAGCGCGAACATGCCGGTGTAGTGCATGCTGGCAACGCCGACGCCGAAGATCGCACCGCCGAGCGGCGCGGCCCATCGCTTTGGCGTGCGCGCCGCGACCGCCAGGCCCGCGAAGGTCACGCCGATTGCCAGCGCCAGCGACGCCGCCGTGAGACCGATGCCATAGGCGACCGGAATGCCCGGCTCGTAGGCCAGCATGGCGATGAAATGCGTCGCCCAGATGCCGCAGCCGCCCGCCGCGCCGGCGAGCAGCAGCCAGATCAGGCTTGCGCGTTGTTTGGTTGCCCGGGCGCGGTGAAACAGGCTGATGGCGACGAGGCTTGCGAACAGGCAGATGACGCCGGCCAGCAGCACGAGCCGCCAGTCATGGTCATTCGCCAAGCAATTGAAGACGCGAAACATCACGCCGCCACAGGGCCGTTGGAGCGGCGTAGAGCTAAAGTGTCCCAGTTTATTTCAGGTTATTTTCCCGGTTGCATTTCCGTTGTGAGATCAACCATATCGCGCCCTTCGCCGGGTTCCCGGCGATTTCCCGTTGCGGAATTTTGAGTTATTGCGGCAAGCAAATATTTACTTTGCCGGCACCACCCGCACCGGCTTGCCGTCGATCCAGCCGCGAATGTCCTCGACGATGTCGGGGAAGTAGCGCTCGTAGTTCTGCTGGCTGACGTAGCCGAGATGCGGCGTTATCACCACGTTATCCATGTGGCGGAACGGGTGGTCGAGCGGCAAAGGTTCGATATCGAATACATCGAGCCCGGCGCCCGCGATGCGACGCTCATTGAGCGCTGCGATCAGCGCCTTCTCGTCAACGATCGGACCACGCGACGTGTTGATCAGGTAGGCCGTCGGCTTCATCAATCCGAGTTCCGCGGCGGTGACGAGACTGCGGCTGCGCGGGCTCAGCTGCAGGTGGATGGTGACGAAGTCGGAGTTGCGGAACAAATCCTCTTCGAGACATAATCGACGCCCACTTCCTTGCAGCGCTCCGGCGTCAGATTCGAGCTCCATGCCGCAACCTTCATACCGAAGGCCTTGCCGACCGCGGCGGACCGCGCGCCGAGCCGTCCGAGGCCCAGCACCCCAAGCGTCTTGCCTTCGATGTCGGCGCCGAGCGTGACCTGCCAGGGCGCGCCCGCCTTAAGTCGCGCGTGTTCCCAGCCGATCCGCCGCGTCAGCTCCAGGATCAGGCCGAACGTGATGCCGGTCGTGGGATTGCCGAAGCCGCCGGTGCCGCACACCGTGATGCCGCGCTCCGCGCAGGCCGTCATGTCGATCGAGGCGTTGCGGGCGCCGGTGGTGATCAAAAGCTTGAGGTCGGGCAGCGCCTCGATCACGGCGCGCGGAAACGGCGTGCGCTCGCGCATCAGCGAGACGATCTGGAAGCCCTTGAGTGCCTTGATCACATTATCGGCGCCGCCGAGGTGCTCGTTGAACACCTTGACCTCGACGTCCTTGAGCTTGCCCCAGTCGGCGAGCTTGAGGGCGACGTTCTGATAATCGTCGAGGATCGCGCAGCGCACAGGCATCACTCTCACTCCCCCTTGATGTCCTACCGCCATACGCTTCACACATTGGCGGCAGATGGACAAGACGGGCACTCGCCGCGACTCCCTCTCCGCCCTGCGCGAAGGAGAGGGAAGAAAGCGTTACCCGCCGAACGCGGCCTCCGGCAGCCCGCGGATGCCGACGTCGAGCGCCAGCAGGCCTCCGCCGAAGGGCTCGGCCGCGCGCTCTTCGGGGGTGAGCCGGAAGGTTGCGCTGACGACATAGAGCGTGTCGAGCTTGTCGCCGCCGAAGCAGCAGCAGGTCGGGCTCGTCACCGGCAACTCGACCGTGCGGTCGACGCGGCCATCGGGCGCGTAGCGGATCACCTTGTGGCTACCGAACTCGGCGTTCCAGAGGAAGCCCTCGGAGTCGACGCACGAGCCGTCCGGCGTGCCTTTGCGGCCGGTGAGATCGGCGAACACCCGGCGGTTGCTGACCTCGCCCGCCTCGATGTCGAAATCGAACGCCCAGATCGCATGCTGGAATGTGTCGGAGAAATAGAGGGTGCGGTCGTCGGGCGAGAACGCGGTCGAGTTCGGCACCATGATGCCGTTCAGAAAAGGCTTGGCCACGCGGTCGGCGCCGATCCGGTAAAAGCGGCCGGACGGGCCGCTGAGGTCAGTGTCCATGGTCCCGATCCAGAGCCGTCCGCGGCGGTCGCAGCGGCCATCGTTGAAGCGGTTGTTCGGTAGGTCCGGCTCGACCTTCAGCAGTTCCTCGATCGCTCCGGTCGCGGGGTCGAAGCTGAACAGGCCAGTGTCGATGGCGAGTACCAGGCCGCCGGAGCGGCGCAGCGCGGCATTGCCGCTGCTGCGGCCGGGCAGCGGATGCACGGTGTGCCGGCCCGTCGAAGGATCGAACGATTGCAGGCAGGGCTTGGTGATGTCGAGCCACCACACCCGCCGGGCCGTAGGGTCCCAGATGCAGGATTCGCCGAGCGCATCACGCGCCTCGACCACGCATTCAATCTTTGCCATTGCAAGGCTCCCGGACGTCGGGGGCCAGTCTAGGACGGCCGCGGCGGTTTGCTATGCCCGTGGAGCCTAGACAGTGCGCTGAATGCCGTGCTTGGCGTGCCACTTCGGCCCGGGCCCGCGCATATAGTGCTTTTCGGGCCGATAACTGTCGGTCAGGTCGCGGAAGAGGCCGCGCGCCAGCTTGACGATATTCATGGCCTCCTCCTTTCGCGTTCGGATTGCGATCACTTGCCTGTTGGTCGCTGCCCCGGACCGGCAGGTTCATGCCGGTCGTGGGCCGCCTGTGTCGTAGGTATCGGGGATGGGTGCCTTGCGGATGCAAAGCCGTACGATTTTACTGCTCGCCCCAACCCCATACCGTCATCGGAAATCTCACATGGCCAGTGTCCCCGCCGACATCGATCCCAAATCCGGCTTCCGCCTGCCACTGCCCAATCGCGACGACCTCGATGATGCCGGCAAGCAGGCCTACGACCGCGGCACCACGCCTGGCGCCACCATTGCGGGCCTGCAGGGACCGGCCGGCATCTATCTCTACAGCCCGAAAATCGCGGTGCTGCACAACCAGCTCAACCGCTACCTGCGGTTCGAGGCCGGCTTCTCGGGCCGGGTGCGCGAGATCGCGATCCTGGTCACGGCGCGCGAGATGGACAGCCAGTTCGAATGGGTCGCGCACGAGCCGGA
>Ga0111539_10013702_pt1 | contig 10129 bp, 6 predicted proteins | sample RhiMethybrSRZTD1_FD_79667 | JGI IMG/M metagenome (GOLD analysis project Ga0111539, IMG submission 79667) | Populus rhizosphere microbial communities from Tennessee, USA - Rhizosphere MetaG P. TD hybrid SRZTD1 (version 2) (version 2) | ecosystem: Host-associated > Plants > Roots > Rhizosphere >... | reverse complement strand
GAAGGTGATCTGCTCGGCGTCGGCCCAGGTCGCCTTGCGGTCCTCGAGGATCGGCACGCGCCACCAGTTCGAGACCCAGCGCCCCTTCGAGTAGGCGACGCGCGAGGCGTCGGGAGCGAAGGCGGCGCCCCGCACCTCGAGCCCGGACGTCACGCGCTCGGGCGAGCCCTCGGGAGATCCGTCCGCGGCGATCGCGCGGCGCCAGAGGTCGGCGGGGCCCGCGCAGTTGCAGGCGTACACGAGCTCGCGTCCGTTCCCGGTCCAGCGCGGCCGCCGCGCGTTGGTGCGCCCGTCCGTGACGACGCTCGACACGCCGTCCGCGAGGCGCAGCACGCGCAGGCGCGAGACCTCCGATTGCTGCTGGCCCGCCTCGACGTACGCCAGCAGGCGGCCGTCGGGCGACCACGCCAGGTCGAGGCGCGTCTCCTCCGTGCCCGGCAGGGCGATCTGCCGCTTCTCGCCGCCCGCGAGCGGCACGATCTCGACGAACTGCTGGAACTTCGAGCCGGCGACGGAGTACGACGCGCCGGCCAGCCGCGTCCCGTCGGCCGACCACTCGGGCGCGCTGTGGTAGTGCTGGTTCGTCCCGGGCGTCGCGATCAGCTTCGTCGCCGGGCCGCCGCCCGCGGGCATCGCGAAGTAGCCGCCGCCGTCGCGGTCCGACCAGAACGCGAGCGTGCGGCCGTCGGGCGACCAGCTCGGATAGCGGTCGATGCCCGCGTAGTCGCGCGTGCGGTTGACGGCCGGGCCGCCCCCGAGCGGAACCGACCAGACGTCCCAGCCGCCGCCCTGGTTCGACTCGAAGGCGAGCGACGCTGCGTCCGCCGACCACGTCGGGTAGTCCTCGACGCCGACGGCGCTCGTCACCTGCCTGGGGTTGGCGAGCCGCAGCGCGGATCCCGACGCGCCGGCGAGGCGCAGCACGATCGCCGCGGCCACGCCGAGGAGCGCGAGCAGGGCGAGCACCGCGCGCGGCAGCGGCCGCGACAGCTTGAAGCGCAGCGTGTCGATCACGGCCCGGGGCGTCTTGAACGGCGCGGTGCGCGTCGCCTCGACGACGCGGCGGGCCTCGCCGAGGTCCGGCAGGCGCCGAGCGCTGTCCTTCTCCAGACAGCGGCGGACGAGAGCGCGGACGCGCGCCGGAGTCGCCGCGGGTAGCAGCGTCCAGTCCGGGTCGCGCTCCAGGATGCGCGCGAGCGTGTCGGAGACGGTCGCGCCGGCGAAGGCGACGCGGCCGCTCAGCATCTCGAACAGCACGCAGCCGAACGCCCACACGTCCGTCCGCGTGTCGAGCGGCCGGCCGCGGGCCTGCTCGGGGCTCATGTACGGCACCGTGCCGATCAGCAGGCCCTCGCGCGTGCCGACGGACGTCAGCGTCGGCGCCTGCGACAGCTCGTGGTCCGAGGCCTCGCCGGCCCAGACCTTGGCGAGCCCGAAGTCGAGCACCTTGACCGGGCCGCCCGGCGGCGCCTTCACGTTGGCGGGCTTCAGGTCGCGGTGGATGATGCCGCGCGCGTGCGCGGCCTCGAGCGCCTGGCAGATCTGGCCCGCGACACGCAGCGCCTCGTCGATCGGAAACGCGCGGCCGGCGTCGCCGTCCCCGAGGCGCTCGGCCAGCGTGGGCCCTTCGACCAGCTCCAGGACGAGCGCGCTCACCGGCTCGCCGGGCGAGCCCGCGTCCGACGCGAGCTCCTCGAAGCCGTAGATGCTCGCGACGTGCGGGTGGTTGAGCGCCCCCAGCACGCGGGCCTCGCGCCGGAAGCGCGCGACCCGGTCGCGGTCCGACGCGTGCTCGGGGGGCAGGACCTTGAGCGCGACGCCGCGGCCGAGCCGGGTGTCGTGGGCGTAGTAGACCTCGCCCATGCCGCCCTTGCCGAGCAGCGAGACGACCCGGTACGCGCCGAGCTGCCTGCCGATCAGCGACGGATCGCTCATCGCAGCTCGAGACGCGCGCTAACCGAAGGTCAGAGGGTTGCCCGCGGAATCGACCGTCCCGCGGCAGAGGCTCTCGTAGATCTCCCAGCCTGCGCGGTACGCGCGTTCGAGCACGACGGTCCGGTAGCGGCCCGAGGGCTTGCCGGCGTGGTTGCCCTTGCGGCGGCGATAGACCTGGGCCGGCACCACCTCGCCGGCGAGCGGCTCCACGTACACGGTGTCGCGCGGCAGGTGGGTCGACTCCTTCGAGTCGAGCAGCTGCAGGTCCTCCTCCGTCAGCCCCTCGACGAGGATGCCCACCACGACGTCGTTCGGGCTCGGCTCGAGGTTGAGCACCCCGCCGTTCCACTCGGGACGGAACACGTTCCAGATCCGGCGCCAGCCCGGAAGCCGCGCGGGCCGCAGCGTGAGCGCGTCGGCGCGCTCGCCGAGGGCGTCGCGCAGCCCTTCGACCGACATCAGCGTTCCGTACGTGAAGAGGTTCACGTCCTCGTGGGGCCCTCTCAGTGCGCGGAGGGGGCGGCCTCCGCGGGCTTGTGCGGCGGCTTCGTGGCGTCGCCCTTCTTCACGCCTTTGAGCTCCGGCGCCGCGGGGGCGACGGGGGGCAGGGGCTTGCGCGGCAGCAGCTCGTCGCGGTTGGCGGCCTGGTACGCGAAGGTCGCGATCACGACCGCGGCCTGCATCAGGTCGTCCCGCTGCAGCCGGTCGTACACGTCCATGTCGGTGTGGTGCGTCGCGAAGAAGCCGCCCTCGTACTCGATCGGGTCCTGGATGAACTGGAAGCCCGGCAGCCCGACGGCGTCGAAGGACTGGTGGTCGGTGCCGCCGGTGTTGCGCAGCGTGACGCGCTTGGCGCCGAGATCCTCGACCGTGCCGAGCCAGCTCTCGAAGATGGGCTTCACGGCCGCGTTCTCCTGCAGGTAGACGCCGCGGATCTTGCCGGTGCCGTTGTCCAGGTTGAAGTAGGCGGCGAGCTTCGCGTGCTCCGGCTTGAGCGTGATCGGGGCCGGCGGGTCGTTGCGCAGGAAGCTCGGCAGCTCGTCCGGGCCGGTTTCGGGCGCGGGCGGGCGCGAGGCGAAGTGCTCGTTGACGTAGGCTCGCGAGCCGAGCAGGCCCTGCTCCTCCCCGCCCCACAGGCCGATGCGGATCGTCCGGCGCGGCTTCGCGTCGATCGCCTTCAGGATCCGCATCGCCTCCATCATCACGGCGGATCCGGCGGCGTTGTCGGTGGCGCCGGTGCCGGGGTGCCACGAGTCGAAGTGGGCCCCGATCATCACGAGCTCGGCCTTCTTGTCGCCGCCCGGCAGCTCCGCCACGACGTTGTAGCTGTTCGTGTCGCTCTCGTGGAACGTGGCCTTCACGTCGAGCTCGACCTCGACCTCGAGCTTGCGCTCGAGGAGGCGCGCCACGCGCGACCACTGCACCGCCGACGCGACGAGCTGCGTCACCGCCTGCGGGTCGCCCTTCTTGCGCGAGCCGCCGCTGCCGAGCAGCAGCACGTTCGCGTCGCGCGACGAGGGCTCGACCACCGCGAGCGGCTTCTCGGCCGCGTAGAGCTTCTCGAGCGCCGCGCTGATCCGCCGCCGCTTCAGGTACGCCTCGCGGTCGAACGGTCCGCCGCCCGGCCCGCGCGCGCCGCGCGCGCCCGGGACGGCGTACTGCTCGATGTCGTCGAGCTCCTTCTCGCTGTAGCGCTGGAACAGGCCCCGCTCCTCCGGCGACTTGAGCTCGCGCGTGTCTCCGGCCCACACCACGACACCCGCGAGCTTGCCGCGGAACTTCTCGACGTCGGCCTCGCTGTCGAGCTTGACGCGCACCACCTTGCCGCGCACCACGCCGTTCGTGCCGGCGGTCCAGGCCTTCGGGATCGCGATCAGCGGGAAGCCGACCGGCGCCACGACGTGCGCCGAGCAGCGCTCGAAGCTCCAGCCGCGGCCGAACTCGAAGCTCTCGAGGTGCGCGTTCGCGAGGCCCCAGGTCTCGAGCTGCTTGCGCGCCCAGTCGGCGGCTGCCTTGTACTGCGGCGAGCCGCTCAGGCGCGGGCCGTGGACGTCGGTGAGCTGCGCCGCCGTCTCCATCACCTGCGAGCGGCGGAAGCCCTCGTCGCGGATGCGGCCGATCGCGGCCCAGTCGAGGTTCTCGGTGGCGGACAAGGCGGAGGCGGCCGCGAGCGCGGCGAGCAGGATCGAGGCAGGACGGCTCGTCATCGTGGATCTCCCTGGCTGTGTGACCGGCTTCTCATACGGGAGCGGAATCATAACCCGCCCGCCGTCCGAGCCCGTCCACACAAAGCCCGACTGCGGCCCCCGCCAGTGCGTCGACCGCGTAGTGCAAGTGGCCGTAGACGGTCCCGAGCGAGAGCAGCAGGGCGAGCGGCACGAAGACGGCGCCGAGCGGCCGCAGGTGCGTGTAGAACGCGAGCGTGAGCAGCAGCGGGTAGAACTCGGCGAGCAGCGAAGCGGGAGCCGAAGGCCAGCAGGTCCTTCGCCTTTCCGGCTCGCGACCCTGGTGATCTCCACGGCGCCCATGGCGGTTCGGCAGCCATTCTGCTACAGTCCTTTGGCGTCTCGCGCGTGACGTGGCGGGGTAGTGCTGCCTTCGCCGGGCGCGAGTCCGACCAAGGAGACGGAACGATTTCGAACAAGGTTTTCGTCGGCAACCTGAGCTTCGACGTGACGAAGGAAGAGCTCATGGAGGCCTTCGGTGCAGTGGGGCGGGTCGTCGACGCCAAGGTCCCGACCGACCGCGAGACGGGACGTCCGCGCGGCTTCGCGTTCGTCGAGTTCGAGAGCGACGAGGCGGCCGAGAAGTGCATCCAGCAGATGAACGGGCGCGACCTCAAGGGTCGCGCGATCCGCGTGAACGCGGCCGAGGACCGGCCGCCGCGTCCCGCCGGAGGCGGGGGCGGCTTCTCGCGGCCCGGTGGCGGCGGCGGGTTCTCACGGCCCGGCGGCGGCGGCGGCGGCTTCTCGCGTCCGGGCGGCGGCGGCGGGTTCTCGCGCCCGGGCGGTGGCGGTGGCGGGTTCTCGCGACCGGGTGGCGGCTACTCGCGCCCGGGGGGCGGTCGTCCCGGCGGCGGCAGCAGCTTCCCCACGCCCGAAGAAATGGCCGACAACCGCGGCCGGCGCTTCAAGCAGAAGCCCGAGTCGAAGCCCGTGCGCAAGCAGAGCCCCAGGCGTCGGCGTGACGACATCGTCGACGACGACGACGCCGATTACTAGGCGGTCGGACGGGCCCACGCCGCGAACGACGGTCCGGCGCCTGCCGGAGCGCGGCCGCTACGACGCGCAGACGATCCACTCCGTCCTCGACGCCGCCTTCATCTGCCACGTCGGCTTCGTCGACGAGGGGCAGCCGTTCGTGATCCCGACCGCCTTCGCGCGCGTCGGCGAGCGGCTCTACGTGCACGGCTCGGCCGCGAGCCGCATGCTCAAGACGCTCGGCTCCGGCGCGCCGGCGTGCGTGACGGTCACGCTCGTCGACGGCCTGGTGCTCGCGCGCTCCGCCTTCCACCACTCGATCAACTACCGGAGCGTCGTGGTGGTGGGACCGGCGACCGAGGTCGTCGATCCCGCCGAGAAGGCGCGGGCGCTCGACGCGATCGTCGAGCACATCGTCCCGGGACGCGGCTGCGAGGTGCGCGCGCCCACGGAGAACGAGCTGAAGGCGACGCGGGCCTTCTGGTTCCCGCTCGACGAGGCGTCCGCCAAGCTGCGCACGGGGCCGCCGAAGGACGACGAGGAGGACTACGCGCTGCGCGTGTGGGCGGGAGAGCTGCCGCTGCGGCTCACGCCGCAGGCACCCGTGGCCGACCCGCGCATGCCGGACGGAATCCCGCTGCCCGAGCACGTCTCGGGCTGGCCGCGCGGACCGAGGCGCCCCTAGCGTGCCCCTGGCGCTGCTGCTCGGCCTGCTCGCCGCGGCGCCGGCGGCGCCCGCGGCCCGGCCCTTCGCCGACGAGCGCGTGCTGCTCGACCGCCGGCTCGAGACGCTGCGGCGCATCCTGCCCGACGGGCCCACGGCGGCCGCGGACGTGGTGGTGGCGCGCGACGTGGCCGAGGCGGCGCACCTCGCGCGCGTCGAGCTGCAGCCGCGCTCGCCTTTCGAGTCGGGCACGCGCGGCGAGCAGGCGCTCGAGCTCACGGCGCTCGGCGACTACAAGCAGGTCGACCGCTTCTACCAGCGCCTGGCGCTCTCGCACCGGCTGGTGGACGTCGAGAGCATGACGCTCACCGCGACCGGCGAGGACCAGATCCAGCTCTCGACCGTGCTGCGCTTCCCGTTCTGGCCGACGCGCGCGCCGCTGCCGGCGCCGCCCGAGTCGCGCAGCGGGCGGCCGACGGGGATCCCCAAGCCCACGCTCGACGCATACCTCCGCGACCAGTCGATCGCGTTCGCCAAGTCGGACGCGATCGCGGCCTGGCGGCGCTCGCGGCGCAACCCGCGCCTCTTCCTCTCGGAGCTGTCGGCGGTCGTGCGCGAGCGGCCCGTCGTCGTCGGCTACGCCTCGCTCGGCGAGGACTTCACGATCCGCGGCCTGGCACTCGGCGAGGGGCCGGTGCGCGCGTTCGAGAGCCGGCTCGAGCGCGGCTTCCTGCGCGTGAGCGATTTCCTGATGGCGAAGCAGGGCGCCTGCCATCGCTTCGAGGCGCGCGGCAAGAGCCCGGTCGCCGGGCCCGACGCCGAGCTGCCGGTGCCGGTCGAGGACCCGTTCGAGCAGGACCCGCAGCCGTGCCGCGTGGACCGCGACGCCCCGCGCGTGCTGGTGGCGAAGGGACGCACGCCGACGGTGAAGGATCCCGGCCACGGACCGCTGACGCTGCGGCTGCGCGACGTGGACTTCGCGGACGTCTTCTCCGTGCTGACGACGCTCGGCGTCGGCGGCTTCGTGGTCGACGGCGACGTCGCGGGGCGCGCGAGCGTCGAGATCACGCGCGCGACGCTCGACGAGACGCTCGCGGCGCTGCGCAAGGCGGCGGGCGTGGAGATCGGCGCGACCGGCTGGGTGCGGCGCGTGGGGCCGGCCAGGCCGGCGGGCGCGCGTCCGCTCGCCGAGGGCGGGCCGCCCGCGAGCTTCGCGCTCAAGCGCGCCGAGGTGCGCGACGTGCTCGCGGCGATGGCCGAGGTAGACCCCTCGCTCGCCGCGCTCGGGCCGCCCGGCTTCCTCGGCAAGGTCAGCGTCTGGACGAAGGACGCGCCGCTCGCGGCGGTGCGCGGAGCCGTGCTCGACGCCGCGGGCCTCAGCGAGAAGATCGAGGAGGACCGCCGCGTGCTCCAGGGCCGCACGGGGACGCTCGACGCTCCGGTGCCCGTCGCGCGAGCCGACGACGAGCCGCGCCTGTCGCTGCGGCGCGAGGAGCTGAGCGTGCTCGAGTTCCAGCTCGCGGGCGTCGCCGCGGCGGGGGACTCGTTCGTCGCGTTCGCCTACTCCCCCACCGGCCAGCTCTACGCGTATCGCCCGGGCGATCGCCTCGCCGACGGCCAGATCCGCAGCGTCGACTCGACCGACGTGCTGATCGAGACCGACGAGGGCCCGCTCCGAATTCCGCTGCCGCCGCTCGCCGAGTAGCGCCGAGCCGTCGCGCGAGAACGGCCGGACAGCAAAAGACCCGGGAGCCGAGCTCCCGGGTCGTGTATCGGGGCATGCTGCCCAGCGCACGCGAGTGCGCTTCGTTCGTTACGGATCCGTCGTGGGCCTTGCGGCCCCTGCTTGGCCCGGTGGCGTGGCGTCAGCTTCCATCATCCGCACCTTCGGAAGCCCAAGGCGGCGATCGGAAAAGCCTCGTGCGTTTCCCGCTACGTCGCTCCCCAGCGAGGGCGCAGCCGCTGCTACTCAACCTCCGTCGTGCCCGAGCGGATGCTCTCTCTGCCGCAAAGATGCTGCTCGGCTCGGCCGCTGTCAAGAGAAAAAGATGTCACCCGAAAGCGTTCACTCGTCAGCGCACTTCCCACGTGTCGCCGGCGCGCAGCAGCTTGGCGAGATCGCCCTTGCCCTTCTTCGCGGCGACCGCCGACAGCTGGTCGGCGATCTGCTTCTCATAGAGCGGAGCGTCCACCGCGCGCAGCACGCCGAGCGGCGTCGGGAAGCCGGGCTGCTGGTCCATGCGCGAGAGCAGGAACGCGTACGCGGGGTTGGGATGCCGCTCGTCGTGAACGATCAGGTCCTTCTCGCCGACGCCGTCGCCGAGCTTCACCACCTCGAGGTCGAGGCCGTTCATGCGGATGCCGCGGTCCTTCGCCTTGCCGAAGACGAGCGGCTGGCCGTGCTCGATCGCGATCGTGTTGTCGTCGCGCAGCTCCTTCTCCGTGAGCGTCTCCCAGGCGCCGTCGTTGAAGATGTTGCAGTTCTGCAGGATCTCGACGAACGCGGTGCCGGTGTGCGCCGCCGCCTTCTTGAGCACCGCCTTCTGGTGCGCGAGGAACACGTCGACCGAGCGCGCGACGAAGGTCGCCTCGGCGCCGAGCGCGAGCGAGAGCGGGTTGAAGGGCCGGTCGAGCGAGCCGTAGGGCGTCGACTTGGCCTTTTTGCCGATCTCGGACGTCGGCGAGTACTGCCCCTTGGTGAGGCCGTAGATCTTGTTGTTGAACAGCAGCACCTTGATGCCGACGTTCCGGCGCAGCATGTGGATCGTGTGGTTGCCGCCGATCGAGAGCGCGTCGCCGTCGCCGGTCGCGAGCCAGACCTCGAGGTCGGGGCGGGCGATCTTGATGCCGGTCGCCACGGCCGGCGCGCGGCCGTGGATGGTGTGGAAGCCGAAGGTGTTCATGTAGTACGGGAAGCGGCTCGAGCAGCCGATGCCGGAGACGACCACGAACTTCTCGCGCGGCACCCCGAGCTCGGGGAACACCTGCTGGACGGCCGAGAGGATCGCGTAGTCGCCGCAGCCGGGACACCAGCGCACTTCCTGGTCGGTCTGGAAGTCCTTCTTCGTGTAGGCGGGGAGCGTGGCGGTCATGGCTTCTTCCTCAGTGGGCCAGGAGCGACTGGATCTTCGCTTCGAGCTCGGCCTGCAGGAACGGCTTGCCCTGCACCTTCGGGTACGAGACGGCGTCGACCAGGTAGCGCGCGCGCAGCACCCACACCAGCTGCCCGAGGTTCAGCTCCGGCACCAGCACGCGCTTGTAACGCTTCAGCAGCTCGCCGAGGTTCTTCGGCAGCGGGTTCATGTGCCGGATGTGAACGTGGCCGATGCGGTGCCCGGTGGCACGCTGCGAGCGCAGCGCTGCGGTGATGGCTCCGTAGGTCGAGCCCCAGCCGACGATCAGCAGCTCGCCGTCGGGATCGCCCGCGGGCACGAGGTCCGGGATGTCGTTCGCGATGCCGGCCACCTTCTGCGCGCGCAGCTGCACCATGCGCTCGTGGTTGAGCGGCTCGTAGTTGACGTTGCCGGTGACGTCCTGCTTCTCGAGGCCGCCGATCCGGTGCTCGAGACCCGGCGTCCCCGGGATCGCCCACGGCCGCGCGAGCGTGTGCGGCTCGCGCTCGTAGGGTCGGAAGCCCTCGGCTTCCGTTCGGAACTTGACGGGGATCTTCGGCAGCTCGGAGACGTCCGGGATGCGCCACGGCTCGGCGCCGTTCGCGAGATAGCCGTCGGAGAGCAGGATCACCGGGACCATGTACTTGAGCGCGATGCGGCTCGCTTCGAGCGCCATCCAGAAGCAGTCGCCCGGCGAGGCCGCGGCCACCACCGGCACCGGCGCCTCGGAGTTGCGGCCGAAGAGCGCCTGGAAGAGGTCGGCCTGCTCGGTCTTGGTCGGCAGCCCGGTCGACGGGCCGCCGCGCTGGATGTCGGCGATCACGAGCGGCAGCTCGACCATGGTCGCGAGGCCGATCGCCTCGCCCTTGAGCGCCATGCCAGGCCCCGACGTGCTGGTGAACGCGAGCGCGCCCGTGTAGGCCGCGCCGATCGCGGAGGTGATGGCGGCGATCTCGTCCTCGGCCTGGAACGTGATCACTCCGAACTCCTTGTACATCGACAGCTCGTGCAGGATGTCGGAGGCCGGCGTGATCGGGTAGCTGCCCTGGAAGAGCCTGAGCCCCGCCTGCTGAGCCGCCGCCACCAGGCCCATCGCGAGCGCGGTGTTGCCCGAGAGGTTGCGGTAGACGCCCGGCGCCAGCTTCGCGGGCGGGACCTCGTAGGTGACCTGGAACGCCTCGGTCGCGTCGCAGTAGGCGTAGCCCGCCTTCATCGCG
>Ga0111539_10013700_pt1 | contig 10129 bp, 7 predicted proteins | sample RhiMethybrSRZTD1_FD_79667 | JGI IMG/M metagenome (GOLD analysis project Ga0111539, IMG submission 79667) | Populus rhizosphere microbial communities from Tennessee, USA - Rhizosphere MetaG P. TD hybrid SRZTD1 (version 2) (version 2) | ecosystem: Host-associated > Plants > Roots > Rhizosphere >... | reverse complement strand
TTGTTCTTCTGGGTGCCCGAAAGCGAATTGGCGAGCCTGGAATCGGAAAGTGCAGAGTAACTAGCGCCTTTTGAATTGCAGGTACATCGCCGGTGGGCGATGGAAGTGGGTCTGCTTGATCTCGGTCCAGCGTACGTACTCGGGCGCGGGTCAAGCTCCTCGCACCCCTACCGGGGTGCGGATTGAGTATGGTCACCGACCCGGGGTGGCTCGCTATCGCTCGCACACCCCGGGCTACCATCCTCGCACGCCTCCGGCGTGCAAGAAGCCAGCCCGGAGGGCTGGCAGGAGACTAGCCCCGTATAATTTGGACAGCAGTCTAGAACTGCCATTCCATTGAAAGGCTATTGGCGCTGACAGCGACTTCCGGCAGCAGACGATTCGCGGGTGGAGCGTCGCTTCCGGACAGGGTGGGATCATGATGCCGTTTAAAGATGTGACGACCGATCAGAAATCCCGTGGAGCCGCCGACGACAATGTCCGACACCCAGTGTCTTTGCGCGCTTACGCGAGATGCGGAAACTACGCTTGCCACGGTGTAGCTCAAGATAGGGACGGCGGCATTTTTCCTGTATTCGTAAGCGAAAACAGTCGCAACCGCGAACGTCGTACTCGCATGACCGGAAGGAAAGGAGTTTCCTCCCTTCCAAAAGCCAGCGCGGCGTTCTTCCTTTGGCGGACGCGCACGATTCGTGAGTTCCTTTACGGCGAACGTGACAACCTGGGTATGCGCAAATGCATTCAGGGCCAGCCAGCCGGTCTCTTCGACATGCTTGTTCTTCGAGACCTTTCCCAAAAGGAAGGTACCGCCAGATACACCCGCCAGCGTGTAGGAGGCCCCAATCTGCGATATGCGTCCACTCCACTTTCTTTGATCGGAGGTATTAGGGAGGACGGTTGCGCTTTTCTTATCCGTCGCGATCAGCGTCCCCGACAAGAGCGCAAAAGGTACGACGTATTTTTTCAGAGTGTGTGAACTATAGCTCTTCCTCTTCAGCGGACTCGTCCATAGGTCACGCTCGTCCTTCAGTAAGTCCTTCAAAAAGGATCGTCCAGATTGGGCTTCGATGGCGTCGCGAGATTGTCCCAGGGCACTGGCTGCCGTCAACAGACAACAAAACACCGACATCAGACACAACCGAAACTCATGGGCATTCTTCACGGCGGTCAACTATTGGTTATTGGAACAGAACGGCGTCCCAAAAAAAACTGGATCGCAGGCGTTATTACCAGCGACAAGACCATCGAGATCAAAATCCCGCCGATTACCGCGATGGCCAGCGGCTGAAGCATCTGTGAACCCGCGCCAAGCGCCAGCGCGAGAGGCAGCATTCCCGCCACGGCGGCCAGCGCCGTCATCACGATCGGCCGCAGGCGGCGGCGTCCTGCCTGGATGATGGCTTCCTCGCGAGAAAATCCCTGAGCGAGAAACTTCTCATTCGCATCCAGCAAAAGGATTCCATTCTTCGCGACGATACCGATCACCATGATCAGGCCCATAAACGACGAGACGTTGAAGGTCGTCTTCGTCAACAGCAGCGCGAGGAACACGCCTGAAGTCGAAAGAAGCGCAGAAGATAGGATTGCGACAGGCGCTGTTACCGAGCGGAACTCGAAGAGCAGCACGAGAAAGATCAGAACCACAGCAAATAGCAATACCGTGCCGAGAGCTCGGAAGGACTTCTGCTGCTCCTGGTACGTACCGCCGTACTCCACCCGAATCGCGGGCGGCAGCTTGAGGTCGGCAACCGTCATCTTAACTGCATCGATACCGGTTCCCAGGTCGACGCCTTCGAGGCGCGCAGTCACCTCCACTTCGCGCTGCAGGCTCTCTCGAACGATTTCCGTTTGCCCGGGGAACTCTTCGACATAGGTCAACGAACCCAGGGTCGACGTGGCGCCTGACGAATTCACGAGCAGCGTGTTGCGGATCGACTCCAGCGACGCACGATTGCTCTCCGGAAATCGAACCCGCAGCGGGTAAGGCCGGTCGTTAACGATCACAGGCTCAGTCGCAGTTTCACCGTCCATGATCGCGGTAGTGACGACACCCAGTTCGTCACCGGTGAAACCCGCCCGCGATGCCTTCTGTGGGTCCACGGTGAACATCAGTGCGGGGCCGCTCGTCCTGTTCTCCACGCCGTCTTCGATATCGACGACCGGCATCCTGTCACCGACCTTTACCTCCATGAGAGCCTCCGCGACCATCGGAGCCCAGGTGGCCAACAACTCCGGATCCTGCGCGAACAGCTTCACAACGACCGGCTCAGGCGCGCCAGTGAGATCACCGATCATGTCCTGCAGGACCTGTACGAATTCCACATCGAGAGCGGGCTCCGCCTCCTGAACCTTCTCCCGCACATCGCTGATCACGTCTTCGACGCTGCGCTTTCGATCGTCCTTCAACTTCACGGCGATATCGCCGGTGTTCGGCTCGGTTACCGCCGCGAGACCGAGTTCAAGACCGGTGCGACGCGAAGTGCTCTCCACTTCCGGAGTAGAGCGAAGAATCTCTTCGATATGAGACATTACGCGATCGGTCTCCGGCAGCGCCGATCCTGCCGGCATAACGTAGTCGAGAATGAATCCGCCTTCATCAAATGCCGGCAAAAGATCACTTCCCAGGCGCGTATAGCAGACATAAGAGGCACCGATCAGCACGACACAAAGCAGTCCCAGGACAAAGGGATGGTGAAGCGAAAGGCGGATCGTCCTTTCATAGAATCGAACGATGCTTCCAAACATGCCGCGGGTCTCGGCATCATGGGGTTTCCTTGAAGAACCTCCGTGCCTTCGGATAAGTCGCGTACTGAGGTTGCTGGTCCAGACCAGCGCAAGGACGAGCGAGGCAAGGAGCGAAACGCTCATTGCGATCGCGAGAGCGCTGAAGAATGTCCCCACGACTCCGGTAATCGTGATCAACGGCAGAAAGACGACAATCGGCGTCAGCGTGGAACCAATCAGAGGAACCGTCAGCTCTTTCAACGCGCTGGCCGTTGCCTCCAGCGGACCCTGGCCGGAATCGCGGTGCAACACGATGTTTTCGACGACGACGATCTTGTCATCGATCGCCAGACCGACTGCGGCCGCCAGGCCGCCAAGCGTCATCAGATTGAAGCTCTGCCCGAGAAGCTTCATGGCAATGAACGTAACGACCATCGTTACCGGCACGACGAGTCCCGTCATGACCGCAGTTCCCCAGTCACGCAGGAAAAGCCAAATGATGAATGCGGCGAGAACGAGTCCGATAATAATCGCGTCCCGCACACTCCTGATGGATTCGTTCACAATGCCGGACTGATCGTAAAACGGACGCATCTCGATGCCCGGAGGAAGGATCGGTCGAATCGCGTCCATCTCCTTATGCACTTCGTCCGCAACCTGCACGGTGTTGCTGTCGATCTGACGATTGACACTGAGCAGGACGGCCGATTTTCCATTCGCGCTGACGGAGGTGTAGTTCGGAGCAACGGTCCGCGCAACCTTCGAGACATCCTGAACACGGATCGGAACGTTGTTCACGCTCTTGACGACAATGTTTCCGATCTCGTCCGGCCCGTGGACCTGCGAGCTGATCAAACCCAGGTAAAGCTGGTGATTGCGATTCAGCAATCCGGGCGATTCGATCACGTTCGTGCGATTGATCGCATCAACGACTTCGTTAACCGAGACACTCGCTCGAACCATTGCCGCGGGATCGACCGTGACGTGAAACTCCGGCTGCCGCCCACCCTGAACGAGAACAGAGGCGACTCCGTTCAACCGATTCAGCCGCGGCTTGATTTCGTAGGTTGCCAGCTCCCACAAATCCGATTGAGAAACCTTGCTCGACGTGAGGCTGTATCCAATGATGGGAAAACTCGAAAAGTCCAGCCGGTTGGTGCGTATCTCGACCGTGGGCGGCAAGCTGCTTTGCGCGCGGGATATGGCGGCATCAACATACTGAAGCGTCTCGATCATGTTGACGTTCCAGTCAAAGAAGAGATTGATTTCCGCCGATCCACGGCTTGTGACCGAGCGAACCTGCTGCAATCCCGGCACGCCATTGATCGCCTGCTCAATCGGACGAGTAACCGTCACTTCCATCTGCTCGATCGGCATCACGCCGTTTTCCACGCCGACGATAATGCGAGGGAAATTCGTGGTTGGGAAAACCGCGACGGGTAGCGTCAAAGCTTCATAGATTCCCACCACCGTGAGAACGAGGATCGAAAACATGATCGACTTCGAATGGCGAGCAAACCAGTAGTTGGCAGGGTTCTCTGTGTTGTTTGACATTGTCGACAGCTACTTCTCGTCTTCCTCTTCGGGATCGGGCGGTTCGGGCGTGGGCTGGATGGCTAGCTTTGTCTTCTCCAGAACGTCCGACTCCAGCTTTGAAAGGTCGTAAGCCCCTTTGACCACAACGCGATCGCCGCTCTTCACGCCTTCAACCACCTGGACTCGTCCCGCTTCGTGAATCCCAAGCTTCACCTCCTGCTTCACTGGTTTGTCTCCGGCACCAACGACGAAAACCGATGTTGCTCCCGATCCGCTGGTCACGACAGCCATCTCCGGAACGACCAACGCATCCGGTACAACCCTGGGGACAATCTCCACATGAATACTCGTCCCTGCTCTCATTTTCATTTCACGATTCGCGGCTTGAACCCAGACCTCGACGGTCGTATTGGCTGGATCCAACGCTGCGCTGATCTGCGTCACCTTTCCACGGACGGCTTTACCAGCGGCCTCCACCGGATAGAGGTTCGCAGCGTCGCCGACTTTGAACTGCGTCGCATCTTCCTGCGAAACGTGGACGCGAGCGATCACCGACGAGAGGTCCATGATTGTCAGCAAGGGACGATCTGAGGGCGCCGTCTCACCAACGTAGAAAGGCCGATCGGTAACGACGCCATCGATGTGGCTGACGACTTTCGCATAACCCAACTGCACCTGTGACGTCTGCAAACGGCTCTTCGCGGCATCGCGCTGTGCCTCCGATGCCTTCAACGATTGATCTTTCGCAACGCCCTGCAGGTCCTGAAGAACCCTTTGTGCGCGCTCCAACTCATTCTTTACCTGCGTCAGACTGACTTGCGCTTCATCAACTACACGTTGGGCAATAGCCCCCTGCTTGTAGAGGTCTTGAACGCTATTGAACCGCTTCTGCTGCGCGTCGACGGCCTCTTTGGCGGCGCGAACATCAAGCTCCGCCTTCTGAGTTTCCTGCGGCAAAGACACGCGAGACGTTGCCTGATAGTTGGCTTCGGCCTGATCCAGAGCCGCCTGGCTTTCGGCAACAGCGCCGATAAGATCCAGGCTTTCCAACTCTGCAAGTACCTGGCCGGAACGCACCACCGATCCTTTGTTTACATGAAACGCACGGATAGGCGCCGTGATCTTCGGAGTGATCGATTCCTGCTGCACGGGATAGAGAACGCCTTCGCCGGAGACTTTCAACTCGATCGGCGCAGTCAGAACTGCCGCCGCCTCAACACTGACGACGGGCTCGGTCTCCGCCTCCTCTGGTTCTCCCTTATCTGCACAGCCGGAGAGAACGAAAAGGACGGCGACAAGTGAGACTACGAGTCTGAACATCAAAACCCTCCCGTCAGCGATTGCAGCGACGAAACAGAGAGCCGGTAGCGCACCTGAGCCTCGTCATAAGCGTTGCGCGATTCGATCAGGGTCTTCTGAGCGTCGACAACCTCGAGCACTGTCGACTCCCCCGCCTGATATCGCAAGTTGATCAACCGCAGACTCTCGGCCGCGAGATCCGCGGTGGTTCGCGCCAAATCCACTGCACTTCGCGCTGCGACAGCTTCGTTATAAAACGTGTAGAGACTGTTTACCGCCTGCCGCTGTGCCTGCGTCAACTGAAGCTCCGCCTGGCGTACTCTAGTCTCAGCCTGACGAACCTTGCTCTTCGTGGCACCCCAGTCAAAGATGGGAATCGACACATTGAACGCGAGGGAGTAGCCGAGATTCGGGAGACGTCCGGCTTCCGGCTCCGCGGCGCGACTGCTGTGACGAGCGAAAGCATTCGCGTCGATCCCGTAGTTCGCCTCAACGCTGAAAGAAGGCAGCAAGCTGTACCTGGCGCTGCGTACACCGAGGGATGCGCTGCTCAGTACAGCGTCAGCAGCCTTTAGCGTTGGACTCTCCTTCTCAGCCATCGCCTTTAGCTCGGCGAACGACGGAAGAGACCTGGCGGAATCCAGGTCATCCACGACTGAAAAATTTTCGTCCAGCGTCGGCGACAGGAGCACGGCGAGATTCAATCGAGCAATCTCTATCCCAAGCGTTGCATCCTGAAAGCTTCTCCGCTGCTGTTGCAACTGGATCTACGCCTTAAACGCGTCGCTGTGCGCGGCTTCACCGGCGCGTTCCTGCTGTTGTGTGATTTCGAGGAATCGCTGAGCCTGCTGCATTCCCTGCTGCACGGCGGAATAGCGACGCTGCGCCGCAATGAGCCCATAGTAGTTCTCGGTCACCGCCACATCCAGGCCGCGGCGCGCGATGTCGACCTTTGCGCCGGCCAACGCCTCAGCCGCTGCAGCTTTCTTGAAATCCGCATTCGTAATCGTCGTGCCGGAAATATTTTGGCGCACCGTTGCGAGCGAACGATAAACATGGACGCCATCACTACTGATAAAACGGCCGTTAGGCGTCACTCCATTTCCCTGGGTATTGGTGTAGCCGGTCGACTGACTCAGGGACGGCCGTCTCGCGGCGCGGGCTTGCACACCATCCTCACGCGCAATCGCCACGTCTGCGAGTGCCGACTGAACCGTTGTGTCCAACTCCCGTGCTCGGGCGAGCGCATCCTGAAGCGTGATCATCGCGGGCGGGGCCACCGCCCCCTGGGGTCGAGCGAACGGAAGCAGCACGCTGTCATTCGGCGCCGGGGGCGCGGCCGGGGCCTGGGCCGCCGCGCAGACCGTCCACGCCAGGACCGACAGGCACGTTGCGCTTGCAAACCATTTCATGTATTCCTCCACATTCCTGTGTGCCTTAAACGCACGGAGGGCGCAGGATTTCAAGACCTGCGCCTTCGGCTAGAAATAACTACTGCTTTATCGCCATGAACCAACCGGCAACAATTGGGCCCTGAGGCCCACGACCACGGCCACCCGCGGGGGCCGCAGGGGTCGCCGCTGCTCCGGGAGCAGGGCCGCGTTCAGGTTGGAAGAGGTATGCGTTGTGAGTAACCGGGTCAACCGTTATGGTCTTCGCGCCGGCGAATGTCGCAACGGTTGCGACGACAGTGTATTTGTCAGCGGAATCCTGGTGCGCGATCGTGACAGTGCCGTCACCACCGTTGGGGATATAGATCAACTTTTTTGCGGCATCCCAGCCCAGGGCATCGACGCGCGTACCATTGGGAATCGTGGCAACGACTTTCCCAGTAGCGGCGTCGACAACCACCGAAGTGTTGTTGCAGCCGGAGAAAATACGGTTGGTCGCCTTGTCGTAAGCGATGCCCGTCGGCCCGATGCACGGAGCAAGCGGCCACGACGCCGTTGCTTTCCAGGTTTTCACATCAATGACCTGAATCGTGCTCTTCCCTTCGTTGTTCACGAAGATGTGGCCCTTGCCGTCCGCAGCAGCGCCTTCCGGCAGTGTGTCTTCGAGTTCTGCGGTACCCACGACGGCGCCGGTCACCGGATCAATCGCCGTCAGAGTGCCAGGGCGGCTATGGTTTGTGAGAATGATTTTGTCGTCGGGTTCGTCATACATGATGCCGTCGAGACCATTCTGCATGATCGGAATCTGTTTGATAGGAGCCAGTGTTTTCAAATCGAACATCACGACGTTGGCATCACCACTATCGGTCGTGAAAAAATGACCGGCTTTCGGAGCGATTCCCACACCATGAACGCCTGGAGTGTTTGGAATGTCCCCCAGCACTTTGCCGGTCGGACCGTCCACAACCATGACGTGACTGGCGCGTGAAACGAAAACACGGCCGGTACCCGCTTCTGCAGTGATGTAATCGGTGCCGCCATCACCTTTGATGTCGAACTTTTCGACCTTAATGTCTGCTGTGCGAGTGCCACGAATGCGATGCACGCAACGATAAGAAGAGCGGCAAGTAGTCGTCTCACAAGGGCCTCCTTTGCTTAACCCGCCGGAAGCCGTAAAACTACTTCAACGGAAACGCCTCAATCCTTAAAACGAGATTAATAGATATTTATATTGGAGTGAGAGGCAGCCGAACTACAAAGACAGAGCCGACACCGAGTTCACTTTCGCACTCGATGGAACCTCCATGCGCCTTCACAATGGCCTGAGCGATGGCAAGCCCAAGTCCTCCACTTTGACCTTCGACTTCATCGGTGTTCGCCACTCTGAAGAACCGCTCGAAAATGCGGCGAACGTGCTCTTTCGCGATTCCGATTCCCTGGTCCCGGAAACAGACTCGAACCTCGGAACCCGCGGCTAGGGAGACCTGCAGCAGGCGGTCTGCCGGCGAGTACTTGATCGCATTGTCGATAAAAATGAGAAACAACTGTCGCAGGAACGCGGCATTTCCGGGCAGCATGACGCCATGCTGAAAACTCCGCTCAATGCGGATACCGCGAGATACCGCAAGGGGTGCTGCAAGAGCAATCGACTCCTCGAGAACATCGTCAACGCACACGGGCTCAGGCGCGAACTTGAGTTGTCCCGCATCTGCCATGGAAAGCGTAAAGAGTCCTTCAACGATTCGACTCATCGTCTTTAGTTCGCTTTCAATAATGTGCAGGGCCTGCTCGTACTCGCCGGTACTCCGAGGCCGGCTGAGAAGAAGCTCTGTTTCTCCGCGCAGAACCGACAAAGGCGTTTTCAACTCGTGTGAAGCATCGGACACGAACTGACGGAGTTGTCCTACGACAAGTTCAAGTTTCCGCGCATAGAACGTCGACACGACAGCCATCAGCGCCAGGCTGAGACAAAACAACAGCGCCGCGAATGTGGTGAACGTCCAAAGCGCTCCACGCACCTGCCGGGTCGGAACCGCGACGGCGAGCGCCCAGGTCTTTCCTGAAATCGGAAAGGGAATCACCCCGGTGCGGAGTTCTCCGATCTCAGGCGTTGAGATCGTCTCAAAAGATGTACTCGCGGGAAGATGCCCCACCCTTGTCTCGAACAATGGGAGATCGCTCTTCAGATTCTTTGATCGCTGGATTACCCTCCCTGCCGCGTCGAGGACCTCGAAGTACGCGTCGGGAAGGTTCAATTGATCCACGTCGCGTTCATCCGGATCTGCAATTTGGTCCGCAATAACCGGGGCCGCGGTCTCCGATAGCTGCCGGTCGAGTTGATTTCGTATTTCTCGCTCGAACAATACATACGCGCCGGCGAAACACCCGACCAGCAGAACTCCGGCGGCAGCACAGAAAAGTGCGACAGTTCGAAATTGAATCGAAGTTCCGATTTTCACGCGTCAGATCTCAGGCAATAGCCAACGCCGTGGACGGTTCGGATAACGCGGGGCGATCCCATCTTTTGGCGAAGGCGATTGATGTACACCTCCACCAGATTAGTCTCCGTGTCGAATTGCGAATCCCAAACGTGTTCGATCAACTCGGTACGTGACGCGACTTCCGGTGCGCGCATCATGAGGAACTCCAGGACAGCGAATTCCTTACCCGTGAGCGTCAACGGCTTTCCGGCGCGCACGACAACACGACGGTGACGATCAAGTTCGATGTCGTCCACGCACAGAGTGCGTCCCAGTTTATTGGCTTTTCGACGTACAAGTGCGCGGACACGCGCAAGAAGTTCAGCAACGGCGAACGGCTTGGTCAAATAGTCGTCCGCACCGGCATCCAGGCCCTCCACGCGTTGCTCCACCAGACTGCGTGCCGACAGCATGAGAACCGGCGTGTCAATTTTCGCTTCGCGCAGTTCACGACACACGGCAATGCCGTCGAGACCGGGGAGACGGACATCAAGCAGAATACCGTCGTACCGCCCAGCGGCGGCTGCATCGAGGGCGCGCTCACCGGTATTGACGACATCGACGGCATAGGCGTTCTCCCTCAATGCACGGCTGATAAAACTCGCCACGCGACGCTCGTCTTCAACCACCAGGATGCGCATAAGAGCTCAGATTATATGCGGGTTGCACAACACGCCGGAGGCGTGTAGGAGAATAGCC
>Ga0111539_10013696_pt1 | contig 10132 bp, 11 predicted proteins | sample RhiMethybrSRZTD1_FD_79667 | JGI IMG/M metagenome (GOLD analysis project Ga0111539, IMG submission 79667) | Populus rhizosphere microbial communities from Tennessee, USA - Rhizosphere MetaG P. TD hybrid SRZTD1 (version 2) (version 2) | ecosystem: Host-associated > Plants > Roots > Rhizosphere >... | reverse complement strand
TTGAAACGCGCGCAGTGGATCACCTTCGGGCGGCGTTTGGGTTTGTGCGTGAACGGAAATAGCCGCGACCGCGAGCAGACAGAGAATCACACTCTTACGAGACGCGCACAACGTCTTGAACATTTGGATGGGCTCCTTTACTTTTGGCACTGAGTTGGACGATGGCTAGCGGGTGCGAATATAGAGAATGCAAATCGGAACCGTCAAACAAATTTGGCGCTACGCCGTGAAATCGATGGCCGGCGAGCAGCTCGAGTCGTGCAGTGTGGGCATGCTCGGGATTCCCGCCGATCGCGGCTGGGCGATACGTGACGCAGTAACCGGCGAGATCACCACCGGCTCGAGACTGCCGCTGTTGATGCAGTGTGAGGCGTTTTATCGTGAATCGCCGAGCAATGGTTCGGTTCCCCACGTTGTGATGCGCTTGCCGAATGGCGTCGAGTTGGCGAGTGATGAGAGCAACGTCAACGCGCGGTTGTCCGAGTTACTCGACAGATCGGTCTTGCTATCGGCGTTGGACCTGGCCAGGGCTCCGCATATCACACACTTCGACGCGTTTCCAATACATTTGTTGACCACGGCGTCGCTGGAAGCGATGGCGCGATTGAATACCGCGGCGATGTGGGACGTGCGACGCTTTCGACCTAATTTGTTCATCGAAACTGACGACGGTAGTGAGGGACTTGTCGAATTTGATTGGTCGGCGGTGCGGCTTGGCAGTGTTGAGTTGAAGTGCGAAATGAGGACCGAGCGCTGCGCGATGGCCACGAACGCGCAAAAAGGGATACCAAAAGATCCGAGCGTTCTCCGTTCGCTCGTCGAAGCATGCGATCAGGATTTGGGTGTGTATGCGAGCGTCGTGAAGGCGGGTGAAGTGCGTGTCGGCGATGTTGTGGAAATAGATTAGACTTCCTCGCGCAGTGGACGGCTCATTAATTCAGCCACCGCGTCACGCACGGATTTTCCGTCATAAAGCACCGCTTTCACTTCGTTGGTGATCGGCATTTCGAGTCCTGCGCGATCGGCTAACTGCTTCACGGCAAGTGTCGTCTTGATGCCTTCGGCTACTTCGTTCATATCCGCGGTAATCTGCTCGAGTGAAATCCCTTTTCCGAGTTGCTCGCCGACGTATCGATTACGCGAAAGACTGCCGGTGCACGTCAGGACGAGATCGCCGAGTCCGGCGAGGCCCATCAGCGTTTCCGTCTGTGCGCCTTCGCGACGCGCCAGGCGTGTAATCTCCGCGAGTCCGCGCGTGATCAGCGCCGCGACGCTGTTTGAGCCGAGTCCAAGTCCCGTCGTCATTCCGGCTGCGATTGCCATCACGTTCTTGACTGACCCGCCGAGTTCGGTGCCTACGACGTCGTTGTTTGTGTAGATTCGCAGGTTCTCGAAACTCAGATCCGATTGCACTGTGCGTGCTGCCATTGCGTCTTTGCTCGCCGCGACGATCGCGGTCGGCGTTCCCGCCACGACTTCCTTCGCGAACGATGGGCCAGAGAGACAAACGAATAGGTGGGCCCTGCCAACAACTTCTTTGACGATCTCGGAGACGCGTTTGCCGGTCTCGATCTCGATGCCTTTCGAAACGCTGACGATGATTGCCGGCTCTTCCAACGCCGGTGACATTTGTGTCAGGAGATCTCGCGCGGCGTGTGAAGGAGCGGCGAGCAGCACGAGTGAAGCGTTGTCGAGCGCGATTGGGATCTCGTTCGTTGCGTTGACTCGATCGGGAATGGTGGCCGTAGTTAGATAGCGCGAGTTGGTCCGTTGTTCGTTGATCGACTTCACGACTTCCGGATCGCGCGACCAAAGCTTCACGTCGTGACCAGCACGCGCGGCGATGATTGCCAATGCGGTCCCCCAACTTCCCGCTCCAATGATCGCTATTCGCTTCGTCATTTTTTCAGATCGGAAATGCGCGGCTCAGTGCCGTTCCAGACTCTCGCTATGTTTCCGCGGTGTGCATAGACGATAAACCACGCGTCGGCGACTGCTGCAACTAACAGTGGTGTTGAATGCGGTACGAAGTAAATATACACCGGGATCGTCACTGCTGCTGCGAGCGATCCTAACGAGACTATTTTTCTCCACCAAACCATCGCAACGAACACGAGACCAGCAACCAAAACTGCCATCGGTGCTAGCGCCAGATACACACCGGCGCCTGTCGCCACGCCTTTGCCGCCACGAAACCGCAGCCATATCGGAAAGATGTGACCGGCAATCACAGCAACTGCGGCCACGGCGATCAACCAATCCGCATTCCACATTGATCTCACGATGATGACCGCAAGCGCGCCTTTCGCCGCGTCGAGTATCAGCGTGATGATGCCCGCCGCTTTGCCTGCTCTTCGCGAGACGTTTGTCGCGCCGGTGCCGCCGGAACCAGTCTCGCGCACGTCGCCGCCGCCTGTTGCTCGCACGATCAGGTAACCAAACGGAATCGACCCGATCAAGTATGCAATAATGACGACCAGCACCAGTCGCAACTGAGATCGCTCCTGTGGCGCAACTTCAAAGTTTGTGAACGGAGCCGCCACACTATCACATGGCGCAAGCAGGTCCGAATGCGAAAACAACAATCAAAGGCAAGAGCGTCGTGCTGCGTCTGCCGGTGAAGGCTGACGGAGCGGAGTTTCTCGCGGTCAATCGTCGCAGTGCGAAGTTCAATCGCGGACGCGCGTCGCCGCCGACAACGGCGAAGCAGTTTGAGGCGTACATGAAGAGGAATGCCGGAGCGGATGGGGCGTGTTTTCTAGTCTGTCGAGTGGTTGATGACGCGATTATGGGATCGATTGCGTTGAGTCAGATTTTTCACGGTGGTTTTCGAAGCGCGTATCTTGGTTACCAGATCGGCGAGGAGTTCGCGGGCCGGGGATACATGTCCGAAGCGATCGAACTCATGCTTCGTCATGCCTTCGTGAATCTGAAGTTGCACCGGATCGAAGCAAACATCCAACCAGACAACGTCGCATCGATCGCACTCGTGAAACGGGCAGGGTTTGTGAAAGAAGGCTACTCGCGACGTTACCTGAAGATTTGCGGCCGCTGGCGCGACCATGAACGTTGGGCCATCCTCGTCGAAGACTGGCGGCGTAGACAAAGAAAAACACGAATTTCAACTCAATCGCCGGCGTAACATATCGAGTGCGGCTTGCGAGGAGCGCCAGCGGATCAAGTGGCGATCGCCGGGCACGTGAAGTTTGCGATGTGTGGTTTGGACTTCGTCGGACAACGCGATGAAAACGGTTCCGACCGGCTTCTCCTCACTTCCGCCACCGGGTCCGGCGATTCCAGTGATCGCTAATCCAAAATCAGTGCCCGCGCGTTTGCGAACTCCTTCGGCCATCGCTTCCGCAACCGGCGCACTCACCGCCCCGTGCTCCATCAACAACATCGGCTCGACACCGAGCGCCCGCACCTTCGCGTCGTTCGCATAACTAACAACACCTTCGATGAAGTACTTCGACGAACCCGGAACATCCGTCAACCGTTGCGCCAGCAATCCGCCAGTACAACTCTCCGCAACCGCCAACGTGTAACCACCAACCGACAACTTCAACCCGACGACCTCTTCCATCGTCTCGCCCGCAAACGAGAAGATAGCATTCCCCAAACGCTCCTCAATCTGCGCCGACAAACGATCGAGCAGATCGGTCGCCTCTTTCTCCGTCCGTCCTCGCGCCGTCAGATGAATCTCAATCTCACTCTGATTGAACAGAATCGTCGTCACCGGATTGTCGTACTGCGTGTACACCGGCGCGATCTTCTCATCCACCGCCGACTCACCCATTCCGGCAACACGCAAGAGCCGCCGCACGACACACAAACTTCCCGCGCGTCCCGCGAGCCGTTCGCTGACGTGGTTCTCAAACATCGGATGCATCTCACGCGGCGGGCCGGGCAGCAACACGATCGCCGTCCCTTGATGATCGATGAACATTCCGGGCGCGGTTCCATTCGGATTCGGCAAGACTTCGGCGTCTTCGATCACCATCGCCTGTCGCGAATTGCGCTCCGGCATCGTCACTCCAAAACTCTGAAAGCGCTGACGAATCTCGGCGAGCACAACTTCGTCGAGCAACAAACGTCGCCCCAGTGCGCGCGCAGTGATCTTGCGTGTGATGTCGTCTTCGGTCGGACCGAGACCTCCGGTCGTAATCACCACTTTCGAGCGACGAACAGCATCTTTGATCGCTTCTTCGAGACGCGCGTCGTCGTCGCCGACAATCGTTTTGAGTTTGACTTCGATACCGAGGCGGTTGAGCTTTTCGGTGAGCCAGAGGCTGTTGGTATCCGTGCGATCGGGTGCGAGGAGTTCGGACCCGATCGCGATGATTTCGGCTGTTAGACTTTCAAACAAGTGCGGAATGTCAGTTCGTGGCCGACGACGTTTCTTCCGGATAGACGTCGTGCAGCACCTTCGTAATCGGTGGCGGTGGCGAGATCATGCTCAACGGCATTGTCGCCGCAAACTTCATCTCCGACGGCGGCGGTGTCTCCTGAAGTGCGGCGGCTTCTATGCTTGACGGAGCATTCTGCTTTTCACTCTCGAGCATCTCGCGACTCTCCAGCAACAGTCTGCCCGCGGTCTTTTGTCGCGCTCGTTCGAGGCTTCTGACGGCCGCGAGAGTTTGCGGCGCAGTCGACGGATGGTATTCGATCTGACGCAACATCGAGACGTAGCGACGCAGTTGGTGCGATGGAATGGTGCGATGCACTTCGTCGTAACGTTCGTCTTCCACGAGCCGTGTCAGGTACTCGACCGTCGCCTGATGATTTCCCAAACGGTGATAAAGCGCGCCGATCACGAAGTAGTTGAGCGGTGGTGCGTCGGGCATCGTTTCCAACAAACTTTCGCCCTGTTCGATCACTTCCGCGATCTCGAAACCGTACCAGCGTCGCTCCTCTTCGCGCAGGATCGCATCCGCCGCGGCGTAGAAATCGAAGATTCGTTCAACCTCGCGTGTCTGGGTGTGGCGCGCCACGATCCAGATCACCAGAATGACGCCAAAAAAGAAGACCATTATGACCGGCGAAAGCCCCACCACACCCAGCATCGCCACTATCACAATCACCGCGATCGCCTTCGTCGTGAGTTTCCCCGCACTCGTCATAACGCCTCCACTTCTATTGCTCGTGGCGGTGAGGCCGCCATTCGTTAATGCCTATTGCTTCCCGAAGGTTCAACCAAGGCGCGCGATAATCGCCGCGCCCGCCTGTTCTGTAGAAAGTTCCCCGCCAAGATCTCGCGTCGTCTCGTTTTCCGAGACCGCGGCACGCACAGCTTCTTCAACTTCGTCACTCAGCTTTTGGAAACCCAGGTATTCTAGCATCATCGCCAACGTCAGAATAGATCCAATTGGATTCGCGATTCCCTTGCCCGCCATCGGCGGCGCGCTGCCGTGCACCGGCTCGAAAAGCGAGACCTTTCCAGGATGTATGTTGCCCGAAGCAGCGAGACCGAGCCCGCCCTGAATCGCCGCACCGACGTCGGTAAGAATATCGCCAAACAGATTGTTGGTAACGATTACTTCATATTGCGCGGGATTGAGCACCATGTGCATCGCCATTGCGTCGACGTACTGATGATTCGCGGTGATCTCCGAATAGCCCGCGGCCACTTCTTTGAACACGCGTTGCCACAAATCGCCGCCGAAACGCTGCACGTTTGACTTGTCAGCCATCGTCACCCGCTTGCGCTTGTTGGCGCGCGCGTACTCAAATGCGGCGACGATGATGCGCTCCACTCCGCGTCGCGTGTTGATCTCGTCCTGAAGCGCGATCTCATCGGCCGTTCCGTGTTTTAGAAACCCGCCGGCAGCGCAGTACGCGCCTTCAGTGTTTTCACGAAAGACGACGAAGTCGATCTCGTTTGTCTTGCGATTGATGAGTGGGGTCAGTCGTTCGTGAAGCAAACGCACCGGACGGAGATTGATGTAAAGATCGAGTCCGCGGCGCATGCCCAGCAGGATGTCTTCCGCGTGTTTGTTTGTCGGGATGCGCGGATCGCCAAACGCGCCTGCGAGGATCGCGTGAAACTTCTTCGACAGCATCTCGAGTGCGCCTTCGGGTAACGTGACGCCTTCGCGCAAAAACTTCTCCGCGCCCCAATCGAAGTCGACCAGTTCGACTTCGAGTGCGCGCGTTTGTTGCAGATGGTGGATGACGCGAACGGCTTCGCGAAGGACCTCGGGGCCGATACCGTCACCGGGGATTACTGCGATTCTTTTCATCAGTAGCTTTCTCGAGGCGCGCCACGATCTTCAGCAGACTCGCCAACACCGTGTCGCCGACGATCTTCATGCTCTGCGCTGAAATTTTGTCAAGCGTATCCTCTGCCTTGTGCCAGTGCGGATAACTGGTGAGTTGAATAATATCGACCGCGGCTATTCCGGCGGCAATGAACGGTTCATGGTCGTCACCGCCGACTCCTTCTTCGCGATCGACAAAGATCTTCCCATGGCCCAACTCGCGTCCTGTTTCCCAGATGATGTCTTGCAACCAGCGACTGCTCTGCGGGTCGCGTCCGAGCTCGAGTTTTTTGTAACCCATCATGTCGAGCAGGATCAGCGCGTAAGTGTTTTCTACTTCATTCTTTGCAGTTAACTGCGAGACGTAATGGCGGCTGCCGTAAGTGTTGTCGGGGTTTTCCGGTTGGCTGCACTCGTCCCAACCCTCGCAAAAAGCCTCTTCGCCGTCGAAGAATACTAGCTTAACGGTGACTTTCGGTTTCTCGCGCAAACTGCCGAGCACGCGTCCGATCTCGATCAGCGTTCCGACAGACGCAGCCGGATCGTTCGCACCAACGAAGAACATGTCCTTATAAAACTTGGAGTCGTAGTGACTGGCGATCAGGATCGTTGTCCTGGTTTCACCGGGAAGTTCGGCGGTGATGTTCGCCATCTTCTTTTCGCCGTGCGGTGTTTTCGCAGTGAACTCGTCGACGGTTACTGTGAGACCGTATGACTTCAACTGGTCGACGATGTAGGCGCGCGTCTTTTCGAGTTGCGGACTTCCAGGCGGGCGCGGTCCGAAGTCGATCTGCTTTCGTGCGTGGTCCATCGCGCGTTCGCCGTTGAATGCGGTCGGGATTGGTGGCAGACGCGGCGCTGGATCGGAGCTGGTCGAAACACCGATGCGCGGTTGACGCGGCGGTTTTTCGTTCTTCGGACAAGCCGCAAAGAGCAGTGGCGCGAAGACAAGCAGAAGCGCACTACACGCACGAGTGAGAATAGCGATGTGCCGGGCATGTTCGCGAGACTTGCCGTGGGTCATTTATGGTGATTGCTTCTTGTTATTCTTGCCGCGTGTTTTGCTCAGCAGTGCGTCCATCGTCTTCGCCCCAAACGCGAGGGGTTTCTCGATCGCCGCGTCGAACGCTTCCGACATTGTGACTGCTTCGAGTTGGACGAGCGTGGCGAGCTTTTGGCTCAGTGGCAGCGAGCCGAACTCTCGTTTCAGTTCCGACGCGGTTTCGCGTGGCGTCGCGCCGCCGCTGGGTTTCCGCGCGCTGATCATCACCACCACGTCGCCCGGGTACTCGAGTTTGACGTGACAGGCGAGACGATGCGACTGGGCCAGGTCTTCGACGTCGAGCTGTTTCAGTTCGACAGCACTTGGAGCGGAAAGCAAGCCGGCCCCGGACTTCACGGCAACGAGGCACGACGGACACGCGCCTTTGCCGACGGTGCAGCCCATTCCCAGGGAGACGCCCATGCGTCGCGCCGCGTCGATGAGATAGGTTCCCTCCGCAACGACTCCGCTCAGTCCCGAAGGTTCAAACGTGATCGAAACACTCATGGTGCAAATCCCCCGTGTTGGCAATGCTGTAACACGCTGAAATTACACCTTTAGTTGAGGCAAAGGCAAAGGGAGTTGTTTCGGAGGTTGAGGTTTAAATCCGGGTTCGTCTTGTTCTGCGCCGTCAGGAGGCCTGTGATTGTGCGTTCTGCTTCATGGCGCGGCGGCAGTCGACGCAGACACCGATGATGCGCAGCAGATGTTGCGTGATCTGGAACCGGTGTTTGGCGGCCATCGCATCCTGGATCGCTTCGAGCTCCGCGGAGAAGAACTCGATAATCTTTCCGCACTCGGAGCAGATCATGTGATCGTGATGCTGGTGTTTGTAGTTGTGCTCGTAGTGCGTGCGCCCGTCGCCGAACCGCACTTCGCGCGCGAGTCCTGCTTCGGTGAGAAGTTTTAGCGTGCGATAGACGGTGGTTTGGCCGACGCCCGGGTCCTCTTTTTGCACCAGCCGGTAGAGGTCTTCGTTGGAGAGATGTTCCTCGGTACGTAGAAAAACATCCAGAATCAGGTCACGCTGGGAGGTGCGCTTGAGACCCTTCTTCTGAATGTGTTTGAGGAAGACTTCCTGCTCCTCCGAAATTGGCTCCGCGCTCGTCATCAGTGGGACGATTTTAGCACTCAGCGGGATGGTGCGGAAAGAGTGGGTGTTGATTTGAATCGCGCAAAAGAAAAGGGGCGCCAGCAATTCGGCGCCCCGCAAAGTTCATTTGTCACTGGTTAATCAGAACGTAAACGTACAGGCAGTTGGTTGTACGAAGGTCTGATTGTTATTCGCTTTGTCGAGCGCGTTCTTGAGCGCTTCCTGATAGGTGCGCCACGAATCGCCCGCCAATGCCGTACCGTGTAACGTAAGCTCCGTGTTGGCTTCAGTCATCAAGTTGTTAACCGTCGCAAACCCAAGTCCGTTCGCACTGTTTGTTCCGGGCGCGTAGACGAGAGCGCCGCCGTTGACGAAACCGGATTCGACGTTGAGCTCCATCGCTGCAAGTTGCGCGGAAAGCATGTAAGCCATATTCGTAGCTGACGCGCCCAGCAGCCAGGTTCTAAACGCGTTGTAATCGCATCCGAAGTTCATGCGGGTGCCACCGCCATTGCGCAAATACAAACCGTTAAGAAGCGCCAGCTCAGAACAAACCGAACCACCATCGTTCATCGTCGCTTGTCCATTCTTGTTGGACCAGAATCCGAGGGTGTGGCCACCGCCGGGTCCGAGACACAAATTGCCAAACTCGACTGTCGCCGTTTGCCCTGCATTCACTGTGACGTTCACTGGATTGGATGTGGTGTGCATCCAGTTTGTCTCCGCCGGATCGAACTCCGACACGACGTAATCATCTGGAGCAACGATGACGCTCACGGGCGTGAAACGAAACAGTTCCGTGTCGTCTACGATGCGAACTTTCCAGCCGGTGATTAATTGGCCATCGTCGTTAATGCCATTGGCATTGGCATCGTAAAACTTGTTGACGTTGAGCGTGCCGGTTGCGGGAACTTCAGGTTTCACTTTGAAGTTGTCGGTTTTGCCACCGGAGAAATCGGAGTTCGGGCTGACCCAAACTTTGTATTCGCCGCCGCCGTTGGTCGTGTCGTCATAGCCGGGAGTGCTGTCGCTGGCTTTGATCACGACTGCTTCGAGTTGATAACACACGTCGAATTCGCCGCCGGTAACGTGAATTGGAGTGGGAGTTGCGCTCCCTACGCTGGTACCCAGCAAGGCACCGCCTGGCTCAGTCACTTGAATATAATAGAAACCATCGGCCAATCCGGCAGCACCTTCGTGTGCTGGTCCACCATCGATATAAACATCGCTCTTGCTGATAAAGATGTTGATGTTGGTGCCGCTGCAGCTCGAGTTGGTAGTGAAAATGGCGCCGGGGTTGGGTGGCGCCATGTAACTGGTCGTCGTTAGCAATAAGACACCAGCTACGATGAAACAGCTAATCGCGAAGACGTGACGCCATTTCGACGTATGCTTGTGGGGGGCAAGTGATTTCAATGTGTAATCTCCTGATTCGGGGCGGGCACGCATTCAGCGTTGGGTGGCGTACACCGGCGGTATGGTCCACTGGTTGACAGTGTTCCCGTGAAGGCGGTCGGTCCTGCTGAACCGCCATAATTCCGTGACATTGAATGAAGAGAGAGAATGAGGGGTGGTTTCCAGATGTTAGTTGGTCCAGACGTCCTTATAGGGGATCGACGTCACGGGATTGATGATTAGCGGAAAGCGGAAAGGCTTGGTAGACTCGGGGTTACGGACGACATGCCGGGGTGGCGGAATGGCAGACGCTGCGGACTTAAAATCCGTTGTCCGAAAGGACGT
>Ga0111539_10013694_pt1 | contig 10133 bp, 11 predicted proteins | sample RhiMethybrSRZTD1_FD_79667 | JGI IMG/M metagenome (GOLD analysis project Ga0111539, IMG submission 79667) | Populus rhizosphere microbial communities from Tennessee, USA - Rhizosphere MetaG P. TD hybrid SRZTD1 (version 2) (version 2) | ecosystem: Host-associated > Plants > Roots > Rhizosphere >... | reverse complement strand
CCTCGAGCAGGCGGGCCACAAACCGCAGCCGCTCGTCCATGACGTGACACTCCTTCCAAGGCATGCCCCCTCCTCGATTGGGGGCAAAGTGTCACCCATGTGTCCGGAATACGCTGTTACCTCCTAGCCAGGAAGCACATTCAATAACTTACTGAGATCTTCCAGAATCTCAGCGTTGTTGATAGGCACACAGTAGGCACACCTGGCTTGACCCTCACCGCCCACGCCGCCGGCGACTCAGCCTTTTGGCACCAACAGGCGCAGCGTTTTGTCGCCCTTCGCCAACAAGTCCTTCAGCAGTCAGGGAAGCTGCTCGACGCCAGCTACCACCCTGAGGGATGGGGTCTCGAGAGTGTGCGGGCGTTCCGCGGCCGATGCTCCGGTTGTTGGCTCCTCGGCAACGGCCTAATGACCGCCGTCGACGAGTTCAAGAGCATTGCGGCCGTCTGCGCGGTTGCGCTGGGCTCGCCCAACACTGATCTTGCCTGGGTTGAGTGGCTCGATTGCTCGCGTCGGGATTCGAGCGATTTCAAGGCCGGGGAGCTGACAGTGGATTCGCGGCTTGTTCAGCGGCGTCCGGAGCCTGACTTCGAAGTCTTTGCTAATGGATTGTTGTACCCGCCGGTCGAGGTACGTCCCGATCCAGAGCCGCAAGTCATTTCGACGGAGCTCTGGGAGATCGACGATGTTTGCACGGTGTCCGAGCGACTGTGTCGCTGGCTGGCGGACGAAGTCTTGAAAGTCGAGTTGACCACTCGTGACACTCCCGCTCTTGAGCATGGCGCACACCGCGCTGGGCCGATCCCGTCGGTTCCCAATGAGATTGCTAATCCCAACGCGTCGCGAGCCTTGACGCTGAAGGAAGCCGCCAAGTTGATTCACGCATCGGAGGACACGCTGCATCGGATGCGGGACCGAGGTGAAATAGCGATGTTCAAGGCCGGTGCGGCGGGTCATACTGGTTCGTCTTCTTTGAAACGCATAGTGTCTGTACGTGTCGAGTACCCACGCTTTGGAATCGTATCGGCGCCGACGAACTCGGAGATAGCGCTCGGCGGTACAGCCATTGGGGCCGCAACAATTTCACATCGACCACTGGTCACAGCGAGCACCGTGCCCTCTTCCGACCAACGGATTTCAAATCGATATTGTTGACCCCGGGCTACGCAGATCACCCGCAACATTCCCGTGAGAAGTTCATGGAGTTCTGCTCCGGTCCAATCAGCGTATGGCAACGGTAACGTCAACTCCGCGTCGTCGGTTGTGTACCCGTCAGCAAGCGTTACTCGTAGTGGTGTTCGTGCCGATCGTTTGGTTGGGAACGGTCCGCTCTGTTTCGCAAGTGCTCCTCCAGGAATTGGGTCGCTGAATTCTCCCGGAAACGGTTGATCGCCAACCAGTATCGGTAACCGGAGCGTCACCTCTACTCGATCGTCATAGGCGTACTTCGAAAAATGCGAGATATTTCCCATGGGCAGGAACGGTTTGGGTTCGTCCACCGTCATCACGTACCCGAGTGGCGGCCAGACTAGGTCGGTCAACCACGTGCCGCACCAAGTCCCCGGCGCCAGGAGGCAGGTTAGGCCGCCATATCTTGCAATCGACGAAGTCGGATGAGTGACCTGAAGGTAGAACTGGTAGCGATCCGGCAGCCCGACAGCTTCAGGATCCATGACGTATTCGCGCAATGGTCGGTGATGGTCGAGGAGCGCAACTGAGTTTACGGAAGCGAGCATCGCAATAATCTGTTTCAGTAGTCTCGCGGGAGATGCACGCGCGATCGTGAGTTCGACCGCGTTTCCGTCTTGTTCGCTTTCAACGCGGTGAGCAACTCCCATAGCTACGCTCGTCCAACGTTGCAGCTCGGCAACATAATGATCGCCGGTGATCTCAGTGTTGCACCGATAGCACAGGGTATGCGCACCCGCGCCTCGCTCTTTTACCTGGCCGCCGCTCATTTCACCGTCCGGCCCACGCTCGATCCAGTTCTGAAAACCGAACATTTCGACGGACGCCGCGTTAAACGAACTTCGCGCTGGCACATGCTCGTATGTCAGCCCCTTGTTCTCGCCACAGAGATGGCACCTGCCCTTCGGAACCATGGACAAAGACTAGCGTCAAACCGGTGCCGAAGCACGTGGGCGCGCTGCCGCAGCTCGCAGAGGCCCATGGAGTTGGAATACAGGTGTGGGTCTTCCCGCGCCGAAAATAGCGGACTACGCCGTGCGCGCAACCTCTTCTCGGTGGCTCGGTGCGGAAGATCGCTAACCGCAAAGAGCGGCGGGTCTGCTTGGTCGGAAACCGAAAGGAGATCAGGTTCGCGGGTTCGGCTGGAATTCAGATTCGGCCTGGCTCTGTGCGGGATTCCATTCGCGCCAGAATTGCCGCTCCTGCTCGAAGCGCGGGGCATTCATTTCCCGCGGACGGGCAGCTGCGACCCACGATAGTTCCTTTCTCGCGAGGATCCATCGGAAGGCGCGCTCGACCATGATCCGCTGCAACTCTGTGGTCTGCTCATGAGAGAAGGTGAAGGGGCCGGTGGTCTTGTCGCCAATCTTCGTGTAGAGGGCCACCTTCGGTGAGATCGGCAGGATGAATTCGGAGTTCGTCTTTCCCCAACCGGCTTCGAAGTCGTACTTGCCCCGTTCGTAGTAGTTGAGCGTCAGGACCGGATGATCGCACAGCGGCCACTCTTCGTCACCGAAAGGTGACGCCGCACGAAATCGATGGTTGACGAACTGGTGGACGTTGTTCGTGAGATGGTGCCGCTGTGTCGCCATCCATACGCTGCGCGCCGATTTCGTTTGGGCGCGGATGCCGGCCTTGTCACTGCCACCCGTCGGCGGCTCGATGGAAACTTTCAGCGTGTCGTGGAGGAAGTTGGGTGGTTCAGGGCCCTCTTCAGTAGGAACGATGGCGCCGAGCGCCTCGTACTTCCTGACCAATTCTTCCAAGGCCTCCTGCGCGTGCCGTTCGGCTCGCCGGGTGATTTCGACGAAGGCGAGAGGGGTACGCATCGACTGCGCAGCGACGAACTTAGCGACCGCCTGCCAATCGGCGGATTTCATCTTCGAGCGCGCGAGGAGCTTCTCGATCGCTTCCTGTCCTGGCACCTCGATCGACGTCATGAACCGCTCGAATTCGTCGGTCTCCGCATCTCCTGAAAACACCGTGTACAGATCGTCCTCGCACACCAGTCCCTTGATACCCCTGCGTTGCCAGAGAGGGACGTTCTCGTGAGAGACGAGCAGGCGATACACCCAGACGTGGGTGCCGTCTTCAGACCAGCGCCGGAGTGTCGCCTGTGGGACGTAGTGCGAATCGCGGGTGATTTGCAGAGGGAGTCTCTGCTCCGATCATCGCAGATTCAGCAAGTGTTCAGCTCACGGGAAACTGGAACGTGACGTTGAAGTGTCCGTGACCGTGTGGTTGCCGGACGAACCGGTAGCTGGAACAACGCTGAAGGTCGCCACAGCTCTGCTGTCTGGGGAGAATGGCCTTCGTATCTGCGCCCCGATCAGCTGGACCAGGGCGCCACGCACATAGGGGAAGGCGGTTCCTGATAGAGCGTCAGGGAGTCGCCGGTCTGAACTCGGCCAGGACCCTCCTTTGTTCTGAATGGTTTATCAACATCGGGCTCAGAGTCTCGTCCGCCTGTAGGCCCCTAATAGGCACAATTACGCTGTCGGTTGCAGCACATTGAGCGGGGACGCTTCGGCGTCGTTTCCAGGAACCTCCTGGCCCAATCCTGCGAGTCGAGGAGCATCTCGACCTGCTCGCGCAGTGAGGCGTCGTCGCCGCACGCGCTGGCCAGACATGCGGCTCGCTGCCGCGCCGGCAAGGCGACTGCATCGGCAAACACTTCCTGGACGCGCGGCCAGTTCGCAGGACCGGTCATCGAAAATTCTCGACGAGCATCAAGTCGTCGATCGCCGAGTCCACGCGTGTGTACATCACCAATCGGCCGTCCCGTGACGCCGTCAGGCCGTAACGAATATTGCCGAGACGGCTTGTTACTGTCGCAGATCGCCGAGAGGTAAAGTCATAAAACTGCAGGCGAGTCGTGCCCGACTCTTCATCGACGTAATAAATGCCGCGCTCGAGAACAGCGAAACAACGCCAGATCACGCCGTCGACGATCTTCTCGGGCTCGCCACCAGACACGGGCAACCGCCATAGCGGGCTCGCGGCTGCGAGTGTTTGCGTGTAGTACACATACGCGCCGTCTGGCGACTCGAATGCGATATACCCCGAATTCTGGGTGACCTGAACGGCATCGCCACCGGCCGTCGGAGCTTTCCAGATCTGAAAATCGCCGCTTCGGTTCGAATTGAAGTAGATCCAGCGGCCGTCGTGCGAAAAGCTGGGAGCGCTGTCGTTGGCCGGATGATCGGTCAGCCGACGCGGCTTGCCGCCGGATGCCGAGACGACATACACGTCCCAATGACCATCCAAATTGGAGTTGAACGCCAGTCTCTCGCCGTCAGGCGACCACCGTGGAGTTCCCGTCGCCGGCGCGCCCATGAATGTCAGCTGCAGCGCATTCGATCCGTCGGGATCGGCGAGCCAGACCTCCGTGTCCCCCGAACGATTCGAGGCGAAGGCGACCCGATGACCGTCTGGAGACAATTGTGGGTTGCCGTCCTGCCGCGTAGACGAAATCGAGACCGTCGGCCCCGTCGAAGATTGTGCCCCAATTTTCGGAACATCGATGCGCCAGATGTTGGTGTCGACAGAGCTCCGAACATACGAGAGAGCCGCGGCGGCGCCACTCGCAACACTCGATATTGCCGGCATGATGCCGTCTTCACCGACGAACGGCAGCCGTTGTGGCTGCCCTCGAGGCGAGACGGCGAGCCGCCACAGCCTCTCTCTCGCGGCGAAGACGACGGCCTTGCTATCAGGCGTCCACACCGGGTGATTCGCATCGAGGGCTGGAGGCGTCAATTGCGTCGGCTGACCAATGGGCGTGAGATTCTGCCCGAGCGACAGAATTTGCAAGTTGCCGGTGAGCCCGCCGGAGATATTTCGGCGAAAAACCAAGAAACGCCCATCCGGCGACACGGCCGGCTGGCTGTCTCCAGCGATTGGAGGATCCGGACGCGTCAGTTGTCGCTTCTCGCCCGTGGCGAGTGACAGGGCGAACAGCGCGTCCGGCTTGCCCGAGCCCTGCGAGTTTGTGACCACCAGGCATGTGCTGTCAGGACACCACGACAGCAGAACCGGCAGCGTAATGACCTCGCCGACCTTAATTGAGGCGACTCTGCGCTCGGGCCCACCGAGCGGCGCAATGAGGCGCACTTCGCTCGCAACCGATTCCGGGTCGCCGCGAAGAAAAGCGATCCAGCGTCCGTCAGGCGACCAGGCTGGGTTGTAATCACGCTGCGCGTCCAGGGTCAGTCGAAGCGTCGCGCCTCCGGCGACCATTTGGACGTAAATGTCGAAATTGTCCTGCTTTGCGCCGTTCCAGCTGAACGCGACTTGCTTTCCGTCACTCGAGAAGGATGGGTGAAGTTCCTGCCCTGGAAATGTCGTGAGTGTCACGGCCCGAAGTTGACCCATTTCGGCTGCGTTGCTTGCCGGCGCTCGCTCGCGCACAAACGCCAGATAAGCAGCGAGCCCGAGGGCGACTACGCTCGTTGCGGCAACCTGCCACAGCAGGCGCGTCACCCGCGAGGGGCTTCGCGCTGCTTCAATTGCGGCACGAACCTGGCTGACATTTGGCAGGCGCCGACCAGCGTCTTTCTCAAGACACTGCCGCAGCAAGAGCCGAATACCCTTTGGCGCTGTCTGGGGCAGGGCCGTCCAATCCGGTTCGCGTTCGAGAATTGCCGCAATGGAATCGGAGATGGTGTTTTTGGCGAACGCCGCGCGTCCGGTCAACATCTCGTAGAGCACGCATCCGAAGGCCCAAATGTCCGCCCGCTTGTCCACGGCGCCGCCGCGCGCCTGCTCAGGGCTCATGTATCCGGCCGTCCCGAGAATGACGCCGGCTAGCGTCCTGTCGATCGCCACTGTCGGCGAGTGCGAAACGTCTGCGAGGGGCACGTCCTCATCGGTCGCGGCCTTTGCCAGCCCGAAGTCGAGCACCTTCACGAGACCGGACGGCGTGATCTTGATGTTGGCCGGCTTCAAGTCGCGATGAACGATGCCCTTGTCGTGGGCGGCCTCGAGCGCCTCGGCGACCTGGCCGGCAATTCTCAACGCCTCGGCTAATGCAAGACCGCGTCGGGCACGCCTCGCTACCCGAGGTTTACCTGAGGCCTGAACTCCGTCGTCGGAATCGGACATGCCACGCGCAATGCGCTCGGAGAGCGTGTCGCCTTCGACGAGTTCCAGCACCAAAGCGTGTGTGGCATCGGGACCTGCATCGGGGCCGGGGTCCTCGACGCCATAAATCGCGCCGATATTTGGATGATTGAGCGCGGCAAGCGTTCGTGCCTCACGCTCGAACCGAGTCAGCCTGGCCGGATCGCGCGTGAACAGCGCCGGCAGCACCTTGATAGCTACGTCACGTCCCAGCTTCGGATCGCGCGCGCGGTAGACCTCGCCCATTCCGCCGGCGCCGATCTTGGCAGTGATGTCATAGGACCCGAGCCGGGTGCCTGGCGTCAGGGCCATGTCGGTGCCCGATTATAGGGGCTGGAATCGACTGTGAGCATCCGGAAACAGCGTACGAGGCTGTCGCCGGCGCTTGGCGCCCAGAGCGCGCTCTGCGCTGCGCTGAATCATCCGTACTTCTTGATGAACCGGCCGAAGGCGAACACCTGGACACCTCCCACTGGCGTCTGATGGGCGTCGTCCATGGTCTCGGCAATCTCGAAGTCCGGTCCGAGCAACGCGGCGACGGCCGGCGGATCGTAACGTTCGACGGGAAGGCCGCTGCATTTCGGTGGTCCGTCGAGACCGAAGGTCGCGATGATAGCTGTCCCTCCAGGTTTGACCGTCCCGCGCAAATGCGCAATATACGCATCACGTTGCTGACTCGTGACGAGGAAATGGAAAACGGCGCGATCGTGCCAGATGTCGACTGGAGGCACCTGCCAGGCACCGGTCACATCGGCCTCAATCCACCTAACGTGGGCGCCTCGCGTTCCGAGTCGCGTGCACGCGCGTGCGAGGGCGGCTGATGAGACATCCAGCACGGTGACGCACGTCAATCCGCGATCGAGCAGGTGATCGACGAGGCGGGAATCCCCGCCTCCGACATCGATGATTCAGGTATTTGGGCCGATACCAGCGTTTTTCAGAAGCTGCAGCGAGGGAGCTGGTTTCGCTTGATACCAGCTCATTTCGTCGCTGCGTTTGGTCGAGTACACTCGCTCCCAGTGCGTCTTGATGTCCACGCCGATCCTCCCCGTCGCAGGATTTCACACACGAGCATATACCAGGGGCCAAAAGGATCAGTTGAAATGCCGATGACACGTGATCCGATGATGACGTGCGTACAAAATCTGGGTGGGCTTGGGTAATAGGTACCCAGGAGGCACCACGTGAGAATCGACCGCATTGCCGTATTGGTATTGGTGGCGATCGCCTTTTTGGGCGTTCCGGCCGGCGCGCAGCAAGGCGCGCCAAGGCCGGACCGGTTCGCGGCGCTGCGATTCCTCGTGGGAACCTGGCGGGGCGATCAAGCCGGCCAGCCCGGACGTGGCACAGCCGAACGCACGTACCAGTTCATCCTCAACGATCGGTTCTTGCAGGAAACGAACACATCGACGTACCCCCCGCAGGAAAAGAACAAGAACGGCGAAGTTCATCACCATATCAGCATGATCAGCTACGACACGGCGCGGAAGCTGTTCGTGTTTCGCCAGTTTCATACCGAAGGCTTCGTGAACACCTACGTGCAACAGCCGACCGGCGACGACAAGACGATCATGTTCGTCAGCGAAGCGATCGAAAACATCCCGGCCGGCTATCGGGCACGCGAGACGTACACGATTCTGAGCCGCGACGAATTCACGGAACGCTTCGAGGTCGCAGAGCCCGGCAAGGACTTCGAGTTGTACTCAGAGGCACATCTGAGGCGCGTTCGCTAGACCATCGCCCTGAGGACGCAAAAGGGAAGTACTGCGCCGGTTAGGGGAATGAAGGATCGAGCTTGAGTCGTCTTAGAATGCTTTCAAAAACCTGGCAGATAGAACGTCAACAATGATGCGAGGACGATTGCAACCGCGATGCGGATGACAGTTCTCACACCGTGTATTCTACCCACTACTTTAGCGTAGCTCACGCACTGCCGCGAAGAGGAAGATGCTGGCGACGATTGGACTGGTGGTTGAATAATGGCGTGCTGTTCAGGTTGTTCGCGGTATTCGGAAGCCGAACGCCAGTTCGGACCAGATATCGCTGCTCGTGACCTGGAACGCTACAGGCGAAAAGGTCCCGACGCGACATCGCGGCTGCTCTTGAAGGCACTCCGCGTCTATTCAAACGGTGCAATGTCATTGCTCGACATCGGCGGCGGAGTCGGCGTGCTCGACTTCGAACTTCTGGCAAATGGCGTCGGCTCAGCCACACTCGTCGATGCATCTCCCGCATATCTCGATGCCGCCGGTCGTGAAGCCGAGTCGCGGAATATGGCCGAACGCCTCCGATGCGTGGCCGGAGATTTCGCCGTCCTCGGGAAGAGTATCGAGTCGGCAGACATCGTTACCATGCATCGCGTAGTCTGCTGCTATCCCGACCACGCGTCGCTGCTGACGGCGGCGACGACGCACGCCCGCCACGTCTTTGCCCTCTCGTACCCGAGGACCGTTGGTACGTTCGCTTATGGGTGGAGCTAGAGAACGCTCGCCGCCGACTGTTCGGCAATCCGTTCCGAACGTTCGTGCACGCGCCTGACGCGATCGAAGCACGCATCACTCATAGTGGATTCCTGCGAGTACATCGGTCACGAACATTCGTGTGGTCGATCGACATTTACGCACGGAAGTTGAAGGCGCAGTATCAAGACCGCTAGTTGTGCAGAGCAGCGTCGACGTCAACGCTTGGTAATTCGGTCGAGTTCCTGGACCAACGTTTCGGATGTGCGAAGGATCGGATATCCCCAAGCGACGACTTCGGGATGTTGGTCGCCCCACTGCGCATCCGGGCGGTACAGCATGTACGCATCCCACAACGCGTCAGCCTCCGGTACGACCGTATCTGGTGAACGCTTCGACCACATCGCCGGCAAAGCGTTCAGGTACAGCTGCCCGATCCCGCGTCCTTCATCCCAGTAATGTCGCACCCGCGCATCTGTCAACAGTGCGTCAGGCCAGCGTTGACGCGAATCACCTGGGTACATGTTGAACCAGATCGCGTACACGCGAAGTTGCCGGTCGGTATTGGGAGCCGCCAACGTCTTTTGCGCCCACCGGGCGGCTGCGATACAGGCCGGTCACGTCGGGGACAGCAACAGAACGAGCCGGACGTGGCCACGATCCTCGTTGAACTGTTTTTGGAACTCGGTTGGGCCGCTGAGATCAACCAGCGACCGTGTTCCTTGAGCGTTCGCTGGCGGCGGCGACAAGGCAACGACCACCGTCAGCAGTGCGCTGACGGTGATCGGCAATATGACGCGATGCATTGTCCGGCGGTGTTTCAGCGACTGCACGCTAGCTACCAGGCTTCCTGGGAACCTGACTCGGAGCCAGGCCTGGACAGGGCGCGTTGACCGCGGTGATGCAGAGGTTGTTGTCGAAGAATGTCGCACCACGCGGCGATTGATCCCAGATATCGACGCCGACGCTGCCGGCCACGCCGGTCGATTGCTGAATCGATGGATTTCCTACGGCGACATTGCCGCGGATCCGGGTGTTCGTCGCTGCCGGAAAGATTACGATCCCATTCGTATTGCCGTAGGCAGTGTTTTCCTCGACGACGTTGCCATCGCCGTTGAGGATGCCGATGCCGAAGTCATCGTTTGGAGTTGCGAAGCCGTTTCCCGTCGTCTCGTTCCACCGGAGCGAGTTGTTGGAGCCGATGATTCATATGCCGCCGCAGGCCAAGCCTGCGACAGCGCTCCCATTCCTGACAGCCACATTCGATCCAAGAGTGATACGCGACGACGTCGCCGTCACGCGAATGCCGGACATACAGTTCGTCGTTGTGGTGACCCCTTCGACCTTGCCGAGCAGCGTGCCGTT
>Ga0111539_10013691_pt1 | contig 10134 bp, 8 predicted proteins | sample RhiMethybrSRZTD1_FD_79667 | JGI IMG/M metagenome (GOLD analysis project Ga0111539, IMG submission 79667) | Populus rhizosphere microbial communities from Tennessee, USA - Rhizosphere MetaG P. TD hybrid SRZTD1 (version 2) (version 2) | ecosystem: Host-associated > Plants > Roots > Rhizosphere >... | reverse complement strand
CGCGCGTCCCGGACACACAATGGATAAGGCCAGGCAAAGGAACAGACGAATGGATCATCGGAATCAACCTTTTTAATGTTCCATTCAAGCCAGGGGTGAATACAGCCACCTATAAATTCTATATTGATTTCGCCAAACGTTTCGGTTTCCAAAGAATAATGATGGATGCTGGTTGGAGTGAAACTTCTGATCTGTTTAAGATTAATTCCGACATCAACATGGATGAAATTTCAACCTACGCAAAACAACAGGGTATTTCGCTCAGCATGTGGACACTTGCTTTAACGCTCGATCGACAGTTAGAGCCGGCGTTAAAACAGTTCAAAAAGTGGGGCGTGGATTTTATCATGACAGATTTTATGGATCGCGACGACCAAAGGATGGTTAATTTCTACCACAGGATTGCTAAGGCATGTGCTGGCGAAAAAATCATGATCATGTTTCATGGCGCTCCTAAACCTGCCGGGTTTAGCAGAACCTGGCCAAACGCCATCACGCGGGAAGGCGTCTTGGGGTCGGAGTATAATATCTGGAGTGAGAAAGCACATCCGGGCCATGACCTTCTGCTACCTTTTATACGAATGACATCCGGTCCAATGGACTACGAACCGGGTATCCTGGATAACGCCACGGAGAAAACCTTCCGGCCCATCAGCGAAAAAGTGATGTCGATGGGTACACGCATGCATCAGGCCGCGATGTTCATTGTGTATGAAAGTCCGATACAGTTGTTCTCCGGAAACCCTTCGCAAGGATTGTTAGAACCTGCATTTATGGAATTGCTTGGCGGTATCCCTACCGTTTGGGATGAAACATTTGTGCTCGACGGTAAAGTAGGAGAATATATTGTGACCGCGAGAAAGAAAGGGAATGACTTCTACCTCGCCGGAATGACTAACTGGAATGGAAGAACTGTTGAAGTTGACTTCTCCTTCCTCGATCACGGAGATTACGATGCTCTTGTAACACTAGATGGTTTGAATGCTGATCGTTATCCTTCAGACTATGTGATTGCAAAACAAACAATCAACAAGCGATCAAAAATTAATTTTACGATGGCAAAGGGCGGGGGTTTCATAGTGGTGTTGAAGAGAAAATAGCCGGCGCAAGTTCATACTCTGGATCAATGAGCGCATGCTACAACGTTACAATATGGAGAACTTAAAATACCAGGCCTCCAGACTGATTTTAGAACAAATTATTTATCTTAACAAATACTTTAAACTGATCTCGCTCCACTGGCCCCTCCATAGGAGACTTGATTAAAAATGCCATAGGTATGAAAAGCAAGTTATTGCTATACGCCTTCTTAATCCTCTCCATCATTTCTTGTAGCGACGATGACCCTCCGTCAATTTCTCCAGGTGCTAAGAACTACCTAGACGAGGTGCTGGATCTCATGCAAAGAAATTCTATAAATAAAAAGACCATCGACTGGTCTGATTTCAAATCGAAAGTATATGCGACGGTTACAGGCGCGCAGACGATAGCGGATACTTACCCCGGCATAGCCGAAGCACTACGATTGTTAGGTGACAATCATAGCATTTTTACCAAGCCTAACGGAGACGTTATATATATCCGAGTGATTCAATGCAACGCTCAGGCCATTGTAAAACCAACGATACCGAAACATATTGGTTATGTCAAAGTAAATTCGTTTGCAGGACCTTCCAGTGATGATGCCGCCATCGCCTTTGCTAGAGGAATCCAGAACCAGATCAAAAGTCAGGATAATGCGGATATCAAGGGATGGATCGTAGATTTAAGGAGTAACCTGGGCGGCAACATGTGGCCGATGCTGGCGGGTATTGGTCCTATCCTTGGCGAAGTGGTCGTCGGATATTTTATTGACCCGGATGGAAACCAAGAATCCTGGAGTTATCTCGACGGCGCTTCCAAAATCACCGATGCTATCGTTACACAACTAAATGATCCTTATGAAGTAATTGTTGCAAATCCAAAGGTTGCTGTTTTGTTGGACAATGGGGTTGCAAGTTCCGGGGAAGTTATCGCAATATGTTTTATCGGAAGAGAAAATACGAAAAGTTTTGGATCGCCTACATGTGGACTATCCACGGCCAACCAATCATTTCCACTGAGTGATGGATCATCATTAAACTTGACTGTAGCACATCTCGCCGATAGAAATAAAAACACGTTTGGCAATGCTATCCTTCCGGATCAAGCCTCAACGAATGCAACAATAATACAGGATGCTATAACCTGGATCGAAGATTGAAACTTCGCATAATCCTCTCCCGCAGGAACAACTCCAAGTCGCGCAGGAATCGCCTTGGTGGATTTGTAACATTGATGCCATAGAAATCACAAAGTCGCGAAGGTGCACAAAGAAAAAGGCGGATTCCGATTACGAAATCCGCCTTAGATTGAAAATAATAATTCTAATTTATCGTCGACGTCGCCTAGAGGTAATGGAAAGTTACCACAGAATCCGTTGCTCTTCCGGGACCATTGAGATGTGTTTCATCTTACCTTGCCGGAACTCCTGATACAATCGCCTGATGTCGTCTTCTGTATCACCAATAAAAGGTCCGTGTGACACAATTTCATCACCTTGTGGTTGTCCCGAGTACAAAACAACGCGTGTCCTTGATGCTCCTGCTGTAAGTTTAACCTCGCTTGAAACATCTTCCGTAAACCGGTCAAGCCAGCCAACGTGGTTCTCCTTTAGTATATTATTGTTATCACCACCGACTTGAATGCTACCATCGATTACATACAAAAATGTTGTATACACTGCCGGTATCTGCTGCGTTGTAGTGACTCCGGCATCTAAGTGAATGTCAGCAATGATCATCGGAACAAAATTTTGAAGTGGAGAAGAAACGCCAGCCAATGTTCCGCTGTAGAGCCTTATTTCAACTCCGTCGTCAACAATTTTAGGTACTTTCTCCAGTGGTAAGTCCTGAACTTTTGGCAACGTCCACCGGTCTTTTTTAGGAAGTACGGTCCAAAGTTGCAACAGACGCATCTTTGCTTTTCGCTCAATGGTCTCTGTATGAATAATGCCGCTACCCGCCGTCATCTTTTGAAAATCTCCACCTTTCATCTTATGCGCCGAATCACCCATTTCGCCTTCCAACATAAGTGAAACGGTTTCAAATCCCGCGTGAGGATGGGGGCCACCTGCCGGCTCATCATCCACCTTGTCAAGAACGTCATCCATCAAAAGTATGAACGGATCGCTTTCGTCATAAGGAGTTTGAATCACAGCACGCGCTTTATGACCAGCACCGAGAAAACCGGGCTGGGCAGCGGGGGCTTGTACTTTTACTAATTTTCTTTTGATTGTCATATGTTAAATTGTAACCCGGTCCTTCTTCCAGGAACTTTCTTCAACTACAAAGTTCGGTAGCCTTACGTTCCTTTGCCCTTGCTATACTTTTGTATAGTGACACCGAATGGTTCTCACTTGATTTTTTTACTGCAAAGGCACAAAGAACGCTGAGTTTCGCAACGGATGCATAAACTTGCCAGCCTTTGCGACCTCGCTCCCGCTCCGACATCAACTATTTCCCCTGGCCTGAATCTGACACTGAAACTATGGTGGTCGACGTTGCACTATGCGTGGGCTCCCGCACGGAGCCTCTGATCTGCATTAGTTTATTTAATAAGTCAAACCAGAACGGTGCCCCCAACGATATGGCTATAGCTGTCAAGAGAAACCCCCAAAACGCCTTTGAAAAAAAAGACGTTGTCAGGTACAGGAAGCTTCCATACCGCCCAGTGCTGACTTTGATCTTCGTCATGTTCCGATCGAACCCTTTGTATCGTTCTCCGCTCTCCCAAAGGGAGTTTTCAGTTATACACCCCAAGACACTTTTTGTAAGGTTACTGGGATAAAAAATGATTTTTACGTTAGCCGACGACGATGCTTTAATTAGCGTGTCCAGCGTTATAATCGAATATCCCAATAATCCTTCCTTACTCAGCTTGCTGACGCTGTCTTCGACATGCTGTGTCCAATTCAACAATGGAAGACTATCCGGCAATTCCGGCCATCCTGCACCCAACAATGTATTTGCTTCTTCGATTTGTTTCTGAAGCCTAGCTTGCACTTTTCTCAAGGAATCAAGTTGCGTCGAAAGTTGCGTCGAATCGATCTTAAAATTGACGGGCTGGTTTGCATTCGCCACTACTTTATCTGAATCGTTCAAATAATCGCTTGCCAGTTGCACCATCTTGTCGCGAGCATCCTTGTCTACGGAAAGTTTATGGACCATGTCAATGGTATTCGCATTGAAGATAACTGCAAAGGCCAATCCTATGAACAAGAGTAAAGATTGGACTCTTTGTTTATACCATCCGGCAGCTCTGTCCATAGTGTCATCGAACCATTGTTCCAGATTGAGCCTGAATTTCGGCAAGTCATCGTTGGCGTCTTCTAGCAGCGACCGCAAATGACTGCGGGTTTCGTGCCCAAACAAATTCAACATTTCATCGATTTCATAGACGATAGCCTTCTTCTTGTCCTTATCGATCTTGTCAGGGTTCTTCAGAAGCTTGCGAATTTTCTTCATCAACTTTGCCTGCGTCGGATCTGCGGGTGCCACACCCTTTTGCATTTTTACGATCTCAACTATCTTGTCATAAATCGCATCGTACTTGGGTGGCGGCTCAGCTTGTCCACCCTTGCCTTCTGTACTTTTGACGATCTCATCCCTTATCAATTTTAACGCGCCTTTATGCTCCAGCGAACCGTTTAGCACATTCCGAATTTTTTCGAGGTCCGAGGCTGCCTCATCGCCGCCGTAATGCCTGAAAATTTCTATTAACGCTTTGGAAAAGGTCTGTTTGGTGATGTATGATGGTTTGCTGTGAAAGGTGTTTTTTGCCAGATATTTTATGACGGGTAGTCTATAAAATACACAAGAGGCTGGACCCTCGGGCGTATCGAACAACCGGATGACATCATCCTTAATTTGCTTGACGATCGCCAATATTTTTATTTCCGATTGTTTGGGACTATCCTCCAACATCCGGCCGATCGCGTACAGAAGATTTCGCGCGCGCAAACCCCAATAGGTTGCTACTATTTCGCAAATGACCGTCGCGAGCAAACTGTATAGTAGGTAGATGAACACTAACCCTATCACTACATCAAGAGCAACTGAGCCTGTCATATTTTTACGATTTTATGTTCTCAAGGTGAAATATTTAGAAAAATAAATTGCAAGCTTAAGGGTGAATAACACTTTCAAAAATTGTAACAACGATTGAAATATGAAAGCCCATCACTTCCTATCGATCAGCAATAGGGGTAATGATGGGCTCGCTATATTAAATGTAACATGTGCAGACAGGGAAAAGCAACTACTTGGCTAAAAATAATTTAACGCCGTTCGTCTCGGACAGAATGCGTTTGTCAAGACTAAGTTTATAACCAGCCGGATACAAATTGTTTCAAATCAGTTTGAACCAAACAGTAAAAAGCAGGTTCTTACTATATGGAAGCCGACATCCAACACCTTTACAGCTCATCGATTTGTAGCGTTCATAATTTTTTGTGTCGCTGTCAATCATGCAGCACTTCAAATAAAGAACACGAAGAACAATTTGTCGTCGCCTACATCCGGAAAGGCAACTTTCAATTTAATGCATTCAGAAATGAGCTTGATGCCTATCATGGGTTGTTTCTGATCAACAAGCCACATTATGAATACCGGGTGAAACACGTTCATAACTTACCAGATGAGTGTACGATTTTCTCAATTTCAGAATCAGTGTTAGATAACTTAAAAGGACAAGCAGGACAATTTGATTGGTTTTTCAAGGATCCCGATAAACATTCGGCGCTTATCAGAGCAACGCCAGCGACAGAATACCTCCATCATTGTGTCCTTAACCTGTTGCAGACGCCTAACACGCCACGGCTATGGGTTGAAGCCTTGATGACGGAGCTTCTGATGCAGGTATTATCATCAGGCATGGATTCGGCCCTCATACCAGCGTTAACTGCAAAACAGAAAAAGAATTACATGCCAATCATAGAGCGGGTAAAATTATTCATGAATGAAAACTTCATGGAGGACATCTCATTATCACAGTTAGCAGATATTGGAAACATGAGCGTATTTCATTTTAACAGGTTATTTAAAAAACTCACCGATTGCACGCCATACAAATATTTACTCAACGTTCGTCTCCAGCTAGCACACTTAAATCTAAAGAACACGTCACAACCTGTGACGGAAGTTGCGTTTGCCGCGGGATTCAAGAGCCTGGACCATTTTTCCGCAACTTATAAAGATCATTTCGGCAAATCCCCTTCGGCAGAAAGATTTTAAAAGAGCAATTTTCCTCAAGTACAAAAAACTTCGCGGTGATAATTTTGTACAAACAAAAAATCATTTTTTATGAAAACGCAACTATTATCCACAATTGAAAACTTATTATCCACAATTGAAAATTCAAGAGGATATACGCTCGCGGTGGCAGAAGCAATGCCAGAGGATCGTTATGATTTTAGGCCTACCTCTGCGGTTTGGAATTTTTTAGAACTCATGAATCACATTGTTTATGGGATTAACTGGTATAAGGAAAATTATATTCAGAAAACAAAAACACCATGGGAGCCACCTGCTCCTCATAAGACGAAAGCAGCGACAGTCAAAAGTCTTGAACAATCTTTTGTTGCTTTAAAAAAAGTTTTGAACTCCGTTGATCTCGATGAAGAGCGTATTCACGGTGTATATACTACCCTTGACCACATCACGCATCATCGTGGTCAGGCGACTACCTATCTCCGGTGCAATGGCATTAAACCAGCTGAATACATTTATTAACCTATAAAGATATGGCCGCGTACTTCATGAACAGCTATGATATTGTTGACGAACAACAATTCAGTCAATATGCACCACAGGTTATTCCATTGCTAAAAAAGTATGGAGCAGAGGTGGTGGCTGCCGATGTTGAAGGTATTGCCATCGAAGGCAAGCCGAGGAAGATGAATGCCATCATCCGGTTCCCTTCCGTCGAATCGGCATTGAAATGTTATCAGGATCCGGAATACCAACCCATGAAGGCGATTAGGATTGAATCAACAACAAACTGTACTGTCGTGTTGGTACGGGAGTTTGAGATGAAGTGAGTTAAATAGTACAGTATGGAAGGGCCTTTTCCCTAAGGCCCTTCTTAATACCACGCCAGCTAAAAAAATAGGTGCTAACCTTAGAATTAAGCTGAGCAAAAAAACCTTAAAAATCTAGACTTTTTTCTGCCTGATCCTCCGTTTGGGGGGATGCCACGTGGAGAATGAATTGGTTAAAGCTGCCAAGAAAGCACCTTCAATCGTTATTGGTTTCTGCCTCAAAAGAATATAGCGGTATGTTAGATATTAGCCGACTGAAACCAAGTTCTCGTTTTGCATTCGATACTACCAAATTTGGTAGTGTCAGAAATACATTCCTTTCTTGTTTCCGGAATTAAATAATGGCTACCTTAACCCGATTAAATGACTTTATTTTTAAATTGTCATATATAATTGGCAAGGGTAATGACATCGCACATTCTTTTGCAATATTTTCCAGGGGCCACCAGTGACCAAGAACAACGGTTGCATTTGTTGTTCGAAAGACTTGAGGTTGTACCGAGCATGTTCTATGCAATCATTGTGGAAGAAAAAGGGAAGTATAAATTTGGTTACGCAAGTCCTTCTGTTGAAACGCTGACGGGTCATGCCTTAGAAAATTTTTCCTACCACGGAGGATCTCCATTTTTTTATTCAATTACCCCTCCTGAATACCGAATGTTAGTACTCGAGCAGGAAACGTATTACCTGAAAAAAGCCAGGCATCCTGATTTTGATCCGACCAGGCCGTTCGTAATGGAAATCAATGGCGCGTTGCAGCATCAAAATCACAAGGTCATGACAGCACGCATGGTGGCTATCATTCTTGAGTTCACAACACAACAAATGCCCAGATTTGGTATAAACACATGGCAATTGCTCGATAATCTTACAGAAGCTCAGCTGTTAACTTCGCGAATGGAAATTGAATCAATACTGAGAGATATCCACAAAGAATACCTGAAGATCTCTCCGGGCCGTTTTCCAAAAACCTCAGCTGACAGCCCAATGAAGCTATCATATCCGTTATATGACTCGGAAGAGCTTACGCTGCAGGAATACCGTGTACTAAAGCTTTTGGCGGATGGATTTTCTTCTCGCATGATTGCCGACAAGCTTTATATAAGTTTCCACACGGTAGAAACACATCGCAGGCACATACTAACAAAATTCAAGGCAGTAAACGTCGCAGAATTAATTAAAAAAGCGACGAAGCTATATTGGCTGGAATGATCATATCGCTCTGCAATTGACGTCATAAGGTTTATCCTGCGCAACCTCTCAAATCACGGGAAATTCCTTGCCGATTCCGGCAGAAACATAGAGCAGACCGTTATCATAAAAAGTAAAATCAACAAACGTGTACGAACTGGTTCAGTAAGTGCAAAATTGTATTGGGCCTGCAAAAATATCGCAGTTTTCTGCGATTGAACTTAATGAAAGGGCAACGTATTTTCATTATCGAAATAGAAAACTTGTCTAGGGATCGAATAATAACGCATTAAACAATGCGCTTGGGCTGGCTATTACCTGTTGCGTACTTCTTCTGGTACATCCTGACAATGTGAGTGAGATAGCGGCATAGTGTAAAAATTCATTTGGATTTTACACTCTTCAAAAAACATACGCGATCATTAATCGGAAATAAAACTGCAACTCGTTTTAAGTCAACGATGTCCTCGCCATTTTAATTTTCGTTCCTATGAAAAAGTTCATTGCTAAAAACATGGAGGGAGCCAACAAGTGTTGGCTTCTCGTAACAGTCATGTTTGCATCAAGTCTGGCCTTTGGAGAAATCAAAAATGGATATGAGGATGAAATCGTAGCAATGAAGGCCTCCTTAAAAAAACTGATTGAGATAATCAATGAACAAAACGATCTCACAATCTCGCAGCGAAAGAAAATACGATCTACGATCTCGTTTATTGAAAATGATATTTCATATTATGAATTGACGAATTGTCTAATACAACAATTCAAAATAATTGCTCCCGAATTGTATGCCGAAATAGATTCCATTAAAGACAAAAAAAGGCGTCCGATCAACGTTTATATCAAATTTATTCCTAAAGATGAAACTAACGTAAAAGCCTGGGGAACGACGTATATGGAGCAACAGAAAACAGACAAGGATGGTTATCTGTCGGATTACGGAGTGAATTCCGTCTCTATCAAAATCTGGATTGTCAGTAACGCCCTTCTGGTGCTCGCACATGAACTTGGCCACGTAAAATACCAGGTTCCTAACCTAGCATCTTACTTCGAGTATTATAAGAGGCATTATCCAACTGCAAAAATTTTGGACTGTATCGGCCACGAACCTGGCGACCCCAGTGGAGCCAGCGCAATAACATTTGAAAAGAGATTTAAGAAGGAATATGCCGGTTATTTAAAAACACCAAAAGAAAAATTTCAAAGTCCCTTGGTCCTCATAGAATGGATTAAGAAAAATTTGAATGATAATATTTAGAGCACATAACGTTTGGGTAAACGTTTTGGTTAAGAAGCGCTAATTTCCAGACGGGAAGTTAGCGCTTTCAACTTTTAAGCCTTCCAGGAAGGGTGGCGGAAAATCGTTGCAGCGTCGAAATATTCTCATGATCCAGATACAAAGACACTTTTTTTCTCCAAATAAGCCGCCCGCTAAAGCCTGCAAGTTTTTTTGTATGGCTAACCCCTACAGAATCTTTCCAACGATTCAATGTATCACCTCATGGACTCCCTAAAAACAGGTAGGTGTTAAATTATCTAATCGGTCGTTTCATTCCCATTTATTCTGAATTTCAAACCACTTATGAAGTCAGGGGCGCCATCTGCAAAATGAAGATTTTTGTACCGTGCTCGTTTGCCCTACTTCGTTTCATAATTAAGGACACATTGATGTCAAAGTTTTGCATCATCATTATTCGATCTTCCTCGACTGAGAAGGCTGCAATGAATCAGTGTAAAAGCACCCGTTGAATTGTATTGAGATCAAACTGCAAAGTTATTTTAATGCAATTATGCCAATAAGCGCCCTATACTTTTTTTAGAAAAGT
>Ga0111539_10013690_pt1 | contig 10134 bp, 12 predicted proteins | sample RhiMethybrSRZTD1_FD_79667 | JGI IMG/M metagenome (GOLD analysis project Ga0111539, IMG submission 79667) | Populus rhizosphere microbial communities from Tennessee, USA - Rhizosphere MetaG P. TD hybrid SRZTD1 (version 2) (version 2) | ecosystem: Host-associated > Plants > Roots > Rhizosphere >... | reverse complement strand
CCGCCGTTCGCGATTGTCTACTATTTTTAGGCTAACTAGACGGCGGCCACCGAGAGGCCCTGGCCGATCGGCAGGTTGCCGATCGAGGAGCCCGAGTACTCGTCCACCGACGGGACGATGCCCGCCTCCTCGCCCGGGAGGTCGATCCCGGTCGGCTTGGAGAAGCCGAACCGGTGCACCCACTCGTCGAAGCGCGTGGTTCCGAGCTTGAGGCCGATCGTCACCGTCCCCACGTTCGAGGATTGGGCGAGGATGTCGGCCACGGTCAGCGTCCCACCGCCGCCGTCGTGCGCCTCGCCGATCTCCCGGTCGGCAACCTGAATGGTCGGCCCGATCGTGAACTGCGTGTTCGGCGTGACGAGCCTCTCCTCGAGCGCGCCGGCGACCGTGAACGCCTTGAAGGTCGAACCGGGCTCGTAGGTGAAGCCGACCGCACGGTTGACGCGCGCGTAATCGGGCGCGTCGCCGATCTTGTTCGCGTCGACGCGGGGCCAGTTCGCCATCGCCAGGACCTCGCCGTTGCGCGGGTCCATCACGACGGCCGTCGCCCCGCGCGGCTGGTAGAGCTGGCCGACCTCGGACAGCACCGCCTCGGTGCGCTCCTGGATCGCGGCGTCGATCGTCAGCTGCAGGTCATCGCCCGGTTCCGAACGCGTCACGTCCACGATGCTCACCGGCTTGCCGGTGGCGTCCTTGACAACCTTCCGCAGGCCGTCCGTCCCGTGGAGCGTGTCCTCCTGCGACTCCTCGAGACCGGTCAGCCCGTAGTTGTCCGTGCCCACGCTGCCGAGCACCTGCGAAGCCAGCGAGCCCTGCGGGTAGGTGCGGCGTGGCTCCACGACGGTCCCGATCCCCTCGATGCCGAGCTTGCTGATCTTCTCGCCGCGGGTCGCGTCGAGCTTGCGCCGGAGGTAGACGAAGCCCGTCTCCTGGTCGCTGAGCTTCTCCATCACCTCGTCCTCGGGCATGCCGAGCAGCGGCGCGATCTGCTCGGCGACGCCGGCGGGGTCGTCGATCAGGAACGGGTTCGCGAAGACGGTCGTCGCGTCCTCGGAGACCGCTAGCTCGATCCCGTGCCGGTCCGTGATCGTGCCACGGCGCGCATAGACCTTCATCTCCTCTTCCTGCTGCGTCAGCGCGCGGTTGCCCAGGTCACGCGATTCGACCGTGCCGAGCCACGTAGCGCGCGCCGCCGCGAGGACGAGGAGAGCGAGGAAGAGTGCGAACAGGAAGCCGATGCGGCGCTCTACGAGCCGCACCGCCTAGTACCCCGTCTGGTCCGTCGTCGTGGGCGGAGCCGTGCTGGTCGGCGTCGGCGTGACGGGCTCGGTCGGCGTGGTGGTCGTCGTCGGCGTCGTCGTGTCGGTGGTGGTCGGCGCCGGCTCCGTCGTGACGGGCTCCGGCTCGACCGGCGCCGGCGGCGGCGTGTAGACCGGGACCGGGGCGGGCGCGCTCATGCGCTTCAGCGCGAGCGCGGCGTCGCCGGGCCGGGCCTCGAGGTAGCGCACCTCGCCAGGTGCCGGGAGCACGAGTCCAAGGTCGGCGGCGGCCCGCTGGATCCGCTCGCTCGAGCCGAGCTTGGCTGCCTCGAGCCGCAGGCGCGAGTTCTCCCGCTTGAGCGTGGCGACCTTCTCGGTCGTCCGCGCGATCCCGGCGTTCATCTCGAGCAGTGCGACGTTGGCGAAGACGATGCCCGCCAGCAGGACGGCCAGGAGCACGATCCAGATGCGGCCCGTGAGCAGTCGGTCGACGAACGGGCTGCGCGGGATCGCGGCGAGCCGTGCCGCCGCCTTCGCGCGCCGTCCCTGCGGGCGGGCCTGGACGCGGCGCTTCGGAGCGGGCCGTGTCGTGCCGCGCCGCGGCGTCGCCGGCTTGCGCCGCGGCGCCGGGCGGACGGGCGCGCGGCGCGGAGCCGGTGCGGTGGCGGCACGGGCGGCCATCAGAAGTCCTCCTCCAGCCTGCGCGCCGCGCGGAGCTTGCCGGAGCCCGCGCGCGGGTTCTCGGCAATCTCGGTGGCGCTCGGCACGACTGCGCGGCGGTTCAGAAGCTCAGCCTCGGGGGTGCGCCCGCACGCGCACACCGGCAGGTCCGGCGGGCAGATGCACCCGCGCGCGCGGTCGGCGAAGAAACGCTTGACGCGCCGGTCCTCGAGCGAGTGGAACGAGAGCACGCCCATGCGCCCGCCGGGCCGGAGCACGTCCCACGCGGCCGGCAGCGCGCGGTCGAGCGAGCCGAGCTCGTCGTTCACCACGATCCGGATCGCCTGGAAGACGCGCTTGGCCGGGTGCCCGCCGCCGAAGCGCGCGGGCGCCGGGACGGCCGACTTGATCGTCTCGGCGAGCTCGCCCGTGGTCTCGAAGGGAGCGCTCTCGCGCCGCTTCACGATCGCGCGCGCGATCTGGCGGGCGAACCGCTCCTCGCCGTAGCGCTGGAACGCGCTCGCGAGCCGGCGCTCGTCCCACTCGTTGACCACCGCGCGCGCGTCGAGACCCTGTCCCGGGTCCATGCGCATGTCGAGCGGCGCGTCGTACGAGTAGGAGAAGCCGCGCTCCCAAGCGTCGATCTGCATCGACGACACGCCGAGATCGAGGTAGACCATGTCCGCGGCGATCCCCTCCTCCGCGAGCACCGGCAGTGCGTCGGCGTAGTCCATGCGCAGGAAGCGGGTCTGGCACGGCACCTCGGCGGCCAGCTCGTCGAAGCGCTCCTCGGCGGCCGGGTCGCGGTCGATGCACACGAGCAGTCCCGTCGGGCCGATCCGGTTCGCGACGAGGCGCGCGTGGCCGCCCGCACCGAAGGTGCAGTCGACGGCGACCTCGCCGGGCTGCGGATCGAGGGCGTCGATCAGCTCGCCGGCCAGGACCGGGACGTGCGGGCGTGTCATGTCAAGAAGGATGGTCAAGGTCCCGTGCGATGTCGGCCACTTCGCTGGGCAGGTCGCCCTCCTGCTGCTCCCACTGCTCGCGCGCCCACAACTCGAGCCGGTCGTGGGCGCCGATCAGGACGACGTCCTTCTCGATCCCCGCGTGCGCGAGGAGAACGGCGTTGAGCGTGACGCGGCCGCCGGAGTCGAGGTCCATGTCGAAGGAGCTCCCGGAGAGGAAGCGCGTCAGCTTCTGGTACTCGGGGCTCATCGGGTTCAGCTTGGGCAGGAACTTGTCGCTGAAGGAGTCGAAGCCCTCGGGCGTGAAGATCGCGACGCATGCCGCGTCGTGCGACTTCATCAGCACCAGCCCGTCCGAGAAGGCCGGCCGGAGCTTTGCCGGCACGTTCAGCCTGTTCTTCGCATCCAGCGTCTGGTCGAAATGCCCGCGAAACTTCATCTCTCGCCCTCGGGGCGGATTTAGGACCGAGGTGGTGGAGTGGGAGGAGCCCCACCACCCCGGTCCGGTTCAACTGAGGGCCACAGTAACCCACTATGTCCCACATATCAACACTTAGACCCACATTCCTGTCGAATGTGGACAAGTGTTCGACCGCCGCACGCGCAGATTCCGCTCTGTGAGCGGGATTCCGGCGGTGGCAGGCGGTGGGACGTTCGGCCGGAACCTGGCGCCCTACTGCAACGCGGATTGCGCTCCGTCCGCCAGAGCGCTTACCAAGGCGGCCGCGACGAGCAGCATCACCGAGGGCACGAGCAGCAGCGCGACGACGAGCTGCATCTTCGGCCCGGCGCGCGCGGCCTGCTCCTGGATCGCTCGCCTGCGCGCAAGCCTCACCTCGCGCGCCTGGGCCGTGAGCGTGTCGGCGAGTGGGGCGCCGTGTCGCACCGCACGCGCGAGCGCGCCGGCGAAGGCATCGACCTCGGGTATGTCCAGCTCCCTGCGGTGCGCCTCGAGCGCATCTGTGAGCGGGACTCCGACGGACACCTGAGCGGCGATCCCGGCCCACGACCGTGCAAGCGGCGCGCGCGATCTCCGGCCGACCTCGGCGAGCGCGCCTGAAAGCGACAGCCCGGCCTCCACCGCCACGCCCAGCAGGTCGAGCAGCGCGGGCAGGTCGCGCCGGACCAGGGCGATCCGCTCCGCGCGGCGTCGCGCGAGCCACAGGTCCGGCGCGAGGAACCCCAGGGCCGGGGCCGCCACCGCCGCGAGCAAGCCGAGCCGCTCGGGAAGCACCGCGCCGGCCGCCAGCCCGGCCGGCGCCGCCAGCAATGCGGAGGCCGTCCGCGCCATCAGAAGCCGTCGCGGCCCCGACGCACGGCCCGAGGGACGGCCCCGTGTGCGCACCCGGATGGGCCGCAGCGTCGCGATCGCCGCAGCGCCCGCCGAGGCGGCACCGAACGCGAGCACCTCGACGATCACGCGCGCGCCCGGCCGAGGCGCCTGATCAGCACGGCCGCGGACGCCTGGAGCACGAGCGCGAGCCCGACCATCCACGCCGTCAGGGCCGAGCCGGCCAGCCCGGCGAGGAGGCCCGGGCTCGCCAGCTCCGCGAGCAGCGCGCCGCCCAGCGGCAGGACGACCACCAGCACGCCCGTGAATCGCGCCTGCGCAGTCGCCACGCGCACCTCGTCGACCAGCCGCTGGTGATCCTCGAACGACCGCGCGAGCCGGCGAAGCAGAGCGCCGAGGTTTCCACCGGAGCGCCGCTGCACGAGCGACGCCGCGACGATCGCCTCGATCGCGGGAGCCGAGCAGCGCACCCGTAGCGCCTCGAGTGCGGCGTCCGTGGGCTGACCCGTTGCCAGCTCCGCGGCCACGCGCCGCAGCTCGGCGCCCGCCGCGCCTCCCACCGTCGCGGGTGCCTCCAGCAGGGCACCTCGCAGTGAGCGGCCACCCGCGAGTGCATCGGCGATCGCGAGCGCGATGGCCGGCGCTCCGCGCTCGACGGCGTGCCGGTACGCGAGCCGGCGCGCGTGCAGCGCGCGGCTCACTACGAGCGGAGCGGCGAGCGCGACGACCGCGCCGGTCGGGCCCGCGAGCAGCGTTCCCGCTGACATGGCGGCGAGCGCACCGCACGTGAGCAGCTGCCGGCGCTCCACCGCGCCCGGCTCCCGCCCCTCGCGGCCGAGCCGCAGCATCGCGTCGATCGCGGCCGCCGCTACGCGCACGAGCCGCGAGGTCCGCGCGACGGCCGCGGGCCCGAGCTCGCGACACAGCTGCACCGCGCCGAGAACCCCGACCGTGCCCGCAGTGAACGCCAGCAGCGCCTGCTCGCTCACGGTATGGCGGGCGGCCGCCACACCGGGCGATCCCCGCGCAGCGCGAACAGCTCGCGGGTCCCCGCCCCGCCCGCCACTCGCACGACCTCGGCTACCGAGGTCACGCGCCGCTCGCCACCCGCCCGCCTCGCCTGGTGCACCACCAGGTCGAACGCGTCCGCGACCTGAGCGCGAACGGCGGCGTGCGGCAGCCCGACGCCCGCCATCAGCGCGAGCACCTCGACGCGCCGCAGGGCCTCTTCCGCGGAGTTCGCGTGGACCGTCGACAGCGAGCCCTCGTGACCCGTGTTCAGCGCCATCAGCATGTCGAGCGCCTCGGCGCCGCGCACCTCGCCGACGACGATCCGGTCGGGTCGCATCCGCAGCGCGTTGCGGACAAGCTGCCTGATCGTCACCTCCCCCCTCCCCTCGACATTCGGCGGCCGCGCCTCCAGCCGCACGACATGCGGCTGGCGCAGGCGAAGCTCGGCGGCGTCCTCGATTGTCACGATCCGCTCACTCACCGGAATCGCACCGGAGAGGGCACCGAGCGTCGTGGTCTTGCCACAGCCGGTTCCTCCGCTCACGAGGATCGTCGCGCGCCTTTCGACGGCATCCGCGAGGTAGTCGGCGAGCGGCTGCGGCAGGGTCGCGTTCTGGACCAGGTCGGCAAGGCAGAAACCGCCGCGCCGGAACCGCCTGATCGTCAGGCAGGGCCCGTCGACCGCCAGCGGCGGAATCACGACATTCACGCGCGATCCGTCGGGCAGCCGGGCGTCGCAGAGCGGAGACGCCTCGTCGACGCGTCGCCCGAGCGGCGCGAGGATCCGCTCGACCGCGTGCATCAGCTCGGCGGAGTCGGCGAAGCGGGCGCCCGCCGCTTCGACGCGGCCCTCGCGCTCGACGTAGACGTCGCCGCCCCCGTTCACCATCACCTCGTCGACCGCGGCGTCGGCGAGCAGAGGGTCGAGCGGGCCCAGGCCGGTCGCCAGCCGCAGCACGCGCTCCGCAAGCCGCTCGCGCTCTGGCTCCGGCAGCGGAGCCGCCTCGGCGGCTACGAGCTCACGCACCTGGTCCTCGACCGGTGACAAGTCCGCGGTGATGCGCGCACGCTCGACCAGCCGCTCTCTCAGCGACGCCGCGAGCTGATCGACCGCGTCCACACTGCTGCAAGAGCGCGGGGCCTTAGCATCCGCCCCCTCATCGCCACTCGAGTCGCCACCGCACTGCCGCGCGACCTGCGGTACGAGCCCACCTCGAAGTGGATCCGAGCCGAGCGCGATGGCGAGGTCGTCGTCGACAGCCGCCGGGCCGTACTCGTCTGGGCGCCGGACGCAGTCGTCCCGGGCTACGCGTTCCCCTCCGACGACGTCCGGACGACCGAGGGCGTGCACGCGTGCGCCGACGAAGACCTCGCCGGCTACGTGCAGGTCGACTGGGGCGCCGTCGACCGCTGGCTCGAGGAGGACGAGGAGGTCGTCGGCCATCCGCGCGACCCGTTCCACCGGATCGACGTGCGCGAGAGCTCGCGGCATGTCGTCGTGGCGCTCGACGGCGAGGTGGTCGCCGAGAGTCGCCGGCCGACGCTCTTGTTCGAGACCGGCCTGCCGGTGCGGTATTACCTCCCGCGGGAGGACGTGCGCCTCGACCAGCTCGAGGCGGCGAGCGACAAGCGCACGACGTGCGCGTACAAGGGCCACGCGTCGTATTTCGGGACCGATGCGCATCCCGACATCGCCTGGACCTATCTCGAGCCGCTGCCCGACGCCGAGCAGATCCGCGGCCTGATCGCGTTCTTCAACGAGCGCGCCGACATCACCGTCGACGGCGAGCTGCAGGGACGCCCGACGACGCAGTGGTCATGAGCGGTCCGCGGCTCGAGCTCGATCACGTCGCCGTCGCCGTCCACTCGATCAAGGACGCGCTGAAGCTCTATCGCGACGCGCTCGGCGGCCAGTACCTGATGGGCGGCGACTCCGACACGTGGCGCTGGGTCCAGGTGAAGTTTGCGAACGGCGGCAAGGTCGAGTTGCTCGAGCCGCTCGGCGAGGGATTCCTGTCGCGGTTCCTCGAGAAGCGCGGCGAGGGCCTTCACCACATCACCTTCAAGACCGACGACATCGAGGCGGCGATCGAGCACGTGCGCTCGCTCGGCTACGAGCTCGTGGACATCAACCTCGAGGGGGAGCAGTGGAAGGAGGCTTTCTTCCGGCCCTCCGGAGCCCACGGCACGCTCGTCCAGATCGGCTGGTCGGCGCACGGTGACGACGTGGCCCGGCATCACCTGCGGCCGTCGAACCTCGAGGAGCTCCTGTCCGCCTAGTCATCCACGGCGGCGCCGGCGGCCCCGTGCGCGACGAGGAGCCCTACCACCAGGGACTTCGGCGCGCCGCCGAGACCGGCTGGGCCGTCCTCTCGAGCGGCGGCAGCGCGCTGAACGCGGTTCAGGCAGCAGCGGTCGAGCTCGAAGACGACCCGCTGTTCAACGCCGGGCGTGGCGCGGTCGTGAACGAGAACCGCGAGATCGAGCACGACGCGGCGCTGATGGATGGCGCGAGCGGGCGCGTCGCAGGAGTGGCCAGCGTGCGCGGGATTCGCAACCCGATCCGCCTCGCGCGCGCGGTCATGGACTGCACCCAGCACGTCCTGCTGGTCGCGGCGGGAGCCGAGGCGCTCGCGGAGCGCGAGGGCATCGAGCGGGTGGACCCTTCCTGGCATCGCGTCGAGCACCGCGACCCGCAGCTCAGCTTCGGCGACACGATCGGCGCGGTCGCCATCGACGGCGCGGGACACCTGGCGGCGGCAACCTCGACGGGCGGGATCCAGCACAAGCTGAAGGGCCGCGTGGGCGACGCGCCGCTTCCGGGCGGCGGCCTCTATGCGGCGGACGACGCCTGCGCAGTGTCGGCGAGCGGCCATGGCGAAGCGATCATGCGCGCGGTCGCGTCACATGAGGTCGCCGCGGCGGTCCGCCATGGCGGCATGCCACTGGTGGACGCGGTGCGCGCGGCGCTCGCGCGCATCGACGGCGCCGCGGGCCTGATCGCCGTCGGGCCGCGCTCGGACTCCGCCATCGAGTTCAACACGGAGGTCTTCCACCGCGCGACGGCTGATGCCGACGGCATCCGCACCGCCGTCGCGGCCGACTGGCGCTAGCCCTCGGAGAACTGCGCGAGCGCTTCCTTCGCGCCGCCGACAACCGGTTCGCCGTGCGCGACGAGCAGATTGTCGAAATCGACCTCGGCCACGATCTTGGCGTAGGACCCGCGAATCGCGTTCTTGATGGCATCGGCATCGTCGCCGAGGTGCTCCTCGGGCACGAAGCCGAGGCCGCCGTAGTTGATCACGCCGTCGGCGACCGCCAGCGCGGAGCGAGCGGGGATGTAGAGCGCCGTGTCGTCGGGGCAGATCGCACCGGCCTCGTAGGCCTTCACGCCGCCCGGTAGCTCGTCGCCGAAGTCGAAGGGCTCGACCTGTTGGCCGTCGGAGAACTCGTGCATGCCAGGACGGCTTGCGTGGACCTTGCATCCGAACGCCTCGACGAACTTCGCGCTGTCGCGATCGTGGTGGCGGTTCGACAGGAGGATGTGCTCGGGAGGGCCGTTCTCACGGAACCAGTCGAGGCCCTCATCCGGCTCCATCGGATCGATCAGGACGCGCTCCTCGGTCAGGTAGTACGAGCTGACGTCCGCGCCGATATTCGGGTGCTTCGCCTTCCAGTGGACGATCCCGGGAGCGATTTCGTTCATGGCAGGATTTGTCTCCTTATTGTCCTTGCTGCCAAGAGCGGCAGACTGGAGGATGTGGCTGTGCGCCGGATCGTGATCGTCGCCTTCACGGACGTTCAGACGCTGGACGTGGTCGGCCCTGCCGAAGTCTTCTCGATGGCGGACCGCCTGGCAAACGGCGGCGAGTACGACGTCGAGGTGGTCGCTTCGTCGGCCGACGCGGTCACGACCGGCAGCGGGCTGCGGCTCCTCCCCCACCGTGCGCTGTCCGGCGTGCGCGGCCCGATCGACACGCTGATCGTCGCGGGCGGCACCGGCGTCGTCAGCGCGCAGGACGACGAGCGGCTCATGCGCTGGATCCGTTCGGCGGCGCCGCGCGCCCGCCGTGTCGCCTCCGTCTGCTCAGGCGCGTTCCTGCTGGCCGAAGCGGGGCTGCTCGACGGCCGGCGCGCGACCACACACTGGGCCGCATGCGCCGAGCTTCAGCGCCGCTATCCCGCGGTCGAGGTCGAGGACGCGCCGATCTTCGTCCGCGACGGTGACGTCTACACCTCGGCCGGCGTCACCGCCGGGATCGACCTGGCGCTCGCGTTGGTCGAGGAGGATCTCGGGGCCGCCGTCGCACGGGACGCCGCTCGCTGGCTCGTCCTCTTCCTGCGGCGGCCGGGCAATCAGGCGCAGTTCAGCTCGGGCCCCGCCTGGCAGCCGGCCGAGCGAGAGCCGCTGCGCGACCTCCAATCCTGGATCGCGGACAACCTGACCGCCGACCTGTCCGTCGCCGCGCTCGCAGAGCGCGCCTACATGAGCCCGCGCAACTTCGCACGCGCATTCCGGCGTGAGGTCGGTGTGACGCCCGCCGCGTACGTCGAGTCCGTCCGGCTCGAGCGCGCGCGGGCCGAGCTCGAGGCCGGCGACGCCTCGGTGGAAGCGGTTGCCGCGATGTGCGGCTTCGGCACCGTCGAGACGATGCGGCGCGCGTTCCAGCGCCGGTTCGACGTCAACCCAGCGGCCTACCGCAGCCGCTTCCGTACACGAGGAGGCTCACATGATGCAGATCGCCGTAGCGCTGTATGACCGCTTCACCGCGCTCGACGCGGTAGGCCCGTACGAGGTGCTCTCGCGCCTGCCCGACTCGAAGCTGACGTTCGTCGGCCACGAGGTCGGGCCCGTGCGCACCGACAACGAGCGGCTCGCGATGTACGTCGACGCCGCGTTCGAGGACATCCCGGAGCCGGAGGTGATCGTCGTGCCGGGCGGCTGGGG
>Ga0111539_10013687_pt1 | contig 10135 bp, 9 predicted proteins | sample RhiMethybrSRZTD1_FD_79667 | JGI IMG/M metagenome (GOLD analysis project Ga0111539, IMG submission 79667) | Populus rhizosphere microbial communities from Tennessee, USA - Rhizosphere MetaG P. TD hybrid SRZTD1 (version 2) (version 2) | ecosystem: Host-associated > Plants > Roots > Rhizosphere >... | reverse complement strand
TGCCGAACCTGACGCCGGCCTCCCAGCAGGCGGCGCTCGCCACCCTGAGCTCGAGGTCGAGCGCCGCCATCGCGCCGTCCGCGTGGCCGGTCAGCGCCCCGCCGCACGGCTTCTCGCGCGGGAAGCGGTAGCGATCGAGCACCAGGATGCGCCCGCCGCGCCCGTGCTGCGCCAGCCGGGCCGCCACCGCGGCGCCGGCCGGTCCCGCCCCGGCGATGATCGCGTCGTAGCGCACGGTCGCCGTTTGATACCATGGCGCCATGGGGAGGATCCGGACAACCGGGTGGGTGCTCTCGTGCGCCATCGCCGCAGCGGGCTGCGACTCGAGGAGGGTCGACCCGGTGGTGCCCGACGGCGGCTCGGGACATGTGACCGAGCTGCCCGGCCTGGCGCCCGACCGGGTGGCGGTCTCCTTGCCCGACTCGGTGCAGCGCAGCCGGCGCTGCGTCTCGACCTCGGCGCAGGGCCAGGTCGAGGAGCTGGTGCAGCAGGTCGAGCGCACCCAGGAGCAGGCGGTCGCCCAGATCCGCGTGGTCGACCTCCTCATCGGCGCGGTCGCCGAGCGCCCGGGCGACGACATCGAATCGGAGGCCGGCGAGTTCCTGGTCGAGGTGAGCGAGGAGCTGGCCGCCGCCATCGCAAGCGACGTCGCCGACTACCCGCGGCTGGCCGACAACCCACCCCCGGCCGGGTTCCTGTTCGAGAGCCCTCACTTCTGCTACCGGCGCAACCGGCCGGGCGACTTCTCGAGCGCCTTCTATCTCGACCGCTACGGCTTCGCCGAGGGAGCCGGCTGCGACGACCCCGAACCGTACATGACGCGGTTCGAGTGGAACGACGACCGCACCCGCTTCCGCATCACTGTCGATCACTACCGAGACTTCTACCCACTGCCCAATTTCAACTACTTCTTCGACGAAGACAACCCGGTCCCGGCCGGCGCCGGCGATCACATCGACGGCCACGCTACCTACACCTACGACGCCGAGGCCGGCCGCGAGCAGTTCCGGCTGGCCGTCCTCCACTCCTTCCTCGAGCCGCACGATGTCCTCGACAGCACCTACGAGCTGTCCGGCGCCATGCAGGAGTGCGGGGCCGACGAGTGCCTCGGCTTCCACCTCGCGGTCAACGTCATCGGCGAGGTCTACGATCGGGTCGAGATCTACAGCGGCCAGGGGGACGGCTCGGGCATCGTCTACCTCTCGCAGGTGGCGCAGCGCGAGGGCGAGGGGGATGCCTACGCCGGCGACTGGCAGACGATCTCCGACGGCGCCGGCTGCGTCCAGTACGTCCGCTCGATCGGGCCGGACGGGTACGGGCCGTGGAAGGGCGAGGGCACGGGTGATCCAGCCGACGCCCCCTTCTACGACGAGGTCATCGACGCCGGCATCGACTACAACACCGCCGCCATCGACTTCGCCGGCCTCACCGGCCAGCCGGACAGCTTCGACGACCCGCCTCGCCTCTTCGTCCTCGTGCGCGGCGGCGGCGACCCCGCCACCGACGTCGACGTCCTCGGCGTCGGCTACCAGGCTTTCCCGTTCGACCAGGTGGAGACCGGCTACCTCTACTGGGGCAGCCCGGCCGAGGTCGGCGGCGCCGAGGTCTACCAGGACGACTGGGACGCGAGCCAGCACCTCCCCACCTACGCCCCCATCGCCGGCTCCCTCACCCTCGCCCCCTGAGACAGATCAGCAGATTTCACAGGGAGGGCGCGAGCGGGGGAGGTCAGAACCAGAACAGAGATCAGAATCTGTTTGGTTCAGAACCAGAAAATCTGGTCTCCCCCCCTCCCCCTCTCCCTGTGAATTCTTTCTGCGACTGCGGCTTCGCCGCGGCTACAGGCCGGTGGAGGCGACGGCGGTGGCCTTGACCACGGTGACCATGCGGCCGCGCGGCAGCTTGTCGCCGGCCTGGATGGTGAGCTCGGAGCCGACGATGAGGTTGAAGGGCGTGTCGTAGTCCTTCATGCGCGCGGCCAGCGCGTCCTTGCCGTCGGCGGTGAGCTCGACGTCCGCCTCGTCGACGGTGGTCATCGCCGCGACCGACGGGATGGTGCCGATCGCCTGGGCCTCGGAGTCGTCCGGCGACATGATGCCCTCGGGCGCCACGTAGACGGTGAGCGGCGGCGAGGCCATGTCGAGGCTGTTCTCGCGCACCGTGTAGTAGACCCGCTCGATGCGCACCTCGACCAGGGGCTGCCCCTCGATCTGCTGCAGCTCGGGCCGCTCGGCGCCGAGATCGAACGTGTGCCACAGCGCGACCCGCACCCGCACCTCGCAGCTGTGGCCGCTGCCGCACGCCCCGGAGCAGATGTCCTCGGAGCCGCACAGCTCGGCCAGCCCGGTCGAGCAGACCTGGTCATCCATGCTGCAGTCCACGCTCGCGAGCCGATCCGTGCTCGAGAGCTGCCAGTCGGCGGTATCCACCGTCACCTCGCGCTCGGGCAGGCTGAGGTCGATGTCGGTGACATCCGAATCGACCAGACCGCACCCGGCGCCCGCCAGGAGGCCGGCGACGCATAGCGCTCGTTTCATGGGAAAGCGAACCTCCAGCTAGTTCAAGTCGAAGACAGCGTAGAACTCGATCCTAGCACGAGGTCCTCCGGCGCGCGCGCGCCGCCTCGAGCCGCAAGGGCTCAGATTCCCTGTGCGATCTGCTCGGCGGCGGTGTAGGGATCCTGGCGACGGGCCGCGATCTGCGCCGCAATCTCCTCCATGCCGCCGACCGCGGCGAGCGCCCGGGCCGCCCGGTCCTGAAGCAGCCCGCGGACCAGCTCGGCCAGGTGGGCGGCCGCCCGGCCGACCGATCGGCCGTCGTCCCCCGGCAGCGCCCGGTGCTGATCGATCGCCGCCACCAGGTCGGCGATGCCCGACCCGTCCTTGAGCCCCCACGAGGCGATCGTCTTGACGATCTCCACCTCGCGCCGGCCCCCCTCGGCGTCGCGCAGGTCGAGCATGTGGAGGAGGTCGCGGATCGCCCGGTCGGCCCCCTCGCGGTCGGCCTTGTTGACCACCAGCACGTCGGCCACCTCGAGGATGCCGGCCTTGATCGCCTGGATGTCGTCGCCCAGCCCCGGCACGGTGATGACCACCGTGGTGTGCGCCGCCTTCATGACGTCGATCTCGTCCTGCCCCACGCCGACCGTTTCGATGAGGATGCGGTCGTAGCCCATCGCGTCGAGCACCAGCGCCACGTCGAAGGTGGAGCGCGACAGCCCGCCCAGCTGGCCGCGGGTGGCGAGCGAGCGGATGAACACGCCGGGGTCGAGCGCGTGCTGCTGCATGCGGATGCGGTCGCCGAGGATGGCGCCGCCGGTGAAGGGCGAAGTCGGGTCCACCGCGACCACCCCGACCTTGAGGCCGGCCTTGCGGTAGGCGCCGATGAGCGCATCGACCACGGTCGACTTGCCGACCCCCGGGTTGCCGGTGATGCCGATGACGTAGCCGCGCCCGGTCGAGGCGTAGAGCTCCTTGAGATCGGCGAGCGCGGCCGGCATGCGGTCGTCGACGTCGCGCATCAGGCGCGCGGCCGCGCGCACGTCGCCGGCCAGCACCTTGTCGACCGCCGCGCTCACGCTCGGCTCACGATCCCTTGGGCCTCCAGCGCGCGTTCGGGTCGCCGTCGACCCGGAACTGCAGCGCCTTGACGCCGGTGTCGCCGGCCTTGAACGCCCGCTTGATGCCGCTCGGGATGTTGATCGCCTCGCCCGGCCCGACCGGCGTGTCCTGGCCGGCGATGGTCAGCACCCCGCCCCCCTCGAGGATGTACCAGAACCAGCTGCCGCCGCGGTCGTCCGCGCTCGCCAGCTCCATGCCCGCCTGGCCGCTCAGCGCGCCGAGGTAGACCGGCCCGGGGTCGAGCAGCGAGACCCGCTTGCCCTTGCCGCCGGCCAGCTTCTCGCTGCGGCCGGATCGGGTGGGGCGGATGACCGGCCGCGCCCCCTTCCGCTTCAGCGTCTCGTCGAGGCCGATCGGCTCGGTGCCGACCGGCGGCTTGCCGAGGAAGCGCTGCTCGGGCCCGCCCGGGGCGTAGAGCTGCACCGCCACCACCGGCTCGCCGCCACTGTTCTTCATCCCGTGGGCGGCGCCGCGCGCGATGTAGACCGCGTCGCCGGGGCCGACCTTGCGCTCCTGCCCGGTGATGTCGGTCATCAGGCCGTGACCCGACAGCAGGTAGATGACCTCGATCGACGTGTGCCGGTGGAGCGGCACCGTCATGCCGGGCGCCAGCTCGAGGATGCTGAGCGCCCCGGCATCGTTGCCGGTGTTGTCGTGGTGCAGGAGGACCTGCGCCTTCGACGCCGCCGCCGGGCCGTCGGCGCCGAGCGGGCGCGGCGGCACGTCGGCGCTCGACACGGTGTACTGCGCCTCGGGCGCGCCGAACTCCATCGGCAGCTGGACCGTCTCGCCGGCCGCGATGACGCCGACCGGCCAGCTGTACTTCTTCCACAGCTCGGTCAGACACGCGACCAGGACCGGGTCGCCGGGCGAGTTCTCGATCGGCTTGACCGACTCGGTCTTGCCGCCGGCGCCCACCCGGACCGCCAGCACCACCACGCCGGCCAGCCGGTAGTCGTCGGCCGCCGCCTTCGCCCAGCACTGGTGGATGGCGGGATTGAGCTGGTTGACCGCCTGCTCGATGGCGATGATCGCGGCGTCGTCGGCGTCCTTCTGCTCGCGCTCGCTCTTGCTCGGCGGCCCGTCGTCGGGCCCGCGGGTCGCGTCGGGATGCTCGTGGATGGTGTCCGGCGCGGTCGCGGCGCTTCCGCCGCTGCACGACCACGCCGCCGCGAGGGCTAGCGCGAGCGCGGCTTGATGTGTCCTGCCACCCATCCGGCGATCTCCTGGGTCGAGGCGCCTGGCTTGAAGATCTTCGCCACACCGAGCCGCGCCAGCTCCGGCATGTCGTCGTCGGGGATGATCCCTCCGCCGAAAACCACCACGTCGTCGGCGCCGCGCGCCTTGAGGGCGTCGATCACCGCCGGGAACAGCGTCATGTGGGCGCCCGACATGATCGACAGGCCGACCCCGTCGACGTCCTCCTGCACCGCGGCCGCGGCGATCATCTCGGGCGTCTGGTGCAGCCCGGTGTAGACCACCTCGTGGCCGGCGTCGGCCAGCGCGCGCGCCACCACCTTGGCGCCGCGGTCGTGACCGTCGAGCCCCGGCTTGGCCACCAGGATGCGTATCTTTCGCTCAGCCACCGGCTGCCTCCTTGAGTATGTGCCGCGCGATGACGATGCGCTGGATCTCGCTCGTGCCCTCGTAGATGCGGGTGACCCGCACGTCGCGCAGGCCGCGCTCGACCGGAACGTCCCGGGTGTAGCCGAGCCCGCCGTGGATCTGCAGGGCGAGGTCGACGATGAGGTTCGCCTTCTCGGTGGCCAGGAGCTTGGCCATCGCCGCCTCCTTGCCGAACGGCAGCCCCCGCTCCTTGCGCCAGGCGGCGCGCAGGACCATCAGGCGCCCGGCCTCGAGCCAGGTCGCCGAGTCGGCCAGCATGTTGCCGACCGCCTGGTGGCGCGCGATCGCCACCCCGAAGCTCTCCCGCTCCTGCGCGTAGGCCACCGCCGCGTCGAGCGCCATGCGGGCCACTCCGAGCGCCTGGGCGGCGATGCTGATGCGCCCGCCGTCGAGCGCGATCATCGCCAGCTTGAAGCCGCCGCCGACCTGGCCGAGCACCGCGTCGTCGCCCACCTCGACGCCGTCGAAGCCGAGCCCGACCGTGCTCGAGCCGTGCAGCCCCAGCTTCTCCTCGCGCCGGTTGACCAAAAGGCCCGGCGCTCCGCCGCGCACCAGAAACGCGGTGATGCCCTTGTGCCCCGAGCCCGGCTCGACCGTCGCCCAGACGACCATCAGGCCGGCCCGGTCGCCGCTGGTGATCCACTGCTTGGCCCCCCGCAGGAGCCAGCCGCCGCCCTTCCGCGTCGCGCTGGTGGTCATGCCGGCCGGATCCGAGGCGCTCTGCGGCTCCGACAGCGCGAAGGCGCCGCACAGGTACTCGCCGCCGACCAGCCTCGGCAGGTGCTCGCGCTTCTGCGCCTCGCTGCCGGAGCGGGCGATGAGCTCGGCCACCATGTTGGTCACCGAGACCGCCACCGCAACCGAGGGGTCGCCGGCCGCCAGCTCCAGCATCGCCAGCGTGTAGGCGACCGCCCCGGCGCCCGCCCCGCCCAGCTCCTCCGGCACCGCGACCCCCAGCATCCCCAGCCCCGCCAGCTCGCGCAGCTCACGCTCGGGGAACTCGCCGGTCCGGTCCCGCTCGGCCGCCCGCGGCCCCAGCACCCGCGCCGCGTAATCGCGCGCAGTCCGCTGGACCAGCTCCTGCTCGTCGCTCAGCTCGAAGCGCATCGCCTCTCGCGCGACAGTTCACCGTGGCCCCCGGGTGCGGGTCAAGAGGCTGGGCCGACGACGGCGGCCCAATCTCCTGGGATCTCTGGAAGAACGGTCGGCTATGCTAGTGTGGATTCGTTGAACCGGTCAATCGGCCTGATTGCGCTGGTGGCGGCGAGCTGGAGCGGAATGAAGGCGGCGCGGGCCCAGAGCGCCCCGACCTGCCTCTTCGACGCCGGAACGCGAACGCTCGTCGTGACGGTGGACGGCCTGGCGGCGACGCTCTCCGTAAGCACGGCCGGCGCGATCAAGCTCAACAACGTGAAGTGTGAGGGAGCGACGACGACCACCACCGACCTCGTTCAGATCAACGGGTCGGCCTTCGCCGACAAGGTCACGCTCGTCAACCCCAACGCGTTCGCCCCTGGCGCGACCGCGGAGGGCACCGGGCTGAGCGAGATCGAGATCTGGCTGTCCTTGGGCGACGGTGACACCGTGACCCTCAGCTACACCAATGAGGCGGAGCAGATCTATTTCAATGACGGCTTGGGCCTCGATGTCTTCGTCGATGGAGACAGGGACGTTACCTTCTCCGGGGGGATCGAAATCCTGAAGGTGAAGGGAAATGGCGGCGACGACATCATCGACGGCGGACAGTTCGTGAACACCAACAAGGTGTACTTCTACGGCGGTGACGGCAACGACCGCATAGACGGTGCGCCGATTGGTACGAACAGACTCTACGGAGAGGACGGAGACGACGAACTCCACGGTCGAGGCTCCGTTGTGTACCACTACGGCGGTCCGGGCAACGACGTCTGCTACGGCGGGGCCACGGTAGACATCTTCGTCGCGGACGCCACGTATGACGGCGACGACGAGTACGACGGCGGCGATGGTCGCGACACCATGGATTACTCGAAACGCACGAACGGCGTCAGCGTGACACCCGACGACGGTCTTCCGAACGACGGCGAGCCAGGCGTCGAGTCGGACTACGTCGATGCCGACGTCGAGAACCTGACCGGCGGCGCCGGCGCCGATACCCTGGTCGGCACGTCTGCCAAGAACAAGCTCATCGGCAACGCGGGCGCCGACAGCCTGTACGGCGGGCCGGAGAAGGACAGCTTCTACGGTGGCCCCGGCGGCGACACCATCTTCAACGACGACGGCGTTACCGAGACCGTCGATTGCGGCCCTGGCACCGACGACGCCCAGCCCGACAACGACAACTTCACGGCCTGCGAGCTCATCTAGACACGGGAGGCGCTGCCCGCCCGAGGTGAAGATCTGGAGCCCCGGCCTTCCTGGCAGCGTTGCGACATACAATCCGCGACGACATCGCTCGACGCGGAAACGATCTCCCGTGTCGATCATCGGTCATCGAGACGGCGGCGGCGAGCGAGCGCGGTCGGATGCGGTGGGGGTCCCCGAAAGGGGCGTCGTGAAGTGCTCCGGCGCGCAGCGCCGGACGCCAACGGAACGTCGAGCGCGCACGTGCGAGCCGAAGGGGCGCGATAGCGCACCCTTCGGTGAGCGTAAGCGCGCGTCCCCCGAGGGGACCTCCACCGCGTCCGAACCAGCGAGCGAGCGCTTCGTGGAGCTACTCGGGGCGGTAGCGGAAGCCGGTCTTGGCGATGGTGCCCATGGGGTCGGGCATGGTCCAGCCGGCCACGATGCCGGCGGCGCACTCGGCCCAGGCCTCGTCGATGGTCCGGCCGGGCGAGAGGAAGCCGACCGACTGCACCTCGCCGCGGTTGCCGATGTAGAAGGTGACGAAGACGTTCGACGGCACCACCACGCCGTTCTGCTCCTTGCACTCCTCGAGCTCCTCGATCTTCTTGGTCACCACTGTCTCGACCCGCTCCTCCGGCCACCAGTCGATGCGGCGGGTGCCGGCGAACTCGAGCGGCACGGTGAACTCGGCCTCGCGGTCGCCCCCCTTCGGCTGGGCGAAGCTCATCCCGCGCGCGATCTCGAGGACGCAGCGCTCGACCGTCCAGGAGCCGAGGTCGTTCTCGTCGAAGAGCGCCTGCTTGACGGTGCCGTCCGGCCCCACCACGAACTTCAGGACCAGCTTGCCGGCCAGGTACTTCGACTTCTTCGCCTGGCTCTTGTAGCAGCGGGCCAGCGCGCCCTGGTGAGGCGCCACCCCCTTCTCGATCTGGACCGGCTCGAGGTGGCCCTTCAGCCCCTCGACCTCGATGTCGTCGGTGTTCTCCTCGCTGTCGTCGGTCGAGCTCATGCGCGACGACTGCGCGCGCGACTCGCCCGGCTCCTCGGCCGTGCTCTTCTCGGAGCCGCCGCAGGCGGTGGCGAGGCAGACGAGGAGCGCGCTACAGCCGGTCCAGGACATACGTGTGAGACGTCTCGAGCGACTTGGGCAGGGTCGGGAACTTCCACCCGCTCACCATCCGCACCATGCAGTCTCCCACCTTCTGCGACTTGAACGAGCTCTCCATGACCTTGACGTCGCTCGGCGAGCCGTCCGGCTGGATGGTGAGCCCGACCGTCACGTGCCCCTTCTCGCTCTTCTCCACCTCGCCGGCCTCGAACCCCTCGACGTAGCAGCGCGACACCGTGCCGGTCTTGCGCTCGAACGTCTTCTTGATCTCCTCGTACTTCTCCTCCGGGATGATCGTCGAGTCGACCTCGGTCGGCGTGTCGTCACCGGTCGAGCACTCCGGGCAGGGCGCGGGCTCGACCGTGTCCTCGCCGCCGCCGCCGCTCGAGCCGCCGCACGCCGCGGCCAGGACGAGTCCGAACAGCCATTGCCTCTTCCGCATTGTCAGGCCCCCTTCAGCAGGTGATTCGCGATGACCAGCCGCTGGATCTCGCTGGTCCCCTCGTAGATCTCGGTGATCTTGGCATCCCGGAAGTGCCGCTCGACCGGAAATTCGGTCACGTAGCCGTTTCCCCCGAAGATCTGGATGGCCTCGCGCGCCGCCCGGTTGGCGACGTCGGAGGCGTAGAGCTTGGCCATGGCGGCCGCCTTGCCGTAGGGCTGGCCGCGGTCCTTGAGGTGGGCGGCCCGCCAGATGAGCAGGCGCGCCGCGTCGATCTCCGTCGCCATGTCGGCCAGCTTCCACTGGATCGCCTGGTGCTGGCAGATGGCGACGCCGAAGGTCTTGCGGTTCCGCGAGTAGTCGAGCGCGTCCTCGAAGGCGGCGCGCGCGATGCCGAGCGCCTGGGCCGCGATGCCGATGCGCCCGCCGTCGAGCGTGCTCATCGCGACCTTGAAGCCCTGCCCTTCCTCACCGAGGAGCGCCGAGAGGGGCAGCCGGGCGTCGTCGAGGAAGATCTGGCACGACTTGGAGCCGCGGATGCCGAGCTTGTCGTCGGGCGGACCGCACCTCACCCCCGGCGTCTTCATCGGCACGATGAGGCAGGTGATGCCCTTGTGCCCCTTCGTCCGGTCGGTCATGGCGAAGAGCACGCAGACGTCGGCCACCGGGCCGTTGGTGATCCAGTTCTTCACCCCGTTCAGGACGAAGTGGTCACCCTTCCGCTCCACGGTGGTGGTCTGCGCCGCCGCGTCCGACCCGGCCTCCGGCTCCGAGAGCGCGAAGCAGCCGAGCAGCCTGCCGGCCGCCAGCGGCGTCAGCCACTCCTTCTTCTGCTCCTCGGTCCCGAAGCGGAGGATCGGGTCGCACACGAGCGAGTTGTTGACGCTCATGATGACGCCGGTCGAGGCGCAGGCGCGCGACACCTCCTCCATCGCCAGCGCGTAGGACAGGTTGTCCATCCCGGCGCCGCCGTACTCCTCCGGCACCGCGATGCCGAGGAGGCCCAGCTCGGCC
>Ga0111539_10013686_pt1 | contig 10135 bp, 9 predicted proteins | sample RhiMethybrSRZTD1_FD_79667 | JGI IMG/M metagenome (GOLD analysis project Ga0111539, IMG submission 79667) | Populus rhizosphere microbial communities from Tennessee, USA - Rhizosphere MetaG P. TD hybrid SRZTD1 (version 2) (version 2) | ecosystem: Host-associated > Plants > Roots > Rhizosphere >... | reverse complement strand
GACGGCGGGAGCGCGCAGGCGGCGGGGCCGGCGGAGGGAGAGCACCGCCGTCACCCGCTGATCGGGACGCCGGTCACCGGGGCGAACCCCGGGACGGACACGTCGACCGCGTCGAGCGACTCGGGGAGCCCGCCGAACGTGGCGGACATCTGCATGCTCCCGCCGCCCGGGATGCTGACGTTGGACATGTCGCCGGTGCAGAGGCAGGCGCCCTGCGAGTCGATCACGGTGAGGTACGCCTTCTGGCCCTCGCCGTCGATGAGGGCGGTGCCGCTGATCGAGTACGCGCCGTCGTTCGTGCGGGGATCGTCGAACACGCTGTACGGCTCGAACCCGGGAGTCGAGGGGTCGGCGTGGTTGGTCATCACGAACGTCAGCTCGACCAGGTCGCCGTTGCGCTCGAGGCGGGTCACGTCGATCTGCAGGGGGACGGGCGTGCCGTCGAGCGGGTCGGTCGGGTGTTGGCCGGTGGACGACCCGAGGATCTCGTCGGGCTCCGGTGCCTCGCCGGTCGTGGCGCCCGACCCACCCTCGCCGTCGCCGGTGGTCGTGGTGGCCTCGTCGTCCTGCTGGCCCCCGTTCGGGGTCGACTGCTCCTGGTCGATCCCGGCGTCGTCGTCGGAGGAGCCGGAACAGGCCGCCGAGCCGATCCCGGCGGCGACGAGCAGCGTCAGGGCCAGCGCCCGGACGGGGCGCCCCCGGCGCGGCGCCCGGGCCCGGGGGGTCGAGGGGGAAGGTCGCATGGGCCCACCCTCGCCCCCGGTCGCGGGGCGCCCATCGGGGACATCCCCCGGGCGATCGGGACCCGGGGGAGGCCCGGCGGAGCGGGGGTGCCTCCGACCTGCGGATCCGCACCGGTAGCGTTCCGCCCATGGCCGACGCGGGGCGGGCGACCGACACCGTCGTCGAGCGGCCCACCGCCCCGGCGGCCGGCGGCAGCCTCCACGGCGGCGACGACGGCGCGTCGTCACCTCCCTCCCGACCGCCCACCCGAGGCGACGGACACGGTCCGCGGCACCTGGCCCGCCGGACCGACCGACCGGCCCGCGACGGCCGATCGGAGCGCGGCGGCCGGGCCTCACGCGCCCAGCGCCGGGCCGCGCGCCGCGCCGCCCGCGTCGCCGCCGGTCGCCCGCCCCGCCGGGGGCGGGAGGTGCTGCGCGTCGGTGCGGCGTGGGTGCTCGTCGCCCCTCTGGCGGCGTGGCTCGCGGTGCGGGCGTCGGGGGTCGGCGCCGGAACGTGGATCGAGACCGTGATCGTGCTCACGCCGTTCGCGGCCGCGGGCAGCGTCGCGGCCATGGCCGTCGTCGCCGCCCTCCGGGTGCGCCCGGCCCTGCTGGCGGCCGCGGCGACGTGTGTGGGGTTCGGGCTCGTCGTCGCCCCGCTCTTCGTGCCCGGCCCCCGTCCGTCGTCGCCGCCGACCGGGCCGACGCTGCGGGTCATGACCGTCAACGTCCAGTTCGGGCTCGCCGACGCCGAGCGGGTCGTGCGCCTGGTCCGCGACCGCGAGGTGGCGGTCCTGGGCGTCGAGGAGCTCACGCCGGCGTTCGACGAGGCCCTGCGCGAGGCCGGCCTCGACGCCCTGTTGCCCTACGACCACGTCGAGGCGGTCGGCGGTGCCGAGGGCACCGGGCTGTACAGCCGCTATCCGGTGCGCCCGGTCGACGACGGCATCGCGGGCCGCCACCGCAGCCCGACCGCACTGGTCGCGGTGCCGGGCGCCCCGCCGGTCCAGGTGTCGGTCGTCCACCCCGTTCCGCCGGTGGGCGACCGGAGCCGCGGGTCGTGGCGCGCCACGTTCCGTTCGCTCCCCCGTCCCGGCGACGAACCCCTGCCCGTCGACGGTCCCGCCCACCCCGGCGACGCCGAGGCCTCCGAGCGCGTGCACCTCCTGCTGGGCGACTTCAACGCCACCGTCGACCAGCCGACCATGCGGGCGCTGCTCGACGACGGCTACGTCGACGCCGCCGGCGCCGTCGGGCGGGGCTGGCGGATGACCTGGCGCTTCCCGCACACGCCGCCCCTGGCGATCGACCACGTGCTGGTCGACGACGCCACCGCGGTGCGGTCGGTCGAGGTCCACCGCGTCGCCGGGAGCGACCACCGGGCGGTGGTGGCCACCGTGCGGTTCCCCGGCGCCTGATCCCGGTCACGCGCTCCGGGAGGTATGAAGTGACGCCAGTCACGGTACGTTTTCCCCAGAGAAGGTGCCCGAAGGGGGGACCGTGTCCGATGTCGCACCACAGGGCGGGCGACAGCAACGGGGTCGACGATCCCGTGTCCCCGCTCCGAGGGCGACCGGGCGCCGGCGGGCCGCCGTCCCGCTGGCGATCGGCATGGTCGTCGGCGCCGGCCTCGTGGCCTGCGGGGGAGGCGGCGACAGCAGCACACCCACGCTGACCTGGTACACGAACCCCGACAACGGCGGCCAGGAGGACCTGGCCAACCAGTGCACGGACGCCGCCGAGGGCGCGTACCGCATCGAGATCTCGGAGCTCCCGTCCGACGCCGACAGCCAGCGCGAGCAGCTCGTCCGGCGCTTGGCCGCCAACGACAGCTCGATCGACCTGATGAGCCTGGACCCGGTGTTCGTGCCCGAGTTCGCCGAGGCCGGGTTCCTCCGCAGCTTCAGCGACGACGAGGCGTCCACGCTGACCCAGGACGTGCTCGACGGCGCCGTGACCACGTCCACCTGGAACGACGAGCTCGTGGCCGCCCCGTTCTGGGCCAACACGCAGCTGCTCTGGTACCGCAGGTCGGTGGCCGAGCAGGCCGGCCTCGACCCCGAGAACCAGCCGGTCACCTGGGACCAGATCATCGGGGCGGCCGAGCAGACCGGCACCACCGTCGACGTCACCGGCGCCCGCTACGAGGGCTACATGGTGTGGATCAACTCGCTGGTGGCCTCGGCCGGCGGCCAGATCCTCGAGGACCCCGCCGCCGGCAAGGACGCCACCCCCACGCTCGACACCGACGCCGGGCGCAGCGCCGCCGACATCATCCGCCGGGTCGGCCGCGACGTCGCCGCCCCCGGGCTGTCGACCGCCATCGAGGAGGACGCCCGCGCCGCGTTCCAGTCGGACGACGGGGGCTTCATGGTCAACTGGCCCTACGTCTACGGGGCGATGCTGGCTGCGGTCGAGGACGGGTCGCTCGACCAGTCCGTCGTCGACGACATCGGCTGGGCCCGGGTGCCGCGCGTCGACGAGGGCACCGAGAGCGCCCCGCCGCTCGGGGGCATCAACATCGGCATCGGTGCCTTCGGCAAGCACCAGGACCTCGCGGTCGAGGCCGTCAACTGCATCACCAGCGAGGACAGCCAGAAGGCCTACATGCTCGCGGAGGGCAACCCCGCGGCGAAGTCGGCGGTGTTCGACGACCCCGAGATCATCGAGAAGTTCCCGATGGCCGACCTCATCCGCACGTCGATCGACCAGGCGACGCCTCGACCGCAGAGCCCCTACTACCCCGACATCAGCGCGGCCACGGTGCGCGAGTTCCACCCGCCGGCCTCGGTGAACCCCGACTCGACACCACGCAACGCCGACGACCTGATCGTCAACGTGCTGCAGGACAAGCAGCTCCTGTGAGGTGACCACGGCATGACGACCATCACCGCCGACGCCCCGACCGGCACCACGCCGCCACCCGCCGGCCGGGCGCCCGCCGGGCTGAGCGACCGGGCCCGCAGCGAGCAGCGCCTCGGGTGGTACCTCGTCGCCCCGGCGGTGGCGACGATGCTGCTCGTGACCGCCTACCCGCTCGGTCGGGCCGTGTACCTGTCGCTGTTCAGCTACCGGCTCACCGACCCCGGGGCGCGCGAGTTCGTGGGCCTGCGCAACTACAGCGTCGTGCTGACCGACGGGCTGTGGTGGCAGACGGTCTTCACCACCCTCTTCATCACCGTGGTCACCGTGGCGGTCGAGCTCGTGATCGGCTTCGCCTTCGCGCTCGTGATGCACCGCATCGTGTTCGGGCGCCGCACCGTGCGCACCGCGATCCTGATCCCCTACGGGATCATCACCGTCGTCGCCGCCTACGCCTGGCAGTACGCCTTCGCCCTCGACTCGGGGTTCGTGAACCAGTGGTTCGGGCTCGGCGACAAGGCATGGTTCTCCGACCGGTGGTCCGCCCTGGCGGTGATCATCCTCGCCGAGATCTGGAAGACGACGCCGTTCATCTCGCTGCTGCTCCTGGCCGGCCTCGCCCAGGTGCCCGAGGACCTGCAGGAGGCGGCCAAGGTCGACGGCGCCACCACCTGGCAGCGGTTCATACGCGTGACCGTGCCGAACATGAAGGCCGCGATCATGGTGGCGCTGCTGTTCCGCACGCTCGACGCCTACCGCATCTTCGACACGATCTTCATCATGACCAACGGGGCGGAGAAGACCGAGAGCGTGTCGTTCCTGACCTACCGGCAGACGATCACGCGGACCGCGCTCGGTCTCGGCTCCGCCCTGTCGGTGCTGCTGTTCCTCAGCGTGGCGCTGATCGCCTTCGTGTTCGTGAAGGGCTTCCGCACCGATCTGTCGCGGGTGCGAGGGGACTAGGAGGTCGCCGTGAGGTCGTCTCGCAACAGGCTCCTGTGGGCCGTCGGTGGGCTGGTCATCATCGTCTACACGATGATCCCCGTCGCCTGGATCGTGTCGCTGTCGTTCAAGAAGGGCGACGACATCAACAACCAGAAGTTCCTGCCGACCGAGTGGTCGTGGGACAACTACCGCACGGTGTTCGACACCGACCTGTTCACCAGCGCGCTGCGGAACTCGGTGGGCATCTCGCTGATCGCCACCGTGATCTCGGTGACGCTGGCCACCTTCGCGGCGTACGCCATCGCCCGTCTCAACTTCCGGGGCAAGAAGCTGGTGCTGTCGACGGCGCTCGCCATCGCCATGTTCCCCACCGTGGCGCTGGTGGGTCCGCTGTTCGACATGTGGCGCGGCCTCGGCATCTACGACACGTGGCTGGGCCTGATCATCCCGTACATGTCGTTCACGCTGCCGCTGTCGATCTGGACGCTGTCGGCGTTCTTCCGTGAGATCCCGTGGGAGATGGAGCAGGCTGCCCAGGTCGACGGCGCCACGCCGTGGCAGGCCTTCCGCAAGGTGATCGTGCCGCTGGCGGCTCCCGGCGTGTTCACCGCAGCCATCCTCACGTTCTTCTTCGCCTGGAACGACTTCGTCTTCGGCATCTCGCTCACCGCGACCGACAGGTCCCGCCCGGTGCCGGCGGCCCTGGCGTTCTTCACCGGCGAGTCCTTCTTCCAGCAGCCGACCGCGGCCATCTCGGCGGCGGCCGTCATCGTCACCATCCCGGTCATAGCGCTGGTGCTCGTCTTCCAGCGCAAGATCGTCGCCGGGCTCACCTCCGGCGCGGTCAAGGGGTAGTCCCGCCCGCAAGGCCGTCCACAGGAGCGCACACCATGGCCAGCATCCGCCTCGAGCACCTCGAGAAGACCTACCCCGGCGCCAGCAGCCCCGCGGTCGACGACGTGAACCTCGAGATCGGGAACGGCGAGTTCGTCATCCTGGTGGGTCCGTCGGGGTGCGGGAAGTCGACCATCCTGCGGATGATCGCCGGCCTCGAGGACATCACCTCGGGCGACCTGATCATCGGCGACGCCAAGGTGAACGACAAGGCGCCGCGCGACCGGAACCTGGCCATGGTGTTCCAGAACTACGCGCTCTACCCCCACCTGAGCGTCTACGAGAACATCGCCTTCCCCCTGCGGCTCAAGAAGGTCGACGACAAGGAGGTCGACGAGCGGGTGCAGCGGTCGGCCGGGATGCTCGAGCTGACCGAGTTCCTCGACCGCAAGCCCTCGCAGCTGTCGGGCGGCCAGCGCCAGCGGGTGGCCATGGGCCGCGCCCTCGTGCGCGACGCCGACGCCTACCTGTTCGACGAGCCGCTCTCGAACCTCGACGCCAAGCTGCGCGGGCAGATGCGCACCGAGATCTCGCGCATCCAGGACGCGTTGGAGATCACCACCGTCTACGTCACGCACGACCAGATCGAGGCCATGACGCTCGGCGACCGCGTCGCGGTGCTGCGCAAGGGCGTGCTCCAGCAGGTCGACTCGCCCCGCGAGCTCTACGAGCAGCCCGTCAACCTGTTCGTGGCCGGGTTCATCGGCTCGCCGCCCATGAACTTCCTGCCGGCGTCGGTCGAGGGGCGCAAGCTGTCGCTGCCGATCGGCGAGATCGAGCTGACCGACGAGCTCGCCGGCCAGGTCGGCGACCGCCAGATCCTGATCGCCGGCATCCGCCCCGAGCACTTCGAGGACGCCTCGCTGCTCGACGACGCGCGGCGCGGCCAGGGCCTCGTGTTCACCGCCGAGATCGACGTGATCGAGTGGCTGGGCAGCGAGCAGTACGCCTACATCCCGTTCGAGGCGCCCGACGAGGTGAAGCGGCCGCTGGACGAGCTGGCCACCGAGCTCGACAGCGAGCAGATCCGCACGCAGCTGGTCGTCACGCTCGATGCCGAGAGCCGGGTCGCGGCGGGCGCTCCCGCCGAGCTGTGGCTCGACCCGACGCGGATGCACCTGTTCGATCCCGAGTCGGGCGAGAACCTGACCCACGGCCGCGGCGTCGACTCGCCCTCGCTCGCCTCGGCGTCCGCCGGGGCGACCGGGAGGGCGGGATCGGCGGGCGCAGGGGCCGCGACGCCCGCGTCCACCGGGCCGGCGGCGGGCTCGGGCTCGTCGGTGGGATCGGCGGCCGACCGGGGCGCCTCGGCGGCGGGGCACTCCCGCGGCGCCGAGCCCGTCCCGCCGATCGACAGCCCCACCGACGCCTGAGCCCGGCCGCGCCCTGCGGTCGGCTCGCCGGCCCCGGGCCACGCCGCCCCGCGGGGTGACCGCGGCGGCGCGTCCCGGCGGGCGGGATCCGACCCTCGGCGGCGGCGGGGTCCGTCGCCCGTCAGGCGGTCGTCATCCGGACGCGACCCACCGCTCGACGGCGGACGCGACGGTGGCATCGCCGGGCATGCCGGCGATCTCGGCCGCGAGGGCGCGGGCGGCCGATCTCGGCTCCGGGGCGGTCAGCGCCTGCTCGAGCGCCGTCCCGAGCGCGGCAGGCGTGGCGGCGGCGCCGACGAGCGCGGTGCCGGCGCCGACCCGCTCGATGTTGGCGGCGTTGGCGAACTGGTCGGCGGCCCGGGGCAGGCACACGAGGGGGATGCCGTGGGCGAGCGAGGCGAGCACCGTGCCGGAGCCCCCGTGGCACACGACGGCCCCGCAGCGGGGGAGCAGCTCGGCTTGCGGCACGAACCGCTGGACCAGCACGTTTGGTGGCGTCGGGCCGACCGCGTCGGGCGCGCCCGACGGCCCGACGGTCACGACCACGTCGTCGGCGACCGCGGCGGCGGCGAGGACGGCGGCGCGGAAGCCGTCGTCGACCTCGTTGAACACCGTCCCGAACGTCACGTAGACGGTGGTGCCCGTCGCCGGCCGGCCGTCGGCGGGGCGGCGGAGCTGGACGTGCGGGACGTGGTCCATGGGTTGCGCGCCGAGGCCGGGCGGGTAGATGTCGACGTACAGCCCGCGGTAGCACCCGGCGTAGGTGTCGGGCTCGAGCCCCTGCGCCCGCCACAGCGGTGCCACCTCCTGCCCCGCCCGCCGCACCGAGGCCGCGGGCACCACCTCACCGAACCCGTGGCACACCGAGGGGATGCCCGCGGCCGCAGCGGCGAGGGGCCCGGTGAGCTCGGCGGCGTCGTGCACGACGACGTCGGGTCGCCAGGCGCGCACGGTGGCGACCACCGCGTCGACCATGGCGGGCGCGGCGATCTCGCCGAAGAGCTTGCTGAAGGCCACGGCGCGCCGCTCGGGAGCGGGCAGCGACGGCGCGTCGGGGTAGCGACGGGCGAAGATCGCCAGCCGCTCGGCCACCGGCATGCCGGCCCGCGTCACCGGGATGCCGGTGGCCTCGGCGGTGGCGGCGCTGTCGCCGCCCGCGACCCAGCGGAGGTCGTGGCCGCGCGCCCGCAGCTCGGTCGCCAGGGGGAGCACCGGCAGCAGGTGGCCCAGGCCCGGGGTGGTCGTGACGAGCACCTTCACGGATCGTCGGACCTCAGCCGCCGCTCACGGCCTCGAGCTCCTCGGCGACGACCGGCGTCGGGTCGTCGGCCGACGCCAGCCAGCCGTCGGGGAGGGTCACCGAGATCGGGCCCGAGGTCTTGCCGCGGGGCTGCCCGTCGGCGCCGTCGACGACGCCCAGGTCGGGGCGCTCGGCGGCGAGGGCGGCCAGCCGGTCGTCGAGCTCGGCGAGCGTCGATGCCGTCGTGAGCCGGCGCCGCACGTCGCCGCCGACCGGGTACCCCTGGAGGTACCAGCCCACGTGCTTGCGGACGTCACGCACGGCCACGGGCTCGGTCAGCCAGGCGGCGAGCAGGCGGGCGTGGCGACGGAGCACCTCGGTCACCTCGCCCAGCGGCGGCGCCTGTGGCACCGGACGGCCCGCGAACGCCCGCGCCAGGTCGCCGAACAACCAGGGCCGGCCCAGGCAGCCGCGCCCGACGACCACGCCGTCGCAGCCGGTCTCGTCCACCATCCTCAGCGCGTCGGCGGCCTGCCAGACGTCGCCGTTGCCGAGCACCGGCACGTCGGGCAGCGCGGCCCGCAGCTCGGCGATGGTGCGCCAGTCGGCCCGGCCCGAGTAGTGCTGGGTCGCGGTGCGGGCGTGGAGGGCGACGGCCGCCGCCCCCTCGTCGCGGGCGATGCGGCCGGCGTCGAGGAACGTCGTGAGCCGGTCGTCGACGCCGATGCGCAGCTTGACCGTCACGGGCACGGCGCCCGCCCCCCGGACCGCGGCCCGGACGACGTCACGGAACAGCGCCCGGTGCACCGGCAGCGCCGCACCCCCGCCCTTGCGCGTGACCTTGGCGACCGGGCACCCGAAGTTGAGGTCGACGTGGTCGGCGGCCTCGTCGCCCGTCAGGAACCGCACGGCCTCGCCCATCGACCGCGGGTCGGTGCCGTAGAGCTGGATCGACCGCACCGGCTCGTCGTCGGCGAACCGGGCCATGCGCAACGTCTTGTCGTTGCGCTCGGCCAGCCCTCTGGCCGTGATCATCTCGCTGACGAACAACCCCCCGTGCGCCCCCGCCGGCGGGGGCGCGCCGGCGGTCGGGTCGACGTCCTGCGGCGACACCGCGCCCGCGTCGGCGAGGGCGGCGGCGCCGAAGCCGTGGCACAGCCGGCGGAACGGCGCGTTCGTGATGCCGGCCATCGGTGCCAGCACCACGGGCGGCCACACCTCGAGCGGGCCCACCCGCAGGGCCGGGACCGCCCGCGGGGCGGTCACAGCGCCGCCCACAGGTCGGTGATGGCGACGTCGAGCTCGGCCAGCAGCGCGCGCAGCACCGGCAACGACAGGCCGAGCACGGTGCCGTGTCCGCCGTCGATCCCGTCGACGAACGGCGCGCCGTACCCGTCGAGCGTGAAGCCTCCCGCCACCTGGAGGGGCTCGCCCGTGGCCACGTAGGCGTCGATCTCCGCGTCCGTCGGGCGGCCGAAGCGCACGACCGTCCGGTCGGTCGCCGTCGCCCGCCGGTCGGCGTCGACGTCGACCACCGTGTGGCCCGTCACCAGCGTGCCCCGGCCGCCCCGGTAGCCGCGCCACCAGTCGACCGCCTGCTCGGCGGACGCCGGCTTGCCGCGCACGTCGCCGGCGAACGCCAGCACCGAGTCGCACCCGACCACGAGGGGCCGGTCGCCGTGGCCGATGGCCTCGCGCTCGTTGTCCTCGTGGGCGAGCAGGCGGGCCGCGACGGCGTCGGCCTTGCGGCGGGCGAGCTCGGACGCCGTCGACGATGCGTCGAGCCCGTCGACCCCGTCCTCGATCACGCCGCTGACCATGATCTCGGGGGCGAAGCCGGCCGTGCGCAGCAGGCCGAGCCGTGCGGGTGAGGCGGAGGCGAGGACGAGCGGTCGGCGGGGCACCGGACAAGGCTGCCACGGGCGCCCGCCGGGCCCACCCATCGACGGTCCGCCGTGCCGTCGGTGGGCGGACGGCCCGGCCGCGGACGCGGCGGACGGCACCGGTAGCCTGCCGGGGATGGAGACGCCGCCCCCCGACCCCGCCAAGCTGCTCGCCCACTGGATGGAGTGGGAGCGCGGCGAGACCCCTCCGGG